>Ga0180222_1001757_pt1 | contig 20630 bp, 14 predicted proteins | sample eDN5th37CKraftOP_FD_151336 | JGI IMG/M metagenome (GOLD analysis project Ga0180222, IMG submission 151336) | Enriched Organic Plus compost microbial communities from Emeryville, California, USA - eDNA 5th pass 37_C Kraft OP (version 2) (version 2) ... | reverse complement strand
TACCGCGTTCCCTTGGTCCTCCGGTGTTGGCCGGCGGGCCACCTGCGTCGTACGGACACGAAAGGGCAGTTCCGTTCCGCTGTCAATGAAGCCGACTTCCCGACAAACATTTCAAGCAGATAGCAGACAGAATTGGGATTTATCCCAAATAGGTTGCATCCCAACGCTTATCCCACTCTTATTTCCCAACAATAAAATCATTTTATATCAGTTGGTTGTATGAAAGCACTGGCGCGGAACGATTCATTCGTTCAATAGTCTCATTCTTCTGATCTGATCTGCCCAACATCGTCCCCTTCGGGCGGCGGAGGTTCCTGTTCATGGCGCACGTGCTTACCGACAAATTCCATTCCCGCGCGGCGGAACGCCGTGCTCCGCTCAACGTCTCGTTCGAGTTCTTCCCGCCGAAGACGGAGGAGATGGAGCGGACGCTGTGGGAATCGATCGCGCGGCTCGCGCCGCTGGCGCCGAGCTTCGTGTCCGTCACCTACGGCGCTGGCGGCAGCACGCGCGAACGCACGCACGCGACGGTGAAGCGCCTTCTCGCCGAGACCGCGCTCGAGCCGGCCGCGCATCTCACCTGCGTCGCGGCGACGCGCGACGAAGTGGATGCGGTGGTGCGCAGCTATCGCGCAGCGGGCGTGCGCCACATCGTTGCGTTGCGCGGCGATCCGCTGGAGGGCATCGGCGCGAAATACACGCCGCATCCGGGCGGTTATGCGCACGCGTGCGATCTTGTCGCCGGCATCCGCCGCATCGCCGATTTCGAGATTTCGGTGGCGGCGTTCCCGGAAAAACATCCGGAGAGCACGTCGATGGCCGACGATCTCGACGCCTTGAAGCGGAAGATCGACAACGGCGCGAGCCGCGCCATCACGCAGTTCTTCTTCGAGAACGACGCCTATTTCCGGTTTGTCGATCGGGTGCTGGCGCACGGGATCGACATTCCGATCGTGCCGGGAATCCTTCCCGTGCAGAATTTCAAGCAGGCGCGGAATTTTGCGGAGCGGGCGGGCGCGTCGGTGCCGCAATGGCTCGCCGACCGCTTCGAGGGACTCGACGACGACGCGGCGACGAGAAGGCTCGTCGCGTGCGCCGTCGCGACGGAACAGGTGCTCGCGCTCGCCGGGCAGGGCGTCACCGATTTCCATTTCTACACGATGAACCGCGCCGAGCTCGTCTATGCGATCTGCCATGCGCTCGGCATCCGGCCGGCGGTGGCGAAGGCTGCGGCGTAAGGGGGTAACGAACGTGGCTTCTCCACACGACGGACCCCATCACGCTTGTTCATGCTACGGGCCATCCGCTTCGCGTGCGGCCGTTGGTGAAGGCAGCGGCGTAACCGGAGCGGCGAAGATGTCTTCTTACACGACTGGCGAGATCGACGGCGCGGAGATCGAGCGCGCCCTGCGCGAGCGGGCGGCGGAACGCATCCTCGTTCTCGACGGCGCCATGGGCACGATGATCCAGTCGTTCCAGCTGGACGAAGCCGGCTTTCGCGGGGCGCGCTTCGATGCCTGGAACCGCGAGGTGCGCGGGAACAACGATCTCCTCAACCTCACGCGGCGCGATGCGATCCGCGACATCCATCTCGCCTATTTCCGCGCGGGTGCCGACATCGTCGCGACCAACACCTTTTCTTCCACCCGCATCGCGCAGGCCGACTACGGCATGGAGCAGGTCGCCTACGAACTGAACGTCGCGGGCGCGAAGCTCGCGCGCGAGGCGGCGCGGATCGCGGAATCCGAGGACGGCTTGCGCCGCTTCGTGGCTGGCGCCATCGGCCCGACCAACCGCACGGCGTCGATCTCGCCGGATGTCTCCAATCCCGGTTTCCGCGCGACGAGCTTCGACGAACTGGCGGAAGCCTACGGCGAGCAGGCGCGCGGGCTCGTGGACGGCGGGGCCGACCTCCTGCTGATCGAGACGGTGTTCGACACGCTGAACGCCAAGGCCGCGATCTTCGCGATCGAGAGCCTATTTGAGGAGCGCGGCATCCGCCTGCCGGTGATGATCTCCGGCACGATCACCGATCGGGCGGGGCGCCTGCTCTCCGGTCAGACGCCGGAAGCGTTCTGGATCTCGATCGCGCACGCGAAGCCGTTCTCGGTCGGGCTCAATTGCGCGCTCGGCGCGCAGGAGATGCGCGCCCATATCGACGCGATCGGGCGCGTCGCCGATACGCTGATCTGCGCCTATCCGAACGCGGGGCTGCCCAACGAATTCGGCGGCTACGACGAGTCGCCGGAATACATGGCGGGTCTGCTCGAGGAATTCGCGACGGCGGGGCTCGTCAACATCGTCGGCGGCTGCTGCGGCACGACGCCGGAGCACATCCGCAAGATCGCCGAAGCAGTCAAAGACAAAGCGCCGCGGCGGGTGCCCACGATGCCGCGGCGGATGCGGCTTTCGGGGCTTGAGCCGTTCGAGCTCACGGACGCGATCCCGTTCGTGAACATCGGCGAGCGCACGAACGTCACGGGCTCGGCCAAGTTCCGCAAGCTGATCACGGCGGGCGACTACAACGCCGGGCTCGAGATCGCGCGCTCGCAGGTGGAGAACGGCGCGCAGGTGATCGACGTCAACATGGACGAGGGCCTGCTCGATTCCGAGAAGGCGATGGTGACGTTCCTGAACCTCATCGCCGCCGAACCCGACATCGCGCGGGTGCCGATCATGGTCGACTCGTCGAAGTGGTCGGTGATCGAGGCGGGGCTCAAGTGCATCCAGGGCAAGGGGATCGTGAACTCGATCTCGCTCAAGGAGGGCGAGGAGGCGTTCAAGGCGCATGCGCGGCTGGTGCGGCGCTACGGCGCCGCCGTCGTCGTCATGGCCTTCGACGAGAAGGGGCAGGCCGACACGCTGGAGCGGAAGGTCGCGATCGCCGGGCGCGCATATCGCATTCTCACGGAGGAGATCGGCTTTCCGCCCGAGGACATCATTTTCGATCCCAACATCTTCGCGGTGGCGACCGGCATCGAGGAGCATTCGGGCTACGGCATCGCGTTCATCGAGGCGGCGCGGCAGATCCGCGCAACGCTGCCGCACGCACACGTCTCGGGCGGCGTGTCGAACCTGTCGTTCTCGTTCCGCGGCAACGAGCGCGTGCGCGAGGCGATGCACGCGGTGTTCCTCTATCACAGCATCAAGGCGGGGATGGATCTCGGCATCGTCAATGCCGGGCAGCTTCCCGTTTATGACGACCTCGATCCCGAGCTGCGCGAAATCTGCGAAGAGGTGGTGCTGAACCGCAGCGCGGACGCGGCGGACCGGCTGCTCGCGCTCGCCGAACGCTACAAGGGCGCGGGCAAGGAGAAGAAAGAAGCCGATCTCGCCTGGCGCGAATGGCCGGTGGAGAAGCGGCTCGAGCACGCGCTCGTGCACGGCATCACCGAGTTCATCGAGGCGGACGTGGAGGAGGCGAGGAAGGCCGCCAAGCGTCCGCTTGACGTGATCGAGGGGCCGCTGATGGCGGGCATGAACGTGGTGGGCGATCTTTTCGGCTCGGGCCGCATGTTCTTGCCGCAGGTGGTGAAGTCGGCGCGCGTGATGAAGCAGGCGGTCGCCTGGCTCATGCCGTTCATGGAAGAAGAGCGGCGCGCGAGCGGCCTCGAGCAGCAGCGGAGCGCGGGCAAGATCGTGCTCGCGACCGTCAAGGGCGACGTGCACGACATCGGCAAGAACATCGTGGGCGTCGTGCTCCAGTGCAACAACTACGAGGTGATCGACCTCGGCGTGATGGTGCCGGCGCAGAAGATCCTGGAAACAGCGCGCAGCGAGCAGGCCGACATCATCGGATTGTCGGGGCTGATCACGCCGTCGCTCGACGAGATGTGCCACGTGGCCGAGGAGATGGAGCGGGAGGGCTTCGACCTGCCGCTGCTCATCGGCGGCGCCACCACGAGCAAGGTGCACACGGCGGTGAAGATCTCGCCGCGCTATAAGAAGAGCCAGGCGTTGCACGTGATCGACGCGAGCCGGGCGGTCGGCGTCGTCTCCAACCTGCTCGATCCGGAGAACCGCGTGCGGACGTTCGCGCAAGTGCGTGCGGAATACGGACGCATCGCCGAGACGCATGCGCGCGCGCAGACGGAGACGCGGCGGTTGCCGATCGAGGAGGCGCGGGCGAAGCGGTTCCGGCCGGATTTCAAGAACTACCAGCCGCCGCGGCCGAGCTTCCTCGGCACGCGGGTCTTCGACCGGTACGATCTCTCCGTGCTTCTCGGCGTGATCGACTGGACGCCATTCTTCGCCACCTGGGATATGACGGGACGGTATCCGGACATCCTGAAGGACAAGAAGCTCGGCGAGGCGGCGCGGCAATTGCACGCCGATGCGCTGGCGATGCTGGAGAAGATCGTCGCCGAGCAATGGCTGACCGCGCGGGCGGTGATCGGCTTCTTCCCGGCGAACACGATCGGCGACGACATCGTGCTCTACCGCGACGATGCGCGGCGCGAGCAACTCACCGTCCTGCACACGCTGCGGCAACAGATGCCGAAGGCGGAGGGACGGCCCTGCATCGCGCTTTCCGATTTCGTGGCGCCGAAGGAGAGTGGTGTCGCGGACTATGTGGGTGCGTTCGTCGTGACGGCGGGGATCGGCGAGGCGGAGAAGTCCGAGGCGCTGAAGGGCGCGAACAACGACTACGACGCGATCCTCCTGAAGGCGCTCGCCGACCGGCTCGCGGAGGCGCTGGCCGAGCGCATGCATCAGCGCGTGCGCCGCGAACTCTGGGGTTATGCTCCGGACGAGAACCTCACGAACGAGGAGCTGATCGGCGAGAAATATCGCGGCATCCGGCCGGCGCCCGGTTATCCGGCGCAGCCGGACCACACCGAGAAGGCAACGCTGTTCGGCCTGCTCGATGCGGAGGCGGCGATCGGCGCGCAGCTCACCGAGAGCTTCGCGATGCTGCCGGGCGCGACGGTGTCGGGGCTTTATTTCTCGCATCCCGACAGCGCCTATTTCGGCGTGGGCCGCGTCGACCGCGACCAGATCGAGGACTACGCGCGGCGCAAGGGCTGGCGCGTCGAGGAAGCGGAGCGGTGGCTCGCGCCGATCCTCTCCTACGATCCCGCGCGCATCCCGAAGGTGGCGGCAGAATAATCCGCGTGGTTCGCGCGCGGTTTATGTCTGCCGTGCCGGACCTTGCCGGCGCGCTTCCGCGCGCGGCTTCGGCGGCGCGGCGCGCATCCCGAAGGTGGCGGCGGAATAGGATCTCATGTGTCGTCATGGTGAGGTGCGAGCGAAGCGAGCCTCGAACCATGACAACGTGAATCTCGCCCGAAGGCAATGCGCGTCATCCTTCGAGGCTCGCCCACCGGGCTCGGATAAAATCCGAGCCCGTGAGCTCGCACCTCAGGATGACGCGGTAGAGATGAGACCAAAAAAAACAGGCTGCACCGACCTGGCGGTGCAGCCTCCCGCGGGGCGCGGGCAAGCAGGCGAAATTCTAGAGCGTGGCGTTCCAGGCGATCGGTATCAGGCGATAGCCGTCGCCGTCCTTCTCCACGTATCCGGCCGACGGGAACGGGAAGTGGAAGCCCTGGATCAGCATTTTTTCGGCGGATGCCATGTCGTAGAGCTTGCGGCGGGTCTGCTCGGCCAGCGCGCCGTCCGCATCGAAACCAAACTGCCAGCCCGGATTGCGCACGAACAACAGCGCGGGGCCCGCCGTGATGTCCGCCTGGATGAGGGCGCTCGCGGAGCCGGAGGCCACCACGTGCGACGTGTGCCCCGGCGTGTGGCCGGGCGAGAAGACGGCCGTGATTCCCGAGACAAGCTCCTTGTCCGTCTCGTACCGCGAAACTTTATCCCCGAGCGCCCCGAATACTTTCCGCACGAGTTGGAAATTGCCGCGTGCGCCTTCGGGCGCCGCGTTCATCTTCGCGTCGTCCATCCAGTGCGCCCATTCGGGCGCGGGCACCATCACTTCCGCATTGGGAAATGCGGGCTTGCCGTCGCTCGTGAGCAGGCCGCCGATGTGATCGCCGTGAAAATGCGAGATGATCACGGTGTCGATCCCGGCGAGGTCAAAGCCCGCGGCTTCGAGATTGGTGTGGAACTGGCCAAGCGCGCCCTTGCTTTGTGTGTAAGCGCCGGGGCCGACGCCGGTATCGATGACGACGAGCTTCTGTCCGGTGTTCACGACGACCGGGGTGAAGGTGAAGACCGTCTGGTCCTTGCTCTGGCCGGGAAAGAGGGAGGCCAGCGCATCGCTGACAGCCTCTTTCGGTTGGTTGCGGACAAGGCCGTCACTCAGCGGAGTTGGCCGCACGCCGTCGGTCACGGCCGTGACTTCGAAGTCGCCGACCTTGTATCGATAGTATCCTGGCGCCTGCTTGCCCGACATGGGCGCGGCGGCGCGAGCGGGCGTCGCAATGCCGGCCGGAGCAAGCGCGGCCGCCGTCAGCGCGGTCGCGCCCACGAGCACGGATCGGCGATTCAATGAACTCATGTGCGTCTCCCCTGGCTTGGAATCTCGTTCGACGAGGTGGTGCGCGGGACCCTAATGTGATTGCCCGTCGGCGGGATGATGCTTCACCCGGCAATCGTTCACGATGCGTTGAACCCTGCTGTTCCGTGTCTATTCCCCCTCTTGATTCACAAACCTGAGAGCGCCCCCTCGGCGCGGGCGTGATGCGATGGATCGCGAGGGACTCGCTTGCGCCTTGCTCCCCGGAGTAGGAAGGGCGGCCGGTTCGATATCCGGGTCCCGGTCGCCGTCATTCGGTCGAGATGCGTTGGCAAGGCCGGCATGCCCTTTGAACGGAGTCTGTGGTGGCGATCGCGAACAAGAGAGCTGCCAGCGCGATGCTCGTGCGTCCCGGCCTGCTGCTCGCCGTCTATGGCGTGGCGATCTTTGTGAGCGCGTCGCTCCTGTTCTCCGTGCAGCCGCTGTTTGCGAAGATCGTGCTGCCCTCGCTCGGCGGGGCGCCGGCAGTGTGGTCGGTGGCGCTTGTGTTCTTTCAGGCGGCGCTGCTCGCCGGCTACCTCTATGCGCATCTGATTACCGTCCACCTGCCGGGCCGGCGTTCGGTCGTCGTGCATCTTCTCGTCATGCTCGCGGCGACGCTCGCGCTGCCGCTCGGGATTGCGAGCGGGTGGGGGCGGCCGCCGCCGGAGGGAACGGAGATATGGCTGCTCGGTCTGTTCGCGGCTTCGATCGGGCTGCCGTTCTTCGCGCTGTCGGCGAACGCGCCGCTCCTGCAGGCGTGGTTCGCGCGCACGGGGCATCCGTCGGCGCATGACCCTTACTTTCTTTATGCCGCAAGCAACGTGGGCAGCTTTGCGGCGCTCCTCAGCTATCCTTTTCTCGTCGAGCCGCTGACGGGGCTCAGCCAGCAGACGGGGTTCTGGTCCGGTTTGTTCATCGGGCTGATCGCTTTGATCGCGTTGTGCGGCCTCTTGCTCGTCCGCACGCAGAACGCGCTGCCCGCCGTGCCGCAGGATGCAAGCAAGGCCGAGCATGCGCCGAACTGGAAGGACGCGCTGATCTGGATCGCGCTCGGCGCGGTGCCGGCGGCCTATCTCGTGGCGGTGACGGCGCATATCTCGACCGACGTTGCCGCGGTGCCGCTCCTCTGGGTGCTGCCGCTCGCACTTTATCTCCTGACCTTCGTGATCGTCTTCCAGACGAAGCCGGTCGTTTCGCATGATTTCTTCTTGAAGATTCAGCCTTATGCGGTGGCGCTTCTGATCGCGCTTTTGATCTTCAGCGACCTGCGCAACATCTTCACCGTCATCGCCATCAATCTTGGCGCCTTCTTCGTGACGGCGATGGTGTGCCACGGCGAGCTTGTGCGGCGGCGGCCGGCGGCGCGGTATCTCACCTCCTTCTACCTCTGGCTCGCGACGGGCGGCGTGATCGGCGGAATCTTCTCCGGCCTGATCGCGCCGAACATCTTCAATTGGGTGGCGGAATATCCGCTGCTCATCGTCGCGGGCGTGCTGTGCCGTCCCGGGCTCACGATCCCCCGCGAATGGCGCGCATGGATTCCCATGCTCGGCGTGGTGGCGGCGCTCGTGCTCGCCGTCCTCTGCATTCGCGTGCTCGAGATCTGGCCCGATGCACTATCGTTCCGCGGCATGATCGGCGTGGCGCTTCTCGTCACCGCGCTCTTTCTTGCGCACGACACGCTGCGGCTCGCGGGCGCGTTCGCGTGCGTGCTCGTGCTGATCTACGCCTATGTCTCGGAGACGGGCACGGTGACGACGGTGCGCAGCTTCTTCGGCGTGCACAAGATCTACGAAAGCGTCTCGAACGGCGCTGGCGTGCGCGTCCTGATGCACGGCACGACCATCCACGGGGCGCAGCGCATCGAGAGCGTGGTCGCGCAGCGGGAGCGGGGGAGGCCGTCGACCATCGCCTATTTCGGACCGCAGTCGCCGATGGCGGTGGCGTTCGATGGCGTGAAGAAGAACAAGGGCGGGCCGGTCCGGGTGGCGGTGGTCGGGCTCGGAACCGGGACGGTCGCCTGCTTCCTCGACCAGGAAGATGCGCTCGATTTCTATGAGATCGACCGGACGGTGGTGCAGATCGCGCTCGATCCGGCGAAATTCGAGTTCGTCTCGAGCTGCAAGCCGGACAGCCGGGTGATCCTCGGCGACGCGCGCCTGATGCTCGAAGACGCGCCGGACGGGCATTACGATTTGATCGTGATGGATGCCTTTTCCTCCGACGCCGTCCCGGTCCACCTGCTGACCGAGGAGGCGATGGCGCTCTATCTGCGCAAGCTCGCGCCCGGCGGCATGGTTGTCTCCCACGTGATGAACCGGCACATGGAGCTTGCGTCCGTGGTGGCGGGCATTGCGGCCGCGAACGGCGCGGCCACGCGCGTCATGCATTCGAACTTCCTGGAGTCCGAGCAGTATATGTTCGGGTCGAGCGTCGCGGCGGTCGCCCGGACGGACGAGGATTTCGGCGTGTTGCGGAATTCCGGCGATTGGGCGATTCAGGAGCCGGCGGGGCGAGTCTGGACCGACGACTATTCCAATATTGCCGGGGCGATGATCCGGCGGATGCAGGACGAATGACGGGCATAATACGCTACCGATTCGCCTCGCATACGGGCCGGCAATAGCGGAGGAAGCTGTTCATGGCGGAGAAGTCCCGCGAGGGAAGCAGGAGGCGGTCGGCTGCGGCCTCGTCCATCGGCGACCATGGCGTGACGCTCGCGGTCTTCGCCGTGGCGATCTTCCTCAGCGCCGGCCTTCTCTTCTCGATGCAGCCCTTGTTCACGAAGATGGTGCTGCCGACGCTCGGCGGCGCCCCGTCGGTCTGGTCGGTGGCGCTCGTGTTCTTTCAGGCGGCGCTGCTCGGAGGCTATCTCTACGCGCACCTTCTGACCCGGCATCTGCCGGGCCGGCAGTCGGTCGTCCTGCATCTTCTGGTCATGCTGGCGGCGACGCTCGCCTTGCCGCTCGGCATGGCCGCGGGCTGGGGGAGGCCGCCGGCGGAGGGCGAGCTGTTCTGGCTGTTCGGATTGTTCACGGTGTCGATCGGCCTGCCGTTCTTCGCACTGTCGGCGAACGGGCCGTTGCTGCAAGCCTGGTACGCGCGCACGGGACATCCTTCCGCGAAGGATCCCTACTTCCTCTATGCCGCGAGCAACATCGGCAGCTTCCTCGCGCTCCTGAGCTATCCCTTCCTGGTCGAGCCGTTCTCGCGCGTGAGCCAGCAGGCGACGTACTGGTCCGTGCTGTTCTACGCGCTGATCGTGCTGATCGCGGTCTGTGGCGTGCTGCTCGTGCGTTCGAAGGATGCGGCGCCGAGTGCCGTGCCGGTCGGGACCGGCGCGCTGGTGACCCCCAAGCATTGGGATGCCGCGATCTGGGCGGCGCTCGCCGCGGTGCCGGCCGGCCTGATGATCGCGGTCACCGCGCACATCTCGACGGACATCGCGGCAGCACCGCTCCTGTGGGTGATTCCGCTGGCGCTCTACCTCCTCAGCTTCGTTCTGGTGTTTCAGACGCGGCCGATCATCCCGTTGCGCTATTTCGTGGTGGCGCAGCCGTTCCTGATCGCGGCGCTGGTCGCGACGTTCGTCATCAATCTGAACCTGAAAATCCTTGCGCTGTTCACGGTTCACATCGCGACATTCTTCGTGACGGCGGTTGTTTGCCACGGCGAGCTCGCGAAGCGACGGCCGCCCGCGCGCTATCTCACGGCGTTCTATCTCTGGATGGCCGTCGGCGGCGTGCTCGGCGGCCTCGTGACGGCGATGGTCGCGCCGATGGTGTTCAACTGGGTGGCGGAATATCCGCTGCTCATCATCGCCGCTATCCTGTGCCGCCCGGGACTCGCGATGCCGGACGACCGGGAAAACCGGACCTTCTGGGCGGCTGCCGTGGTCGTGCTGGTGCTGCTCGCGATCCCGCACGTCGCGTTCGGCTACGAATTCGCGCATGACGACTACAGCGGCGTCGTGATCCTGCTGCTTGCGGTGGCGCTCGTGCTGTCGCGGGATCCGCTGAAGTTCGCGGCAGTCATCGCGCTCGCCTTCGTGTTCATCCGCGTCTACGACACGGAGGCAGTCGGCCGGACCTCCATCCGCAGCTTCTTCGGCGTGCACAAGATCCTCGACGTGCCGGGCGGCGAATACCGCGTGCTGATGCACGGCACCACCATTCACGGCGCGCAGCACGTGCGCGATGCCGAAGGCAACCCGATCCCCAGCCGGCCGGAGCCGATCACGTACTACACCACCAATTCCGGGATCGGGCAGTCGATCGCGGCGGTGCGCGAGAAGAAGGGCGAGCCCGTCCGCATCGCGGCGATCGGCCTCGGAACGGGATCGATCGCCTGCCTGACAGAACCGGACGATACGCTCACGTTTTACGAGATCGACCGCACGGTCGTCCGCATTTCGCGGGAGGACAATTATTTCACCTTCATCGCCAATTGCGCGCCGGATGCCGAGGTCATCCTCGGCGATGCGCGGCTCACGCTCGAGGATGCGCCGGACGGCGCATACGACGTCATCGTCGTCGACGCGTTCACGTCCGACGCGATTCCGGTGCACCTGCTCACGCGCGAAGCGATGGAGATCTATCTCCGCAAGCTCGCGCCCAACGGCCTCGCGGTGCTGCACATCTCGAACCGGCACTTGGAACTGTCGTCCGTCGTCGCGGGCGTCGCCGCGGCCAACGGCGCGATCGCCCGTGTGCATACGGGCGGGACGGGGGATAACGACGAGAGCGAATACAGCGATACGGCCTATCGCTACTCAACCAATGTTGCGGTGGTGGGGCGCAACGATGAGGCGTTCGGCGCGCTCGCAACCCGCGGCAGCTGGGAGGTGCAGGAACCGGACCCCAAGCAATGGGTCTGGACCGACGACTATTCGAACCTGATCGGAGCCTTGCTGCGAAACTGGTAACGCGCGATTGCGCGGTGGATTTTCTTAGTCGGTCGCGGCCAGCAGCGTGGGGGTTCTCCTTCCTGCCGTTTTAACCTTCACAGAAGCCCCGCGAAGGGGCGAAGCAGTGAGAGACGGCCGCGGTCGACTACTTGCGAGAAACGAGACGAAAAGCGTCGGGGCCGGCATCGGGCGACCCAGTCGAGGCTGGATGCCGGGCGGCTGCCATCGCCCGATAAATACGGGCGACAAAGTCGCGATCGGACTCTTGCGGTGCACGGGTGTTCAGAATGCTGACACCCGTGGCCGTCATTGCTTCGGTGACGGGAAAGGAGTCCGGATCAAGCCGCGGCGTCCGCAAGGTATTTTCCGTACACGTCTTAGTTTCGTGAATGAGGCCACGCGTTAGCGAAAGCATGTCTAAATTATGGTGCTGGAACTTGGATAATACAATCACAGATTTAGTGTTGAAATCTAGTACAACTAACAATATGAAGCCAAAAAGAGCCCAAGGATGCGAGCTCAGGCAGCCTCCTCTTCTCGCCGCCCAGATCAAGGACGCTTTCGACAAGGTCCGAACCTGATCGGAGCCTTGCTGCGAAACTGGTAGCGCGCGATCCGCGTCCAAAATTTCCTTGCTCGCGCGCGCTCGGCGTTACTGTGGCGGCGCATCTTCCTCCTGCTGTTGCTCTTCTTCCGGCGGTTGCGTTTCGCCCTGATCGGTCAGCGGCTCCGCGCGCATGGCCATCCGCGTGAAAGCGATCGTGCCGGCGAGCGCCAGCCCTCCGAATGCGGCTTCGAAAGCATAAGCGCCGATGTCGCCAAGGCCGAGCAGGCCGGCGGTGGCCCAGCCGGTCAGGATTCCGAGCGCCACGGTCTGGCTGCCTACCAGGATCGTTGCGCTGCCCACGGTCAGGAGATTGCTCCATTTGATACGCATGTAGAGATCGCTCGTCATTGCAAATTGAGGGGAAACGGCGCGGCGCCTGTCGTGCTGACGAACGCGTGCATGAGCCCGCCTCGAGTTCTCGAGGCGGGATCTGCGCTCAGACAGAGACTTGCGCTCAGGCCGACTTGCTCAGTCTGTCGCCGCCTTGGGCTTGAAGGAGGGCCGCCCAAGCCAGGCCAACCCGGCCAGAACCGCGCCATAGAAGACCGATTGGCGTGTCACGGTGGGGGCCAGGTCCAGCACCCACGGCGATACGATCAGCCACGCGGCGATGGCCATCAAACCGTACTCCGGAAGGTCGTCCGATCGAATGAGCGCGACGACGGACAGAAGCACGGTGAGCGTGCCTGCTATGCGAAAGCTCCACGAGACAGGACTTGCGCTCGCGTCGGCAATGACCAACGGGCTCGCGAGAACCCATGCGCCGAGGATCAAGGCCGTAATGATCATGCCCCAATGATAAAGGTCGAATTTCTTCATGACCTCCCTCCGCGTTGCGAGGAGGGAAGAAGGATCGTTGTGAAGAGATGCATGTCTGATCGTCCCACGCGCAGTCGGTCGGCGGGCATGCCGCCGACTTCCGTTGCGCATCTGGATTGCGGATACGGGTTAGCCCCTTAGGCAGGGGCGGCCATCACGCGGGAGTTTCAGGCGGCGCGCGCGAAACCCAACTCCAGGAAGGAGGGTGTCCGACGTGCGCTGTGGCCGGAGGGGTAGGCGACGCGAGGGAAATGCGTACGGCTTCCCGGCCGACATTCGCGCGCTCGGCAATTTTGTCCTTGAAGCCGCCGAAATCCTTCGGCCGGCTCGGCCGCGGCGCAATCAATGTCTGCACCGTGCCGTTGCGCGGAAGCGCCCATCGCTCTTGCAGTGGATGCAGACTGTCGTTGCTGCTCACGGACTGCGGGTGGGATGTCGTGTCCGTCGCGTCCGCAGAAAGAACGGAACCCGCGAGCAGCAGCCCAACGAGCGCGAACAATGCGCCGAAGCGCTTGAGTGTCGTCACGCTGGACAAGAAAGAGCGCATGAAATCCCGGGGCAGGGTGCAGCCAGTAAAGTCGAACCTATCCTTGTATGAAAGTGACAACAAGCATCGTCGGGGTTATCGGCGCGCCCGCGCGGCAATGGACGGTGGACGATCACGAAGTCGGGCGAGGGGGGCATGTGGTGCCGGCTGAGGGATTCGAACCCCCGACCCCCTGATTACAAATCAGATGCTCTACCAGCTGAGCTAAGCCGGCCCCTTCTGCCCGGAAGGCATATACACGGAAGCACATATACTACACGGGATATGTAGCCATTCCTGTCCGCCTTCGCAGCAAAAACTCATAAACCATAGGGCGAAGTTGTAAGCGGCCTATAACGCTTACCTCAAGTTCCCGTCCTAGGGTGGGGGATCGTTTCGGGTGGAGGCATTTTCGCTTTTCCCGAAGCGTGAATCCGCCCCTTGAGGGCAGGAAACGGGAGGCAAGCGTGGAGCCCCGTCGGCTGTCCGCAATTCTGTTCGCGCTCACGACTTCGATCCTGGGCATCGGCGTGCTCCTGCTCGCGGCCAAGGCTGGGCGCGCGGACCACGCGCCGCTGCTCCTCTCCGACGGCAGCATCGTGCATGGTGATTGGGGTCTCTACCGGCCCGGCCACATGGCGCCTTGGGTGGAGGGGCCGGTTGTCATCCCCATGCCGCGCATGGGGTTCGGCCAGTATTTTCCGACCAACCGCGACGATCCCGGCGCCTACCGCCGGCGGCCGCCGGTGGACCGTGCTCCGATTCCGCCGGAACCCTATTACCGTTCGTGGGGTGCGCAGTCGCAGCCGCTCGATCCGAACGCGGCGAGCGTCTATGCGCCGTTCGAGCCACCGGCCGTGATCTATGCGCCCGAACCGCGTCGGCGCTGAAGCAGCGCCCGGCTGAAGCCGGGCTCACCGCAACGATCAGGGAAAGAAGTAGGGCGGGCTCGGAATTTCCGATTCGTGCCGCCGGCCTTTTCCGCGGCCGGCAGTGGCATGCTGCCGCTGCGCTTCATCGGGCTTTTCAATCTCGATCTGAACGATGCCGCCGCGGCGCAGCGTGTTGTAGATCGGGCACCTGTCCGTGAACTCCTTGACGAGCTGTGCCCCAAGCTCGGTGTCGACGTCGTCGAAGCGCACCAGCAACCGGATATAGGCATAGCGGGTGCTGTCGTTGATGTCGCGCTTGAACAAGGCGGTGACGCGCGCCCGGCCAAGCGCCACGCCGCGTTCTTGTGCGTGTTCCTGAATGATCGAGAGCGCGCAGGAGGCAAGGGCGGACAAGAGCAGCTCGCCCGCGCGAACGGCCTGGCTCGGACCGCCTTCCGCCACCTTGGCATCGGTGATGAACTGATTGTTGGCGGTGCTGATGAGGAACCGGCCTTCGAGGCCGATCGTGCTGCCGGTGACGGAGACCACTTCTCCGTCGCCGGCATCGGTGGTGACTGCCTCGGTCGTCATGCCGACTTCCGGATCGTTGTCGTCGTGCGCTCGCGCCACGCGCCCGAAGCCGGACGTTCGAGGCCAAGGTTCTCGCGCAGGGTCGCGCCCTCGTAGGCCGTGCGGAACAGGCCGCGCCTCTGCAGTTCGGGCACGACCAGCCGGACGAAGTCATCGAAGCCGCCGGGCTGATAGGGCGCGGCGATGGTGAAGCCGTCGGCGGCGCCACCGCGGAACCAGTGTTCGAGCCCGTCCGCGACGCGCTCCGCCGTTCCCACGAAGTCGCCTTCGTAGCGGCTGCCGTAGCGCTTGCCGAGATCGCGCAGCGTCAGGCCGTCACGCTGCGTTGCTTCCCGTACCTCGTCATAGTGCCCCTTGACGCCGGGCACATCGATGTCGGGGAGCGGCGCATCCAGCGGGAAGGCGCCCAGATCCACATCGAGGTGGTAGGAAAGCGTGGAGAGGCCGGCGTGCGGGTCCACGAGCTCCTTCAGCGTACGGCTCTTCTCTTCGGCGATCGTTGCCGTCTCTCCGAGCAGCGGCGTGGCTGCCGGGAAGATCTTCAGCGAGTCCGGATGGCGGCCGTGCGCTTTCGTCCGCGCTTTCATTTCCTTGTAGAACTCGCGGGCGCTGTCGAAGGAGTCGTGGCTGACGAAGATCACGTCAGCCCATTGCGCGGCGAAGTCGCGCCCGCGATCGGATGCGCCAGCCTGGATGATGACCGGATAGCCCTGCGGCGGGCGCGGCACATTCAACGGCCCGCGCACCGTAAACCACTCGCCGGCGTGATCGACGTAGTGAACCTTCTTCGGATCGGCGAACAGCGGCGTCTTGCGGTCCAGCACCAGCGCGTCGTCGTCCCAGCTATCCCAAAGCTTGAACACGACTTCGAGGAATTCGTCGGCGCGGTCGTAGCGGCGGTTGCGCGGGATTTGGTCCTTCTTGGAGAAGTTTTTCGCCTCCGCTTCCTGGAACGAGGTGACGACGTTCCAGGCGGCGCGGCCGCCGCTCAGATGATCGAGGGTCGCAAAGGATCGGGCCACCTCGAATGGCTCGTAATGGCTCGTCGAGCGGGTGGAGGCGAGGCCGAGATGCTGCGTCGCGCCGGCCATCGCGGTCAGCACGACCACCGGATCGAGGCGCAGCGAGCCGAGTGCGCCGAAGCGGAGCTGCGAGTCGTTGCTGTCCTGATAGCGGTCGGGCACCGCGAGGATGTCGGCGAAGAACGCCATGTCGAACAGCCCGCGCTCCAGCGTGCGGGCGATGTTCTGGTAGTAGTCGACGTTCAGCCAGCCGGATTCGGATGCCACGTAGCGCCAGCCGCCGGGGCGGCCGGGGCCCGCCGTCACGAACGCGGAAAGACGGATCTTGCCATCGTTGGTCGCAGTCATGGTCAGGCTCCCAGTTCGGTCGCGACGATTTTCTTCACGGAGTCGAGCTTCGGGGACAGCAGGAAGCGCTTCACGTCGATCTTGTTCGGCAGGACGCCGAGAGCCTGGAAGTTGTCGGCGAGATCCTGCGTCGAGTTGGCGGCCGCCTGATCGATCGGCTTCAGGTCGACGGCGCCGGAGTCCGACAGCCGCGCATCCTTGATGAGCTGCTCGTACACGCGCTGCTCGAGGCTGTTCTTGGGGAAGCCGCCCTGGTCGGCCCAGGTGGCGACGGTTTCGGCGGGGTTCTTGAAGACGTAAATCTGGGTGTCGCGGATGATCCTCACGAACCTCGCGATGGTGTGCGGGTGCTTTTCGGCGACCGCCGTGCGCGCTGCGTAGAAACCGTAATCATACGTTTTCACGTCGGGCAGCGTGCGCGCCTTGTCGCCGAGCTTGGCGAGCGCGAGGCCGCTGGCGGGCTGCCAGTGAATCCAGGCGTCGATGCTGCGCTGGGCGAATGCCGTGAAGGCGTCGGCGCCGCTCAGGCTCACGGCCTGCACGTCGGGGAGGCGGAGGCCCGCCGTCTCCAGATACTTGATCAGGCTGTAGGTGCCGGTGGTACCGTTCTGGTGGGCGACCTTCTTGCCTTTCAGATCGGCGGCGGATTTGATCGGAGAATCCGCGTGCACGAGGATATCGACCTCATCGGCCGGCAGCGGATAGGCCGCAAAGGGAATGATCGGCACGCCGGCGCCGACGGCATTCACGATCGCGGTCGCCGTGGCGAAGGTGAAGTCGACGCTGCCGGCGCGAACGCCTTCCATCACCGGCAGTGAGGCCGTGAAGCCCGGTTGCCACACGATCTTCGTGCCGAGTTCCTTTTCCAGATCAAGGTTGTTCACCCCGGCGCGCAGCGAGGCCCAGATGCCCGAACGGCCGTCGCCGATCACGGCCACGGTCAGCTTGTCGGGCGCGGGCGTTTGTGCGGACGCGAAGCTTCCGTAGGCGGCGGTGCCGAGGAGAGCGAGGCTGGAGGCCTGCAGGAATCCGCGTCGCGACCAGGACGAGGCGGCGCCGGAGAGGTTCTTGGGGGAGGAGGTCATGGGTGCATTCCCTTTCAATGCCTGGTGATCGGTTGGGACGTGCTCAGTGTGCCGTTTCGGCGGCGAGGAGCCCGTCGAGCAGTTCTTCCTTGAGGGCGGCGAGCGCGGGATCGCCGCGATGGCGAGGGCGGTCCTGTTCGATCGTGAGATCGCGCGCGATCTGTCCGTCGCGCATCAGCAGGACGCGGTCCGACAAAAGGAGCGCCTCTTCGACGTCGTGCGTCACCAGCACAACGGTGCGTGGCCGACGCGCGAGCAGGCTTTCCAGCAGCATCTGCATGGCCGCCCGCGTGATCGCGTCGAGCGCGCCGAACGGCTCGTCGAGAAGGAGCACGTCGGGTTCGTGAATGAGCGCGCGCGCGAGCGCGACGCGCTGGCGCTGGCCGCCGGAGAGCACGATCGGGAATTCGTCTTCGCGCCCTTCGAGGCCGACGGACGAAAGCATCAGGCGGGCCTGCTCGTCGCCGTTGCGCAAGCCGAGCGTCACGTTGCGAAGCACCGACCGCCACGGCAGCAGGCGGTCCTCCTGGAACATCATGCGGATGTCCGGCCGCGGATTCACCGATTCCAGCTCGACCGCGCCGGCGGAGAGCGGCTCGAGTCCGGCGATGATCCGCAGCAAGGTGGATTTTCCGACGCCACTCGGGCCGATGAGCGACACGAACTGGCCCGCGGGGATATCGATGTCGATGTCGCGCAACACCTGGCGCGTCCCGAAGGACTTGCCCACCGACCGAATGAACAGCGTTGCACCGATTTTCATGGCTCGGTGCCCTTCGCGTAGTTCGGGTGCCAGCGCAGCAGGCGCCGCTCGACCAGCCTGGTGGCAAGGTCGGCGAACCAGCCGGCGATCGCGTAGAGGATGATGGCGAGGACGATGACGTCGATGCGCAGCAGTTCGCGCGCGTTCTGCACCATGTAGCCGATGCCTTCGCGCGAGGCGATGGTCTCGGCGATAACAAGCGTGAGCCAGGCGACGCCGAGTGCATAGCGGATGCCGACAAGGATCGGCTGCAACGCGCCGGGCAGAATGATGGAGCGGACGAGCTCAAGCGAATTGAGGCCGTAGGAGCGGCCAAGCTCGATCAGCTTGGGATCGACGTTGCGGATGCCGCCCATCGTGTTGATGTAAACGGGGAACAGCGTGCCCATGGCGACGAGCAGAATGCGGGGCTCCTCGCCGATGCCGAACCAGAGGATCATCAGCGGGACGAGGGCGAGGTGCGGGATCGTGCGCACCATTTGCAGCGTGCGGTCGAGCAGGCCGCGCACGAGGCTCGAAAGTCCGACGATGACGCCGAGCACCAGTCCCGTGGCCGCGCCGAGCGAGAAGCCGATCGCGACGCGCCGGATGCTGACATAGATGTCGCGCTGAAGCTCGCCACGCTCGGCGAGCTGCGATGCGGCGTCCACGACCTCGAGCGGGCCGGGCAACACGCCGGCAAAGATGTTTGTCGTCGTGGAGAGCACGTGCCAGGCCAGCACGATGGAAACGGGCAGCAGCCACGGCAGCAGGCGCCACCCATACGACCGCGCTTCTCCGGGCTGCGCTTGCGCGGCGTTCTGCGGATCGGCCGCGACGACTATGCGATGGGTGCTGCCCGCCACATCCAGCCGCTTGGTTGTTCCGGGAAGGTCGAGGGAAAGTTCGCTCATGCCGCAGACGTCCGTCGCCACTTTGGAGCAGGTGCGCAGACACCCTGCTCGGTGCTGATTGCGCCCTTGGCATTCTCCTCCGGATATTTACTTATTTTATATGTTGTATATTTTTATATATCTTGTAGAAAGAGTAGAATACAAAAAAATCATATGCAATATGTATTTTGTATATTCAATACAGATATTCCCCGTTTAATTGGGCATGGTGGTCTCATGGAAGATATTGGCGGAGAAGGGGAAAGGTCCAGCTTGCGCAGTGGCGAACTGTGGATGCGGCGTTTCGACGTCAGCGGATTGCACGAGCGGCAATGTGAAGCGCGATCGCCGTCGCATTCGAGACGTTCAGGCTCTTGATCGCGCCGGGCAGGTCGAGGCGGGCGAGGAAGTCGCAGGTTTCGCGCGTGAGCTGGCGCAGACCCTTGCCCTCGGCGCCCACGACGAGGGCGAGCGGCGCGCGTAACGGCGCTTCCGCGAGATCGGTCTCGCCCTCTTCTGCAAGACCGACAAGCTGAAAATCGGCTTCCCGGAGCTCGGCCATCGCGCGGGCGAGGTTCTGCACCAGCACGATGGGTACATGCTCCAGCCCGCCCGAAGCGCTTTTCGCCAGCACCCCGGTTGCTTCGGGGGAGTGACGGGCGGTGGTGACGATCGCTTTCACGTCGAAAGCGGCGGCCGACCGAACGATGGCGCCGAAATTGTGCGGGTCGGTGATCTGGTCGAGGACGAGCACGAGCCCATCGGGAATTTCATCGAGGGCCGGCGCGGGGAGGGGATCGACCTCCGTATAGATGCCCTGGTGGACGGCATCGGGCGACAGAAGCGCGTCGATGGCGCCCGGCCGGACGATTTCCGGGCTGATTCGGCCGGTTAAGCCGGCTTCCTCAAGTCGCCGGGCGGCATTTTCGGTGGCGAGCAGGCGATGGAAGCGGCGCGCGGGGTTTTCGAGGGCTGCCTGAACCGGATGCCACCCATATAAAAGGACGTGATCGCCGGAGCGGCGCTCCCGCCGGGGCCCCCGAGCTCTTTTTGGGTCGGCTCGGCGTTGCCAGCGCTTGCCGCCGGGCCCTTTGCCGCTGCTTCTATTTTTGCCGCCCATTGGCGGTTCTTGTCATGGGCCCCGTTTTTTGGCAATTTTCTCAAATGGACCTGTCGCCTGGGCGGTCTGAGCCGCACCGGATAAGGGTTTTCGGCCCAAACGGGGTTGACACCATGGCGGCTGATCACCATAACCACGCCCACGAAATCCCTGCCCCTCCGGCGGGGTGTTTTCGTTTGCCGCCCAGCTCCAACGAGATTCACGATTGGATTGTGGTCCGCGCTTAAATGCGTTCCGAGCTGGCGCCGATTGAAGGTGGAGTCTCCGGAGGGGTGCCCGAGTGGTTAAAGGGGACGGACTGTAAATCCGTTGGCTTAGCCTACGTTGGTTCGAATCCAACCCCCTCCACCAAGCTACCCTCGAGTCGGTCCTTTGCGGGTGTAGCTCAATGGTAGAGCAGCAGCCTTCCAAGCTGACGACGAGGGTTCGATTCCCTTCACCCGCTCCAGGTCCCCACTGACGAAAAACGAAGCCGCGAAATTCGACACAGAGAGAATCAAAGAGAGCGACGCCGATGGCGAAGGAAAAATTTGAGCGGAAGAAGCCGCACTGCAATGTCGGGACGATCGGGCACGTTGACCACGGGAAGACGTCGCTGACGGCTGCGATCACGAAGGTGCTGGCGGAGACGGGCGGGGC
>Ga0180222_1001753_pt1 | contig 20646 bp, 23 predicted proteins | sample eDN5th37CKraftOP_FD_151336 | JGI IMG/M metagenome (GOLD analysis project Ga0180222, IMG submission 151336) | Enriched Organic Plus compost microbial communities from Emeryville, California, USA - eDNA 5th pass 37_C Kraft OP (version 2) (version 2) ... | reverse complement strand
TCGCGCAGCAAATCGGCGTCAGCACTCTTCTCAACGAGCGAGCGCAGGTTCATCATATCGTCGGTCATCGGTGGACTTTCCATCAGGTTGAGCTTGAACAACCCGACCCTACCGGAAAAACACTGGTGACCGCCGCTATCCTGCTACACCACGCCCCGGGACATCATCTCGCGCGCCACCCGGCGCTCGCGATCTTGAGGGCTGACCGCAATGCTGATGAAAGGCAAGTTCAAGGTGACGTCCCCCAGCCGGCCAGTGACTTGGCGGCGAGCGCGGGCGAGGAGATCGGTCAGATCGAACTTGAAGGGGATATCGCCACTTCGCATGGTTCAGACCTCGTCCGGCAGGGTAATTGATGCGGCGAGAGCCGCTCCAATGGGGCCCGATCGGCGTTCGAGGAAATAGCGGACGCGATCGTCGTTGCTGTCATCGAATTGCTGTCCAACCTGACAGGTCAGCAGCAGATCGGCAGCCCAAGTTTCGAGCGGCCAATCCCGCCCAACGCAGGCGGACTTCAACAGGCTGAAGGTAGGAGATTGGCCGTCATTGAGTTCTGCAAGGGCACGGTGGACGTTGTCGGCATCGACCACCCGATTTCCAACCGGAATGTCGTCAACGCGGATTCGTTGTCGCAGGGGATAGGTAATTGCGTAGGGAAGCTCAGGCGGTGCGTAGAGCAGGTAGAAGACGGCCTTGCCGAAATCCCGATTGAGCGTGTCGATCAGCTCGACCTGTCGGTGTCCAGCCTGGATTGCGGCGAAGGTGCAGCTTTCGTCGAAGCTGTAGGTTCGGTGGAGCGCGGCGGCTGCTTGCTGCCCGTCGCGGCGGATGAATGCATTCATGCCATGAAGGAAGCCAATTTCATCCTCGTCCTCGACATCATGGTTGGTCGGAAAGAGGCGCTTGGACTGGAGCAGGCCAATCTTCTTCGCCACCAGCTTGTCGCGTCGATAGACGAAGACGAGGATCGCAATATCCGCCGTTTCCCAACGCCGGCGTTGCGGAAAGTCCCAATCCCAATGGGGAGCGCCTAAGCGCCGCAAACCACCGATGTTGTGAGTATCCATGCGGATGATCGCACCCGAAGGAAGGAGCGTCGGCGCGCTGTCGGGGATCAGCGCTTCAATCAAACCGTCATCGAGCGATGTCTCGCGGATGTTGGGGAGATTGACCAGACGTTCGCACACGCGGCGGTTTGCGTCCGCGAAGACACCGCGGAACCAAGCGACAACATCGGCGGGTATCACTGGCCAAGGATTCAATCTGGTTCCCCTCATCCGCCGAGGTAATTGCACTACGCAAACCGACAAAGCGCTATCTACATCGGCGGCAGAGGCAGCTTGCCATCGGGAGGCTCGAAAGTGTGGGCCGTTGATCCCACCATCGAAGCTACTCGAATAATCAGCGGCGGCGCACTACGCCATAGGGCAGCTACCGGTGCCCGGCGGCGGTTCTATAGTAGTGCAAACGGCGACTCGTATTCGTTATGCTTATCCAGGGCGGGGCGCCAGCTACCGCCGTAAGCCGCCGTGTCCAGCCCGTCTGCCGCCCCGACTACGTCAGGGTAGCAGGTCCGGCGCCCCTTGTCGGTGACGGAGTTCGAATCACGCCTCGCGGCCCAGTGCGAACGAGCGAGGCCACCGGGCCAGCGATGCCTTGAGCGAGCCGGCGCATATAATCGATGGCAGCGCGTTACCGACGAAAGGAAAAGAGCGCGGTTGGCAGCGAAGCGGGGGCGCCCGGCTTATACCAGTTCGTATCCTGGATGTGCGAGGCAGTGACGTAGATCGTCCCGTCCGGCCCTTCCGACAGCGTATCGGGCCAGCGCAATCTCTTGTCGGTCACCACCGGCTCCAGCGCATCGCCCGTCCAATATTTTACCGAATTGTCGGTTGGCGAGGTGACATAGAGTGTGTCGTCGCTGCCCATCCAGAGTCCGTCCGCGACATTGGTCGTGCCGACGGTCTTCACTGCCGCTTCGACGTCGGAGGTCGGAGTGCCCTTGCTGAGTTTCGACGTTTCGATCGAATAGAGCGTTCGGCCGGTAAGTGCCTGCCAGTAAAGCGTGCCGCCATCGTTGGAAATCGCGAGGCTGTCCGACGAGAAGGTCGGCTGGCGGCCGTCGGGCCGACGCAGCGGCTTGCCGTCAATCTCGACGATCACGTCCTTCTCGACCTGCGTCGACTTATGACCGTCGAGCGCGCGGAAGGCGTCACCGGTGTCAAGGTCAACGACGATGATCGCGCCGCGCGTGCCGGAATCGGTGATGTAGCCGGTCTTGCCGTCAGCGCTGAAGCGAATGTCATTGAGATACGTGCCCTGCAGGGCCACCGTTTCGTCGAACAGGATCGTCTTGGTGACTTGATCGGTGGCGAGATCGACCCGGACCAGCTTGGGGCCGCCGGGAAGAATTTTTTCATTGCCGGGCGCGGCGGGGTCGAGCACCCACAAGGCGCCCCGACCATCTGCCACGATCGACTGCACGCAGACGAAATATTCGCCGACCGGCATCTCGTTCGCCTTGGCGTTGCGCCACGAATTCCATTTTTCGTCCGGATAGGCCTTGAGCTTTCCGCTCGGCAGCAGCTCGGCGACCGAGATCGGGGCGTCGTCGGTCCAGCGCGGGAAACAGACGAAGATCCGCCCGTCCTCGGTGACGCTTACGCCGGTCACCTGATGGCCGAAATCCGCGACCTTGGTGAGCTTCGAATCCGTGCCCGCGAACTTAAACGCGAACGCGGCTCCGGCTGCTGCGGTGCCGGCAACGGTGGCTCCGACGAGCGCCTTCTGCTTCGTGTCCATCAGACTGTCCCTCTCTCAAGCGGCCGCGTGACCGACGTGTTGCTGCTCGTCCTCTCCTCATCACCAGCGGACGCAATCTTGAACGCCAGGATCTCTGCGCGGTGGATCTGGGGAGGCTCGGCGAACAGCGAAGCGGAGCTTCCGGATAGCGCCGTGCCGACTTCGCCCGACAGATGCGCCTCGCGCCCTGCCTCGTCGGCGAAGGTATCGACGATGGCGAACCGAGTCTTTCCGAGACGCAGAGCGTACCACGACAGGGTGCCCGGCTCCCGCTCCACGGCCGATCGGGCTCCTTGCAGGAAGCGGGCAACCTCTTCCTCCGCACCGTCCCGTGCTTCAAGCGGAACATGCAGGGCCAGGCGCGGCAGGGCGTCCGCCGCCGGCACCTTGAGGGCGAGGATGTCGGCCGGCTCGATCTCCGGCAAGCCGTTGAGGATGGTGAAGGTCTTCACCACCAGCGCCCGGCCGACCGTGCCGAACAGATGCTTCAGCCGGCCGGCATTGCCGGGGAAGGTATCGAAGATGGCGAAGTCGGCGGGGCCAAAGCGCAGCGCGTACCAGTGCCGCGTGTCCTGCTCATGCTCGACCGGCTCCAGCGCACCCCGGAGGAATTCAGCGGCATCTTCCTGGTGGGTCGGCCCGGCTTCAATGCCTACAAACAGTGCCTTGTGCATCTTTTCTCTCCTTGTTCCGAAGGTAGCGCCTCGAGCTCCACGGAAGGCGTCCTGGGCCTAAATCATGGGAAGTTCGCGCGGCCGGGCGCCAAGCGGGAACGCCGCGTCGATCATGGCGAGTTCGGCGTCCGTCAGCCGCAGCGCGCCGGCGCCCGCATTGTCGGCAGCGTGCTCCGCGCTGGACGCCTTGGGGATAGCGAACAGCGATGGCCGACGCACAAGGAAGCGCAGCGCCACCTGGCGTGCTGTCGCGCCATGGCTCGCTGCAATCTCCTCCAGCACGCGGCCGCCCGGCGTGTCCGGGCCAGGGAAGTTGCCATGGCCGAACGGGCTGTAGGCAACCACGGCGACGCCGTGCTCCTCACACCAAGGCAGCACGGCATGCTCGATCGCGCGCTCACCAAGATTGTAGAGAACTTGGTTGCAGGCGATCCGGCCCTCGCCGCCGGCTTTCCAAGCGGCATCGAGGTCGGGAACGTCGAAGTTGCTTACGCCCCAAGATAGGATCTTTCCCTGTTCGCAGAGCCGCTCAAAGGCGGCGAAGGTTTCCTCGAGGGGGTACGACCCGCGCCAATGCAAGAGGTAGCAGTCCAACCTGTCAGTCCGGAGGCGCGCGAGCGAGCGCTCGCAGGCGGCGACCGTCCCGCTACGGGAAGCGTTGCTGGGGAGCACCTTCGAGACGAGGAAAACCTCGTCTCGCCGCCCCGCTATGGCCTCTCCGACCACAACCTCGGCTTCGCCGTACATCTCAGCGGTGTCGATGTGGGTCATGCCGAGGTCGATGCCGTGACGCAGCGCGGCGACCGCGGTGGGCCGGTGCGCGTCGTCGATATACCAGGTCCCCTGGCCGATCACCGGGACGTCGCCGGGTGCGGCACCGAAGGGACGCCGCTCCATGGTCTCCTGTCCCGGCGAAGACGGCCCCTGCTGCGCGGCGGCGTGTGTCACGCGGCCACCGCCCGCGGCGACACCTGTTCGAATCCGTCCGTCAGTAGGATCGCAACCTTCAGGCCGACGAGAATCTCATTCGCCATCTCTCCATCTCCTACAAGTTGTCACTTCGAAATTGGCTTCGTCTACCCCTAACTCTTCAACCAACTAACCGTCTGCCCCGCGGCTCGCCCCCTCCGAACGCCACGCGGACCAGCGCCCCAATCAAACTCCCGCTTCATGCAGCGTCTGGGTTGATCCGCACCGCCCCGCGGGCGCCACCTGTTCTAGGCAGGCTGCTTCTCCGCCACGACATCGAGCTGCTCGATCGTGGGCTTCTCGAAGAGAACGCCCGTGTTCTCACCGAGCGCTTTCCCGACGTCGCCCGACAGGTGCGCCTGGCGCCCGTCTTCGTCGGGAAAGGCGTCGAATATCCCGAACGACGAGGGTCCGAACTGGATTGCGAACCACCTTACGGTCTTGGGCTCCCCTTCGACGATCGACAGCCCCTGGTTCAAGAAGGCGCGGAGATCGTCCTCTTTGCCGGGTAGTGCTTCGAGGCGTACCAGAACCGCTTTGCTGACTTGCGTTGCCATCTTGAATCTCTCCTTTGCCTTGCTCGGGTTGTCGCGATGATCAAAACGCGGCTGCGGCCGCCTCGGCGACCGTCTGATCCTGCGCGCCGCTGCCCCCGCTCACTCCTACCGCCCCGACTACCTGGCCGTCTTGGCGAAGTGGATGCCCCCCGGCGAAGATCATCACCCGGCCATGGTTGGAGTTCTGGATGCGTAGAACTGCTTTCCGGGCTGAGCGTTCTCCCCCAGGTCCGTGGTGGCGATGTCGAACGCGCGCGCCGTGAAGGCCTTGTTGATCGAGATGTCGATGCTGCCCACCCACGCATTGTCCATGCGGATGTGGGAGACGAGGTTGCCGCCCGCGTCGACCACGGTCACATTGCTCGGCGACCCGATCTCGCCCGCCTTGGCCTGACCGGCAGCGATCACGCGCTGTGCGTCTTCGAGCGATACGGATACTTGGCTGATGGTCATGACGTTTTCCTTGGGTTGATCGCTTGGATCATTTTCGACCGGCGTTTCGCGGCTGCCGCGTCACCGTCCCATCGATGTGCACAGTGGCGTCGCGAGGCGAGGGCCGTTCTCAGGCTTCAACTAGCGCTGCTCCTTGTTCGTTCCTGGCGGCGTGAACAAATGCGGCAAGATCGACGTCCCTCAAGGACCGTGGGGTGCGGGGCCGCGGTCGGAGTCATCGCAATGCGTCAAGGAACCGATCGGAACCAGATCGTCCCCGCGGCACCCCACCGGCCGTTCGAAGGCTTTGCCGACGCCGTCTTCCCGATCGCGCTGAGCCTGCTGTCAAGCCGCCCGGCAGCCCGATGAATCCGGCCGGTTGGCCAATCTCGCCGGCAAGGTCGGCCGCGCGTTGATTGCCAAGGCGCCAACATTCATGAAGCATCGCCCACAATCGAGCACGCCAAGGTGTCGAAGTGCGAGCGGCAAGGTTAAGCGGCGGAGGCCGCTAATCGGCGGTGCTCGGCGGGTCTAGGGTAGTATGAATGGCGAAATGTATTCGTTATGTTTATCCGGTGCGGGGCGCCAAATACCGCCGACTGCCGCCGTCTTCTACGCAGGAACCGCGATGGCTATGATCGGCGAAATCGCTGGGAGTTCAACGTAGTAGGCGCAGCGGTGCGCTTCGGCGATGCCGTTCGAATCGCTCCGGGTGAAACGAACCTAACGGGCGTCATTCACCTCGAGGCGATGCTGTACTTCCGTCACGAGGCGTGAGGGTTGTGCTGCCCGCAAACCCGATCACTAACGGCGTTCGAGGGTGTCGATGATCGGACAATCTGGCCGGTCGTCGCCGTGACAGCGGGTCGCGAGGTCGAGCAGGGCGAGGCGCATTCTCTCCAGCGCCTGTGCCTTGCGGTGCAATTCATCGGCGCGCGTCGTCGCCAGCCGCTTCACGTCGGACGAAGAACGGGCGCGATCGCTCCACAGTTCGAGCAGCGTCCGGATTTCCTCGATCGGAAAGCCAAGGTCGCGGGCGTTGGCGATGAAGCGGAGCCGCTGGACATCGGCGGCGGAATAATCGCGATAGCCGCTGTCGCGGCGCGGCGGCTGCGGCACCAGGCCGATCTTCTCATAGTGGCGGATCATCCGCTGCGAGACGCCGCTCGCGTCCGAGGCGGCGCCGATCTTCACAGCTTTACCCGATTGAGGCGCAGCGCATTGGCGACGACGGTGAACGAGGACAGCGCCATCGCCGCGCCTGCGAACATCGGCGACATCAGGATGCCGAACGGCGGATAGAGCACGCCCGCCGCCACCGGCACGCCGATGCCGTTGAACAGGAACGAGAAGAACAGGTTCTGGCGGATGTTGCGCATGGTCGCGTCAGCCAGCCGGCGGGCGCGCACGATCGCGGAGAGGTCGCCGCGGGTCAGCGTCATCCCGGCGCTCTCGATCGCCACGTCGGTGCCTGTGCCCATGGCGAGGCCGACATCGGCGGCGGCGAGCGCGGGCGCGTCGTTGATACCGTCGCCGGCCATCGCCAGCCTGGCGCCCGACGCCTTGAGCTCGCCGACGATCCGCGCCTTGTCGTCGGGCCTCAAATCGGCATGGACCGCATCGAGCCCGCCCACCTGCCGCGCCACGGCTTCGGCGGTCGCCGCATTGTCGCCGGTGAGCATCATCACCTTGAGCCCGTCGGCGCGCAGCGCCGCGATCGCCTCGCGGGCATTGGCGCGGACCGGATCGGCGACCGCGAGCAGGCCGGCGGGCCGGTCGTCGATCGCCACCAGCATGACGCCGGCGCCGTCTGCGCGGTGCGACTGCGCCAGTTCTTCGAGTGGTCCAGGGTCGGCACCGATCCGACGCAGCTGCGCGGCGTTGCCGATCACCACCGACCGTCCGCCCACGTTTGCGCTGACCCCAAGTCCGGTCTGCGATTCGAAATCCTGAACCGCTGCCAGCTTCAATCCGCGCTCCTGCGCCGCCGTGACGATCGCATGCGCGAGCGGGTGCTCCGATTGCGCCTCGACCGCGGCGGCGAGCGCGAGAAGATCGTCCTCGTCCTCGCCGGCAAGTGTCTTGGCCGCAATAAGCCTCGGCTTGCCCTCGGTGATCGTGCCGGTCTTGTCGATGACCAGCGTGTCGACCGTCTCCAGCGCCTGCAGCGCTTCGGCATTCTTGACGAGCACGCCGGCATGCGCCCCGCGGCCGGTGCCGACCATGATCGACATCGGCGTGGCGAGGCCGAGCGCACAGGGACAGGCGATGATGAGCACGGCGATGGCGTTCAGCAGCGCATGGCCGAAGCGCGGCTCGGGGCCGACGAAGTTCCACACTACGAAGGCAGCGAGCGCGATGGCGACGACCAAGGGCACGAACCAGCCCGAGATGCGGTCGGCAACCGCTTGGATCGGGGCGCGGCTCCGCTGCGCCTCGGCGACCATGCGAACGATCCGCGCGAGCATCGTGTCGGCGCCGACCGCGCGGGCTTCCATGACGAGGCTGCCGGTCCCGTTGACGGTGCCGCCGGTGAGCTGCGCCTCGGATATCTTTTCGACCGGCACCGGCTCGCCGGTCAGCATCGACTCGTCGACCGAGGACCGGCCCTCGATTACGACGCCGTCGACCGGTATTGCGTCGCCGGGCCGGATGCGCAGGCGGTCGCCGGCCATAACGTCGCCGACCGATACCTCTTCCTCCGAGCCGTCATCACGAATGCGGCGCGCGGTCTTGGGCGCAAGGTCGAGCAGCGCGCGGATCGCCTTGCCGGTGGCGGCGCGGGCGCGCAACTCGAGCACCTGTCCGAGCAGCACCAGCGTCACCACCACGCCCGCGGCTTCATAATAGACCGGGACCATCCCGCCGTGCATGCGGAAGGTCGGCGGAAACAGCCCGGGCGCGAAGGTCGCGACGAGGCTGTAGAGGAAGGCCGCGCCGACGCCGATCGCGATCAGCGTGAACATGTTGAGATGGCGCGTCCTGATCGACGCCCAGCCGCGCTCGAAGAACGGCTTGCCCGCCCAAAGCACGATCGGCGCGGTCAGGGTGAGCTGCACCCAAGGCGAGGCTTGCGGACTGACGATTTGCAAGCCGAGCATTTCGGCCACCATCGACACGACCAGGAGCGGTACCGCCAGCACCGCCGACACCCAGAAGCGCCGCGTGAAGTCGACCAGTTCGGGGTTGGGCGCATCGTCGAGGCTCGGTTCTTCGGGTTCGAGCGCCATGCCGCAGATCGGGCAAGTGCCCGGGCCCTCCCGCCGAATCTCGGGGTGCATCGGGCAGGTCCAGATCGCGCCCGGCGTCGCTTCGGGCTCGGGGCGCGGCCCATCGCCGAGATAGCGCTCGGGATCGCCGAGGAACTTCGTGCGACAGCCAGCGCTGCAGAAATGATAGTCCTCGCCGTCATGTCGGGCGTGGTGCGGGGTCGTCGCGGGATCGACGGTCATCCCGCATACGGGATCGATCGCGCCGCCGGTCGCCGGCTTGGTCGCGCAGCAACTCGCGCCTTGATGATGGTGGTGATCGGCATGGTTCATAGCGGGAATCCTTCCATGCCCACTCATATGGAGTCTGACATCATGTCAGAGTCAAGACATGCTAGATCGTCGGCTGCGGCGACAGCGTCCCGAGCCACGCGACCAGCGCGAGGATCAGCATGGCCGCGCTCGTTTCGAGCGCGATGCTGCCCCGCAGCGCACGCACACCGCCGGAAGCGCCACCGGCGTCCCCCGATGCCAATCGCGGCGTGAGCCGCCACCGGTTGGCGGCGGCAAGCCCGAGCATCGCCGCGAACAGCACCAGCTTTGCGATCAGGAGCTGTCCGTAGAGTGTCGTCGGCAGCCGCAGGGCGCCCTCCACGCCGACGATCATCCAGACGTTGATGAGCCCTGTAGCCACGATCAGCGCGACGATGATCGAGCCGGCCACGGCAAACCCCGCCAGCGCCGAGCGTGCCGCGGCGACCGACTTATCGTCCTCGATGCGCGCGAAGAGCAGCGTGACGAGGACCGCGAGCGCGCCGAGCCAGGCACCTGCCGCCAGCAGATGCAGCCCGTCCGCCAGGCGATGGATGGTGCCCGCAGCGCCTTCGGTCACTGCGGCATGGCCCGTCCAGGCGAGCGTGCCGAGTGCGACGCCGGCGCCGAGGGTCACCACCGGCGATCGGATCTTCGCGGATTGCAAGAGCGCCGCGACGAACGCTGTCGCGAGCGCCGCGGTGCGCCACAGAAATGCGGCACCCGGCGGCGTTTCGAACAGGACGAAATCGAACGTCTCGCGACCGATGCCGGTGATCGTAGCGCTCGACATCGACGCGACCATCTGCAAGAAGGACAGGTTCGAGAGCAGCAGGCCGAGCCCGGCGAGGCCGGCGATCATCGCGCGACCGCCCAACGGTCGAGATGGGCTGGCCGCATACAGCGGATAGGCGGCCAGCCCGAACAGCAGCAGCAGATCGGCATAGACCCCGAAGCGCAGCGCCACGCCGATCCAGTCGGCCATCTCCTAGCGGACCGAGAAGGCGTGCGTGCCCGTGATGCGGTGCGTGTCGGCGCCGACGATCACCCAATCGACCCGGTAGCTCCCGGCGGAAAGCGGCCTGGCGCTGGTGAGGGTAATCGACTTCCCGTCCTCCGATACCGCGCTCGTCACGCCCGTCATCTTCATGACGTGGTTCGCCATGCCCGGCATGGAGGTCATCGTCAGCGTTGCGCTCGACAATCGGGGCATGACGCGCTCGCTGAAGGTGAGCTGCACCGTCGTGGTCGGTGCGACGGTGGCGTTCGCGGCGGGCGTCGCCGCGACGATCTTCGGGTGCGCGTGCGCGGCGGCGGGCACGCTCAGTGCGGCCATCACCGCGAACGGGGCGATCAGCGATCGGAACTTCATATCAAACTCCTTTTGCAATCCATGTTAGGCGATACGCAGTTGCCGCGCGCATCCCTCACGCCAGCTTGGATGAGGGCACAATCCGCGCCATGCGTATGAGGGAGGCAGAAGGAAAGGTCAGGCGATGAACAACGATATCGACAGCGCGCTGGCTCGCTTCGCCGGGGCGGAACCGCATGCCGGCCTCGCCGGGCTCGAAGACCGCGTAATGTGCGCGATCGCGAGCCGATCGTCGTCTTCGGGTCTGGCGATGGGCGCATCGCTGAGTGCGGCCGCATTCGCGCTGGTGCTCGGCATCGTCAGCAATGCCGTGCCGCTGGCCGAAGCGCGCGCGGTGTCGACGCTCGCGCCGTTCGGCGCGCCGAGCCCGCTGGCGCCCTCCTCCTTGCTGCTCGAACCGCGATGAGAGCGCGTCAGCTTATCCTCATCGGGTTGATCGCGTTCGCTGCTGCGGTCATCGGGGTGCTGGTCGGGCGGTATTTCGTTCCCGCTCCGCCGCAGCCGGCGGCCGAGCTCCACGCGGTGCTGCACGAGCAGCTTTCGCTCGATCCGGAGCAGGAGCGACGGCTTGAAGCGCTGGAAGCGAGCTTCGCGGTTCGGCGCCGTGCGCTTGAGCTCGAGATGCGCGCCGAGAATGCCCGTCTTGCCGATGCCATCGCCGCCGAGCACGGCAATGGCCCTCGCGTCGCCGCCGCGGTCGACGCCTCGCACCGGACGATGGGCCAGCTCCAGAAGGAGACGCTGGCGCACATCTTCGCGATGCGCGCGCTGTTGAAACCGGAGCAGGCGGCAAAGTTCGATGCCGCCGTGACCAGGGCGCTGACCGAAGAACCCCGGTGAACGACGGTCTGGCCGACCGCACGGACGGCGAGCTCGTCGCGCTGGCGCTGGGCGGCCGGGAGGCGGCCTTCGCCGAGATCGTCAGCCGGCACAAGCAGCCGCTCCACCGCCTGATCGCCCGGATCATCGGCGATGACGACGAAGCGCTCGACGTCCTCCAGGACGTGTTCGTCGCGGCGCACGGATCGCTGCGCCGGTTCGACATGGGGCGGCCGATGCGTGCCTGGCTCGCGCGCATCGCGATCAACAAGGCGCGCGACTGGCGGCGACGCCGAGCGGTGCGGCGATTGATTTGGGCGGTGCTGCCCATCGAGCACGCATCGGACATCGCCGACGACCAGCCCGCGGTCGACACGCTCGCGGCCGACCGCGAAGAACTGCGGCAGGTGGGCGCGGCGATCGCCACGCTTCCGGCCAATCTGCGCGAGACGCTGGTGCTGCGCGCGATCGAGGGCATGAGCCAGGCGGAAACCGCCGAGGCGCTGGGAATCAGCGAGAAGGCGGTCGAGACGCGCCTCTATCGCGCCCGGCTGCGACTCGCGGCCGAGATCGACCGGCAACGATAGACGCTTGACCCTGACATGGTGTCAGACCCCATCTTGCCTTCAGCTTTTTTCGACTCCGCCATGAGGGGCATGATCGCCGCGCGCGTATGGTTCGGTAAGCCTCGCCAAGATTTCAGGACGATGAATGACCGCTTCGATTGATCGCCGGACACTGCTTCGCGGAACCGCCGCGCTGGGCGGCACGGCCGCGCTTGCCGCATGGTTTCCCGCCTGGGCGCAGCCCGTCTCGCAAGGCCTCGTAAGGCCGCTCCCGACCGTTTCAGGCGAGGACATCACGCTCACCATCGCGCGCCAGACGATGATGATCGACGGGCGATCCTCGCCCGCGATCGGTATCAACGGCACCGTGCCGGCACCGCTCATTCGGCTGCGCGAAGGCCAGATGGTGCGGCTCAATGTCGTGAACGACCTAGACGAGGACAGCTCGATCCACTGGCACGGCCTCCTCGTTCCGCCGCAGCACGACGGCGTGCCGGGCGTCTCGTTTCCCGGTATCAAGCCGCGATCGAATTATCTCTACGAATTCCCGATCAAGCAGAACGGCACCTATTGGTATCACAGCCATTCGGGGCTGCAGGAACAACTCGGCCATTATGGCCCGATCGTCATCGACCCCGTCGGCGAGGATCCGGCCCAGTATGACCGCGAGCACGTCATCGTGCTTTCGGACCACAGCCGGATGTCGCCCGAGGCGATCTTCCGGAACATGAAGCTCAATCCCGGCGGGTTCAATTTCCAGAAGCAGACCCTGGCCGGCCTGCTGGCGGGACGGGACCAGACAGCATCGCAACGCCTGATGTGGGGCGGGATGCGGATGGACCCGACCGACATTTCGGACGCAACCGGCTCGATCTACACCTACCTGGTCAACGGCCACGGCCCGATGGACAACTGGACCGCGCTGTTCACGCCGGGCGAGCGCGTGCGCCTGAGGTTCATCAACGCATCGGCGATGACCACCTTCAACGTCCGCATACCAGGATTGCCGATGAGCATCGTCCAGGCTGACGGGCAGAACGTCATGCCGGTCGAGGTCCAAGAGTTCCAGATCGGCGTCGCCGAAACCTACGACGCGATCGTCACGCCGAGCGAGGACCGGGCCTTCACGCTAGTCGGCGAGGCGATCGACCGCTCGGGCATGGCGCGCGCCACGCTGGCGCCGCGCGCCGGCATGAGCGCCGCGGTGCCGCCGCTGCGCGAGCGTCCGCTCGCGACCATGAAGGACATGGGCATGGGCGACATGTCGATGGATCATGGCGGCATGGGCGGGATGGACATGACGGGCGGGATGCGCGGCGTCGATCCCACCGCCGAGCAGAACCCATCGGCCGCGCTCGCGACCGGCGCGATGGCCGGCGGCGCGGCGGCGGTGGGCAATATGGATCACAGCACGATGCCGATGGACCATTCCGGCATGGCCGGCATGGATCACGGCGCCATGGCCGGCCAATCGGGCGGGATGGCCGGGATGGATCATTCGCCGATGGGCGGACAGTCCGGCGCGATGGCGGGCATGGACCACGGCTCGATGGACATGGGCTCGATGAGCATGCGCGACTTTTCCAATGCGCCGCAGGTCAAGAAAGGCCCGGGTGTCCAGACCATCTCGCCGATGCCGATGGACCGCACCGGCGAACCCGGCCAGGGGCTGGAGAATGTCGGGCACAAGGTGCTCGTCTACCGCGACCTGATGGCGCTCGACCGCAACCCCGACGTCCGCGCGCCATCCCGCAGCATCGACATCCACCTGACCGGCAACATGGAGCGCTTCATGTGGTCGTTCGACGGCGAGAAGATGTCGGACGTTCACGAGCCGATCCCGTTCATCGAAGGCGAGCGGGTGCGCGTGAACCTCATCAACGACAGCATGATGGGGCACCCGATCCACATCCACGGCCACTTCTTCGAGCTGGTGACGGGGCATGGCGACCATGCGCCGAGAAAGCACACCGTCATCGTCCAGCCGGGCGGCAAGGTGACCTGGGACTTCACCGCCGATGCGGTCGGCGACTGGGCGTTCCACTGCCACCTGCTCTATCACATGCACGCGGGAATGATGCGCGTCGTGAGCGTGCGGCCGCGGGGAGACGCGGCATGAAGACGCTGCTGCTGCTCGGCGCCGCTCCCGCCGTCCTTCTGGCCGCGCCCGCCGCGGCGCAAACGATGGACCATTCCAACATGCCCGGCATGACGATGCCGGCAAAGCCGGCGCAAGCGGAGCCGGCGCCCGAGCCCGCGCAACGGCCGCCTTCGCCTCCGGCGGCACAAGATGCCGCCCCCGCCCCAGCCGCTCCCGATTGCCCGCCCGAGCACGCGGTGATGGGGCATTGCACGCCTAAGCCAGCAACCGATCCGCACGCGGGGCACGCCATGCCCGGCCCGTCCCAGGCGGCGCCCGCGATGGACATGACCGGCACCGCGCTTCCGGCCGGCAATGCCCCGCCGCCGCAGCCGCCGGCGGATCATTATGCCGATCGCCAGTTTCCGCCCGAAGAGATGGCGGATGCCCGCCGCCAGATGATGTTCGAGCAGGGCGGCCAGCCTTTCTATCAGGTGATGTTCAACCTCGCGGAATATCAGGCGCGCGAGGGTGCCGACGGCTTCCGCTGGGACGGCGAGGGTTGGTTCGGCGGCGACGTCAACCGGCTCGTGGTGAAGATCGAAGGCTCGGGCGCGTTCGGCGAAGGGGTCGAGGATGCCGAAATTCAGGCGCTCTATTCGCGCGCGATCGGCCCCTACTTCAACCTCCAGGCCGGCATCCGCTACGACTTCAAACCCAATCCCTCACGCACCTACGCCACGATCGGCTTCGAGGGGCTTGCGCCCTATTGGTTCGAGGTAGAGGGCGCGCTGTTCCTCTCCGACAAAGGCGACGTGCTCGGCCGGCTCGAAGGCTATTACGACCAGCGGATCACCCAGCGGTTGATCCTGCAGCCGCGCGCCGAGTTTAATCTTGCCGCGCAGGATGTGCCGGAAACCGGCATCGGCTCCGGCCTGTCGGACATCGAGCTTGGCCTGCGCCTGCGCTACGAGATCACACGCCAGTTCGCGCCCTATATCGGCGTGTCGTGGGACAGGAAGATCGGCGACACCGCCGACTTCGCGCGCACGGCGGGTGAGAACCCGTCATCCACCAGCATCGTGTTTGGGATCAGGACCTGGTTCTGAACTAGACAGGACGATCGAGCCGCGCGCGAACGGCACGCCAGGTCGAAAGGAGATAAATGATGAAGATGTTCCGTACTCTCGCTCTTGCACTGGCGCTGGGCACACCGGCGGTCACGATGGCAGCGGGACCCATCGTCGTTCATCGCGATCCGGGCTGCGGCTGCTGCGAGCAGTGGGCACGCCAAGTGAAGGCCGGGTTCGATCGTCAAGTCAGAATGATTGACGATCCCAACCGCGCGGCGCTTAAGGCCCGGCTCGGTGTCCCAGCCGCGCAGTCGTCCTGCCACACCGCGATCGTCGATGGCATGGCGTTCGAAGGGCACGTCCCGATCGCCGATATGAAGCGCGCGCTCGCCGCGCGCCCGGCGGGTGTCAAGGGCCTCGCCGTGGCCGGCATGCCGATCGGCTCCCCCGGGATGGAAGTCGCCGGCGCCAAGCGACAGCCTTACGTCGTCATCGCCTTCGGAGAGAACGGCCAGCGAGTGTTCGCGCGTCACTAAAGATAGGAAGGTTCAATCGATGGAACAGGATCACGAAATGAAGAGTATGTCGTGGGGTCGCTTTGCGGCGATGATCGCAACCTCCACGTTGATCATGTTCTTCCTGATGTACCAGCTCGTCTATTCGTCCGAGCATCTGATGTTCAGCATCAACCGGCTGGTCGCCTCGCTGGTGATGGGCGCGGTGATGACAATGGTGATGCTCGGCTTCATGTGGTCGATGTACAAGGGCATGGCGATCAAGCTCGGGATCTTGGCGTTTGCGCTGGTCCTCGGCGTGGCCTCGCTTCTGGTCAATCGCAGTCAGGCGCTTATCTCCGACGTCACCTTCATGAAGTCGATGATCCCGCACCATTCGATCGCGATCAACAACGCGCGCAAGGCCAGCATCAGCGATCCCCGGGTTCGCGTGCTGGCCGACCAGATCATCGCCAGCCAGGTCCGCGAGATCGCCGAGATGAAGCTCCTCATCGAAGACATCGATCGGAACGGCGAACGCGGCACCCAGCCACTGCCGGCGCGGTCGGCCGAGGTTACGCAGGATATGCTGCCCGAGATTCGGGCTGCTGTTCGTTGAAGCGCAAGCCTTACGGATTACGCCCGCACAGGTTCCCGCGGATAACCTCACGATAAGCGGAGGTGCCAGCCCAATGCCACGAGCCTTCGATAGCGACAGCTTCTCACTGTGGCGAGAAGCGAAAATCGCCCGAGCGTAGCATTTGCGGCCGCGGAGAACGGCAGGCGGCAGGACCAGGCGATTGCGGACGCCTCTAGAGTAGTACGAACGGCGAAATATATTCGTTATGTTTATCCTGCGCGGGGCGCCATTCTTCCCTAGGCCTCACGAATAGGGCGGCAGCCGATCTGCCGGTCGCGCAACACTGCGCAGGCACCATCCGCGATGATGTGCGTTTCCGGGGTGAAACGATCGCGAGGTGACCGTGGCCGAACGCAAGAAGCAAGCAGTGGTGAGCTCCGGGATCGGCGGGCTCGATGAAATCCTTCGCGGAGGTTTGCCGGCCTCCAATCTCTATATCGTCCAGGGCGCGCCCGGATCGGGCAAGACAACGGCTGCGCTCCAGTTCCTGCGGGCAGGCGTCGCTCGGGGAGAGCGCTGTATCTATGTCAGCTTGTCGCAGACCAGAGCCGAACTGGAGGCGATCGCCCTCTCTCATGGCTGGACGCTCGACGGGATTCGCGTGGAAGAGCTTTCAGCGTCCGATTCGATCAACCGCGCGGCGGATCAGACTATCTTCCAGACCGCCGAGCTTCGGCTGGACGAGACCCGCCGCGCGATCGAAAGCGCGATCGAGGATCACAAGCCGAGCCGGCTGGTCTATGATTCGCTTCTGGAGATTCGTCTGATCACGGGGGATTCGCCCCGGTTCCGACGGGAATTGATCGCATTCAAGGCCTTCCTGGCCCGGCGCAACATCGTCGCGCTGCTGCTCGACACCCAGGCGCATGAAAGCGACCGCACGGGCGAGGAGGTCGACGGCATCGCGCATGGCGTCATTCGCCTGGACAAGTCGCTCGAGGAATATGGTTCGGTCCGCCGACGAATCGAAGTGAGCAAGATGCGCGGCGTGCCCGTCGCCGATGGCTATCACGACATGGCGATCCGCGAGGGCGAAGGCGTCGTCGTGTTTCCGCGGATCATTCCCGGCTCTGTCGCCCGGACGGCGCGCCCGCAGCTCATCAAATCCGGCATGGACGCGCTCGACGACATGTTCGGCGGCGGCCAGGAAGCGGGCACGACGACGCTCGTCATCGGGCAGGCGGGAACGGGGAAGTCGACCATGGCGTCGCTTTATGCCACCGCTGCGCTCAAACGCGGCGAGAGCGTCGCGCTGTTCCTGTTCGAAGAACGGGTGGAAACCTTCTTTCGACGCTCGGAAGGCCTCGGCATGAACCTGCGGCAGTTCCACGCCGACGGGCAGCTCATCATGCGGGATTTCAACCCGAATGAGATCTCACCGGGCGAATTCGGCCAGATCGTCGAGCAGGCGGTAAGCAGCGAGAAGGTGCGCGTCGTCGTGATCGACAGCTTCACCGGATATTTGAACGCGCTGCCCCATCGCGACAAGGCCGTGCGCGACATCCAGTCGCTGCTCAAATATCTCGCCCGGGCAGGCGTGCTGACGATCCTCATCGTGGCGCAGCACGGCCTACTGGGACAGGATGTCGGCATCGACGTGGATGTGAGCTTCCTGGGAGATACGGTGCTGCTGCTGCGGATCATCGAACATGACGGCCGGCTGCGACGGAGCATCACCGTCGTGAAGAAACGGCACGGGCCGCACGATCTCGACGTACGGGAGCTGTTCATCCAGAGTTCCGGCGTCAGCGTGATCCCCTACAACCCGCTGCCGGAGGCCTGATCGCCGATGGCGGCCAACCACGGATCGCTCGATTGGGTCCTGGCGCTGGCCCCCTACCGGCGGGATGCCGATTATCTGGAAACGCTGCTGAGCGAGCACGGCATTCCCGTTCGGCGGGCGGAAGGCATGCGCGAAATTGTGGCCCAGCTGGAAGAATCCCCTGGCCTGTTCATCGCCACGCATGAAGCGCTCAATCCCGATGTGATAGACGTCGTGCGCCGCCATTTGCTCGATCAGCCCGATTGGTCGGAGATGCCGCTGCTCATCCTGCTCGATCGTGCGGCGCCGCAAGCGCGCGTCCGGGCGGAGCTGACCGCCGCCTGGCCCCGTTCGCGCCAGATCTACTATCAGCGGCCGGTAACGACGCTCGAGCTGCTCAGCGGCGTGCAGTCGGCCCTGCTTGCCCGGCTGCGCCAAAGGGACGTGCGCGATCATATTGCACGCGAGGTCGAGCTGCGGCGCGAGCTCAACCATCGCGTGAAGAACATCCTCGCCAGCGTCACCTCGATCTTCGAGATGACGCGGCGCGGCGCGGCCTCGCTGGATCACTTCGCCGAGGATTTCGCCGGACGGCTGACGGCGCTCGCCAACGTCCATTCCGCTCTCTTCCAATCGGGCGGAGAACCGATGGATCTCGCCCAGGTCGTCGATCTCACCTTCAAGCCCTATCGCGCTGGCGAGCAGGATCGCATCCTGACACAGGGTCCGGCGGTCACGCTGCACCAGGAAGCGGCAACCACGCTGGCGCTCTGCTTCCACGAGCTGGCGACCAACGCGCTCAAATATGGTGCGCTGTCCCGGCCGGAAGGTCGTGTCAGCTTGAGCTGGGGGATCTCTTCCGAAACGCCTGTCCTGACGATCCGGTGGGTGGAAAGCGGAGGCCCGCCGACCTCCCAGCCCGCCCGTACCGGCTACGGAACCCGCTATCTTCGTTCGGCGCTGCGGAACTTGTTCGGCGCGCCTCCGGATATTCTTTTCCGGCCAGAGGGGCTGCACTGCACAATTAGCGGGCCGCTTTCCCGTGCCGCGCTGAAACACTGAACGGGACGGGGCGTTCTGGACGCATGGAGGATCCCCCGCCGCTGCGCATCTTCTATGTCGAGGACAATCCGCTGATTGTCTTCCATGTCGAAGCGATGATCGAGGATCTGGGGCACGTCTTCGTCGGGTCGGCGGCCAGCTTCGGTGAGATGGTCGAGATGCTGAGAGACCTCGACGTGGATGGTGTGCTCGTCGATATCGATCTGGCCGACGGGCGCACCGGGCCGGCTGCCGCTGCCTGGCTGCATGAACGAGGCATTCCGACCCTGTTCGTGACTGGGCAGGAGCTCATCGCCGCCGAGCATCTGACGGCCTTGGCGACCGTCAGGAAACCCGTCTCGGCTTTCGATCTTGCGGAAAAGCTGCAGCTCCTGCGCGACGACCGCGGGTAAGACGCACGTCCCCGGCATCCTATCGAGGGCGGCGGACGATCCTCAGCTTGGCGCTGCTGCCGCCTCCGCAGAAGAAGCGCTCGGCGCCATCGGATTCAAGGCCCGAAACCGCCATGCCGGCAGGCATTTCGAGCTGTTCCAACGTCTCGCCGGTAACGGGATCGATCCGCCGGAGCTCGCTCCGCTCCCCCTCCCAGGTGCCGTGCCAGAGCTCGCCCTCGATCCAGGTGACGCCAGTCACGAAGCGATTCGCTTCGATGGTGCGGATGATCGCCCCCGTCTCGGGATCGATCTGGTGGATCTTCCGTTCGCGATACTGCCCCACCCATAGCGTGCCTTCGGCCCACGCCAGCCCTGAATCGCCTCCACAGCCGGGAGCCGGAATGGTGCCGAGTATCTCGCCGGTGGCCGGATCGATCTTCTGGATGCGATCCTCGGCGATCTGGAACAGGTGGCGGCCGTCAAAGGCCGTTCCTGCATGGGCAGGCACGTCGAGCGCGCGCCGTGCCTCGCCGCTTGCCGGGTCCAGCGCGACGAGCCGATCGCCGGCTGCGTACCAGACATGCTGTCCGTCATAGGTGACCCCGTGGACGCCGCCGACGCCGGGGAGGGGGCCATATTCCTGGAGGATCTCGGCATCCGATCGCTTCATACCGATCTTCTATCCGTTCTGCTGCGGCGGCGGGAGCAACAAGATTGTCGCGAGTCCGGGAATGGAGGGCGCCAGCCAACGCCGCGCGCGGCCCCGGCCGAACGCCTGCACCTTGCCCGCTGCCGCGAGCGCGTCGAGCGCGCGCTGCACGCTGCGCTGGCTGGTGGCAAGCGCCAGCGCCAGGGCGGAGCTCGACCATGCCTCGCCATCGGCGAGCAGCGCGAGCACGCCCGCATACTCCTCCTCGCTCGGTGGCGTCAGCACGACGACCTCCTGTCGCCCTCGCGGCGCGAGCACGAAGCCGCGTGGCGTCGCGCGCACCTCCGCCAGCGGTGCGAGAAGCGATCGGAGGCGGCCGGCTTCGACCCGCAGCCGCGCACGATGGGACTCGTCTGCCTGCTTCGCGCCGAAGGCACGCGCGAGGAGCTCGCCCCTCGACATGTCCGCAGGCCAGGCCTCGGCCAAGGTTCGGACCAAGCTGAACAGAACCGGCCGCGTGGCAAGCGGGATCGTGGCGCCTGCACTGCAGACGGCATGGCGGCATCCATCCACCACCAGAGCGCCCGAAGTCAGCAACGCCTCCACATCCCGGAGCAGCAGGGGGTGCCTGCCTCCGGCGGAAACCCGCTGGGCCGCCGGAAGCACAAGCGCGTGCGTGGTATTCTCCACTTCCGCCGACAGCGCCGGAATGCCGGCGAGACGCGCGGCGGCAGCCGCGCGGGCAAGGGCGGCCGCGGCATCCGCGGTGCGGATGCGCCGCATCGCAATGCCCGCCGCCA
>Ga0180222_1001751_pt1 | contig 20654 bp, 19 predicted proteins | sample eDN5th37CKraftOP_FD_151336 | JGI IMG/M metagenome (GOLD analysis project Ga0180222, IMG submission 151336) | Enriched Organic Plus compost microbial communities from Emeryville, California, USA - eDNA 5th pass 37_C Kraft OP (version 2) (version 2) ... | reverse complement strand
GATGCTCCTTTGCGAAGCGTGCGAGTGCCCGTTCGAACTCCTTGCCGGCGCAATCGCAAGTTGCCCCATAAAGCGCATCGCGCAGTGCCTTGTCGGGTATCCGGGTTGGATCGGTGAAATCGCCTGGCTTCAAGCTCATCAAAGGCACGCGGTGCACCACGATCGGGGTCTTGCCGTCCGCGGCGACCTGGCCAGTCAGTCCATACGCGGTGTTGTTATGGAGCCGGGCGGCGGTGACATCGCGCCGCGGTGATGGGCGACCCCTGCGGCCGTGATCAGGCTTGTGACTTACGACGACGCGGGCAAGCTTTTCGCCAAGCTCGTCTCGAAAGCCCGGCCACGGCTCCTCCAGGCCCTCCAATAGCCGCTCGAGCTCCTTCTCTTCCGCTCGGGCGGCGCAGCGTGAGATCCGTTGCATCAGCGAGCGGCTCGTTACCGCGACCACCGCCGCGTCGATTGCGTGGTAGCGATGATCCAGGCGATTCTTCGGCGCGTTGCTGTGCTCGTTCTCGACGAAATTGTGGTCGGGAAGGAGGCTGTTAAGTCCCCAGACGCGCCTGAGCATGGCGGTCATTCGCCCTGGAATCACCTCAGCACGCCCCTCTTCCTTGGACGGGTAAAGCGCCCGGAGATCCTTGCCCGCGATCCGCGCAAGATATTGCGTGGCGGTGAGCTGTCGCGCGATGAAGTCCTGATTGCCGTTGACCCGGTCGATCGCGTCCGGTCCAAATCGCCAGCGCTTCGACCTGTGGAGGCGGGCTACCTGGGCGGTAATCTTATCCCAACGCTCGGGATCCGTGTGCCAGCGCTCCCAGGGCGTCTTGTTGCCCTTCTCCCGGTTGCAGCTGCGATGGGCCACGACCTTGTTGCCGGCACTGTCATCCAGCGAACGGGAATAGAGGATAATATGGTCGATATCGACCGCGCCGCCGAACAGGGATTCCGCCCCAATCATTTCACCGCAATAGGGGCACCGGCGATCAAGGGGGTTTGCCGGGTCTAGCTCCTCCCAAAGACGCAGGAGCATCCGGTTGGCTCCGGTATCGGGCACCCCCATCTACTGGAGCTTTTCCGATCGTCGTGCCGCCGCCGCGGTGTTTTCACGGATCCGGCGTTTGTGCTCTTCGCGCTGCTGGTCGTTGAGCTTGAGCTCGCGGGCCAGCTCGACGATGATGGCGTCCGGCCGGCCATATCTGTCGATGATCGCGTTCACCACCTTTTGAAGCTGCCGCAGGCCGATATGGACGGTCGGGTTGGTGACCTTGCCAAAGCGCCGCTCGTCCGGATCGCCATATTCGTCCTTTCCCGGCGCGATCTCTCGCGTCAGAAGCTCGCCGTAATAGGGAAGGCGATCGAGCACCTCGCCGGTTCGATGATCGCTATGGTCAAAGCCCGCGACCTGTGCCGCCTTGTCATAGGTAATGACATCGCCTTTGAGGGCTTCGATCAATCGCCGGGTCGCCGTCTCCCCGAACCGGCCATATCCTTCCGGCAGGGTCGCGTTGGCGACGTCTTCCGCCGCAGCATCATCCAGCCCATATTCGCTCTTGAGCCACGCCAGCAGCATATCTGGCTCTTCCTCGTTCTGGATCCGGTCGATGATGCGTAGCTGCTCCTCCAGGTCGAAGTGGAGCCAACGCGCACCGAAACGCTTCTTCGCGCCAAGCTCGGCGCGCACTTCGTCACCGATAAGTTCCCGGCGATTTTCGCTTTCCTTGTTGAAGGTCTGGCCTTCGGCGAGCTTGATCTCCTTGGCGAACGTTGCGAAGCTGACCTTCTTCTTACCCTGCAGCACCCATATCAGTCGGTCCCGCTCCTCAAGCGTGAGCGGCCGTTCCTTCCCGCCGGGGGAAACAATCCGAAGCTGATTGACCTCCTCATTGAGCCGTCGTTGCTGAAACAACGGATGCGCCTTTGGCAGCCGCCGTTCGTCTTCGGGGACGCCATTCATACCGGCGAACGTGCAGCGGCCGACTTCTTGTGACTTGAGCGGCCGCTGGAAGAAGAGAATGCGCTGGATGGACGCCCTGGCAGCCTCTGTCAGGAGGTCGGGATGGTATCGAGCCTGGGCCCGCCATATTGCGTCGAACTCCTCCTCCGCGTGGGGGCGCTGCGGATAGAAATCGTAGCTTTGATTCTCCGCGCCCATGCGGACGCGCGCGTGCTTGCCCTCACTTCGACGTATCGCGAGAAACTCGCCCAGCGTACGCGCGCCTGCGCTGCGCATGGCTTCGTCGAGCCTCTCGGCGCCGGCCCTGATCTTGCCGCCCTCGTTTTCCCTGGACGTGCGCTCTGCTTTGCGATTCGATTTGAAGCCGCGGCGTTGATTAAGATGAAACAGGGCGCGATCAATCTCGTAAGGCTCCAGCCGCTCGTCGAGCGCGCGCTGCCGGATCGTGTAAGGGTCGCGTTCCGCGACGAGCTTCGCCTCGCTCGCATCCGCCGGCATTAGGCCGTGCGCGATCAGGGCGTTCAGGAATGCTGATCGGCGTCGAAGATATCGGTCCCCGCGCCGTCGCATCGACCTTGCTTGTCGACGATCTACAGCGAGCGACGTGCCAGACTTGGGATCACGCCCGTCGCTGAAGATGCGTACCCCAAGGTCAACAATTCCGGCGCCATATTCCACCAGACACCAGCCGATGCTGTTAGTTCCGATGTCAAGTCCAAGTCGTCTCATTTCGGCAAGCTCCTCTGGAGCTGGTCATGAGGATGCATCTTCCGACGACTAATTCCGCGCAATCATCGCATCTGGGAAACGTTGTTTCAATTGACATGTGGTCTTACATGATGCAGATGACCCGTACTCAGAAATCGCGGGCTGGCTGTTAACAAGCAGCTTGGCTGCACCAAATAAGGACGGGGCTCCGGCCCCGCCTTCTTCACGTCTGATCGTGGCGCACGAACGAAGCCATCTAAATCAGGCCAAAGCGCTGAACCTCTTGTCTCCCTGGCAAGAGAGCGCGCCCCCGGAATGTGCGGACATCCTCGATCGAAGTGTAGAGCCAGACCATTTTCGCATGAAGGCCTAGGCGGCGGCGTGATTGGCCGGGGCTTCGCTGGATTCCGCCCCGCGCGCCGCCTTTCCCAGCAGGTGCTTCATTATCTTCCCCGCCGAGGTGCGGGGGAAGTCGGCGACGAACTCGAATCTCGCCGGGACCTTGTAGGGGGCGAGGCGGGCGCGGCAGTGGGCGGCGAGCTCGGCGGCATCCGCCCGCGCGCCCTCGGCGAGCCGGACATAGGCGTGGCCGACCTCCCCCCATTTCGGGTCGGTCGCGCCGATCACCGCGACGTCGGCCACCGCCGGATGCGCGGCGAGCACGTTCTCGACCTCGGCCGGATAGACATTGGCGCCGCCGGAGATGAACATCTCCTTCCGCCGCCCGGCGATATAGTAGAAGCCGTCCGCGTCGCGCCGGGCGAGATCGCCGCTTTTCAACCAGCCGTCATCGGTAAAGGCCGCGCGCGTCGCCGCTTCGTCGCGCCAGTAGCCGGGCGTCACGCCCGGCCCGGCGAAAAGCAGGTCGCCGACCTCGCCGTCCGGCACGTCGCGCCCCGCCTCGTCGACGATCCGCGCGCTGCACAGCAGCTGCGGCTTGCCGACCGAGCCGATCCTCTCCCAGGCGTCGGCTGGGTCCATCAGAAAGGCGGTCGGCCCCGTCTCGGTCATCCCCATGCCGTTGCACACGCGGATGCCGCGCGCGCGGCAGGCGGCGGCGGTGGCGTCCGCAAGCGGCGCGCCGCCGCAGCCCCAGTGGCGCACGCCATCCAGCGGCGCGTCGGCGAAGCCGGGATGGGCGAGCAGCGCCTGGTAGACGGTCGGCACCGCGAAGAAGGTGTCGATCCACCGCTCGGCGAGTAGCCCCACCAGCGCGTCGGCGTCGAAGCAGGGGAGCAGGATCACGCGCCCGCCCGCGATCAGCGTCGGCAGCGCGTGCAGGTTGATCCCGGCGGTGTGGAAATTGGGCAGGAAGGCGACGGTCGTGTCGTGCGCGCCGATCCCCGCCGCGGAGGCGATGTTGATGTAATTGGCGAGCGCCATGCGGAAGGTGTTGATCACGCCCTTGGGCCGGCCGGTCGTGCCCGAGGTATAGATCAGGTACCAGACGGCCTCGGGCGTCCAGTGCGAACGGCCGGGATGCGGCTCGGCGGCGTGGCGCGCGGCCTCATAGTCGCCGTCGAGGGCGATGGCCGGCGGCGGATCGGCGAGCCGGGCCGCCGTCTCCGCGTCCTCCGCCCCGACGGTGAGCAGCGCCGGCGCGCAGTCCGCGATCAGCAGGTCCAGCTCCGCCGGCGGCGCGCGCCAGTTCAGCGGCACGAGGATCGCGCCCAGCCGGGCGCAGGCGAAGAGCAGCTCGAAGAAGGCGATGCGGTTGCGGCACAGGATCGCGACCCGGTCGCCCGGCGCGACGTCGCGCGCGGCGAGCAGGCCCGCCGCCGCCGAGGCGCGCGCGTCGAGTTCGGCATAGCTCACGGCCCGCCCCGTCGCCGCCTCCTCGAGCGCGATGGCCCCGGGCGAAAGCCGGGCGCGCTTGGCGAGCAGATCGGGGATCTCGGCGATCATCGCGCCCGCAGCCCTTCCGAGACGAGGTCGATCGCCTGGTCGGCGACCTCCTGCGGCGAAAGATCGCGGTCCCAGATGCCGTAGCGCATCCCGAGGAACACGCTCATTCCGATCAGCGCCCAGGCGCGCAGCTCGTCCGGGCCGTCGGCGATCTCGCCCCGCGCGCGGGCGGCGGCGAGGTTGCGCGCATAGCCCGCCGCGAAGGTGCGGTAATGCTCGCGATAGACGTCCTCCGCGACGAACTGCGCCTCCTCGATGATGCGGTAGAGTTCGGGATGCTCGCGGGTGAAGGCGATGAAGGCGGCAAGGCCGATCCGCTCAGCGGCGATGCGGTCGCCGGCGCCGCGCACGGCCTCCGCGACATGCTGGCGCACCGCATGGCTCATGTCCCGCACGAGCGCGCGGAACAGCTCCTCCTTGCTCTCGAAATAGGTGTAGAAGGTGCCAAGCGCGACGCCGGCGCGGCTGGTGATGCCGGTGATCGCCGCCTCGTGGAAACCGCGCTCGCCGAACTCCTGCGCCGCCGCCTCGAGCAGCTTGCGCACGGTGCGCCGCCCCCGTTCGGTTCGCGGCGCCTTGTCGGCCGAGACCGCGGCCTGCCCCATGTCGTTCATTGGCCTCTCCCGTCGGTGAAACTGAACCGAGTTTCAACTGAGCGCAAGCGTGGGCGTACGCCGGGGTGCGGCGCGCCGGCAACACCCGCGCCGTCATCGGCATGCAACCAAAACATGAATATTGACTCAAGTTTCATATAGAGCCAATGGGACCGCATAAACCAGCGTAGGAACCGCTGGGCGGGGAGAGAGATGCCTGAGTTCACGGCCTCGGACGGGGCTCGGATCGCCTATCGCGATTCCGGGCGCGGCACGCCGATCGTGCTGCTGCACGGACTGATGGCGCACGCCGGCTTCTTCGAGGCGCAGGCGCCGCTCGCCGAACGCTTCCGCCTCATCTCGATCGACCTGCGCGGCCACGGCCGTTCGCGCGCGCCCCATGCCACGCTGACCGTCGAGCGAATCGCGCAGGACGTCGCCGAACTGGCCGAGGCGCTGCACCTTACGGAAGCGATCGGCGTCGGCTGGTCGCTCGGCGCGACCGTGCTCTGGCATGTGCTCGCCTCCCCCGCCGGCAAACGCTTCGCCGGCGCGGTGGTGATCGACATGACGGCGCGCGTGCGCAACGACGACGAGTGGGATCTCGGCCTGTCCTGCGAGGCCTGCGAGGCGCGCAGCGCCGCCATCCGCGACGATTTCGATGGCTTCGCGCGCGGCGCCGGCGCGGCGATCTTCGCCCAGCCGGTCGCGCCCGAACAGCGCGCGCTTGCCGACTGGGCGGCGGAACAGTTCGCCGCCAACGACGCGGCGGCGATCGGCGCGGTCTGGGCGAGCCTGGTCGGCCAGGACGTGCGCGCGCTGCTCCGCTGCATTCGGCACCCGACCCTGATCGTCCACGGCGCGAAGAGTCAGCTCTACGGCGAGGACACCGCCGACCATCTCGTCGCCGCGCTGCCCGACGCGCGCGCCGTCCGCTTCGAGGGATCGGGCCACGCCCCCCATCTCGAGGAACCCGACCTGTTCAATCACACGCTCGAGGAATTCGCGGCGCGCCTATCCCGATCGCGCACCGCCCAGCCAGAGGCATCTTGAGGAGACAGCCAATGAAGACCCGCAACGCCTGGATGTTCGGCACCGCGCTCGCCGCCTTTGCCGCCGCCACCGCGGCAAGCCCCGCCGCCGCGCAGGACAATCAGCCGCCGACCGCCTCCGACGCCGCGGACGAGGGCGACATCGTCGTCACCGCCCGCCGGCGCGAGGAAACGCTGCTCGAAGTCCCGGTCGCGATCACCGCCTATTCGGGCGAGCAGCTCGAGAATCGCGGCGCCGTGGACATCACTGATATCGCCGCGACCACGCCCAACGTGAACCTGGAGGTTTCGCGCGGCACCAACACCACGCTCACCGCCTTCATCCGCGGCGTCGGCCAGCAGGACCCGGTCGCCGGCTTCGAGGCGGGCGTCGGCATCTATCTCGACGACGTCTATCTCAATCGTCCGCAGGCCGCCGTGCTCGACATCTATGACGTGGAGCGGATCGAGGTGCTGCGCGGGCCGCAGGGCACGCTCTACGGTCGCAACACGATCGGCGGCGCCGTCAAATACGTTACCCGCCGCCTGCCCTCGACACCGGAGCTGTCGATCCGCGGGCGCGTCGGCACCTACGACCAGGCGGACCTCGTCGTCTCCGGCTCGACGCCGGTCAGCGCCAACAACGTCGTGCGCCTCGGCGGCTCCTTCGCGCGCCTGTCGCGCGGCGGGTTCGGCGAGAACCTCACCACCGGCCAGGAGAATTATAACAAGGACATCTGGGCCGGCCGGCTCTCGCTCGAGGTCAACAACGAGCACAACGTCTTCGTGCGCCTGTCGGGCGATCTCACGCAGGACAACAGCAACCCGCGCGGCGGCCACCGCCTGATCCCGGGCCTCGCCAGCGGCGCGCCCGTCCTGTCCGACGTGTTCGACACCCGCGGCGGCCTGCTCGACCCCGAGCAGGAGGTGCGCGCCTGGGGCGCCAGCCTCAACGCCGAGTTCCGGCCGAGCGACTATGTGACGCTGCGCTCGATCACCTCCTATCGCCACGATCGCAGCAATTCGCCGATCGACTTCGACGCCCTTGCGGCGGTCGACGTCGATGTGCCCGCCATCTACATCAACAGCCAAACCTCGCAGGAGCTGCAGGTCCTCTACAATCGCGGCGGCTTCAACGGCCTGATCGGCGCCTATTATCTCGACGCGAAGGCGCGGACGATCTTCGACGTGCGCCTGCCCGGCACCGTCACCGCGCTCGCCTTCGGCGACGTCGATACCGAGACCTGGGCGATCTTCGGCGACTTCACCTACGATTTCTCGCCGCAGTGGAGCGTGTCGGTCGGCGGCCGCTACACCTGGGACCAGCGCCATTCGGTGATCAACCGCGGCGTCTATATCGGCGGCGGCTCGCCCTATTTCGGCGGGCCGGGCACGCTGCTGCTCACCCAGTCGGACTTCACCGGCACGGCGACCTTCAAGGAGTTCACGCCGCGCGCCTCGCTGAGCTTCCGGCCGAACGACGACAACATGATCTACGCGGGCTATTCGCGCGGCTTCAAGGGCGGCGGCTTCGATCCGCGCGGCGTCTCGACCGCCTGCCTCAACCCGAGCGGCGGCCCGTGCAACGCGCAGGAGCTGTTCGACTTCATGTCGTTCGATCCGGAGACGGTGGACAGCTACGAGCTCGGCTGGCACGCGCAGCTCTTCGACCGGCGCGTCCGCTTCAGCCTGACGGCCTTCTACGCCGACTATAACGACGTCCAGATCCCGGGCTCGGTCGGCACCATCCTGAACGGCCAGCAGACCTTCATCGGCGTCACCACGAACGCCGCCAAGGCGCGCTTCGAGGGCATCGAGTTCGAGGGCAACGCGCTGCTCGCGCGCAGCTTCGCCAGCCAGGGCGACTCGCTGAACTTCTCCTGGTCGCTCGGCTATCTCAACGCCGACTACAAGACCTACATCGACTCGCGCGGCATCAACGTGGCCAGCGAGCGGCGCATCCAGAACACGCCGGCATGGACGTTGAGCGGGACGCTGGCTTATGGCACCCCGGTCGCGGGAGGTATGCTGAATGTCAACACAACGGTCTCCTACCGTTCGTCCAGCCAGCAGTTCGAGCTGCGCACGCCGGGGCTCGACCAGCCGGGCTTCGCCCTGTGGGACGCGAACCTGGTCTGGCGCTCGGACAACGGCACGTGGGAGATCGGCCTGCACGGGCGCAACCTCACCAACAAGCGCTACATCGTGTCGGGCTACAACTTCCTCTCGCAGAACCCTGACACCGGCGAGTTCCTGCGCACCCCGACCGGCCAGCTCATCCCGACGCTGGGGGCCGAGGGCGTGCTGACCGCCTATTACGGCAATCCGCGGCAGGTGTTCCTGTCGGTGGGCGTGAACTTCCGGTGACGGATGCGGCGCGCAGCGGGGGGAGGACCGCGTCCCCGGGGCTCGTCCTCTTCCTGCTGCTCGTCGTCTACACGCTGAACTTCCTCGATCGGCAGGTCCTCGGTATCCTCGCCGCGCCGATCAAGCGGGATCTCCAGCTCAGCGACGCCGAGTTCGGCGCGATCGGGGGTCTCGCCTTCGCCATGCTCTATTCCGTGCTCGGCCTGCCGCTCGCCTGGCTCGCCGACAAGACGCGGCGCAGCGCCGTCGTCGCCGGCAGCCTCGCCGTGTGGAGCGGCTTCACCGCGCTGTGCGGCACCGCGAGCGGCTACTGGTCGCTCTTCCTCTACCGGCTCGGCGTCGGCGTCGGCGAGGCGGGCGGCGTCGCCCCCTCCTACGCGCTGGTCGCCGACTATTTCCCGCCCGAGCGGCGTGCCCGCGCGCTCGCCATCTATTCGCTCGGCATCCCGATCGGGCTGGGCGGCGGGACGATCGTCGGCGCCTATATCGCGCGGCTGGTGGACTGGCGCGCGGCCTTCATCACCATGGGCGTGCTGGGGCTTCTCGTCGCGCCCGTCTTCGCCTGGATCGTGCGCGACAAGCCGCGGCCCGCGGGCAGCGCGATCGCCCCGCTCGGCGCCGTCTTCCCGTTGCTCGCTCGCAAGCCGAGCTTCTGGCTGCTCTCCTTCGCGAGCGGATTCAGCTCGCTGTGCGGCTACGGCCTCGCGCTGTGGACGCCGTCGGTGCTGATGCGCAGCTTCGGGCTGGACATCATCTCGACCGGCCAGTTCATGGGCGCGCTGCTGCTGATCGGCGGGACGATCGGCGTGTTCGGCGGCGGCTGGCTCGCCGACCGGCTGGGCCAGGCGGACCGCGCCTGGTACGCGAAGCTCCCCGCTTATGCCTGGCTGATCACCTGCCCCACCTTCGCGCTGGGGCTGATGAGCACCTCGCCCTGGCTCGCCTGGCCGCTGCTCCTGATCCCCAACGCGCTCAACATCCTCTGGCTGGGGCCGGTGACGACGGCGGTGCAGCATCTCGTGCCGGTCCACATGCGCGCGACCGCCTCGGGCAGCTTCCTGTTCATCAACAACCTGCTCGGCCTCGGCGCCGGGCCGCTGCTGATGGGCGCGCTGTCGGACCGGCTCGCCGCCGAATATGGCGTGGAGTCGCTGCGCTACGCGACGGTGGGGTGCCTCGCCTTCTACCTCATCGCCGCTGCGCTGGCGCTCATGGCTGCGCGGACGCTGCGCCGCGACTGGCACGAGGGCGACGAGGCGGCCTGACACCGGCCGGGCGGCCGGCCTCCCGGCCCCGGGGACGGAACGGGCGCGCTAGGCGCGGTCGGCGCGGGAAAGGACGCGGCCGGCGCGCTCGGCCATCGCCTGCCAGGCGGAGGCGGCGCGCAGGTGGCGCTCGCGGACATTGGCGAGATCGGCCGCGTCGGCGGCCTCGCGCGCCTCGGCGGCGCGATCGCGGTAGAATTGCTCATGGCTGGGCATTTTGGGGCGTGATCCTTGCAGTTGCGCCCCGGCCCGCCCGGCGCGGGGCCGGACGGGCGCGGAAGGCGTTGGTCGCCGGCGCGAGCGCGCGCCGACTCCTCAGGCGTTCTGGAGGTTGACGGCGCTGGTCTTGCCGCGCCGGTCCTGCTCGAGGTCGTAGGAGAGACGCTGGTCGGTGACGAGCGTGTCCATGCCCGCGCGCTCGACCGCGCTGATATGCACGAAGGCGTCGTTGCCGCCCTCCTCGTTGGTGATGAAGCCGTAGCCTTTCTGGGCGTTGAAGAACTTTACCTTGCCGATGGGCATGACGCACTTTTCCTTTCTGGGCGGCGAAGGCCGGAATTGGCCCCGCCATGGGTTGGGTTGGGGGTTGACGAACTCAGGAGGGCGGCGGGTCGCGCGGCGGCGCCGGCGGCGGGATCGGCGAACGCGGATCGGGCCCCAGCCAGCGCTCGCGCATCGGCAGGCGCGGCGGCAGGCCCCAGCGGTAGCGGCGGGCGTTGCGGGTAGCGACGCGCCAGACGACGACGAGCGCGCCGCTGCCGAGCAGCGCGATCAGCAGCCAGGCAATGATGAGCCGCGCGGCCAAGGCTCAGCGGCTCGAGGTCCGCGCGGCGCGCGCGCGCGCGGCGACGGTGGCGGCGTCGCCGGCCGCGCCCGTGACGGCGGCGCGGCGCGCCTCGATGCGGTCGCGGAACAGGCCGGCGAGCGCGACATGCGCCCGGCGCGAGCGATCGCACGCCGCCTCCGCCGCGCGCAGCCGCTCCTCGCCTTCGCGATGGATGAGGTAGTTCAGGGTTTCCAGGGGTTCGACCATGACGTGGCTCCATTGCCTGCAAGCGGGAGCACACGCGCGGCCCCATGCCGCGGATCGAAGCGGAGGCGAACCCCCGCGGCTCTCTCAGTCGCCGACAGGCTCACGAACAGGATGAAGCCGGCGATGGAGGGGCTTTAGCACGGATCGGGCAAAGCGCCTAATCCGGCGGAAAACCGGAGCAGCGCGAAGCGCGGCGGCGTGGCGGTGCGCGCCCGGATCGAGGCAGGAGGGCGAAGGCCCGTCGCTGTAATCCGGGCGGCAGCGTCAATCGCCCCTGTCGCCCTCGTTGCGTGGCTTTCTGGTCGCGGCGTGCTGGCGGCGATCGGCGGCGAGCGAGCGGCCGACATCGTCCGATTCGCCGAACCGCCCCTCATCGTCGCGCCGCACATAGCGCTTGTCGCCATTGGGAGAGATAAGCTCGCGTTCGGCCATGAGGATGCTCCTTTCGCCCGGCCCAACGAGCAGGCGTGGCAAACGATCCGCACAGGAATCCCGCGAGTCCAGATGCTTAGGGAGGGAAAGCCTGGACCGCCGCTCCCCGAATCCGTGCCCGTCCCGAATTAGGTATCGTGTCCCCGGAACTAACGCCCTGCCGGTGGATGAGATGGTTAAGGTCCATGATCCTGGCTCCGTCAGTGCAAGCGGGAGTACGCGGCGTTCGGGGGCGCGATAACATGGGCCAATGGACCAGGTGGGACGTGCGTGTGCGGGGGGCACCCGGCGATTGGCGCGTTCAGTGAATTCGCAGCCTAATCCTAAAATTCTTCTTGCAGCTCCCTCACGGCATTTCCTACGATGCCTCAGGGGAAGACAGGATGCTGGACGAATTTCAGGGGGTCTATATACGTGCTTGACCCACAATTAGTTTTGCGCTATTAAAAGGCATCAATGGGGAACTCTCGATGCCGACCGAGTTCAAGAGCCTTTTCGACCTGCTGAAAGCCATCCCGGACGAGCAGGCCGCGATCAAACATTTCACGGCGATCCGCTGGCGATCCGGGGCTTTCTGCCCGCTGTGCGGCTCGACCCGGCTCATTCATCATTTTTCAGATGGTCGCACCCATAAATGCGGCGATTGCCGCAAGCGCTTCTCGATCAAGGTTGGCACGATCTTCCAGGACACGAAAATCCCGATGCAGAAATGGCTTATGGCCGTCTGGATGCTCACGTCGCACAAAAAGGTCATCGCCAGCACTCAACTCGCCAAGGACATAGACGTGACGCAGAAAACGGCTTGGTTCATGCTGCACCGGCTCCGCCGCGCTGCGCAGACCGAGTCGTTCAATGACCCGCTGGATGGCGTCGTGGAAGCCGACGAGACGTTTGTGGGCGGCAAAGAGAAGAACAAGCACGCCCGTGACCGAGTTGGTGGCTTGCAGGGCGGCAAAGGAAAGGCGGTTGTTTTCGGGATGCTGGATCGTGACGGTGATTTGCGCGCTATCCATACGTCGAACCTGAGAGCCACGAACGTGCAGGGAATCATCTGCGAGCATGTTGAGCCGGGCTCGACCGTGATGACCGACGAGCACCCATCTTTCGTCGGCCTGTCGGAGCGCTACTATCACCACCGCGTCAATCATTCGGCTGGGGAATATGTCCGCGATTTCTGCATCCACACCAACGGCATTGAGAGTGTGTGGGCGCTCTTGAAGCGCCAGATCATCGGCATCCACCATTATGTCAGCCCAATGCACCTGTGCCGCTACCTCGACGAGATGACGTGGCGCTTCAATCGACGCGAGCAGGAAGAAGGACAGCGCCTGAATAATCTTCTCGCCGCCGCCGACCGACGGCCTCTCACCTATCGCGAGTTGGTGGCCTGATGCCCAAGAATAAGAGGAAGCCGGATATGGACATGTCCAACATGGGCTTTGACGAAGCGCTGGCGCGCCTTATTCAGACGAAGCCTGCGGAGATCGCCGATTTTCATGAGCGAGACGCCAAGCGGGCCGAGGAAGTAGAGCGCCATGCCCGAGAACATTTCGACGAAATCGAACGCGGCGGACGAAAGCGATTCAAGCGCCCATTTCGTCCTTGATTTCCTCTACTATGATAGCCGCCGGATAGGCTCTTACCTCTCGCAATTCGAGCCGGACGGCCATTTGCAGTCCGTGACCCGCGGCAAGTCGGGCAGCAAGGGGAAGAAGGAAACGGCCACCAAAGAGGCCAAGGGTGGCGTTGTGGGCTTTGCCTGACTTCATGAGCATGAACGCTATGAGCAATCCGCAACAGCCGGACACTGACGTTGGCATTATGGACAGCGCCGTTGGACGAGTATCGGCACTGCTAGCGCCATTGGTCCGGGTGGGTCTCGGCCATCCCGCCAACGCCCATGCCGTTACGCCGCTGCTAATCTATCGAAAGATTGCATCTGGCGAATAGAATGGGTCACACACGTATGTAGGCCCCAATTTCAGAGGGAGTTCTGTCGTTCACGAAGCGACAACATTCACCTTCTCGCACCCGCTGGAAGCGGCAAGACTCATTCGCTCCTACATCGCTGCATCGACGTTCAACAGTCCTCCCAAGGCAAGTCCCGCTTCCTTATCGTAACATTCACCCGGGCAGCGAAGGACGAACTTCAAGGCAGGCAGTTGACCCCTGAATTCTCCGACATTTTAAATTCGACTGAGGTCACGACTCTGAATAGCTGGGCTGGCGGCGTGTGAGGGACCGCCATCACAGCCCTCGCTTAATCTCGAAGAATGTGGACCGTAGCTTTGCGGCGCAAAACTCGCTGCAGCCGCTTTGGAGCAAATCAAGAAAATTAGCGAATGCCTTCAAGAAGCAGCGTTATGTCGCAGGTAAGGTGATATTGAATCTTGTAGACCTATTCAAGAATTTTGGCTTCAATCACATCTAAATGAAGTCAGTTGCGGCCGCCGAACGCCATGTCGAATCGCTTTCCGAAGTTGGTTTGGGACAGTTCATTCCACCGATGGCGAATGAGCTAATTGATATCGGAGCGATTGAACGCACGCAGATCGACGACGCGCTCTCGGTTTTCTTTCCATTCTGGCGCACAGCCGTGAAATCCCTAATTGATCAGTCCATATTTACGCTAGAAGACCAGAAATATGTGGCGCTACGCGACATTGAGGATCAGATAGCCAAGGCCCGTTTCCCGAGCGGCGGATCAAAGTTCTCCGACGTACTCATAGATGAGTTCCAAGACATCAGTCCCCTAGACCTTCATCTCATTCGAGCCATCGCTGAACTCCATCGTGCACGTATTGTTATCGTCGGCGACGACGATCAGGCGATCTTCGAATGGCGAGGCGCCAGTCCAAGCTATATTCTGCAGCCAGAGCGCTGGTTCGGCTCAAAATTCGAAACGTTCGTTCTAGAGAAAAACTATCGCTGTCCGAAAAACATCGTTCTAGCAGCTGACAAGCTCATCCGAAATGAAATAATGAAAATCGCCACGTTAATAATGTTATCCCGGTATCGGATCAGATGCCGAGATCAAAGTTTTTGAAAAAGAGCACTTCACAGACAGCATCGACCAAGTGCTTGCGGAGGTCGAATCATTCGTATCAAGGACAGATATCGGCAGACAACGGATGGCGCTTGTTTCACGAAAGCGAGCACAACTGATGCCATACCAGGTCATGCTCGCGCAAAAGGATGTTCCATTTTGCGCCGCAGAAGATCTTCAAATTTTCCTAAGCGAGGCTTTCGAATCCCTTATTCAGCTCCTGACGATTCGCATGGAGGCGGAGGAGCGTCGCTTTTCTCGCAAGGTGGTCGATGATGTCTTGACGCTTTGTAATCAGGTTAAGCGATATCCACTCAGCAAGTCAGACTTGGCCTCGGTACGGACCCATCTGACGGCGCTGAAGCCCCGAACGGTAATCGAAGCGATAGCCTGCCTCGAAGTGTATCGAGGGCCGCTCAAGGGCGCCAATTCTGACGACCAAATGAGTCTCTCGTTCGCGCATGCCTTACGAGCATATTGTGAAAGTGAAACGGTCTCTGAGGCGGTAGAAGCAATTAGCGATTGCTTTTTGTGATTGCAGAAGGACTATGGAAAGGCGGAGGAGGATATTTTTATTCGGACCCCACTTTCCACTATCTTGCGCGATATGCTGAGCGCTATGATGACGATTTCGAGAAGTTCCTAGAGGATATCGAAGGTGCAGCAGAGACCCTCTCACATGCACCTTCCGAGGAAGACGCCAAAGACCCGGTCTGGGAGCGCCCAATACATCTTATGACTGCGCTTCGAGCAAAGGGCAACGAGTTTCACACGGTTGTTATATTACATGCAAATGATGGAATTTGGCCTAGTAAAAAAAACAGAAACTAGGGAGCAAATCGAAGGGGAGCGGCGCATTTTCTACGTAGCGATGACAAGAGCTAAGAGCAGGCTTTTCTTCACATTGAGCAAGTACATCGGTAAGTCTGCCGCAACACCGTCTCGATTCCTGGCTGAGAGCGGCTTGTTCAACACTCTCGTTTAGCAGCTACTCCGCCGCCCGACGCTCCCGCTTCGGCGCCTTCGCCCGCGCCTTCCCCAGCTTGATCGCCGACCCTGCCTCCACCCGATCCGACGGCGCCAAAATATCGTTCAGATACTGCCCCGTATAAGACCGCTCCTCCGCCGCCACGTCCTCCGGCGTGCCGGCGACCACGATCTCGCCGCCCTTGTCGCCACCTTCCGGGCCGAGGTCGATGATCCAGTCGGCGGTCTTGATGACCTCCAGATTGTGCTCGATCACCACCACCGTATTGCCCTGCTCCACCAGCGCGTGGAGGACCTCGAGGAGCTTGCGCACGTCCTCGAAATGCAGGCCGGTGGTCGGCTCGTCGAGGATATAGAGGGTCTGGCCGGTCGCGCGCCGCGACAGTTCCTTGGCGAGCTTCACGCGCTGCGCCTCGCCGCCTGACAGGGTCGTCGCCTGTTGCCCGACCTTGACATAGCCAAGCCCGACCTTCGCCAGCATCGCCGTCTTGTCGCGGATCGGCGGCACCGCCTTGAAGAACTCCACCGCGTCCTCGACCGTCATGTCGAGCACGTCGGCGATGCTCTTGTCCTTGAACTTCACCTCCAGCGTCTCGCGGTTGTAGCGCGCGCCCTTGCACACGTCGCAGGTGACGTAGACGTCGGGCAGGAAGTGCATCTCGATCTTGATGACGCCGTCGCCCTGGCACGCCTCGCAGCGGCCGCCCTTCACGTTGAAGGAGAAGCGTCCGGGCTTGTAGCCGCGCGCCTGCGACTCGGGCAGGCCGGCGAACCAGTCGCGGATATTGGTGAAGGCGCCGGTATAGGTGGCGGGGTTGGAGCGCGGGGTGCGGCCGATCGGCGACTGATCGATGTCGATCACCTTGTCGAGATATTGCAGCCCCTCTATCGCGTCGAGCTTCGCCGCGCTGATCCGGGCGCCGTTGAGATGGCGCGCCGCGGCCGCGTAGAGCGTGTCGATGACGAGGCTCGACTTGCCGGAGCCGGACACGCCGGTGACGCAGGTGAAGGTGCCGAGCGGGATGCTCGCCGTCACCGACTTGAGGTTGTTCGCGCGCGCGCCCTTCAGCGTCAGCTTCTTCCCCGTCCCCTTGCGGCGTTTCTCGGGCAACGGAATGCCGCGCCGGCCGGTGAGATAGGCCGCGGTCAGCGACTCTTCGTTGGCCAGCACCTCCGCCAGCGTGCCGGCGGCGACCACCTCGCCGCCATGCACGCCCGCGCCCGGCCCCATGTCGATGATATGGTCGGCCTGGCGGATCGCGTCCTCGTCATGCTCGACGACGAGCACGGTGTTGCCGAGATCGCGCAGCCGCTTGAGGGTGACGAGCAGCCGGTCGTTGTCGCGCTGGTGGAGGCCGATGCTCGGCTCGTCCAGCACGTAGAGCACGCCGGACAGGCCGGAGCCGATCTGGCTGGCGAGGCGGATGCGCTGGCTCTCGCCGCCCGAAAGCGTGCCGCTGGTGCGGTCGAGGCTGAGATAGTCAAGCCCGACATTGTTGAGGAAGCCGAGCCGCTCGTTGATCTCCTTCAGGATCGCGCGGGCGATCTCCCGCTGCGTCGGCGTCAGCTTGTCGGAGAGGGTGGAGAACCATTCCAGCGCCTGGCGCACCGAGCGGCGCGTCGCCTGGCTGATATTCTCGCCGGCGATCTTCACCGCCAGCGGCTCCGGGCGCAGCCGCGCGCCGTGGCAGACCTCGCAGGGCTGCGCGGTCTGATATTTCGACAGCTCCTCGCGCATCCAGGCGCTCTCGGTCTGGAGCAGGCGGCGGTTGAGGTTGGCGATGACGCCGTCGAAGGGCTTCACCACCTCGTAGGACTTGCGCCCGTCCACGAAGCGCAACGTGACCGGGCGGCCGTTCGTGCCGTTGAGGATGATGTCGTGGATCTCCTCCGGCAGATCCTTCCACGGCGTATCGAGATCGAAGCCGAATTCGCGCGCGAGACTGGCGAGCACCTGCATGTAATAGGGGCTGGGCGGGTTGGAGCGCGCCCAGGGCACGATCGCGCCCTTCCTGATGCTCAGATTCTCGTTGGGGACGATCAGCGCGGGATCGAACAGCTGCTTCTCGCCCAGCCCGTCGCAGCCGGGGCAGGCCCCCTGCGGCGCGTTGAAGCTGAACAGCCTGGGCTCGATCTCGGGGATGGTGAAGCCGGAGACCGGGCAGGCGAACTTCTCGGAAAACGTGATGCGGCCTTCCGGCGCGTGGGTCGCGAGCACGTTGCGTTCGGAGGCTTCCTCCAGCGCCTCGGCGACCCCGGTGCGCTCGGCGCCGGGCGGGTCCTTCGGCGCCGGATCGGCCGGGTCGAGATAGACGAGGCCGTCGGCCAGCTTCAGCGCGGTCTCCAGCGAATCCGCGAGCCGCGTCTCGATCCCCGCGCGCACGACGAGGCGATCGACCACCACCTCGATGTCGTGCTTGTATTTCTTGTCGAGCACGGGCGCGTCCTCGATGTCGTAGAAGCGGCCGTCGATCCGCACGCGCGTGAAGCCGGCCTTCTGCCATTCGGCCAGCTCCTTGCGATACTCGCCCTTGCGGCCGCGCACGACCGGCGCGAGCAGGTAGAGCCGCGTGCCTTCGGGCAGCGCCATCACCCGGTCGACCATCTGGCTCACCGTCTGCGCCGCGATCGGCTCGCCGGTGACCGGCGAATAGGGCACGCCGACGCGCGCCCAGAGCAGGCGCATGTAATCGTAGATCTCGGTGACGGTCGCGACCGTCGAGCGCGGGTTGCGGCTGGTCGTCTTCTGCTCGATCGAGATCGCCGGCGAGAGTCCCTCGATATGATCAACGTCGGGCTTCTGCATCATTTCGAGGAACTGCCGTGCATAGGCGGAAAGCGACTCGACATAGCGCCGCTGCCCCTCGGCATAGATGGTGTCGAACGCGAGGCTCGACTTGCCTGATCCGGACAGGCCGGTGATCACCGTGAGCGTGTTTTTGGGAATGTCGACGTCGACACCCTTGAGATTATGCTCGCGCGCGCCGCGGACGGAGATATGGGTCAGCATGAGGGCGACAGTCGTTCCTAGTTTGTTCGCTAGCTACAAAAGGGCGGAGACGCGGTCAACGCGGCAAATCCAACATGGGCCCCGCGCCGGGCATGGACAAGGAGGATGAGGATGCTGGAGGGAGGATGCGCCTGCGGCGCGGTGCGCTACCGGCTCAAATCGGCGCCGCTGTTCGTCCACTGCTGCCACTGCACGAGCTGCCAGACCGAGACGGGCTCCGCCTTCGCGATCAACGCGCTGATCGAGAGCGACCGGATCGAGCTGCTGAAGGGCACGCCCGAGCCGCTGCCGACGCCGAGCGAAAGCGGGCGCGGGCAGAAAATCTGGCGCTGCCCAGGCTGCCGCGTCGCGCTCTGGAGCAACTATGCCGGCGCGGGCGAGGCGATCGGCTTCGTTCGCGTCGGCACGCTCGACGATCCCGCCGCGCTGCCGCCGGACATCCACATCTTCACGCGCTCGAAGCTGCCCTGGGTGCGGCTTCCCGATGGCGTGCCGGCGGTCGATGTCTATTACAAACCCGCCGAAATGTGGCCGGCCGCGAGCCAGCAGAGGTGGCGCGCGGCGACCGGGCGGGGCGGCGCGCGGGACTGAGGAGGGCGCGATGTGGAGGCTGGCGGCACTGGCGATCGCGGCGATGGCCACAGCGGACATCGAGGCCGACCGGGCAGGCAACCGCGTCGTCGCCTTCGCGCCCCAGCCCGGCGCGGAGGGCGAGCAACCCGGCACGATCCACTGCACCGACGACCGGCGCGTGTGCGCCCGCCTGCGCCTCGGCGAGGGCCAAAGCCAGTGGTGGCTGGAGGCGAGCGTGGACGGCGGCCGCGACTTGCAGGGCGCCGACCTGGCGATGGCCTATGACATGACCCGCTTCGCCATTCGCGGCCGCGCGGTGCGACAGGCGGATGGGCCGCTGCTGGTCGAGGTCGAACGGGCGAATGCAGCCGGCTATTCCGGCGGCGGCGCGAGCGAGACGGCGCTGGTCGTCCTTCGCATCGACCCGGACGGCGCGGTCGCGCCGATGTTCGAGGCGCCGGTCGCGGCCAACAAGCTGATCCGCGCCTGCTTCAGCCAGCGCGACGAACGGCGGCGGCGCGGCGCCTGCCACGACGAATATGAGTTCACCGGCACGCTCGCGCTCGATCCGGCCAATGCGAGCGGCCCGCCGCGTTTCGTGCTGACCACGCGGGCGCGCACCTATCCCGGCCAGCGCCAGCTCGATTCCGACGCCACCACCCAGCCGCCGCTCTTGGCGCGCGACCTCGTCTGGTGGACCGACCCGCTCTGTCCCTATCGCCGCGTCTTCGCCGTCGACGCCGCCGCGGAGGGCTATCTTCCCGACGCGCCGCTCCCCGAATGCGCCGACTATTTCGGCCTCTGAAGGCTCAGCGCGCGCCGCGGAGCGACGCGGAGACGATCCGCCAGCGCAGATCATCCGGCGTCGCGCCGGGCACGTCGTTGACGCGCCGCAGCGTGTAGCTGCCGACGAAATGCTGGCGGGTGTCGTCGTCCAGTTCGGCATCCACGGTGACGGGAACTGTGACGAACGAAGAGCCGGCCGCGCCCTCCATGTCGCGCGGCGCGCCGGTCGCCACGCGGGTGGCGCGCGTCCGCGCGAAGCCGGCGGCGAAGCTCTCGTAATCATTGCCGCTCGCCCCGCCGCGATCGGCCCACTGGGCGTAAGCGGTGGGATAGTCGCGCGCCGCGAGCGCCCGGTAATAGAGCCGCACCGTCGCCACCGCCGTCTCCGGGCTGCGCTCGGCCGGCCCGCATTGGGCGGGGCGGTCCGCGCCGTCGCCGATGAAGGCGCATCCGCGCGCGATCTCGTCCTCGATCATCGCGCAGCTGTTCGCGGCGTTGCAGGGCGGATGGGAGGCCGGCGACACGCTGATGCAAAGATCGACCAGCCGCCGCGCCGCCGCGCCCATCTCCGCCGCGCAGGAACGCGGCGCGACGCGGGCGCCTTCCGGGCGGAGGGCGACATTGCCGGCGTGGCTCGCCGGGGCCGGCCGCGACGCGGGCGCCGGCGCATTCGCCAGCGCCGGTTCGTTGCCGGCGCGCTGCCCGCAGGCGCCGATCAGGACCGCCGGAATCGCGCCAAATAGCGCCGCCAACCGCATTTTCGCCTCCCCAAGCCTCCAACCGCGTATCGACGCACGCCGCCGCGAACCGTTCCGCGCGGCGGCCACGCCGCGCCGTCTCCCCCCGTCGCGCGCGCCCTTCCCTCGCGCGATCAAAATGCTCTAGGCGGGGATCATTCCAGTCCGAAGGAGCCTTCCATGCGCCTGTTCGCCGCCCTTGCCATCGTCCTCGCCAGTTCCGTCGCCCT
>Ga0180222_1001749_pt1 | contig 20663 bp, 12 predicted proteins | sample eDN5th37CKraftOP_FD_151336 | JGI IMG/M metagenome (GOLD analysis project Ga0180222, IMG submission 151336) | Enriched Organic Plus compost microbial communities from Emeryville, California, USA - eDNA 5th pass 37_C Kraft OP (version 2) (version 2) ... | reverse complement strand
CAGTTCCTTGAAACGAGACGCGATCGTCGGCGTGCCTTCGGGCAGGCTCAACCTCTTGGCCGGGCCGACCGGCTCCTCCAGTCCGATCCTGAAGCGCTGCTGATATCGACCCGTTACGAGCGCCGTGCGCGTCGCCGAGCAGACGGCCGAATTCGCATAGCCTTGGCGGAAGCGGAGTCCCCCGACCGCCAACCCGTCGATGACCGGGGTGCGATATTCCGTGCGGCCGTAGCAGGACACATCGGCATAGCCCAGATCGTCAGCCATGATGAAGAGGATGTCGGGGCGCCGATCGGCCGCCGGTCGGGCCAGCGCGCGCCCCGCCGGTAGTGCGGCAAGCGCGCAGGCGTCCGCGATCAGGGTCCGCCGCGTGAAGGTCATGCCTGCCATGGCGCCTGTTCAGCCCTGCTCGAGCTGCGCGACGGCGACCCTGGCGCAGACCTCGTCAAGACCCATGTCGCCGCCCAGCGAACCGCCAGAGATCGCGACGATGCCGATCATCCGGCCTTGCCGCAGCACAGGGAACCCGCCTGCCCGCAGCATCCCGATATTGGGGTCGGCTTCTGCCTGCGCCGTCAGCGAGGGATCTGTCCTCGCTTTCCCGGCGACGTCGCCGGAGGCCATGCCGAACCTAGCCACGATATTGACCTTGGTCCGGGCGATGAGCTGCGAACGCACGCCCGCCCCGTCCCCCGACAGCAGGACGACCGGGTCGCCCGCCGTATCGGCGATCAGCACGCTCACCTTCGCACCCCGTTCAGCGCATATCCGCTGGGCGGCCCGCGCAGCATCGATCGCTTCGGACAGGCCAGGCCCCGTCGCTCGGGGCAAATTCTTCGGCATGGCCGCAATCGTGGCGGCAAGCGAAGGCGGGTTCGGCGTTTGAGGCGGCTCCGCGGCGGAAATGCCGCGGATAGCGAGCAATGTGAGGACAGCTGCCGGGACGGCATAGCGCCATGGAAGAGACCTGATCCGAAGCATCATATCGTCCTGTCTCCGGTGGAGTCCAGCAGCAGCGAAGGCACGCACCGCCGGCGCGCGCCTCCCACGCCCATCAGAACGCCAGCTTCACGCCGACAGTGAAGTAGCGACCGAGCGGATTGTCGCCGACGGCATAGCCGTCGCGATAGCCGGCGCGGGTGCCGTTGCCGGTATAGCCTCCGGTCGGCGGATCGGCATCGAACAGGTTCTGGATATTGGCATAGACGGAAGCATTACCCCAACCCTCCGGCCTGAACGTCACCGTGACATTCGTGGTCGCGAAGGCCGGCAGATGGTTGTTGACCCAGACCTCGCCCGGCACGCCGCTGATCTTCATGGCATTGCGCCACCGTTGCAGCACATCGATCGAAACCCGGTCGAGCGGCTCGAAATGCAGGAGGCCCGTGAGACGGACGGTGGGCGCCGCCGCGACACCCAGGGGACCGAAGGCCGCTCCACCCTGATCGGTAGTGACCAGACCCGGCTGAGCATAATAGATATGGGGCTGATAGGCGCCCAGGAAGCGAATGGCGAACGGGCGGCCCGCGAGGGTCGTCTGGAAATTTGCCTCCACGTCGACGCCCTCGGTCTCGATGGACGAGAGATTGATGCCCTGGCTGAGCCACGCCGTAACGGCATTGGCCGGCGAGGTGTCGGTGAAGCCGTTGGGCCGCTCCTGCAATGCGCAATAAGGCGATGTGCCGCCGCTTTCGTAGCAGATACGCTGGATCTGCGCCGTCTGCCCCTGAACGTTCGTAATCGCGTTGGACACTTTGATATGGTAATAGTCGACCGCGATGTTGAACTGGCTGGACGGCCGCCAGACCGCGCCGACCGTGAAGGTGTTTCCGATCTCCGCTTTCAGGTCGCGATTCGACCTGTTGATGCCGGGCACGCGCGGGGACGTGTTGGTGAGCAGGTCGGTCGGACTGACGATGCTGATGAAGGTCGGCGCGAACAGATCGTTCAGCGTCGGCGCGCGAATGTCACGAGACCGTGTACCGCGGATGCGGAGCGTGTCGGTCAGGTGCCAGTCAATGCCGACCTTCCACGTCCAATAATCGCCGCTGGTCTGATAGCTGGTGTAGCGCACCGCGCCGCTGATATCGAAGGAATCGACCAGCGGAAGATCCCGAAGCAACGGGATGTTGGCCTCCAGCGCGCCTTCCCAGACCGTATTGCTGACCTTGGCGGAAATAGGGAAGGTATTGAGCCACAACAGCGGCGGGTTGGTCGCCGAGCAGTTATATGGCAACCCTGTGCAATCCGCGAAATCGTCCGGCGTCGCATCGCTTTGCGAAACGAAGCTCAATTTGCGCCATTCGCCGGACAGCGCCATGTTGACCGGACCGGCCCAGGTTTCGAAAGGAGACCCGCTGATGCTGGCGGTCACATCGTCGAGGACCGTCTTGGCGCGATAATGCGTGTCCTGCTGGACATAGGCCAGCGCTTCCTCGCTCGGTGCCCCGGCCCCGAATGGATTGAGCGGCGCGCACTGCGTCGCACTGTCCGTCAGGGCGATGCGACAAACGATGTTGCCGTTTCCATCCGTCACCGCGTCGAGCGCTTCGGCGAGATGCTGGGAATTGACGTTGTTGAACTGCCTGCTCTTCAGGATCGACTGGCCATGGACATAATCGAGGGTCCATTTGAAGCCGCCGACATTGCCGTCCAGGCCCGCCGCGATGTTGACCTGGCTCGTTTTCGCATAAGTGCCGAGCCGATCTTCCGCCATCATCAGCTCGCTCATCGTGAACGTCGCCTCACCCGCATCGGCGAGGGCGGCCCGATAAGCCGGCAGCAGATAAGGATTTTCCGAGCTTATCGTCACATTCTGCATCAGAAGATTGTCGGCATAGGATGTGTTGGTCTTCAAATTGCCGCCGACCTGGACATAGCCGTGGACGCTGTCGGAGAAATCATAGTCGAAGCGCCCGAAGAACTGGTTGAATTCGAGCGGGGCGAGCAGCGAACTGTCATAATAGGCCCCATCCCCGCCGATCTGGATCGAGGCGGTTCCTGTCGAAGCACCTGGCACAAATGGCCGCAGCGTCCCGTCAGGATTGAACAGCATGCCGCTGAAAATGCCCGACCGGATCAGGCCGCCCGAAGTCATTTGGGCCTGACGCAAATTGGTTTGATTGACATAGGGGTTCGCGGCGGTTCCGGCACCGGTGATGCCCGCCTGCTGCATCCACGAGCGATCCGAGCGGCGCAGGATGCCGCTTTCCTTCTGATATTGATAGCTGAACTCGAAATGACCGCGCCCATCCAGCAGGTCGGTGCCCCATGCAATACCTGCCCGGTATTTCGCCGCATCGCCGCGCTGCGAAATGCCGCTTTCCAGCTCCACCTTGAAGCCCTGAAGATTCTTGTCGAGGATGTAGTTGACCACACCGGCGACAGCATCGGAACCATAGACAGCCGACGCACCCCCGGTGACGACGTCGACCCGGCTGACCATCATCTCCGGGATCGAGTCCACGTCCACGATGCCGCTGATCAGCGTGGGAGGAACGCGCTTCCCATCCATCAGCACCAGCGTCTCCTGCGTACCGAGATTGCGCAGGTTGAGCTGATTGGCGGAGCCATTGCCGGCGCCCACACTGCCCGTCGCAGATGGATTGCTGCCCGAGCCACGCGAGCCGGAGAAGACCGGCAGTACCTGCAAGGTATCTGCGAGATTGCCCGGCTGGACGGCCTGTACCTGCTCGGGCGAAATTACGGTGACTGGCGTAGGACTGTTGTTGCCGTTGGTGATGACGCGCGAGCCGGTAACGATGATGTCAGTGCTGCCGGCCGAGGAGCGATCCGCCTGCCCGCCCTCTTGTGCAGGGGCATCGGGTGATGAAGCCACATCTTGAGCATGGCCCGGCCCAGCCATGACCAACGCACCGAGGCTGGCATTCAATAGGAGTGCCCGTTTCACCACAATATTATCTCCTCTCCCAGGGCCCCCTTCTTGGGAGTGCCGCATTGTTCTGGACACAGAACCACCACCACGGTGCAATTATGCAGCCGCGTCGATCTGACGCCATAATGTTTACGCCGGTTTATTCTATGCAGGCATCGGATTTGGGTTTTGGGTCATTACTTTTGCTGCGGAAGAGATCCGGATCGCAGAGCGTTTGATTGTTACGACCAAAGAAGCTTGCTGGCGTGACGCGCGCCCTCCACCAGCGTCCGCAGCTTCGCCCATTGAATCTGCGGATGCACGCGCATGTGATTCCAGTTCTGCGAAAAGCCGCAATCGGTACTGGCGATGACATTCTCGCGCCCCACGACTCCGGCGAAGCTGCGGATGCGCATCGACACCAGTTCCGGATGCTCGATGACATTCGTGGCATGCGAAATGACGCCGGGGAGCAGGATCTTGCCATCGGGGATCTTGACCTCGCCCCAGACGCCATATTCATGGGCGTGACGCGGCCCAGCCGCTTCGAATGTATAGGCCTGCGCCTTCACCTTCAGCACCAGATCCAGCAGCGTGCGTAACGGCACGTCCGAGGTGTGGGGACCGTTCCAGCTCCCCCAGCAGAGATGATAGCGCACCCGATCCTCGGGGATTCCCTCGAGCGCATAGTTCAGCATCTCGACATAGGCCGCGAAGCCCTTGTGCACGTCCTCGGGACTCCTGGAGACAAGCTGCCGGTCATATTCGCACGGCAAATAGGCGTCGTCGAGCTGGATGAGCAGGCCGGCATCCACGATGGCCTTATATTCCGCCTTAAGCACGTCCCCCAGAGCGGCCAGGAACTCGTCATCGCTCTTGTAGTAGCGATTAAGCCGCACGCCCTTTGCGCTCTCGGGCGCCGCGACGGGAAGGAAGGCATCGGCAAAATTCTTGCCTTGCAGGGCTACCTTGAAGTTGGCGATGTCGCGCTTGATCTCAGTATCGTCATAGGTCAGCGGACCGACGCACTCCACGCGGGACGATTCACGGGAATGCGAGAGCGCGTCCGTCTTCTTGAAGAAGTCGGGGCCGGACCAGTCATATTGCTGAACGGGATCATAGGCCGCGTAGAATTCCTTGAACTGATCCTGGCCGCGTCCAGCCATCCGCGGATCGATCGGCTCGGGATCGCCCGCCTGGCGCTTGCGGGGTTGCAGGCCACCCATGCGACGCGACAGATAAGCGGTCCAACCGGTCTTGCCATATTCGCCGTCGGATGGAACGTCGATGCCGACCTCCGCCTGACGCGCGACCACATCTGCAACGGCGTCGGTCAGGCCCACGTCGAGTTCCTCGTTGCTGACCTGCTCGCCAGCCTGGCGGCGCTCGTGCAGCCTGCGCAGGGATTCAGGGCGGATGAGGCTGCCGACATGGGTGGTAAGAATGCGGTCGGTACTGCGTTGCATATCTGATCCTCTCGCGAATGGGAAACGCCGGGCCTAGGCTGTGACACGCCATATCTCGCGCGCAGCGGCGAGAACGCATGTCCGCTTACCGCAGCGCCATGCCCGGATGAAGAACGGCGGCGGACGGTAAATGAGGATAGGAAGGGTCCCGCCATGCACTGGACCGACCCATGGCTCGGCTGAATTCAGGGTCCTCATATCCTCTCCACGACCGCTCGTCGGTCCTGACGCCATCGCTATCGAGACGCTCCAGCCCGATAAACCATTATCCCTCCCACGACCGGAACGCGCGTTTTGTGGGTCAGCGCCCACTTTGTCCCGGCGCAAAAGTCACATAGGGCATTTCCCGCCATAAGAAATTCGTTGCAATCGCTCGATTTTCCGCCGTCCGCGTTGACGGGATGAAGCGCCGCTGATGTCGTGGACGCGACAGGCCGGACACGACATTTCGCGTCCTTGCCCACAGGAGAGAGCCATGACCGACATCCTGCACGATGAAGGCCTCGCGGCGCAGAACACGGATGTCGAGGTTCTTCTCGCCCAGATCGAGCAAGCCTGCCGTCAGCTGAAGATGGCGCAGACAACCTTCGGGCGCCTGGCGGTCAACGACGGCAAGCTCGTCACCCGGCTTCAGCAAGGCGCCAGGGTCACGCTGCACACCGTCGACCGCATTCATCGCTTCATAGAAGCGCAGGGCGGCGCGCAGGCTGCCGCCCTGCGCTCCGCGATCCGGGGACTCAACATCGCCCATCCCACGCCGCATTTCCGCTTCTACGACAATCGCCAGAAATATCTGATGTTCGTGAATACGACCTCGGAAAAGCAGATGATCGCCGACCGTGCGCTGGAAGAGATCGCCGGGACGCAACCCCAAGCGCCGGCGATCCGCATGATGGACCATGGCGCCGGCGATGGCACGGCCTTGGCGCGCTTGCTGCGCGGCCTCCACTGCCGCCATCCCGCGGCACCTTTCTATGTCGTCGCCAAGGAGATCAGCAAAGAGAATGTCCGGCTCGTGCTCGAGAAAATGCCCGACAGATTCCAGGAGCACCCCTCGACCGTGCTGGTGCTGACCAATCTCAAATGTGCCGAGGCTCTGCGCCTGAAGCCGCAGACACCGGAAGCCGCGAGCCGGATGATCTGGCACGAACTCGCACTCGATGGCTCCCATGCAGGCGACTTCGAAGCACAAATCGCCGCGCTCGATCTCTGGCTCTCCCAATATTGGCAGGCGCGGATCAGCTCCGCGAGCGGCAATCCGCTCTACGATACGCCCGTCGTTCTGGTGATCTATCGGCGGGATCATCGCTTCGCCCTGGAGCCGATCGTGCCGAGGCGCGGCCTAGCCCGGGCCGACTTCGACTTTGTGCTGATGTCGCAACCCTATCGCGCCCGCGCGCCCCTTCAGGTCAAGGCCCAGCTGATCGCACCCCTGGTCAGAGGCTTGCGCGCAAACGGCGTCCTCATGGGTGTCCAAGGCTATGGCCGCGACGCCGGCATGAATCTCATCCGGCAGGTGTGGCCGGGCGAAAATCCGTTCATCAACGGGCGGGATCAAATTCTCGATGCAGTCCGCAAGGCGCTCGGAAGCGCGGAGCGCGACTTTCATTTTCGCAACATGAGCGATGACGAGGCGGTGTTCCGCTACGATGCCCGGACCCTCCCCACCGAAATCGATCCCGACGCGCCGATGGGCCTATCGACGATCGTGTCTGCGTGGAATGCGGCGACCTATGTCGCCCAAATCGAAGATGAGCGCCTTGCGGTCGCGATGACGCAGGATCACTATTGCCAGGCCACCCGGGCGACGCTCGTGCGCCATGGCGGACTATGGTTCAATGACGAGATTTTCCTCATCTCGCGAAAGCCGCCTCTCGCCTAGACCTTCGCGTTAATCAGCGACCTGGATCAGCCAGTCCGCGACATTATAGTAGACGGAAATCCGTGAAATCAGGCCGTCGTCCACGGTGAAATGAGATGCCCCCGACAGTTCATACTCCTGTCCGCGCGCAGGGGGCAGACCGAACTGCTGCGCGCGATATTCGCCATTGACGATGAACTCGGCAGAAGCTCGACGGCCATCCCGGCTCGCCATGATGACGATATCCGACAGATACTCCACATAGGACAGGTCCTGTCTCTTCAGGAAGGTGCGAAAGGCATGCTTGCCGGTTTCCTGCAGTCCCTGATGGGAATAATGAAGGACGTTATCGGAAAGGCATGCCAGCATGCCATCATGGTCGCCTGCGTTGAAGGCTGCATAATATCGTCCGATCAATGCGATGCTGGCTTCCTGGCTCATCGGCAGACCGCTCCCGCGAGCCGTTCCTCAAGGATGCGCTGCTGGGCTTGCAATGCAGCGGGAATGTCCCCAAGCCTGTCGAGATCGGCGGCATTGCCCCGAGCTTCCTCCATCCAGCGCACCGGATCGACGCGCAGCAACGCCTCCAGGGCGCCGGGCGCCAGGTCGAGCCCCCGCTGGTCGATGGAATCCGGCGTCGGCACCCATCCGATCGGCGTCTCGTTGGCCGCCGCTGATCCTTCGCAGCGCTCGACGATCCATTTGAGCACGCGGGCATTATCGCCGAAGCCGGGCCAGAGGAAACGACCGTCGCCGCCCTTGCGGAACCAGTTGACCAGGAAGATGCGTGGAAGCCGGGTGGCGTCATCGGCACGTGCGCCAATGCGCAGCCAATGCTCGATATAGCTGGCCATATCATAGCCGCAGAACGGTAGCATAGCGAAAGGATCACGGCGAAGCGCGCCGACGGCATTTTCCGCCGCGGCCGTTCCCTCTGAGGCGATCGTGGCCGCCAGATAGACTCCATGGTTCCAGTCACGGGCTTCTGTCACCAGAGGAACGGCAGTCGCTCGCCGCCCGCCGAACAATATGGCCGAGATGGGCACGCCAGCCGGATCGTCCCGTTCCGGAGCGATGGACGGACATTGCACGGCCGGAACGGTGAAACGCGCATTGGGGTGCGCCGCAGTCCCGCCGCTCGCCGGATCGAAGGGTCGCCCCTGCCAGTCATGCAGCCCCTCGGGTGGAACGGGTGTGAGCCCTTCCCACCAGACATCGCCGTCCATCATGAGCGCCGTGTTGGTGAAGATCGCGTTCGAATGAAGGGTCTCCACCGCATTGCGGTTGGTCTGCGGGCCGGTGCCAGGCGCCACCCCGAAAAAGCCGGCCTCCGGGTTCACCGCATAGAGCCGCCCGTCGCTGCCGAAGTGCATCCATGCAATGTCGTCGCCGATGGTCTCGGCCGTCCAACCCGGGATCGTCGGTTCGAGCATGGCCATGTTGGTCTTGCCGCACGCGGAAGGGAATGCAGCGGCGATATAATGGATCTGCCGGTGCGGCCCGGTCAGCTTGAGGATGAGCATGTGCTCGGCGAGCCACCCTTCGTCGCGCGCCATCACACTGGCGATGCGCAGGGCGAAGCATTTCTTGCCGAGCAGCGCGTTGCCACCATAGCCCGATCCATAGGACCAGATTTCGCGCGTTTCGGGATAATGGACGATCCATTTCTCGTCGGAACATGGCCAGGCGACATCGCGGTCGGAGGCGACGAGCGGCATGCCGACCGAGTGGACGCAACGGACGAAGAAGCCGTCTTCCCCCAGCATGTCCAAGGCTACTTTGCCCATGCGCGTCATGACCCGCATCGACACAACGACATAGGCGCTATCGGTGATCTCTACGCCGATGGCGCTTTTGTCCGATCCCGGTGGTCCCATGCAGAATGGCACGACATACATGGTTCGCCCTGCCATGCAGCCATCGAACAATCCGTTCAGGGTCGCCCTGGTTTCGGCAGGATCACGCCAGTTGTTCGTCGGCCCTGCGTCCTTCTCGCTTGCCGAGCAGATGAACGTCCGGCTCTCGACCCGGGCGACGTCGCGTGGATCGGACCGTGCATAGAAGCTGTTGGGACGCTTGGCAGGGTCGAGGCGCACCAATGTACCGGCCGCCACCAGCTCGGCAGTGAACTTCTCCCATTCCTCGTCCGATCCACTGCACCAGACCACTGCGTGCGGTTTTGTGAGCGTCGCGATCTCGCACACCCATTCGCGCAGGGCCGCATGCCGCGTGGGTGCTGCTTCGACAGCATCCGTCCTGATCGTTGTCGCGTTCATTTCAAAAACTCCACGAATCTGCCGAGCCCGCGCTGATGCTGAAACTCTGGCAGACGCCGAAATATTGGATCGGATTGCCGGAGACCATCGGTGGGCAGGTGCGACGGAGCGCCTGGACCAGAACGGAAAACGTCAGTCCGAAGAGGCCAGATCGTCGCGCACCTTGGGCGCCCATTTGGGTTGCAGCAGGAAGAAGGTCGCGGCCGCCCCGATCAGAAGGACGACAAAGATCACCTGCATGGGCGCCTGATATCCGCCACTCACATGGAGCAACCATCCGGACAGGATGGGCGCCACGATGCCAGCCAAGCTGGTCGCGACCTGCTGCACGCCGGTTACCAGACCAACGGCCGGCGCGGGAATCAGCGTCAGCCTGCAAAGCGCGAGATTGTTGGCCGTGGAGAGGCCGACGAAGGAAAGCGAGAAAACGTTCCAGAAAAGCGCCCATCCCAGCGACTCCGCATAGCCGCCCAATATAACGGTCGAAGCGCCGAGAAATCCCACGATGACGAACATCTTGCGAATGAAGACCGAGTTCCCGCCTCGCTCGATCATCTTGTCGGCGACCCATCCGGCGAGGATGGAAACGATGGCGATGCCGGCAAAACTGAAGAAGGTGTAGAGACCGGACCTTTCCAGCGAAAGCCCACGCTGCTCGACCAGATAGGCCGGCATCCAGGTCATGCAGTAGAAGGTGAAGTAATTGTAGCAAAAGGCTACGATCAACGTGCCCCAGACCATCGGGCTGGACATGATGGCGCTCATCGGCACCGCCGATGCGGCCCGGCGCTTCCTGATCGCGCCGCCACCTGCGGGCGCATCATTCTTCACCATCATCAGCCAGGGCACCAGCCAGACGATGCCGAGCGCCCCGGTGATGATGAACATGAGCTGCCAATTATAGGCCGTGATGAGCCAGGCCGCCACGGGCGCGCCAAGGGCAGGCCCCGCCTTCGCGCCCAGCATGTAGACGCCTACGGCGGTTCCGCTCTGACCATCGCGGAAATTGTCGCGGATCCACCGGTAGCTGGCAGGCACGACAACGGCTTCGGCCGCGCCTACGATGAGACGCATGATGATCAAGCTCTCCAATGCGGTCGCGAGACCGGTCAGCACCGAGGCGACGCACCAGAGCAGGAAGCAGATGGCGTAAGGCCATTTGACGCCGTAGCGATCCACGATCCAGCCCATCGGAATCTGAAAAACGGCATAGGACCAGAAGAATGCCGAATTGACCCAGCCCCGATCAACATCGCTGAGATTGAAATGCTCGCGGAAGGACAAGGCCGCAATGGCCGACGAGATGCTGGTTCGATCAACATAGGCGATCAAGGCGCCCAGGGCCAGCAGCACCAGGATCGCCCATTGCGCATCGGCTTTTTTGGCACGCCCGGCCGCCGCCGGAACATCCGAAATGCTGCTCGAGATCGCCATTCAAACACTCTCCTCAGCCCGCGGCAAGGCGCGAGTCACGATTATGCTCGCGGTTCCATGACCGCAGAAACCCGGGGGCCTTTCTTTACGCCATGCACCTTTATGAGAAGCCGGGCGCGCCGGAAGAAGGTTTTCCGCCAGCAGGTATAATTTCGACGCCCATCGGCACGGCGGTCCAATCCATCGGCTTGGCAATATCCGGGAATATGGTCATGTCGTGTTTCCCCTTATAAGCTTGCGCGATGAGTCCCATGCATCACGGCGGCGAAGGCATGCGTTTCCGACCGGCGGCAGGATGAACGACAACCAGATCGATCAGTTGAGCATTCGGAGTGTCATCGACCTGTTCGCGATGGAGCGTCATCCCGTGGCGGGCTGGTATTCCCCTCACTACAGCGACAGTGAAGTCTGGGGCCGTCCGACATTCTCATCGATCTACTATCTGCTCGCAGGCGACGAACCGGTCCCTCCCCATAAGACGGATGCGATGGAGGTCTGGCATCACTATGCTGGGGCGGCGTCGGAGTTTGTCGTCACCAATGGCAGCCAAGCGCCCGTAACCAGCCTGCTGGGGCGCGATTTCATCTCGGGACAGCGGCCGCAACTCGCTGTGCCCGCCTATCTCTGGCAGTCCTGCCGCAGCCTGGGAACCTGGACGCTGCTGGGGTGCACCGCCTCGCCGGGTTTCTCGCCAGGGGCGATCTTTATGATCGATGCCGACGACTGAGGATCAGAGCCGATTGTGAGTGAACCATTCGCTCACGAAATCGAGCAATAGCCTGACCTTGACCGGAATGCCGCCGCCCGGCGCGACGGCTACGAAAAGCGTCTGTCCCATGGCGGTCCAATCTTCCAGAAGCGCGGTCAATTGCCCGCTCTCGATCTCTGCGCGGACCAGCGGTTCGGGGAGGAGCGCGAGCCCAAGTCCCGCGAGCGCGGCGTCCTTGAGGGCGGAGAATGTATTGGCCGAAAAGCAGGGTGTCGGCTGGAAGCGCTCCTCGCGGCCGTCCTTCTCGAACTGCCAAGTGTGATAATTATACTGGGCCAGCGTGTTATGCCGCGACAGGTCGGCCGGTGCGCCGAGCGGTGGTGCGGTCTCGAGATAGGCCGGGGATGCGCATAGTCGATAAGGAATGTCCGCGATCCGGCGCGCCACGATCCGGCTGTCCGGGATCTGCCGCGTGTGCAGCGCGATCTCGCACCCTTGCTCCAGAAAGCCATAGGCCGTCTGCGCCATGCCGCCCAGAATCAGTTTCGGCCGTATCTCCGGATTCATCTTCGCAAACGCGACCAGCAAGCGCGTTGCGGTGCCTTGCATCCACTTGGGCGCCAGCACGGTCAGTTCACCCCTCGCTTCCCCTGCTTCGGCCACCATCTGGCGGTCCATCTCATCCACCCGGGTCAGGAGGTCGTCGCAGAAATTGAAATATCGCTGCCCTGCCTCGGTCAGCGACAGGGACCGCGTCGTCCGGTTCATCAGCCGGACGCCGAGTTCATCCTCCAGAGCCTGGATGTTGCGGCTCACGATCGTGCGGGAAATCCCCATGGCCTGCGCCGCTGCGCCAAGCCCGCCCAGCTTCACCGATTGGACGAAAGCTTCCATGGCCCGCATTCTGTCCAAAGGCCCCTCCCGGATACTGCACCTGCGCGTCGGCTCGCCGGCTCGGGAAGCTGCTTAGGGCGCGATCCCGCAAAGCGCAAATGGCACCCGACCGACGGCGGATTTGATCAGCATTCGAAAGACTAATGTGCGGAAAGTGCGACTTATCCGGCGCGACGGGACTGATACATCTCCTCAACCGCTCCGAGCCGAAAGCAAAGCCCTGCGATCCCGGCGGCTCTATTCGATCAGATCATGAGAGAGCCGAAGCTCTCCAATGTGAGGAAGAGGAAGATTTCGAAATGAACGCACCCGTCTCCGAAAGTCTCGAAACCGCGATCCAGCGTGCCGGGAATGCCGTGGAACTGCTGCGCAACAGCCAGCGCCGCGCATTTTCGCACGGGACTGTCTCCGGTCAGTTCACCAACTGGCAGAGCGAGGTGAACAGCTGGCGCGACGCGTGCGGCTTCATGGACCAGTCGCATCACATGGTCGACCATTATGTGAAGGGTCCCGGCGCGTTCGACCTGCTCAAGAGCCTGGCCGTCAACAGCTTCGAAAACTTCAGGCCCGGCATGGCCAAGCAGTTCGTCACCATCTCTCCCGACGGCTTTTATCTCGGCGACTGCGTGCTCTTCTATCTGGAAGAAGAACTCTTCAATCTCGTCGGCCGTCCGACCGCGCTCGACTGGGTCCAATATCATGTCGAAAGCGGCAAATGGGACGTCACCACGGAACGCGACCCCCAATCCATGGACCGCGGCGGTCGACCGCCCGTCATATATCGTTATGAGATACAGGGCCCCCTCGCCGGCGCACTCATGGAGCAGGTAACCGGGCACCCCCTGCCCGACGTCAAGTTCTTCGGTATGGTCGACTTTCAGATCGCCGGCAAGCGCGTGCGCGCGCTGCGCCACGGCATGGCCGGCGCCATCGGCTTCGAGATTTTCGGTCCGTGGGACGAAGGCGGGGCCGTCCGAGACGCGATCCTCAGCGCCGGCGAACAATTCGGGCTCCTTCAGGTCGGCTCGATCGCCTACTCAACGGCCAATCTCGAATCCGGCTGGGTCCCCGGCCCGCTCCCGGCGATTTTCAGCCAGGATAGCCTGAAATCCTATCGCGAATGGCTGCCCGCCAAGTCCGCTGGCAGTCTCGCCGGCAGCTTCAATTCGGCAAACATCTCGGACTATTATGTCACGCCGTTCGATCTGGGTTATGATCGGATCGTCAAGTTCGATCATGATTTCGTCGGTGCCGATGCGCTCAAGGAGCATGCCAAGGGAAAGCGCCGCAAGAAGGTCACCCTGATCTGGAATGCCGACGATATGGCGCGCGTATTCTCCTCCGCCTGGCGCAATGGCCCCAAATACAAGCACTTCAACTTTCCCAAGGCGCGCTACGGCCTGTATCAGATGGATGAGGTGCTCATCGGCGGGAAGCACGCCGGCATTTCCATGGACTGCGGCTACATCGCCAACGACCGCAAGATCGTCTCCCTCGCTGTGATCGACGAAGAGCATGCCAGCCTCGGCAATGAAGTCACCGTGCTGTGGGGAGAGAAGCCGATTTCCCAAAAGCCCCAGGTCGAGCCACACGAGCAGACCGAGGTGAGGGCCACCATCGCGCCAGCCCCTTATGGCTCGCACGCTCGCACAGCTTATCGCAAATAGGCTCTTTCGATAGAGCTTAGGACGTCTGCAGTGTCTCTCTCCACTGCAGACGTCCTTCTGCTCGACAGCCGGGTGAAGTTCACGGCTATCACGAACCAGCCTTAAGCGGTCGGTCGCTTCACGATCTCACCCTGAAGTTTCATCAGCCTCCCCTTCCCCTGTCGCCTCTATCAGAGCCCATCCAATTCATCGATCAATGACATGTCTGCTGGAGCAGAGATTAGCCGCGCAGAAGAGTGCGCGCTTCCACGAGAAGATCCAGAGCCTGTGCCAGGCCTGCCATCGCCTGAGCGATCGCTGCGGCCTTCCACAACTGCAAGACAGATGAGGAAGCGCTTCTTGGATTCCCAATCAAGCTGCACCCAGAGAACTTCATCCACGTCCATCCGGCCATCGCGAGGGGTCTCTTGATAAGTCCGATCCGTTTGGCGGTCACGAGGCCCTTGTTGCAATCATCGAGCCGGGTTCGCTTTTCTGCATCAGTCATTGAGGGGACGGTCGGCATCTCTGGATTTGAAGGCGCATCACCTACCGCGCACTGATAAAGCACCATGCCCGCCAGGACGATCAACACGGCATGACCGCAGCCAAATCCCTTTCCTGAACCCTTTCCCAGATCCTTCACAAACTCCCACCATTCGGGAGGCAGCTTCGCTCCTTCGTTCCTGCGGGGCGACATTCTGTGCCAGGGAAAAGCAAATTCACCCGTATAGGCGTAGCTTTCGATCAGGCAGCCGAGTCCAAGACGTCTTCAATCGGGCCGGCTTCAGGCCCCTATAGGATGACCTTATATTACTCATAGCCTTAGTCAGCTTGCCGCAGGGCATCTGACGCGTCATCGCATCTCAAAGCATTGAAAATATAGAACGGGAGGATGGCCGTGGCGGCGGGTGCACTGAAGACGTCCATATTGCCCAGGGTGATTGCAGCGACGGCCCTATCGGCCCTTGGCATGGCGTCCGTCTTCACGCCGATGGCGTCCGCCAATCAGCCGGCCACGCAGCAGTGGCGCCACATAACGGTCCGTCCCGATGCGCCGGCAGGTGCGCCCAATGTCCTGCTGATCCTTATGGACGATGTCGGCTTCAGTGCCAGCACGACCTTCGGCGGGGCCATTCCGACACCTCATCTGGATGAAATCGCAGCACAGGGCCTGCGCTATAACCGGTTCCACACCACCGCCATGTGTTCGCCCACACGGGCAGCGCTGCTGACCGGCCGCAATCACCATGCCGTCGGATATGGCGCCATCGCCAATGTCGCGCTGGACGAAACGGGCTACACCTCGGTCATTCCGGACAGCGCGGCGACCATCGGGCGCGTGTTGCGTGACAATGGCTACAACACGGCCTGGTTCGGCAAGAACCACAACACCCCGGAATGGGAACTCGGCCCTCTCGGCCCTTTCAACCATCGCCCCAATGCCTGGGGATTCGATTATTTCTACGGCTTCAACGCCGCCATGACCGATCAGGTCAATCCGGACCTGACCGAGAACATGAATCCCATAAGGCGCGATCCGAACGATCCCGACTATTTTCTGGATCGCGACCTGGCTGATCATATGATCCACTGGCTGCGCATCCAGCATACATTGCAGCCCGACCGACCCTTTTTCGCCTATCTCGCGCCCGGCACGCTGCACGCCCCGCAACAGGCGCCTGCCGACTGGATCGCCAAGTTCAAGGGCAAGTTCGACATGGGCTGGGACGAACTGCGCGCCCAGACATTCGCCCGGCAGAAGGCGATGGGCATCGTCCCCGCCGATGCGCAGCTCGCGCCGCGACCGGATTCGATACCCGCCTGGGAAAGCCTGACCAGCGAGCAGAAGCGCCTCTACACGCGCCAGATGGAAGTGGCGGCGGCGCAACTGGCCTATCTGGATCATCAGTTCGGACGGATCGTCGAGCAGCTCAAGGCATCGGGCCAGTTCGACAATACGTTGATCCTGTTCGTTCAGGGCGACAATGGCGCGAGCCTCGAAACTTTCGGCGGCGCTGTGAACGAATATATGGCCTTCGTGGGCGTGCCCAGCACGGACGCGGATCTCGCCGCCAAATATGACCAGATGGGCGGTGAATATGCCGGCGGCCAGTATCAGGTCGGCTGGGCCTTCGCGACCAACACGCCGTTTCCCTGGGGCAAGCAGATCGCCTCGCATCTCGGCGGCATTCGCGATGGCTTGGTGGTGAGCTGGCCCGATCACATCCGCGCCCGCGGGGAGATTCGCAGCCAATTCGGGCATGTGACGGACATTGCTCCCACCATCTATGAAGCAGCCGGCATCACGCCCCCGGAGACAGTGGATGGCGTGGCCCAGCAACCCATCGACGGCGTATCGCTGGTCTACAGCTTCGACAATGCGCGCGCGCCCGAACGGCATCGCGAGCAATATTTCGAGATGCTGGGCAATCGCGCTTATTATCGCGACGGGTGGCTGGCCTCCACAGTGCCGGCAGGACCGCCTTGGGGGCGCAACAATGTCGATCCGAACAGCCTGCAATGGAGACTCTTCGACCTGAACAGCGATTTCAGCCAGACCCGCGATCTCTCGGCGCGCTACCCGGACAAGCTCGCGGAGCTGAAGGCGGCCTTCGACGCGGCCGCCGAGCGCAACCATGTCTATCCGCTCTCGGCCAATCTGATGGGCCGGCTCGACCGCAACCTGCGACCACGCGCGATCCCGGCACAGGGCACCTTCCATTTCTATCCGGGCGACACGCACTATACCAACTATGCCTGGCCGATCATCGGGGCGGGCTGGAGCGTGACGGCGCAGATACGAACCGGCACGGCTGCCGATGCCGGCCCGATCATGTCGGTCGGCACCAAGTTCAACGGATATGCGCTGAGACTGGTCGATGGCCGTGCGGTCTTCGTCTACGATCCCTCCGGACGCGAGACCGAACGGCGCACATTAACCACGCCGGGCCCGCTGTCTCCGGGCGCGCACCGCGTTACCGTCCGGCTCGTTCAAACCGACAAGGACATTGCCATGACGATGCTCCTGGACGACGCCGAGGTGGATCATGCGTCGATCGAACGGATCAGCCGCATCTCCTCGGGCCCTGCTTTCGTCGGACGCCCGATGCAGGATGATCGGTCCGGCCCGATGCGTTGCGACTGCGCCATAGACGTGGTGACGATCGAGCAATGACAGCCCCACCCGGCGGCGTTCACGACATGCCGCGCTCGCTGGGCGGTGCGCTGATCATCCTGGACAAATGATGCTCCAGCACCGTCTCCAGTTGGCGCGTGAAATCATCCGGCTTGGGACAGGTCGCGATCCAGAATTCCACGGGCACTATGGGAAAATCCAGCCTGGCGAGCCGGCCGCTTTTCACTTCCGCGTCCGCTTCCACATCGAACAGAAGACCGATGCCGACGCCCGACCTTGCCATCAGCAGGATAGCGTCGGCGAATTCGGTCCGCGCCACCACGCGGACCGGGCCGACACCGCTGCGTCGCAGACGTTCGGTGATGCTGCGTTCGATCGCCGAACCGGCCGGCGGATAGATGAAATCCTCTCCATTCAGATCGTCCGGCGACAGGTTCGGCTTGCCCGCCAACGGATGCGTCGGACGAACATAGAGACTGGCGGAACGTGCCCCGATGCGGCGGCACTGCAGTGCCGGCAAATCGCCAGAGTTCATGAACAGGCCGATGGACAGGTCTCCATTGATCAGTCCGGCGAATATCTCCTGATTGCTGGCCCGCGTCAGGGTGATGCTGCGATCGGAATGCTCCACCTGGAGCGTGGTGACGATATCCCGCAGCCATTTGTCCACCAGATAAGGCCGGCCCCCGATGCAATATTCCCGCACGGCCTCGTTGGCGGAGAGGCGCTTTGCGGCCTCGGCCAGTTCGCCCGCGGCGGACATGACCGTCTTGACCAGCGGGGCCAGTGTCAGGCCATCATGCGTATAACTGGCTTTCATGCCCCGCTTGCGTTCCAGCAGTGGAACGGACAAAGCTGCTTCCAGACCGGAAATCAGGCCGCTGACCGCGACCTGGGACACGCCAAGCCTGGCCGCGGCCGCACTCACGCTGCCTTCGCTCGCAACCGCCAGGAACGCCTCAAGCTGGCGCAATGTGAAGTGCATATGCCTTCCCCAGAAGAATATAAGGCAACCTTATATTTTCCATAATGCCAGCGCAATTGCTCCGATCCCCCCCTTCGCTCACGAGGACGCAACACGGCGTTGCGGCCGCAAAACAGGGAGAGGACAATGAAACGGCTTCGCGCGAACTCGCGACACGACCATCTGGCCATCAGTATCGCAGCGCTGGCATTGGGCCTGGCAGCGCCAGCCTTCGCTCAGGACGAGACGATAGCCGATGCCCCGGCAAATGCAGAAAGCGATGCCGAAGCGATCGTCGTCACCGGCACCCGCCTCTCCAACTCCGGCTTCCAGGCTCCCACCCCCGTCGCCGTCGTGGGCGCCGACCTGATCCAGCGGCAAGCCGTGACCAATGTGGCCGATGCGCTCAACCAGATCCCATCCTTCCGTCCCCAGGGCTCGCGCGCCACGGCCGGCGTGTTCGGCAATAATATCGGCGCGCAGACGGCCGACCTTCGCGGCCTCGGCGCCACGCGCACGCTGGTGCTGATCGATGGTCGGCGCGTCGTGGCCGGCACCGTCGCCGGCGGCTCGCTGACTCCCGGCGGCGCGGTCGATCTCAACATCGTGCCGACCGCCATCCTGTCCCGCGCGGAAGTGGTGACAGGAGGCGCCTCCGCTGCCTATGGCTCCGATGCCGTCGCCGGCGTGGTGAACCTCATCATCGACGACCGCCTCACCGGCTTCAAGGCGCAGGCCCAGACCGAAATCTCCCAGCGCGGCGACAATGAGGAATATTCATACTCGCTCGCCGGCGGCACCGGCTTCGCGGACGGACGCGGGCATATCGTGCTTGCCGGCGAATATGTCGACGCCTCCGGCATGGGCGATTGCTACACGCGCGCCTGGTGCGCCCAGTCCAACGTGCCCGTGCAGAACAGCACACCGGGGGCCAACGGCCTGCCCGCCACCAACATCCTGCCGAACGGCCGAACCGCGACCATCGCGCCCGGCGGCCTCATCAATGCCGGCCCGCTGCGCGGCACGGCATTCGATGCGGCGGGGAACCCGGTCGCCTATCCCTATGGCACCTTCTACGGCGCCGGCCTGTTCATGAGCGGCGGCAGCTTCATGGACCAGAACGGCTTCTTCCAATATTTCCCGCTCGTCGTTCCCATGGAGCGCTACAATCTCTTCGGAAACCTCAAATATGAGGTCGGCGACAGCACCGAGCTATTCCTGCAGGGCTCTTATGCATCCGTATCGAGCACTGTGACCCAGTCGCAGATCCGCGAGGCGGGGCTGGTCATCCAGCGGGACAACGCCTTCCTGCCCTACTCCGTCCGGGAGCAGATGACGGCACTCGATCTCCAGACCATCACGGTCGGACGGCTCGGCAATGACTTCGGCCCCTCGGTAACGTCCACGGATCGCGACACCTACCGCATCGCGACCGGCGCGAAGGGACGGCTTGGCGCCGCCTGGCACTGGGACCTCTATTATCAATATGGCCGCACCGACTATTCCCAGACGACCCGCAACGACAAGATCAACGCCAACTTCACGCGGGCGATCGACGCCGTGGTCGATCCCGACGGCAATATCGTCTGCCGCTCGACGCTGGGCGGCAACCCGGCGGCCGCGGGATGCCAGCCTCTCAATATCTTCGGTGAGTATAACTGGTCGGAGGCCGGACGCGACTATGTCTTCGGCACGGCGCAGAGCGATACCCGGCTCAGCCAGCATGTGGTGGCGGCCAATATCAACGGCGACCTGTTCGACACCTGGGCGGGCACCGTCTCCCTCGCCGTGGGGGCCGAATATCGATCGGAGAAGGTCCGCGGCAGCGCCGATCCCATCTCGATGGCCGGCGGCTTCTATGTGAACAACGGCGTCGCCGTGAACGGCTCGATGGACGTCGTGGAAGCCTATGCCGAAACCGCGATTCCGCTGGCGCGCGATCTCGCCTTCGCGCGGCTCCTCGAGCTCAACGGCGCCATACGCTACACTCATTATGAAACGGTCGGCGGCGTCGCGACATGGAAGATCGGTGCGGTCTACGAGCCGGTCGACTGGCTGCGCCTGCGGGCCACCCGCTCGCGGGACATTCGCGCGCCCAATCTGTTCGAGCTCTATACGCCGCTCTCGCGCAGCATGGCGGCGATCCGCAATCCTACCACCAATGTGCAGACGCTGACGCCGATCTTCTCGGGCGGCAATGCCGATCTGCACGAGGAAACGGCGGACACCTTCACGGCGGGCATGGTGTTGCAGCCGGGCGGCGCGCTCAATGGTCTGCGCTTCTCGGCTGACTATTACGACATCAAGGTCGACGACGTTGTGGCCCAGATGGGCGGCCAGATCATCGTCAACCAGTGCGCAGCCGGTTCGACGTCCGCTTGCGACTATGTCGCGTTCGAC
>Ga0180222_1001746_pt1 | contig 20695 bp, 21 predicted proteins | sample eDN5th37CKraftOP_FD_151336 | JGI IMG/M metagenome (GOLD analysis project Ga0180222, IMG submission 151336) | Enriched Organic Plus compost microbial communities from Emeryville, California, USA - eDNA 5th pass 37_C Kraft OP (version 2) (version 2) ... | reverse complement strand
CGAGATCGGCGAGGCGCTGAAGGGGCACGGGGTGAGGAAGTAGTCGCCGTCATCCCGGCCGAGCGATCCCGACTGTCACCCCGGCCGAGTGCGAAGCACGAGAGCCGGGAACCGGTGCGCCGTGTGTTCTCGACAGGCTGCGGCGTACTGTATCCTCCGCTTGCGCGGGGACGACAGCGAGTGTGTTGCCGCAGCATTGCACCGCACCGTTTAAATTTTCAAACAGCCGACGCTCCGCCGAGCCGGACGGGAGGGAAAATAAGCCCGTCGTTCGGGCCGGGGATAAGTTTCTCTGCGGGTGCCTTGAAGGCTTTTAGCCCGCATCAGCGCCGCTCAATGCGGATGGGCTTAGCCGAATGTCAGGCCCGAATTTCGCTTCGCTCATTCAGCCTATGGGCTCGCTCGGCAAGATCGGCGAGGCACCGAAGGGCGCGCGCGGCGGAGCATCGACCGTCCTATGGTTACCGGCTCGCGCCAAAGTCGCATGTACCGCGCCTGAGCATCGAAGACCGGATATTAGCCATTAGGCGATGATGACAAAAAACAGCGCTGTTATTAATGAACTAAATGCGTACTGCCGTGGCGGTTTCCTTATGGGAAGTGCACCGCCGAATTCCATGAAACTATATGTGGAATTTATTCATTCACCTGATTGCAACCTTTGATGGGTATTTGGGGTCCTTGCAGTGGCACTGGATTATTATGCGTTCAAGAGCGTTTCTATGACCGGCAACTCTCTCGGTGCGGCGAAGCCGCAATTGAATATTATCGAGGAAGTCGAAACCTCATTGCGGGAAAGTTCCGGCGAAAGGCGAATCAAGATCTTGATGCGCGTCACCGATCTGTTCGTCGGGCATTCGCAAAATCTCTCGGAAAAAGAGACCAAGGTGTTCGACGATGTGATGGGGCATCTCATCAAGCACGTCGAAAGCAGAGCGCTTGTCGAACTCAGCCGGCGTCTCGCTCCGCTTCACAATGCTCCGGGCGACACGGTCCGATCTCTCGCGCGTAACGATGCCATCGCGGTCGCCGAGCCGATTCTCGTCAATTCGAGCCAGCTCGACGACGCGGATCTCATGGAAATCGCGAAGACCAAAGGCCAGCCGCATCTGGCGAGCATCGCCAGCCGCGCCCGGCTCAACGAAAGCGTGACCGAGGTGCTTGTTGATCGGGGCAGTCCCTACGTTGCCGAGCGGGTTGCCAGCAATCCCGGGGCACAGCTTTCGCCGCTGACGATGGAAAAGCTCGTCATGCGCGCGGATGGGGACGAGAACCTCACTGCCTCGATGTCGCGCCGGGCCGACATTCCACCCGCAATCTTTCGTAACCTCATGCTGCAGGCGACGGACGAGGTCCGCTCGAGGCTGTTGGCAAACGCGCCATCCGAACAGAAAAAACTGATCGAGAACGTCATCGACGATCTGAGCGCGCAGGTCGGTAAACGTTCCTCCGCGCCTCCGCGAGATTATGATGCGGCACGGCGAACGGTTGCCGCATTCAGCCAGGATACCGATCTGGTCAAAAGGAAGATTCTGGAATTCGCACGAATGCGGAACATCGCCGCGCTCGTTACCGCGCTTTCGGTATTGAGCGGAATTGCCATCGACCAAGTCGAGACGCTATTTCTGGCGCCGGGCTGCTTCGGTCTGTTGGTCTTGTGCAAGTCCGCCATGCTCGATTGGAACGGTCTTTGCGCCATCCTCATGGCCCGGCCGAAGGGCGCGGTGTGCGAGGACCTGTATCGACACTATGAGGAGTTGACGAGTTCGTCGGCGCAACAGCTCCTTCGTTTCTGGGTCGGCCGCCAGAAGATGGCCAAATTCGTCGTCGGCGGCGCGCGCGCCAGTTAGATCGCGGCCGGCACGCGGGCGGAGGTCCCGGCCATCATGCGGCCGAGACGAAACAACGCCGAGGCCTCTTCAACACCGCCTGTTGGCTTTGTAAGTGCCGCCTATGCCGGGCCGCCCGTGCACGTGCCTGCCAAACACCTGCACGGGCGTCGTAACCTGATTTGCCTTCGAGGCGGCGCCGGAAGACGCCCCTCGTCGGGCCGGACAGGCGGATCTGCCTGTCCGGGAGCGCCGGCGGATCAGTCTTTTTGTGCCGGCGCGCCGCCTTACTTCATCGCCTCTTCCATCGCCTTGTCGACCGTGGCGGTGGGGTTCTTGGTGCAATAGTCCTTCATCTTCTTGTCGAGCGCCGCGGCTTGGGCGTCCATTGCGGCGTTGCCGGTTTTCATCGCGCCAGCACCGCCCATCTGGGCGGTCATCTGTTGGTCGGCCTTCAAATAGTCGGCGCAAGTCATATTCTGTGCGGACGCAGCAACGGGCAGCAGCGCGGCAATCGCGCCGGCAAGAATCAACGATTTCATGGAGAGTGCTCCTGGTGTGAACGCCCGGAGCCTAAGGTCGCGCCTGTAGCAAGTCGATGCGGCGGGCGGCGGCGAACGCGATGCCCCCAGCTATATTTTTCAGCATGCGCCGGAACGCGCCGTGCCGCCGCCGGTCGCGCAGCAAGCTGTTGCGCAATGCGGGCCGTCGCCGGCATCTCCGGGCCCGGTAGCGCAGAAGGGTCGGCGTCTGCTCAGCGCCGTTTGTTGCTCTTGAAACCGCCGCGCATGCCGGGCCGCCCGAGCTTCGAGCGCGGGGCGTCGCGCGCGGGCACGCTCTCCACGCCCGGGCCCATTTCGTCGAGTGTGGGCTTACGCGGCGTGTTCTTGCCCGGGCGCGCGGGCTTCACCTCGTGATGAAGCGCGATGCCCATTTCATCGAGATGAGGTTTATGCGGGCGGCTGGTCTCGCCTCTCCCCGCCGTGCGGGCAGAGGGAGCGCGCAAGCCCTTCGTCTGCGCGCTCATGACGTCGCGCGCGGTCGGATTATCCAGCACCGCCATTTCGGTGGCGCGCAGGCGCTTGATCTCGTCGCGCAGGCGGGCGGCTGTTTCGAAATCGAGATCGGCGGCGGCTTCGCGCATGCGCGTTTCCAGATCGGCGATGACCGCCTCGAGATTGTGGCCGATGGTGGCCGCTTCGGCGAATTCGCCGGCGCCGGCCGCGCCGGTCGCGATCAGCACGTGGTCGCGCTCGTAGACCGAGTCGAGAATATCGGCAATGCCCTTGCGCACGCTCTCCGGCGTGATGCCGTTCTCGACATTGTATTGCATCTGTTTCTCGCGCCGCCGGTTGGTCTCCTCGATGGCGCGCTGCATCGATCCGGTCATGCCGTCGGCATAGAGGATCACCTTGCCGTCGACATTGCGCGCGGCGCGGCCGATCGTTTGAATGAGGCTCGTCTCGCTGCGCAGGAAGCCTTCCTTGTCGGCATCGAGAATGGCGACCAGCGCGCATTCCGGAATGTCGAGACCCTCGCGCAAGAGGTTGATGCCGACCAGCGCGTCGAAGGCGCCGAGCCGCAGGTCGCGGATGATCTCGATGCGCTCGAGCGTGTCGATGTCGCTGTGCATGTAGCGCACACGAATGCCCTGCTCGTGCAGATATTCGGTGAGGTCCTCCGCCATGCGCTTGGTGAGCACGGTGACGAGCGAACGGTAGCCCTTCTGCGCGACCTGTCGCACCTCGCCGACCAGATCGTCCACCTGCAGCCGCGCGGAGCGCACCTCGACCGGCGGATCGATCAGTCCGGTCGGGCGGATCACCTGCTCGACGAAAACGCCGCCCGATTCGTTCAGCTCCCACGCGCCCGGCGTCGCGCTGACCGCGATCGTCTGCGGGCGCATGGCGTCCCATTCCTCGAAGCGCAGCGGCCGATTGTCCATGCAGGAGGGCAGGCGGAAGCCGTATTCGGCGAGCGTCGCCTTGCGGCGGAAGTCGCCGCGGAACATGCCGCCGATCTGCGGGATGGTGACGTGGCTTTCGTCGGCGAAGACGAGCGCGTTGTCGGGCACGTATTCGAACAGCGTCGGCGGCGGCTCGCCGGGCTTGCGGCCGGTGAGATAGCGCGAATAGTTTTCGATGCCGGCGCAGGAGCCGGTGGCCTCCATCATTTCGAGATCGAAGCGCGTGCGCTGCTCCAAGCGTTGCGCTTCCAGCAGCCGTCCGGCGGCGTTGAGTTCGGCGAGCCGCTGGCGCAATTCGAGCTTGATCGCGTCCATGGCCTGGATCAGCGTCGGGCGCGGCGTGACATAGTGCGAATTGGCGTAGACCTTCACGAATTCCAACTCGTCGGTCTTGGCGCCGGTGAGCGGGTCCATCTCCTCGATCTTCTCGATTTCGTCGCCGAACAGATGGATGCGCCAGGCGCGGTCCTCGTAGTGCGCCGGGAACAGATCGATGGTGTCGCCGCGCACGCGGAACGAGCCGCGATAGAAGTCGGCCTGCGTGCGCTTGTATTGCAGCGCGACCAGGTCGGCGATGAGCTGGCGCTGGTCGATACGGCCGCCGCGCTTGAGCGTGAAGGTCATGGCCGAATAGGTTTCGACCGAACCGATACCGTAGATGCAAGAAACGGAAGCGACGATGATGACGTCGTCGCGCTCGAGCAGGGCGCGCGTGGCCGCGTGGCGCATACGGTCGATCTGCTCGTTGATCGAGGATTCCTTCTCGATATAGGTGTCGGTGCGCGGGACGTAGGCTTCCGGCTGATAGTAGTCGTAATAGGAGACGAAATACTCCACCGCGTTGTCGGGAAAGAACGACTTGAACTCGCCGTAGAGCTGCGCCGCCAGCGTCTTGTTGGGCGCCAGGATGAGGGCGGGGCGCTGCGTCTCCTCGATCACCTTGGCCATGGTGAAGGTCTTGCCCGAGCCGGTGACGCCGAGCAGCACCTGCGTGCGGTCGTGGCGCTTGACGCCCTCGACCAGTTCCTTGATCGCCTGCGGCTGGTCGCCCTTGGGCTGGAATTCGGATTTGATCCTGAGTGGAATGCCGCCTTCGGATTTCTCCGGCCGCGGCGGGCGGTGCGGCGTCCACACCTCGCCGGCATTGGCGAATTCCGGCCGGCCTTCGCGCAGCAGCCGTTCCAGCGATTGCGCGGTCGCCTGCACGCCCATCGACGACAGGCCTTGGCCGGGCTTGGGCAGGTCGGCGCGCGGCAGGCGATATTTCAACTCATCGCTGAGCCCCAGTTCCTGCGCCAGCGCGGGGTCGAGCCCGGTGATCGGGGAGGCCGTGAAGTCGGCCTGCGCGGCCTCTTCAAAGCCATCCGGCTTGCCCGGCTCCCGCGCCGACTTGCGCGCGCGGTGGGCGGCGGAGAAATCCTGCCGCCGCTCCCACGAGGTTTCCGGCGGCGGCTGCAAGTTCAGGCTATTGCCCGTGCCGGAACCGATGCCGGCGGTGCCCTTTCCGATCGCCGGATTGAGCAGATCGGCGAGTTCATCCGGTGTCGCAGGCGCGTCGGGACGCGCCGCCTTGGCGCGGGTGGGCTTGACCGGATCTTTCGGCTTTTTCGGTGGGGACTTCGCCATCGCCGGAATATGGGGCGAGTCCTGTGGCGAGGAAAGGGCGGCGCTGCGACGGTGCCGCGCCGGAGAGCCTAGCGCGAGTCCGATACCGGCCCGGGCCCCGGTGGATGATCCCGGTCGGCGACAAAAGCCTGATAGGCCGCTTCGATCGGCGCTAGGGACACCGCGTTCTTGCCGGCGAAGGGATCGAGCCGCATCAGCACAACCCACAGCATGAAGGCCATGCCCACCGCGAACAGCGTCGTGGCCAGCGCCGCCGCGCGCGGCTTGCCCAAGTGAACCGTGACCACGCCGATCTGCGTCAAGATGCCGAGGATGAATACGGCCTGCCACTTCAGCCAGCCCGTTTGAGAATGCGCGATGGCGGTCATTTCGCTGCGGGCGGCACGCATCTCCATGATCGAAGCGGCTGAGGTCTGCCGCACCTGCGTGTCGGCCTTCGTCAGTCCGCCGAACATGACTTCCCGCAGCATTTTGAGGCCCAACGCGTCGGCTTCGGCCGTCCGCCGCACCGATCGCCAATCGTGGCCCGTCGTTCGCTGGCCGAATTCGATGGCGAGCTTCTTGAGGTTCTGGCCGCGCTCGGCGAGCGCATCGGCGATGCTCAAAACGACGGCGAGGGCGTTGGCCTCGCGTGTGACGGATGCATGGGCGCGGTCGGCATGAATCGATACGTCGTTTGCCAGAAATGCCGCAAACAGTCCGAACAACAGCGCCAACAGGCTCGCAAAAGGCGCGACCACGCCGGCACAGCTTTGCAACAAGCGGCGGGCCGGCGACCTCTCGGCGATCCATACCAGGGCGAGACCGATCGCGATGATCGCCAGCAAGAAGACGACCGCAAAAATATAGGGATAATTATTGAATGTAGACATCCGCGCTCCCCGAATTCCAAAGAATCAACCACGCGCCCCCGGCCAAACGACAGCGACGTCCGCGCAGGCGCGGCCGTGCTGTCGAAGCGCCGATGGCAGCACGAAGACCTTTGGCCCGATATTCCCCCCGGAATCTCGAAGGCGGGCATTTTCGAGCTTTCCGGCCTCTCCGACAAGTCCGGCAGGGCTGGAGGCGATGTGCCACGCCGGTGCTTTGCCGCGAGTCAAGCGCATTTTCGGTGGCGCAGGCGCGAGCGAGTGCGCAAAATGGTTGCGGTTTGAACAGCCGGAGAGGGGAGATCATGAGCGACAGTACCAAATATCTCTTGCCCGAAGACCGCATCCCGAAGGCCTGGTACAACATCGCGGCCGACCTGCCGAAACCCTTGCCGCCGCCGTTGCATCCGGGGACCGGTCAGCCGATCGGGCCGGCCGATCTGTCGGCGATCTTCCCGATGGCGCTGATCGCGCAGGAAGTCTCGGCCGAGCGCGAAATCGAAATCCCCGACCCGGTACGCGAGGTCTACAAGCTGTGGCGGCCGGCGCCGCTGTTCCGCGCGCGCCGCCTGGAACGTCTGCTCGATACGCCGGCGCGCATCTTCTACAAATACGAGGGCGTGAGCCCGCCCGGCAGCCACAAGCCGAACACCGCGGTGCCGCAGGCTTTCTACAACAAGGAAGCCGGCATCAAGAAACTGTCGACCGAAACCGGCGCCGGGCAATGGGGCTCTTCGCTCGCCTTCGCCGGACAATTGTTCGGGCTCGACGTCAAAGTCTACATGGTGAAAGTGAGCTTCAACCAGAAGCCCTATCGCCGCGCGCTGATGGAAACCTACGGCGCCACCTGCATCGCCAGCCCGAGCAACGAGACCGATTCCGGGCGCGCGATCCTCGCCCAGGCGCCGGACTCGCCGGGCAGTCTCGGCATCGCCATTTCGGAAGCGGTGGAAGTCGCCGCCAAGAATGCCGATACCAATTATTCGCTCGGCAGCGTGCTCAACCACGTGCTGATCCACCAGTCGGTGATCGGCATCGAGGCGATCGAGCAGATGGAAATGGCCGGCTACTGGCCGGACGTGGTGATCGGCTGCACCGGCGGCGGCTCGAATTTCGCGGGGCTCGCCTTCCCGTTTCTCGGCAAGCGGCTGCGCGAGAACAAGGCGGTGCGTGTCATCGCGGCCGAGCCGGCGGCCTGCCCGTCGCTCACGCGCGGCAAATACGCCTATGATTTCGGCGATACCGGGCATCTGACGCCGCTCGTGAAGATGCACACGCTCGGCTCTACCTTCATTCCGCCGAGTTTCCACGCCGGCGGCTTGCGCTATCACGGCATGGCGCCGATGGTCAGCCATCTGAAGGAACTCGACCTGATCGAAGCGCGCGCGGTGAAGCAACTCGCCTGCTTCGACGCCGCGGTGACCTTTGCGCGCGCGGAGGGCATCGTGCCGGCGCCGGAGTCGACGCATGCGATCCGCGTCGCCTTCGACGAGGCGTTGCGCTGCAAGGCGGAAGGTAAGGCCGAGACCATCCTGTTCAATCTGTCGGGCCACGGCCATTTCGACATGCAGGCCTATACCGACTACTTCGCCGGCAAGCTGGAAGACCGCGACTACGACGAGGCGGAACTGCAGGCGGCCTTGGCGGCCCTGCCGAAAGTGGCGTGACGTCGAGCACTTGTTCCGGGCGCGGCGCGGCCTGACATGCCGCGCTGCGCCCGGGACCGCTACACATTCGCGGTTCGGCAAGCCCCGGGTCTGCGGTGCATCACCGCGCTTGCGCCGGCCACCTGATGCCGATTTGTCGCACAATCTGCAGTTGCGTTGACGGCCGGCCTTGTAGTTAAATCGGCACGCATGCTGCCAAGGGGGACCACCATGCTGGGACCGGCGCTTCAGCACTTGCTCAACGAGCTCGACAAGTTCAAGCCGGAGCAGCGCAGCGATTTCGAGAATCAATTGCATCGTGAGCTGACCGCGGTCTCGCAGAGCCTCGACAATGTCCGCCGGATCGATTTGCGCGGGATCGCGGCCACCGCCGTGGGCGCGCTGGCTGCGGTGCGCACGAGTGTCGACACGCTGCATGCGTTCTCGCTCGAAGTCGATCTCGGCAGCGGCGGGCTCGGTTCCGGCGACGTAGACACGGTGACGAACACGAAGTGCTCGAAAGCCGACTGTCCCAACAAGCGGGCGACATAGCCATGCCGCATGTAACGGTCGCCGATGCGCAGCCCGCCCGGTTCGACGGCGATTTCAGTATTGCGACTGCGAGCGGGGCGGATGCGGCCGAAACGGCCTATGTCGCTGCGCTGTCACAGGTCCTCGGCGATCTGGCGACCGACGAGAGCAAGGACGTGACGGGCGGCTTTACCCCGGCCCGGCTCGAGAAGCGCCGGGAGTTGCGAAAAGCCGCCGCCGCCAAGCTGCGCAAGGAGGCGCAAGATTACGCCGGCGGCAACCTCATCCTGGCGACGGCCGCGGACAATGTTCGCTTCTATCAGGGCCGCTACGCCGCCGAACGTGACAGCGTCGGCAAGCCCTTGTTCCAGGTTGGGCTGGTCATTGCCGACCCGCAAGCCAATCTGGCGACCGACGTCAGGATCGACCTCAACCCGCATCTGCCGGCGCCCGACAACGTGCCCTCGCAGGCGCAGCAGGATCTGTTCGTGCAGATCGACGGCGCGAGCACGGTGATCCGCACCGTCTGCAAGCAGATGTACGAGCGGGCCAGCGACGGGGAAGCCCGGGCCGCTGCCGATAAGCTGCAGGACACCTATATCCGCAAGCTGGAGAAGATCGCGCGCGTCGGACTGGAAGGTCCGTTCACGCAAATCGGCGTCTCGGCGCTCAATGAGCTGCGCAACGAATTCGTGGCGCAGAACGCGGGCCGCATCAAGAATGCCTATGTGCGCAGCCTCGGCCTGGCCTGCCTCGTGGCCGCCGTGCCGCTGCTGCTCTGGTATGCCGGAATCGTCAACAACCCGCAGCCGCATGGCTGGTGGTACGGCCACCGCATGTTCATCGTGGCAGGCGCCGGCGCGGCGATCGGCACTTGGTTGTCGTTCTCCGTCCGCCGCGTCACGCTGGCTTTTGCCGATCTTGCCATTCTCGAGGAAGACCTGCTCGATCCCAGCGTCCGGGTGGTCTTCGTCGTGGGACTGACCATCGTTGCCTGCCTGCTGTTCTGGACCGGCGTGATGAATATCCAGATCGGCAATTTGAAGACCAATGCCGACGTGTTCAAGGACACCGGATCGGTCGCATTGCTGATCGGCATCTTCTGCGGGCTGTCGGAGCGCGCGCTGGCAACCGCGATATCGGGACGGGCGGCGGCATTTGTGAAAGGCGTCGCCGGCGGTTCGTGACGCCGCGTTTGCTCGGCTGAAGCGTCAGAAACCGTGCACGGCCTCGCGCACGTGCTCGACTTCCGGCGGCGCCGCGAAGCAATGCGCCACGCAGGCGCGCCATTGCGGGAAGTCGGGCGAGTTGCGAAAGTCGACCGTGTGGTTCTCCAGCGTTTCCCATTGCACGAACAGGCGGTAGCGCTGCGGCTTTTCGTGCGAGCGCTGCAGCGTCATGCCGCGGCAGCCCTTGGCGCGTTGAAAGATCGGCGCGGCCTTCTGCACGCTGGCCTCGAATTCGGCTTCCATGCCGGGCTTCACGTCGATCTGCGCGATTTCGAGGATCATGCGGGGACTTTCGATTGGCGGACAAGGAAGCGAGGACGCGGCGCGTCGATGGCCAGCGTCCGGCGGACTGGATAGCGCGGGATACCGGCAGCCGCAAGCGAACGTCGTGCGCGGGGCAGGGGCGTTTCAACCTCCGCAGAGCGACCGGAGGCCGGATGCTATACGGTCCCGATCGGGAATGGGTTGACGAACTGGTCCGGGTGCATTTTTGCCATGGCGGCGGCGACACGATCGAAGGCGGTGGCGGTCGGCGTCGGTTCGCCGGTGTCGTGCCTTGCCGCCGGCGCGCCGTGCGAGAGGCCGTCGAGCACCGATGCCGGAATCGGAGCCGGATCGTTCGTCATCGGGTCGTTGTCGAGGATGGCGCTCAAGGGCTTGAAAAACTGCTGCCGCGCCTGCACCGCGTCGGAATAAGGCTCGCCCGGCGTGTAACGCTCGGCCAGCAAATGCAGGATCGAGGTCGTGTCCACGGTGTCGTGGAACACCGAGCCGGGCTTGACGTAGGGCGAGATGACGAAAGCGGGGATGCGCACGCCCGTGGTCTTGAAGCCGTTGCCGCCCGCCAGGGTCGGGACTTCCGGCGGCGGCACGTGGTCGAAGAAGCCGCCATGCTCGTCATAGGTGACGATCATCATCGTCGACTTCCAGCGCTCCTTGTTGGAAATGATCGTGTTGTAGATGTGGGCGAGGAACTTCTGCCCCTCGGTGATTCCGGTCGGACAATGGTCGTCGCAAGGCGCACGGAACGGCGAGGTGGGATCGTCGGTGTATTTCGGCTCGATGAAGACGACGTCGGGAATGAGGTCGTCGTCTCCGTTCCAGTGTTCGGCGAATTTCTCATAGTGCCGGAACAGCCCGGTCTGACGGAAGTCGTTGAGCCCGCCCATGATGCGGCCCCACCATCGCTGCATCAGGGCGAAGAACGGCAGGCCGCCCCACTGATAGGAGCACCAGCGCAACGGACCCGCTTTGGTGCGTTCGGACGGAATCTCCTCCAGCCAGTCGTAAACCAGCTTCTGGTCGGGAAATTCCAGCGGGTTGGAAACGTTGTGATGGATATGGCTTTCACCGCCCATCGCCATCAGGCGGTTGGCCTGCGTGCCGGCCGGCAGCGGCGAGAACCAGCGATCGCAAATCGCGAAATTGCGCGCGAAGAAATCGAAAACCGGCACCGCCTCCTTGCTGTAGTAGCCCATCACCGGCGAGCGGTCGGCCGGCTGCTGCTTGGCGGTGGCGTAGCTCTTGACGAAGCCGCCGAGGATCGGCGCGGCGGCGCCATGCGTCGGCGTGCCGATCTGCATGGCGATGACGTCGTCCTCGTGCGGCGGGTCGATGATGTTCTGAACCGTCGGCGGCAGGCGATGGAGCGAACGCGGCGTGCCGTCGATGTCGTCGTTCCGGTACCGATCGATCCAGGCCGGGTCGGCCTGCAGACCGTCCACCGGCATCGGCGGGCCGGCGTCGGGCAGGCTCAGATAGCCGCACATGTGATCGAATGATCGGTTTTCGAGGATCACGATGACGAAGGTTTCGATGTCGATCAGTGCCATGCCCGCCTCCCTGCATTGCTACCAATAGTTGCATGCGGGGCATGCGGCGCGCAATGCCGTCCGCGCGCTCGGACAACGCGCGCGCCGGTCGCCGGAAGGCCGGGCTGAGGCCTAAAACGCTCGCATTCGCCGCGGCGCCCGGCAGCTGACCGCCAGTCTGCTGCCGGCGGTGAGGATCGACAGGGTGAAAAGTCGGCGATTGGTGACCGCCGTCATCTTGGCGTCGCGCTGGTCGAGCCGGAGGCGCCGGGCGAGCGCGCCCGCTACGCGCGTGCGTATTGCCCGCGCCCGAAGAAGCGGTCCTTGTTGTCCTCGGTGGCGTTGTCGCGCGACGACTTGATGCTGGCGACCTTGGCGAGCGTGCGCTTGACCGCGTCGCGCTCGGAGATCTTGTCGATCCAGGCCTTCACCGCCGGGAACTGACCGATGTCGATGTCGAGCAGCACGTGATTGCGCAGCCAGGGAAAGACCGCCATGTCGGCGATGGTGTAGTCGTCGCCGATGACATAAGGCTGCGCGGAGAACCGCTGCTCGTAGACGTCGTAGAGTTTCATGACTTGCGTGCCGTAGCGGCTCACGCCGTAGTCGTTGCCGGCAGGCGCGAAGCGGCGGAAATGCACGCGCTGGCCGAACATCGGACCGACATTGGCCATCTGCACCATCAGCCATTGCAGCGTGTCGTAGCGCTTGACTGGATCGTGCGGAATGAACTTGCCGGTCTTTTCGGCGAGATAGATCAGGATCGCGCCCGACTCGATCACGGTGTAGGGCTTACCGGCCGGCCCGTCGTGATCGATGATGGCGGGAATCTTCTGTAACGGATTGATCTTGGCGAATTCCGGCGTGAAGTTTGCGCCCGCCCACACGTCGACGAGGATGGTGTTGTAGGGCAGCCCGCATTCCTCGAGCATGATGAAAATTTTCTGCACGTTCGGCGAGGTCAGCGCGAAAAAGTCGATCATGGGAGAAGTCTCTCGTGGCGGGACCGCGGGAATTGCGGGCGGATGTATATAGACGAAGCCTACAGGCTTGTCGCGGGCGCCGCTGCCGCCTGCCGGAGACAGGCCGGGCACAGGCAATCCTCGGCCGCGCCGGCGGCGGAGAGCGGCAGGCGGTAGGGCTCCGCCGCGCACCAGCAATCGCCGCCCGGCTTGCATTCGAACGCCGTGCCGCAGCGCGCGCAGACGAGGCGGCGGGAGCTGGACGGGGGCGGCTCGCTCATGGTCGGGATCCGGTGGCGCGTGGCGAAAGCGCGCGAGCATCCCGAGTCCGAAGTTCGCAATTCTTTGCAGCCGGCTCGGATGCGAACGTCGGAATCGAAGGACGCCAGGCGCTTGTCATATTGCATTATCGAATCGGTCCTATGGCAAGGGCATGCCCTCGCTCATCGACATCATCGGCGCCGCCGGCGCCACCCTCACCACCGTGTGTTGGCTGCCGCAGGCCCTGAAGGTCATCCGCGACAAAGAAACGCGCGCGCTGTCGCTGACGGCGACCGCGGCATTCACGCTCGGCGTCGGGCTCTGGCTCGTCTACGGGCTCGCCATCGACGACTGGCCGCTGATCGGTTCCAACGCGGTGACGCTGACGCTGATGGTGCCGATCGTGGTCATGAAGCTCAGGTTCGGGTGAGCGCGCACAACGCGAACGTCCGTCGGGCGCGGTGTACGCTCCGCGTCATGCCCGGCGTCGTGCCGGACATCGATGTCCCTCCTGCAAGACGAAAAAACATGCATGGCCAGGCCGCGCCCGGCCATGACATGAACGCGGCTCGTGCCGGTTCGGCTACTGCCCGTCGCCGCCGCCGATATAGCCGGTGATTTTCCAGGCGCCGCCGTCCTTGACGTAGCACAACTGGTCGCTGCCGATCGGCGCAATGGAATCGACGGAGACGAAACCGGTCTTGCCGCTCGGCATGACCACGCGCAAATAGTTCGGCGTCTGCGCACCCGCCTCGGGCATGATGCGCACCAGGGCGGCGCCGAGCTTGCCGATTGACGGGGCATTGGCCTGCGGCGCGCCGTGGACGTCGATATTGGTCGAGACCGGGACGCCCCATTCGCCGGGGTCGGTCTGCGTTTCCTTGATGAGCGTTTCGAATGCGTCGCCGTCGAAGACCGGATCGGCCGGGGCGCACATCACGCCTTTTTGCTCGGCCGCGGGCGAAGCGGTCGGCTCGTCGGCGAAGCCCGCAAGAACGTCCCAGCCGGCGCCGTCCTTGACGGCGAGGCCGAGCGCGGTGGACAGGTTGTCGATGCCGGATTTCTTCTTGTCGGCGGCATTGCCGCCTTCCTTTTCCCAGAAGAAGCCGCCTGCCACCACGAGCTTCGCCAAGGCGGCGCGGTCCTTCTTCTGCGCCGCGGCTGCAAGCTGCTTGCGCATGGCGACGAAGGCAGGCTCGTCGAACGGCTGGGGCGGCGTGACCGCGACCGGCTTGTAGGGCTTGGCCGGCGCGACCGGCGGCGGCTGTTGCGGGGCCTTGGGCTGGCTTTGCGCCGCGGCCGGCCAGGCGCCGGCCACCAGCAATGCGGTCAACAGAGTCGTCAGGCGAAGGCCAAGCATCGTGTCGCTCCCCGAAACGGCAACCAGGCGCGGTCCGGAATCGCCGCGCGTGTCCGCCGCTAAAACTAGCACAAGGCCGTGGTCGGCATTTCGGCGCGCGCGGGTTACTCGCCGATCAAATTGTGTTGCCGATCGGATCAGGGCGGCCGGGCCGGGGGACCGGCACGGTTACGAAAAAAATATGCGGCCCCGAGGGCAGGGGGTGCCTCCAGGACCGCGAGAGGGGCTCAGGCTTGACGCATCAATGCAGACGAAGAAGAAGCAGGCGAAGAAACGCATTTTGCCTAGCATGCGGCCATGACGCCCCGGTGACAGGGGCGGCGGCCTGTGGACGGGCCCGACCCAAAGTCGCTAGACCCTTGCCGCCTGGTCGCACCCGAGCATTCCCATCCGCCCCGAAAGAACACCATGCCTTTCCTGTCGCCTTATCTGACGCCGATCGTCCTGCTCCTGGGTTCCAATGTCTTCATGACGGCCGCCTGGTACTGGCACCTGCGCTACAAGGAGGTGCCGATCTACTATGTCGTGCTGTTCAGCTGGGGGCTCGCCTTCATCGAATACTGCCTGGCGGTGCCGGCCAATCGCATCGGCAGCTCGGTCTATTCCACCGCGCAGCTCAAGACCATGCAGGAGGTCATCACCTTCATCGTGTTCGCCGGATTTTCCTATGTCTATCTGAAGGAGGCGATCACCTGGAGCCAGGGTTTCGGCTTCGCCCTGATCGCGCTCGGCGCGTTCTTCGTGTTTCAAAAGTGGTGACAGCCAGGCGCGATCGCGCCCTCGCCGCGCAAAAATCGGTCGCTAGCATCGTAGCTATCGGTATCCAAGAATTGCGTCGTAGAGAAAGTAGGTAAATAGATTTCGGTATTCGTCCGGACCTGGGCAGTTGAAGTTCGAGATTCTTTGGAAGGCCACGAACCGTTCCCCGCCGACCGGTGCAATCGGAAAACGGTGTATCAGGTCCCGCGACGAGACTGGCCGAACATAGAGACAGGCCGCATCCGCGATGGGCACGTCGAACACGATTCTTCGTCTGTACAGTTTAGAATTGTCCGCTCCAATGAATTGATGGCGAGTGTCTTCATTCTGCGGCAGTTGCATCGGCGTGATGAGATGCAAATAGTTTCTAATGGTGACGCGATGGCCGGCGACCAGGCGGTCGAGTTCCGTAGCATTGAGTTTCCATTCTTTGGAATCAGCCCAGGTGTCGGCATAAATGTAATATCTATTTCGTTCCTTTTCTGGGGGCGCGGGTGCGACGACCCAGGCATGCCAGCGGCCTGCAAGTGCCGAGAATTTTTCAGGACTGTCTGCCGCCTGAAACTTGTTCACGACCTCGGGGAGGTGATGCTCCGGGTTTTCTCCGATTGAGGCCGGCTGATCGGGCAGGTCGTACGAATGGCTGTATGGTATGTCGCGATTTGGAAATTCGATGTCTTGACTGGTGGTTACGTATTGCGCGTCGGCAGCGGATTTCCATGCTCCTTTCGGAATGGCCCATTGACCGGCATGAGCGCGCGAATTCTTCGCGCGATGAAATTCAATGGTCGAGCGGCCGATCCGAGTCGGGCGGATCGTTATGACTTGAAGGCCGATGTAATTGGGCCTTTCGGCCAGATCGCCGCCAATATCATCGACGAACGGGTTCACAACGAATTTCAGAGATCCGAGCCCTTGAAAGGCCGAGAGATCATAACACGTGTAGCGAACGAGTTCGCCGACTTTGCGATCGGGGCGTAAAATGCCCAGGCGCAAGAATTCGCCCTTCCAGAAAAAATCATCCTGCGAAATAAAATTCAGGTCGGTGCTGTAACAGGGGCCGGCCAATGCCTGCGCTTCCGGCATGAGCAGGCCGGAGAGCGCGAGCGCCGACGCGCAAAACAGATTGCGAGTCGTCATTTTTGCACCAGCTTTTCCGCTGCGATCTTCGGCAGGAAATAGGGAACCACGAAGGACACCAGAACGACCAAGACGGCGATGAGGCGCGGAAGATTCGTATAGTTGTGGTATACTTGCCCGATCTTGTCCGCTTCGATGCTCAGCGCCCAGACGAGGAAGCATCCGCAATAAAAATATCGATGGACCGAAGATGCCACGTTGAAAAATGGGGTTGCGAGAATGAAGAAAAAGGCGATGGCCAGAAGGACCGCGCTGCCGAGCAGCATATAGATGTCGTTCGGGTGGGGTGCTTGAGAACTGTTGAAGATTCCGTGCAGCACCAGATATGTGCCGGTCACCTCGACGGGCAGTAGTTTTTGCAGTGTCTGTCCGAGATTTCCGACGTCCTCAGGCTTAAATGCCTTTCCATCAGCCATGATGCTCCCCCAACGGCTGAGGTTCCTCTTAGATTATAATACACGCATATTTTTACGAGTTCAATCGCAGATTGTGGCGCAATTTTGAAGCAGCATGCGGTCGCTCGCAGCTCAGCGTGACGGCCGGGCCGGCGCGACGCGCAAGATTCGGCCGGCGCCGTTGTCCGTGAGCAAATAGAGCGCGCCGTCGGGTCCCTGGCGCACGTCGCGGATGCGCTCCCCCAGCGTGTTCAACAGGCGCTCTTCCTTCACCACCTTGTCGCCGTCGAGCGCAAGGCGCGACACCAGATGGAATTTCAGCGCACCATTGAACAGGCTGCCCTTCCAGGCCGGGAACAGGTCACCGGTATAGAAGGTCATCCCGGAGGGCGCGATCGACGGCGTCCAGTGCCAGAGCGGATCGGTGATGCCGGGCGCGTGCTGTTTGCCCAGCCCGACCGGCGTACCGTCGTAATTGACGCCGAAGCTCACGAGCGGCCAGCCGTAATTGGCGCCTTTCTGCATGATGTTGATCTCGTCGCCGCCCATGGGGCCGTGCTCCTGTTCCCACAGACTGCCGTCGGCGGGATTGAAGGCGAGGCCTTCCGGATTGCGCAGGCCGAATGCCCAGATTTCCGGGAGCGCGCCCGGCCGGCCGACGAAGGGGTTGCCGGGCGGCGCCTTTCCGTCGGGTGTGAGGCGCACGATCTTGCCGAGATGATTGTCGAGACGCTGCACATCCTGCGCGACGAAATGATCGCCGAGCGTGACGAACAGGTTGCCGTCCTCGGCCTGCACCATGCGGCAGCCGATATTGAGGCCACGCGACACCGGGCCTTGCTGATGGAATACCGTCGTCACGGCATCGAGCCGCGGTTTGTCTCCTTCGATGAGCTCGCCGCGGGCCACGGCGATGCGGCCGCCGCCATTATGCACCTCGGCGTAGCAGAAGAAGATCGTATGGGACTGCGCGAAGTCGTTCGCGAGCAGGACGTCCATCAGGCCGGCCTGTGATTTCGCATAGACCTTCGGCATGCCGGCGAGCGGCGGCGACAGCCTGCCGTCGCGCGTGACGATGCGCATGCGGCCCGGGCGCTCGGTCACCAGCATGCGGCCGTCGGGCAGGAAGACGAGCGACCACGGGTGCACCAGTCCGCGTGCGACGGTCGTCACCGTCACCTTGCCGGCCGAGGTGTCGAAGGCGGGGTCGGCCGCCGATGCGGACGATGTGAGGGTGAGCAACAGTAGGGCGGTCGCGACCGGCACGGGTCTCATGGCCAATCTTCCTCGACGCGGCGTAAACGATACGCCGCCGCGGCGGTTCCCGCGGCTCGCGCCAGGGTGGCCCGCGGTCCTCTTCGAGGTGCCGCTTCTCAGCCGCGCCGCTGCCGGCGCGGGCCGCCCGGGGCGATGAAGGTGATGCAGCCCATGACGACGAACAAAAGTCCGAGCAGCAGCGCGGTGCCGAAGATGCCCGGGTCCTGGCCGGCGCCATGCCCGACCACATCGGCGCGGGCGATGCCCATCGTTACCGCGGTAGCGGCCACCAGCGTCGAGAGCGCGAGCGCAACCGTGGTCACCAGTTCCGCGATGGTGACGGTGCGGCGCTCGCGGCCGAGCGGATAGGCCACGGGCGGGGTGAAGCCGGCTTTGTCCTTGGGCTTGTTCATGGCGCCAATCCGGAGATTGCGAATCAATTTTACCAGGATGACTGCTGAAACGGGCGGCGGTCCGGCGCGATTGCGGCGCGGCCGGTGGCGGAGCACGGCGTTTTTGTGATTCCGGTTAAAGAGAACTTAAGGCCGCTACTGCGCCGCCGTGAGCGGCTGCGGCTGCCAGTCCATCGGGATGTAGCCGGGCTCGGATTCCACGCGATCGAGCCAGCCGCGCACCGCCGGAAAGCGCGACAGGTCGAAATCGCACTGCTCGGCCAGGTGCGTATAGGCGTAGAGCGCGATGTCGGCGATGGTGAAATGCGGACCGACGAAGAAAGAATGCCGGGCGAGATGTTTCTCCATCACGCCGAGCGCGCGGTAGCCGTTTTCGGCCCAATCCTCGATCGCGTGGCTCTGCAATTCGCGTCCGCCCTTGATCAGCGTCGTCCAGAAATAGGCGGCGCCGATATTGGGTTCCAGGCTGTGCTGCTCGAAGAACATCCATTGCATCGCCTCCGCCCGCGCGATGCGGTCTTCCGGCGCCAGCACCGAGCCGCCGGCGACGTACCAGAGGATAGCGTTCGATTCGGCGAGGTAGCGGCCGGGCACGACTTCCAAAAGCGGCACTTGTCCGCTCGGATTCTTGGCGAGAAATTCCGGCGTCCGGCTCTCGCCCGTCAGGATGTCGATCTCGACGAGCTTGTAGGGAATGCCGAGGCGGGCCAGCGCAAGGCGGACCTTGTAGCTGTTTCCCGAACGCTGCATCGAATAGAGCGTGTACATTCTGGATCCTCGGCCCACATCCATTGCAGCCGATATGGCTAGTCAAGTCCGGCATTTCGATGACCTGCGCGGGTGCTCGCCGCGCAGAACTTTTCTTTTTCGCCGCGCGTGGCGCGACACGCCGTCCAAGCCGCGGGCGATCGCAGTAAATTTATTCCGCGGCTATCCGGCGCGCGCGCGCATATTCGGCGAGCGAGTCGTCGGACACCGGCACGATCGGCGTGAAGTCGCGGTGCGCGATCCATTCCGGCCGCGTGAATTTGGTAATGTGGTTGGAGACCGCGCACAGCGTCAGATAGACGATCTTGCGCGGATAGGGCGTGATGTTGGGCGGCGAAGCGTGCACGATGTTGCCGTGGAACATGAGCACGGAGCCGGGCCGGCCGGTCGGCGCCACGATGCCGATGCCGTCCGCGCCTTCCGCTTCGCGCGCCAGGCGTGTCACCGTGTCCTTGTCGAGGGTCCATAGCGGGTAGGACGTCGTCAGCTCGTCGTGCCCCGCCGCGAAGACGCCCTCCCGGTGGCTTTTCGGAATGAGAAGCAGCGGGCCGTTGATCGGCATCACCGCGTCGAGGAACACGGCGATATTCATGGCGCGCGCTTCCGGCATGCCGTCGTCGCGCTGCCACGTTCCGTAGTCCTGATGCCATTGCCAGACATCGCCTTCGAAGGCGGCCTTGGCGTTGAGCTTGAACTGGTGGACGTAGACATCCTCGCCGAACAATTGCCGCAAGGGTTCGACCAGGCGCGGGTGCCGCGCCAACAGTCCGAACACGTCGCTGAAAGTGTGCGCGGCGAAGGCCGTGCGCGGCGCGCCGCTTTTTTCGCGCCAGATTTCCGGGCGGTCGAGATTGAGGATGCGGTCGGCTTCCGCGCGCAGAAGCGCGATCTCGTCCTCGGAAAAGCAGTCGGGAAAAAAGATGTAGCCCTGTTGGTCGAAGGCCGCGAGCTGGTCCTCGCTCAGTTTCATGGCGCGCTCCCTGGTCGAAGGGTTGCGGCCGTTGTCCCGGCTCTTGGGGCGCTATTTTAGAGATCGACCGGCAAAACGCCACGGGGCGCTGGCGGTATTATCCACGATGGCGCATCGCAGCATGAATGCGAATGCAACCAGCATCAGCGGAACCGCGAGCGGTATCAGCGTTGCTTGCGCCAGCGTGCGGGCGACCAGCGGCACCAGCCACAGCAAGGCGAGAATGGTTTTCTGCCACGGCGCGAATCCGCGCGCGTCGCCGTCGGCGGCCGCGAAGGCGATGGCCGGTGCGAGCAGCACCAGGTCGTAGTCGAGGCTGTAGGGTGTCGCGAGCACGGTGCCGATCAGCAGCGCGGCGGCTTTGATTGCGAAGGCGGCGCGGCCGCGCCACAGCCAGACGAGCGCCACGGCGACGCCGAGCGTGGTGGCGATCTGCGCCGCATAGGCGAGCGCGATCCCGCCGCCCCACATGCGCACGAGCGAAAACATGCTCTGGATCTTGTGCCAGCCGGTGCCGCCCTGTTCGAGCACGACCGTGCGCGTGAATTTGGTGGAAGCGAGGAATGCGCTCCACACGTCGATGCCGAAGGCGAGCGTGACGAACAGCGCCAGAGCCGCGACGGTGATCGTGGCGGAGGCGAAGACGCGCCAGCGCCCGCTGGCCGCCAGCACGAGCGGAATGAGCAGGCCGAATTGCGGCTTGTAGGCGAGACAGCCGAACAGGATACCGGCGACCCAGGGCCGGCGGTCGATGACGACCAGGCCGCCCGCGAACAGCGCGGCGGTCAGGAAGCCGTTATGGCCGTGGCCGATATTGATGAAGACGGCCGGGAAAGCGAGGGCGAGCAGGAGCCACTCCCTCCTTATCCCTCCCCCGCTTGCGGGGGAGGGTGGCGCCGAAGG
>Ga0180222_1001745_pt1 | contig 20704 bp, 21 predicted proteins | sample eDN5th37CKraftOP_FD_151336 | JGI IMG/M metagenome (GOLD analysis project Ga0180222, IMG submission 151336) | Enriched Organic Plus compost microbial communities from Emeryville, California, USA - eDNA 5th pass 37_C Kraft OP (version 2) (version 2) ... | reverse complement strand
GTGGGAAATCGCGGCGCCACCAGTGTCGCAGCGATCAGCCGCGGACGATCACCTCGATCGGGGTCGGTTTCAATCCGGCGGCGGGATTGTGCTCCTGCGGGCAGTTCGACAGCACGGCGAGCACCGGCATCTCCGCTTGCAGTTCGACATAGTCGCCGGGCTTGGAAATGCCGTCCGCGATTTCGACGAAACCATCCGGCCTGAACGGCACGCGCATGAAGAAGTTGATGTTGGGGACGATCTCGGAGGGACCCATCCCCCATTTCGACAATTCGGCGATGAAATTGGCGCGGCAACTCTTGGTCTTGACGACATTGTAGCGCACGAGGTCGATCTCGTTGCTGCAACAGCCGGCGAGCGTGTCGTGCAGGCCGCAGGTGTCCTCGGCCACGCTGAACAGGACCTTGGCGTGGTCCGAATAGATCTTGCAGCCTTTTTCGATGTAGAGCGACTTGTTCAGCTTGATGGTGTTCGGGATGTTCAGGCGGTCGAGCGGCAGATCGGCCGAATAGCAGAGGAAGTCGACCGCCTGCTGGCCCTCGAGGTCGACGATGCGCAGGCGCTGGCCGGTCTCGAGCCGGCCCGACCAGCGTCCGCCGGGCGGAACGGTTTCGCGGCTGATGGTGCCGGGCAGTTCGGCGGTTTGTGCGGTCATCATAGGTGCTCCTGATAACGGATCGGTGTTCACCCGCGCGCGTAGCGGGCGAGAAACTGACGGGCGCGATCGCTCTTCGGCGCGCCGAAGAATTCTTCCGGCACGCCGCTTTCGACGATGTAGCCGCCGTCCATGAACACGACGCGATTGGCCACGTCGCGCGCAAAGCTCATTTCGTGCGTCACGACGACCATGGTCATGCCTTCGCGGGCGAGGTCTTGCATGACGTTCAGCACCTCGCCGACGAGCTCGGGGTCGAGCGAACTGGTCGGTTCGTCGAACAGGATCACGTCCGGCTTCATGGCGAGAGAGCGGGCGATGCCGACGCGCTGTTTTTGTCCGCCGGAAAGCCGCGCCGGGAAACTGTCCATCTTGTCCGCGAGGCCCACGCGCTGCAGCAGGGCTTCGGCTTCGCGGCGCACCTCGGCCTTGTTGCGCTTGAGGACATGCACCGGCGCTTCCATGATGTTCTGCAGCACCGTCATATGCGGCCAGAGCGCGAAATGCTGAAACACCATGCCGACGCGCGTGCGCATTGCCGCGAGGTCGCGGTCGCTCATGCGCAGGTTGCTGCCCGGGCGCACGCCGACCCTTTGGCCGCCGAGCAGGACGGCGCCGCCGTCGGGCTCCTCCAGCCAGTTCATGCAACGCAGCAGGGTCGACTTGCCGGAGCCGGAAGGGCCGAGCAGGCAGACGGTCTCGCCCTTGCGCACCTGCAGGCTGATGTCGCGCAGCACGACATTGGCGCCGAAGCTCTTCGACAGGCCGGCCACCTCGAGCACGACCGGCCGTTCGTCGGCCGCGACAGCCGGCTGCTGTAGCGGCGCGGTGGCGACATTCAACATCAGCGGCGCTCCTCGGCGTAGCGGTTGGCGTATCCGATCGTGCCTTCGATGGTCACGCAGGTCAGCCAATACAGGAATACGGCGGCGACGAAGGACGCGAACGGGACGAAATAGGTGGTCTGCAGCGACGTCGCCTCATGCGTCAGCTCGGCCACGGCGATGATGGTGAGAAAGGCGCTGTCCTTGACGATCTGGATGAGCTGGTTGCCGATCAGCGGCAGGGCCGAGAACAAGACCGGCGGCAGGATGATGCGGCGGAACAGGCGCCAGCCCGAAAAGCCGAAGGCATGACCGGCCTCGATCTGCTCCTTCGGCAGGTCGGCCCATGACGCGCGCAGCAATTCGCCCATATAGGCGGAGTTGTAGATGAGCAGGGCGATAATGCCGGCGGTCCAGTTGTCGAAGCGGAGGCCGAGCGAGGGCAGGCCGAAATAGAGCAGGTAGACGAACAGCAGGAACGGGACGCAGCGCATCGTGTCCACATAGGCCGTGGCCGCGCCCCGCAATACGGCGTTGCGCGACATCAGCGGAATCGTCAGCAGCGCGCCGAGCACGAGCGACCCGGCCGCCGACAAGGCGACGATGATCAGCGTGTTCTCGAACCCGTGCAGGATCAGGTCGCGGTGCTGCCAGACGACGGCGAATTCGCTCATGCGAGGGCCTCCGCTTGCGCGTAGCGGCGCTCGACGATCCTTTGCGTTTTCACGAACAGAAACACGATGAGGCTGTAGAGCACCAGCGCGAACACGAAGGGCGGCAGCGGCTCGTAGGTGCGCGCGCCCACGCGGATCGCGGCGCGCGTGATCTCGACGATGCCGAGCACGGCGACGGCGGGGCTCGACTTGATCAGCAGCGTCATCTCGTTGACGAGCGCCGGCAGGCTGCTGTGCACGATCTGCGGCAGCACGATGCGGCGGAAACGCACGCCCCGGCGCATGCCGAAGGACAGCGCCGCCTCGTATTGCTCGCGCGGGAAGTTCATCAGCGCGCCGCGCCAGATCTCGGTGTTGAATGCCGCGGTGCTCAGGGTCAGGGTCAGAATGCCGGCCGGCACGGGGTCGAGCGAGACGCCGATTTCCGGCAACGCGAAGAAGATCAAAAGCGCCAGCGTGACCGACGGGCAGGTGCGGATCACGCTGACATAGGCGGCGGCCAGCGGATTGAGGATTGGCAGGCGGGACCAGCGGATCAGGGCCAGACCGAGTCCGAGCGGGACTCCGAGCGCGATGCTGACCAGCGAGATCGAAACCGTGGCCAAGGCACCGTGCGCGATGCTGAGATAGTCATGGAATGTCACGAAACGCCGGTCCCGCCTGATCGGTTCAGTTGACGTCGTTCGGCATGTCGGCGAAGGACGTGCCGAACCACTTCTTTTGCAGCTCGGCCATCTTGCCGCTCTTCTTCGCGGCGATGATGGCGTCGTCGATCAGCTTGGCGAGCGCCGTGTTGCCCTTCTTCATCGCCCAGGCGATGTAGACGGGCTTGGCGATGCCTTGGCCGAGCGCGAAGACGGTCGGCCGCTCTTTGACCAGCGAGCGCAGGTTGATCTCTGTGTTCACCACGGCATCGAGCCGGCCGACCGCGAGGTCCTGGTAGGCTTCCGGATTCGACGGGTATTCGACGATCTTCGCCAGGCCCTTGCCGCCCTTCGCCTTCAGTTCGGCGTCGAACGCCTTGAGATCGCCGAGCATGGCGGAGCCGGCCTGCGCGCCGACCGTCTTGCCGTTGAGATCGGACGGCGTCTTGATGGCCGAGCCGGCCTTGGTCGCGAAGAAGGTGGTCGACTGCGCGACCGGCGAGGAGAACGTGAAGGTCGGCTTGCGCGCGCTGGTCACCAGAACGGCGGTGACGGCGATATCGTACTTGCCCGTGGTGACGCCGGGCAGAATGCCGGCCCACGGAATGATCTGCTGCTTGACGGGGAACGGCAGGCTCTTCTTCACTTCCGCGAGAAGGTCATTGTCGTAACCTTTCGAGACACCGTCTTCCATGAATTCGAACGGACGGAAATCGTCCTCGGTCGCAACCAGCATGTGGCCGCGCGCCTTGATGTCCGCGAGACCATCCGCGTGCGCCGCGGTTATGTTGGCGACCAGCGCGCCTCCGGTCAGAGCCGCGAAGATCACGGCTGCAACGGGCAGCCTGTGCAGAACCGCGCGGCGGTTCAAGCGAGAAAAAACGCGATCGGTCATTGCGTGCCTCATGATTGGCCAGTCGGTTGAAACGGCAGCGGCCGGTTATCGGAGAGGTCTCGCCTGTGTCGGCGCGGCTCCCGGTTAAGCACGCTCAACTGACAACGCGATATCGCCGCCGAAACTCCGGTCGGTTCCGGGCTTGCAAGCGTTATGCCAATGGCGTTTTCGGGATTATGCCGGCTTTCGCGGTGCGTTCGTCAGTATGACGATCATCAGTACAGGGACGAATGCCCAACTGCACGCCGCCCGCTGCCTTCCTTCTATGCAGATCGGCCGGCGCGCGCACGGAATTTGCGCGCTTCGTCGGCGCAGGCGCCGTCGCCGGCTTGGCACAACACTTGCGATTGCACGACGTGCGGCCTGGACGCCGTGTTGAGCAATGTCGGGAAGCGATAGTTTGATGGTTGGGAAGCAAATTGGCCAGGGCGTGGGATCGTCCGTCCTGCGCCTGGAAGACGACCGATATCTGCGCGGCCGCGGGCGTTTCATCGCCGATATCCGCATGCCGGGAATGCTGGACGTGGCTTTCGTGCGCAGTCCGCTGGCGCATGCCCGCGTGCGCGGTGTCACGAAGCCGGAAGGCCTTGAGGATTCGGTATTCGTGATGGCGGATCTGGCGGGCGTGAAGGGCATCCGCGCCGATTCCGGGTTGGCCGGCTTCCGCAGCTCGATCCAGCCGGTGCTCGCCGACGAAAAGGTCCGTTACGTCGGGGAGCCGCTGGCTGCATGCGTGGCGGCCACGCGCGCCGAGGCGGAGGACATCGCCGAGGCGGTCGCGGTCGATCTCGATGCGCTTCCCGCCGTCGTCGATATGACGCGCGCGCGCGACCCGGACGCTCCGCGCGTTCATGACCACTGGCCTGAAAACGTCTTTCTCGAAACCGCCGTGGACGTGAATTTCGAGGCGGCGGCCAAAGATTACGCGGTGCGGGTCAAGCGCACGTTCCGCACGGCGCGGCAGAGCATGGCGCCGATGGAAGGGCGTGGGGTCGTCGCTTTCTGGGACAACCAGGCACAGCAACTTGTCGTCTACAGCTCGACGCAGATGCCGCACATCGTCCGCAACGGGCTTTCCGAATGTCTCGGTCTCGATCAGGGCATGATCCGCGTGGTGGCGCCCGACGTCGGCGGCGGCTTCGGCTACAAGGGCATCCTGCTATGCGAGGAAGTCTGCCTCGCTTATCTGGCGATGAAGTTGCGGCGGCCGCTGCGTTGGATCGAGGACCGGCGCGAGCACCTCACCGGCAACGCCAATTGCCGCGAGCATCATTACGAGATCACGGGCTATGCGGCGGCCGACGGCCGCCTGTTGGCGATCGACTGCGATGCCATCGTCGATTCCGGTGCCTATTCCGCCTATCCGTTTTCGGCCTGTCTCGAGGCCGCGCAAGTGGCGAGCATTCTGCCCGGGCCCTATCAGTTTCCCGGTTACCGCTGCCGCACCTGGTCGGTAAGCACCAACAAGCCGCCGATCCTGCCGTTCCGCGGCGTCGCCCGCACCGGCGTTTGCTTCGCGATGGAGGTGCTGCTCGACGCGGTCGCGCGTGAGCTGAAGATGGCGCCGGACGAGATCCGCCGCCGCAATCTGGTGCGGCCGGAGCAGATGCCGTTCGTCAACATCACCAAGAAGATTTTCGACAGCGGCGATTACGTCGAATGTCTCGACCGCGCCGCCGCGGCGATCGATTTGCCCGCGATCCGGGCGCGGCAGGCGCGCGGGGAAGCCGACGGCCGCAAGATCGGCGTCGGGCTCGCGGTGTTTTGCGAACAGGGCGCGCACGGCACGTCGGTTTATGCCGGCTGGGGCATTCCCATGGTGCCCGGCTTCGAGCAGGCGACCGCGCGGCTGACGCCCGACGGCGGGCTCGAACTCCGCGTCGGCGTGCAGAGCCACGGCCAGAGTTTGGAAACGACGCTGGCGCAGATCGCCAATGAAGTGCTGGGCGTCGCGCCGCAGCGCGTGAAACTCGTGCATGGCGATACCGCGCTGACGCCGTATTCGACCGGTACCTGGGGCTCCCGTTGCATCGTCATGGCCGGCGGCGCGGTGGCTGCGGCTTGCGAGACGCTCGCCGAGAGGTTGCGCAAGATTGCGGGCCATCTGCTGCAGGCCGATCCGCAGACGATCCGCTTGACCGACGGCATGGCGCGCGCGGCCGGCGGCGAGGTCTCGCTCAAGGACATCGGCGCCATCTGGTACTTGCGGCCGCAGGACCTGCCACCCGACGTCGATCCGGGTGGTCTGGAGGTAACGCAAGGCTACAAGACGGTGCGCGATACCGGCACCTTTTCGTATGCCTGTCACGCGGTCACCGTCGCGGTCGATACCGACACCGGCGCGGTCGAGATCCTCGATTACAAGATCGTCGAAGACGGCGGCGTTCTGATCAATCCGATGGTGGTGGACGGTCAGGTCTATGGCGGCGCCGCGCAAGGCATCGGCACCGCGCTGTTCGAGGAGATGCCATACGACGAGAACGGCCAGCCGATGGCGGCGACATTCGCCGATTATCATCTGCCCGGCGCGCCCGAGGTGCCGTCCTTCGCCATCGACCACATGCAGATTCCGTCGCCGATCAGCCGCTTCGGCCAGAAAGGCATCGGTGAGGGTGGCGCCATCGGTCCGCCCGCCGCCATCGCCAATGCGGTCAATGATGCCTTGGCGCCGCTCGGCGTCGAGGTCGATGCAGTGCCGATCACTCCGGCGCGCTTGCTGGCCAAGCTGTCGCAAGCGGGCGGCAAGCCCGCGATGGAGCCCGCCGCGTGAAGCCCGTTCCGTTCAATTTCACCTTCGCGCCGGATGTCACATCGGTCGCGGCGCTGTTGGCTGCGCCGGATGCCGACGCGAAACCGATTGCCGGCGGCCAATCGCTCGGGCCGATGCTCAATCTGCGGCTGGCGCGTCCGCAAATGCTGGTCGACGTCTCGCGGATGGCAGAACTGCGCGGCGCCCGGGACGAGGGGGACGCGATTCTCTACGGCGCCGCCATCACCCATGCCGAGATCGAGGACGGCGTCGTGCCCGATGCGACGCCGGGCTGGCTTGCGGCTGCCGCGCGGCACATCGCCTATCGTGCCGTGCGCAACCGGGGCACGATCGGCGGCAGCCTGGCGCATGCCGACCCGGCGGCGGATTGGGTCAATGTCCTCACCGCGCTCGGCGCCGAGGTTGTGCTCGCTCGGCCGGGCGCGAACAGGGTGGTGCCGCTCGATCAATTCTTTGTCGGTCCGTTCGCTACGGCGCTGGCGCATGACGAGATCATCGTGGGCGTTCGCGTCCGCAAGCGTTCGACGACCGCGCGCTGGGGCTATTGGAAGTTCTGCCTCAAGTCCGGCGACTTCGCCAAGGCCAGCGCGGCCGTGCTGATCGACCCGGATCGCGGCGAAACGCGCGTCCTGCTCGGCGCCATCGAGCGTCCGCCGGCATTGCTGCCGGACTGCTCCGCGCTCATCGACGGCCGTGTTGATCTCGGGCAGGCGGTGCGGCAGGCGGCGCCCCATCTCGATGCCACCGCGCATGCTCTGCACGTCACGGCGCTGCGCCGTGCCATCGCGATTGCGACCGGAGGTGCGCGATGACGACCGTCAGCCTTACCGTCAACGGCCGCGCCGTCACCACGGCGGTCAGCGCGCGCACGCATCTCGCCGATTTCGTGCGCGAGGAGCTCAATCTCACGGGCACGCATATCGGCTGCGAGCACGGCGTCTGCGGGGCCTGCACCATGATGGTCGACGGCCGTCCCGTGCGGTCCTGCATCAACTTCGCGGTCGCGTGCGACGGCAGCGACATACGCACCGTGGAATCGTTCGACGACGATCCGGTCATGATATTGTTGCGTGACGCGTTCAGGCGGCATCACGCGCTCCAGTGCGGTTATTGCACGCCGGGCATGCTGGCAACGGCCTATGACATCGTGACCCGGCTGCCCGACGCCGACGAGGCACGCATACGTGAGGAACTCGCCGGCAATCTGTGCCGCTGCACGGGCTATGTCGGCATCGTCGCCGCCATTCGGGATGTGCTCGCCAGCGGGCCGCACCGCAGCAGCCTGTGCGAGCGGCGACCGCCTGCGCCGGCGCCGGCCGCGCCCGCCGAGGCCGCCGCGCGCGCCGCCAGCGTGCCGTCGGTTGCGGCCGCGGTGAAGCCGTCGGCGGCCGCGCCGGCCGGAGGCGTAACCCTGAGCCGGACGGTCGAGGTGCCGGCGCCGGTCGAAACGCTCTGGCAAACCCTGCGGCAGATCGACGTGATGGTGCGCTGCCTGCCCGGTGCCACGCTGGAAGAAATACGGGCCAACGGCGATATCGTCGGCGCCTTCCAGGTCGCCATCGGGCCGATGCGCGCGCGCTTCGGCGGCACGGCGCGCGTGCGTTTCGACGATGCCGCGCATCGGGGCGAGGTCAACGGCGGCGGCCGCGACGGCGCCAGTCGTTCGCAGGCCGAAGGCACGATTCGCTTTGCCGCACAGCCGGCGGCGAACGGCATGTCGTGCCTGGCGCTGGAATTGACTTACCGCCTCGGCGGCCCGCTCGCGCAGTTCGGCCGCCCGGCCGTGGTCGCCGGTGTGGTCGATACGCTGCTGGTCCAATTCGCGCGCAATCTCGCGCAGGCCAGCCAGGGGGGTGCGGTCGCGGAGTCGAAACCGATCAGCGCTGCGGGTCTCGCGCTACGGACTTTTCTCGGCGCGCTGCGGCGACTATTTTCGGTAAAGCCGCGATGACGGCAGCTCCCTCCAACCATGGACTTTGATGGGACTCATGTTGCAGAAGGCGACCCGGACGGCTGCCGCCGAAGACTGGCATGCGAAGCCGCTGCAAGAGCGGCCCGGATTCCTGATCCGGCGCCTGCACCAGATTCACACAGCGCTGTTTCTCGAGGAATGCGCGGGCGAAACCATCACGCCGGTGCAGTACAGCATCCTCTCGGCGCTCGATCAGATGGGCGTCGCCGAGCAGATCGCGCTCGCCCGCGCCGTCGGGCTCGACACCACCAATGTCGCGGACGTGCTGGCGCGGCTCGAGCGGCAGAAGCTGGTGCGCCGCCGGGTCTCGCAGCGCGACAAGCGCATGAAGGCGGTGACGCTCACCGACAGCGGTCGCGCGCTGCTTCAGCGGGTTGATGCCGGCGCCGCGCGGGCGCATGAGCGCACGCTGGCCGCGCTGGCTCCGAAGGCGCGGGCCCGCTTCATGCGCGATCTGTCGAAGCTGGTTGCGTTCAACAACGACATCAGCCGCATACCCGTCGGCCTGCGGTGACATGCGCCACCGTGCTGTTCGCACGCTGTCAGCGGCTCAAGTCCCAGACCTGGCGCTTGCCGGCGGGCGGATTGCGCGCAACCGCTGCGGCGTCGACGGTAATTTCGTTGCCGTCGATCCGCACCGGATACAGCTTCAGCGGCGCGACATTTTTCCAGCCTGTCGAGACCGCTCCGTCGCTCAGGCGGAAAGTGGCCAGATGGCGCGGACAGATCAGGCAACCGTCGTCGATGCGTCCTTGCGCGAGGTCGGCCATTTCGTGCGGGCAGGTGCTTTGGAACGCATAGACCGCCGCGCCGTCGCGCGCGAGCACGAGGGCATGGCCTTCGACGGCGATCCTTCGGAATTCGCCGGGGCGCAATCCGTCGAGCGTCGCCACTTGCACGAAGCGGGTTCCGGCGGCGTTCGGTATCCTGGTCTCACTCACTTGCACCACCCGGGGGCATGATGGATAAAATCGCGTCCGCCAAGGCCACGCGCAATTCGTTCGAGCGGTTCTTGGCGGTCGAGCCGCAGCTCGACGGCTGCGCGCCGGTCGCGTCGCTGACGGCGCTGCCGGAGAGAACATTGTTGCACGCCGGCCCTCCATTCAACGAGGACGAAGCGATTCCGCCGCCGGTACTCAACAGCGCGGCCGCGGCCGCCTGTTTCGAAGGCTGGGCCGACAGCCATCAGGCGGCGCGCGCCGCGATCGCGCGCGGCAGCATTCGGCTCGAGCCGGCGCAGGATTATGCGGTGGTGACGCCGCTCGCTTTCGTGGTTTCGCCGTCGATGTGGGCGCTGCGGGTCAGTGACGCTGGCGGCGCCGGGCCGGCGCGGTTGTCGCCGTTGAACGACGGGCCGTTGCCGTCCGCCTTGCGCTTCGGCGCGGTCGAGCAAGGCCAGGCCGGGCGGCTGGCGCTGCTGCGGCGAATTGGGCCGGCGTTCGGCGCGGCCTTGCGCGATCCGGTTCCCGTGCTTCCCGTCATGCAGGACGGCCTTGCCGGCGGCGACGACCTGCACGGGCGCGTCAGCGCGGCCAATGCGGCGCTGGTCGCGCGGCTCGCGCCACGGCTTGCGGGCGAGGCCCGCGATTACCTGTCGGCGGCGAACCAGTTCGTGCTCAACGTGCTGATGGCCGCCTGCGCCGCCATGATCGGCGGCGGCACCACCGGCACCGACGGCAGCACCATGGTGACGGCGGCCGGCGCCAACGGCATCCGCTTTGGGTGGAAGGTCGCGGGGCGGCCGAACGTGTGGCAGACCATGGCCGCGAGCGTGCCGGTCGGACCGCGCTTTGCCAATGCGGGCGCGCGCGCGTTCCTGCCGGCGATCGGCGACAGCGCCGTCATCGACGCGTGCGGTTTCGGCGCGGCTGCGCTTCGCTACGCACCCGAAATGATCGAGGCGTTGCGCGGTCATGTCGCGGAGGTTTACTTCACGCCGGCAGCGAGCGAACCGTTTCTCGGCTGCCATCCCGCTTTTCCTTCCGATCTGAAGCTCGGGCTCGACATCGGCAGCGCCGCGCCGGTGCGCGGCGTCATGCTCGCCGCAATCGATGCGGCGGGCGAGACGGGCCTGATCGGCCGCGGCGTCGCGCCGTGGCCGATCTCCGCTTAATGGGGCACGCTCAGGCGGCAATAGCGGCCGGGATCAGCGGCGAGTCGCTGTCGAAGCGCACGCCGTCACGCAGACAGAACACGGGGCGGATCAGCTTGTCGGTAACGACCTCGACACCGCTATTGTCCGACAGCTTGAAGCGGCCATTGAGCATTTCCAGCACGCTGATGTCGGCCTGGCGTCCGACCTGAAGCGACCCGATCTCGTCCTGCATGCGTGCCATGACCGCAGGGTTGGCGGTTACCGTCGCGATGACCTCCTCCAGCGACATGCCGAGCGTGATGAGCTCGGTCATGGCGATGGTCAGGCTGAAGGGGGCGATGCCAAAGAACGGGTTCGCTTCGCGCACGCTCTTATCCATGCCGGCCGGCGGGACGCGCACATTGTAACCGTGCAGGTCGGCGCCCAGCGTGAATGGCCTGACACCGGCGTCGAGGACGCGCTTGGCGACCTCGAAGCTGAAATGCGAGCCGTGGCCGACGTCGACGCGAACGCCACGGGCAATCGCTTCGAACACGATCGGGTGGACCTCGCCGTCCTTCGAGACGAAGCCTCCCGGGTGGCGCGTGAATGGATGGGCGAGAATGTCGCCCGGCTCCATGATCGGCACCAGTTCGCGGATCAGTTCGTCCGCATCCGGCACCGGGCCTTCCTCCAGGCTTGGCCAGAGTTGGCCGAGATGGATGTAAAGGGGCAAGCCGGTCTGCCGGGCGATCTCGCGGCCGGTCTTGATGACCTCGAGCCCCCAACGCGACTGGCCGCCGATCTCGGCATGCGCCTTGATTCCGCGCACGATGTCCAGGTTCTCCTTGGCGACCCGGACGGTGTGATCGACGTTCACGCCATGCGGACCGTAGAGGTCGGGATAAAGATGGCCTTCGAGGCCGCCGACCAGGTAGCAGGAGATGAAGCAAAGCAGACGCGATTGGGCGGTCTCGGCGAGATAATGCCGGAAGCCGCCGATCGTCATGCAGCTCGGACCGCCCTGGTCGATCAGCGTGGTGACGCCGGAGCGCACGCCGACCATGTCCGGGTTGAGACCGAAGCGGCCGGTGACGTGCTCGTAGACATGGGCATGGGTATCGATCATTCCGGCAATGACGATCTTGCCGGAGACGTCGATTTTCTCCCGTGCCGCCGCCCCGGACAGATCGGGCTCGATCGCTGCGATCTTGCCGCCCGCGATCGCGACGTCGTATCGGCCGTTCCGGCCGGTCGCCGGATCGATGACTTTGCCGCCGACCAGGACGGCATCATAGGGGAATTGCAACGTGTTCACGTGAGCACCTTGTCATTTGAAACCCGCGAATGGCGCTCCCGAAACCCTTGAATTCGGCAGTGCACTCGGCCGGATCGTAAGCACCGAATATTCGTCAGTATACCAACTATTCTGCCGCGGCCGCGTGTCGAAAAAATGCGCTTTGATGCACAAAGATTCGGCGTTCCGAAGCCCCGAGAATCGATGGCGCCGAGGTCCATTTTGACTATCTGAAGACCCGTCGGAGCGCCGGTATGACCCCGAGAGCGGCGTTCTTGATCCGGCCAAACGCCCTTTGCGGGGCGCCCGGCGTGCTGTTGGCGCAGAGCCGCGCATACTGCACGTCGAATTTTTCGCGTAGGGCAGGGTAGTCGGTCTCGCTATCGATGAGCACGAATTCGTGAGAAATGTCGGCGCCCAAATGCAGGCAGGACATCACAAGCCGCTGATAATCCGCCGCCGCGGATCGCTCGGCGAACTGCTTCACTTCGATGCCGAAGATCGTACCGGTTGCCACGGCGAATTCGCCGTCGTGCGTCCGTACCGGTGTCGATAGCAGGACAAACAGATTCGCCATGCGGTCCGGCACCCTGACATTCGACAATTCCAACGACACGAATGCAAGGGATGTGCCGCGCCGTCATTCGGACGGAACGCGGACCGGTGCGCTCACGCCACGACCGCCTGATAGACCAAGCTGCGCATGAGGTAGCGGTAGTGCAGTCGCTCGAGCGGCGCTTGCATCATCAGGATCGCGATCAGGTCGAGCCGCGGATCGATCCAGAAATAGGCGCCGCTGACCGCGCTCCAGGAATAGTCGCCGACCGAGCCGGGCAAAGCATTGCGTCCGGCCTGGATGCGCACGGCGAAGCCGAGCCCGAAGCCGATGCCATTTTCGGGGATAGGGGCGAGCGCGCCGAATTGGTTGCGCGTCATGGGGCCGAAGCGAATGTCCGGATTGAGGTGATCGCTCGTCATCAGCGCCACCGTGCTCGGTGCCAACAGCCGCACGCCGTCAAGTTCGCCGCCGTTAAGCAGCATCTGGCAGAAGCGAACATAATCGGACGCGGTCGAGAGGAGGCCGCTGCCGCCGGAGACCCACTTGTGCCGCTTGGTGGCGTCGCGCAGCGGCGGCCGTTTGCCCAGCTTGGCATTGACCTGCGGCTCGGCCAGGCGCGCAGCGTCGACGGGTCCGAAGCTCGTCTGGGCAAGGCCGAGCGGCTTTACGATGCGCTCGTCGATGAAAGCGTCGAGCGGCATGCCGCTCGCCACTTCCACCACACGGCCGAGCACGTCGGTGGAAAAGCCGTACTGCCAGGTGCTGCCGGGCTGATAGGCGAGCGGCACCTGGGCAAGCTTTGTCGCCATTTCGGCATTGGTCTGGTCGTCGCCGATGTTCGCCGCCTCGTAGGCCGCCTTGAGCAGGGGCCCCGTGAGCGCTGCATAAGTGAGGCCCGACGTGTGGCGCAGCAAGTCCTGCACGGTCATCGGACGCCGCAGCGGCTCGGTCGCGAGACTGCCGGCGGTCGCGCTGTCGGAGTCGACGGCGACCTTGAGGCCGGCGAATTCCGGCAGATAGTCGGCGACCGGATCGGCGATCAATAGCCTGCCTTCCTCCGCCAGCATCATGGTCGCCACGGAGGTGACGGGCTTGGTCATCGAATAGATGCGAAACAATGTGTCGGTGGTCATCGCCGTGCCGGCCTCGCGGTCGCGAAAACCGATCGCCTCATGGCAGGCGATCTTGCCGTGGCGGGCGATCAGCACGACCGCGCCGGGGGCGGCGCCTTTGTCGACGTCGCGGCGCAACGCGTCGATGAGCCGCCCGATGCGTTGCGACGACAGCCCGACCTCTTCCGGCTTTTCGGCTGGCGATAATGGCGGAGACATTGTTTCCTCTTTCGCTCGAGCGTTGTGCCTAGAAAACATCGACTTTGCCGGCTACGAAATCCTCCACCATGAAGGGAATTCGCGCCAGCGCACGGTCGACGATGTCCTCGACTCGCCGCCGCAAATTTTCCAACGTTGCGTCTCCCGTCGCGAGCCTGACGTGGACGGCGGCCGGCTTGTTGAGCGGGTGGCCGATTTCGCTGACCATGATGCAGTGGGCCTCGCTGATTTCCGGCAGTTCCGCGACCAGCATTTCGGCGATGCCGCGCGCCGCCACGCTGTAGATCTTGCCGGTGTGGCTGCGCGGATTTTTGCCGGCCGCCGCTTCCAGCGTCATCGGGCGGCCCGGCGTGATCAGCCCGTTGATGCGGTTGCCCCGTCCCGCCTCGCCGTCGTCGCCGGCCTCGGCGGAGGTGCCGGTGACGGTGAGGTAGACGTCGCCGCCCGCGATGTCGTCGGCTGCGTTGACGACGACCTCGCATTGCGGAAATCCGTTTTCGGCCGCGACCGAGCGCGCGAGTTGCGCGAGAGCTTCTTTTTGCGCGAGGTAATCGTCGAACCCGGCGAGATAGCGGCCGACCATCGCGCATGCGATGGTGAGCCGGACGTGCTCGCCGTGGCGCAGGCCCAGGACCTTGACGTCTTCGCCCCAGGCCGGGACGCTGCGACGGCCGTTTTCGCTGATGCGCCGCTCGACCGCGAGCACGAGCCGTTCGAGCGGGCTCAACGGTGCGTAGCCGACACCGATGGAGGAATCGTTGGCGCGCGCTACCTCCCGAGCCTCGCCGTGACGAAACACCGCTTGCAGATCCTGCGAACCGGGCCGGGTGACGACATGCAGGTTGACGTCCCGCTCGGCATCGAGCGCGTGGATGTTCTCGCGCAGCCAGATGCGCGCAGTGTCGACCGCAATATCGCGGATCGGAATGCGCATTTCGTCAACCTCGGCGACGGCGCGGCCGGCCAAATGGATGTTGATCGGCGCAAGAAGCCGTCCGCCGCCATAGGCCGGCGCCGCCTGTCCGCCGACCAGCAGGGCCTTGTCGACATTGTGGTGCAGGATATGGCCGAAGCGGTCGAGATATTCGCGGCACAGCCGGCGTGAGAAGCACTCGGCAAGCGCGTCGCAGATCGTATCGGGATGGCCGAGGCCCTTGCGTTCGACGACCTCGAAGGCGTCGCTCGCGCGTGGGAGCGGGGACAGGATCAGCGGCGACATCGAGCGCATCCGCATTAGCCGGCCCGCTCGCCGAAAGCTGCCAGGCGGGCGGACCGTCTCGATCAGGTCGGTCGTGGCCGGATTTACTTCCAGAACTGCCGCGACGCCAGCGCCGCGCCTTCGGCCATGGCGGCGAGCTTGGCGAAGACGACGTCGGGGTCGACCGCCGCTTGGCCGACCCAGGTACCGTAGCCGCAGTCGGAGCCCGCGATCACGTTCTCGCGCCCGACCAGGTTGGCATAGCGCGCGATGCGCTGTGCGATCACTTCCGGGTGCTCGATGAAATTCGACTTCGACTCGATGACGCCCGGGATCAGCACCTTGCCGTCCGGCAGTTTCACCGTCTCGAACAGTTTCCATTCATGCGCGTGGCGCGGATTGGCGGCCTCCAGCGAGATGGCGCAAGGTTTGGCCTTGAACACGATATCGATGATATCGGCCAGCGGCACGTCGTAATGGTGCGGGCCCTCGTAATTGCCCCAGCACAGGTGCATGCGTAGCTGCTCCGCCGGAATATTGGCGACCGCGTGGTTGAGCGCTTCGACGTGAAGCTGCGCGCGCTTGCGGAATTCGGGCAGGCTCAGATCGGCATATTGGATGTGTCGGCCCATGCCGAGATCGGGGCAGTCGATTTGCAGTACGAAGCCGGCCTTGGCCACGGTCTCGTATTCGTGCCGCATGGCGTCGGCGATCGCGTAGATGTAGGTCTCGAAGTCCTTGTAGTAGTCGTTGCGGAAGAACAGCGACACCACGCCGGGCGAGGCCGCGCTCATGAAGCCGCCGACGGCCTTCACCCCGGACAGCGCCGCCTTGAGGTTGTCGGCGTCCACCTCCGGGGCAACCGTGTCGCGCACCTTGATCGGCGCGTTGCAGGCCGGCGTCTTGCGGCGCGAGCGGCCGGGATCGCCGAATACCTTCCTCTCGAGCGCCGGGAACTCGTGGACGTCCTGGTAGATGAAGGTATTGCCGGTTCCGCCGAACCCGTCGAGCCGGTCCTTGATGTAGGTGGCATAGGAGGGTTTGGACATTTCTCCGTCATTGATGAGGTCAATGCCGGCGTCGGCCTGCTTTTTTACCACCTCGGCCACCGCGGTCCGGATCCGGGCAGCGAGCGCCTCCGGTTCGACCGGGACGCCTTCCTCCTTGGCGTACATGATGCGGATCAGGTCTTCCGGCCGCGGCAGGCTGCCGGTATGGGTCGTCAGAAAGCGGTCTTGGCTGCGTTGCATGGCGTTTTTCTCCCCGGTCCAACTCTAACCCGGCCCACCGGCAGCTACCAACGGTGGGCAGCGCTTCGCGTTGACAGGACCGGGAGGTGCCCTTAGAAGAACCCCCGAACAAGGCACCCAGAGTTTCCCATGAAAATCCGTAACTCATTGAAATCACTGCGCGGCCGTCACCGCGACAACCGCCTGGTGCGGCGCAAGGGCCGGGTCTATGTGATCAACAAGACCAACCGGCGCTTCAAGGCCCGCCAAGGCTGACGGTAAAAAGTCATCGCTGGCCACGGGGCGCCCGCGGGCGCCCTTTTTCGTTGCCATATATTGGCCGCATCGGGCAGAGACATTAACCTTTGTCCATGCGCACACGATTCCTTGTGCCCTTCGCCGCCGTCCTTGCCGTGGCTTTCGCCGCGCCGGTCAAGGCCGAGCCCAGAAGCTGGGTTGAGCCCCCCAAGGTCCTGCCGCGCGTCAGCGGGGCCGATCCCACCCATAATCTCGACTTCCTGTTCGGGGCGCTCAAGGCGGCTCCCGACGACACCAGTGCCAAGGCGATCGAGCGTCGAATCTGGGCCTTATGGTCGGTCACCCGCAGCGATACGACCGCCCTGCTGATGTCGCGGGTCAAGACCGCGATCGAGCAGAAAGATACCGACCTCGCGATCCAGCTGCTCGACGCCATCGTCAAGATCAAGCCGGATTACGTGGAAGCCTGGAACCGGCGCGCCACCATCTATTACATGAAGAAGGATTACGGGCGCGCGCTTGCCGACATTCGCCAAGTGCTCCGGCTGGAGCCGCGCCATTTCGGCGCCCTGTCGGGTCTGGGGCTCATCCTGCAGGACATCGGCGACGACAAGCAGGCGCTCGAGGTCTACCGCCGCGCGCTCGCCGTCTATCCGCGGCTCGAGCGCATCCCGGACTTGGTGAAGACCCTGCAAGAGAAGGTCGAAGGCCGGGATATCTGAGGCCGAGGGTGCCGGGCTTGTCCCGGCGATCTCGCTTGGGAGCCCGGTGTGCCGGTGTGAGCGGGAGGGCCGGGCGCGGCCGGTCATAACAAAGGCGGGACCGCGGCATTGATCTAGGTCTATTGCGCGGCGCGCATAACGCGCTAAGGCCCTGAACGATTTCGTCGTTCAAGGGCCGGGCCTGCCATGTCATCTCCCCACCGCATCGATACCCACCATCATTTCGTGCCCCCGTTCTATCTCGCCGAGGTGGGGGCGGATGCGGTCGCGCGCACCCTGGTGTCCGGGAAGGCGCCGGAATGGACGCCGCAGCACTCGATCGATGCCATGGACCGCAATGGCATCGCCACGGCCGTGGTGTCGATCTCGGCGCCCGGCTTCCTGTGCGAGGAGGTCAAGCAGCCGGACCTGTGTCGGCGCTGCAACGACTACGCCGCCCGGATGCGCGCCGATTTCCCCGGCCGCTTCGGCAATTTCGCCGGCCTGCCGCTGCCCAATATCGATGCGAGCCTCGCGGAAATCGCGCGGGCCCTGGACGACCTCAAGGCGGAAGGCATCTGCCTGCTCACCAATTACGGCGGCCGTTATCTCGGCGACCCGCTGTTCGATCCGGTATTCGAGGAGCTCAACCGGCGCGGAGCGGTGGTCTATGTCCATCCGACCGAAGGTCCCTGCACCTGCGGATTCGAGCTGCCGCCCGCCTCGCTGGAATTCCCATTCGACACCACGCGCGCGATCGCGAGCCTCCTGTTCAGCGGCACCTTCAACCGCTCGCGCAATATCAAGTTCATCTTCTCCCATGCTGGCGGCACCATTCCGTTCATCGCCGAACGGCTCGCGCGGCTGGAGCGCCGGCCTGACTACGCCCGTCACGTGCCGGACGGGGTGATCGCGGAGCTCAAGCGCCTGCATTACGACACGGCGCTGTCGGCCAATCGTCTGGCAATGAACACGTTGTTCGGCTTGGTGGCGGTGCGCCAGGTTCTGTTTGGCAGCGACTATCCCTATGCGCCCGAAGAGACCACGACCGGAACGGTGAAGGGCCTGGCCGCGCTCAACCTGCCGGCCGAGGATCTTGCGGCGATCGAGCGGGGCAACGCGCTCCGGCTGATGCCGGTGCTGCCGGCAAAGGGCGCGTGAAGCGCGCTCAGTGCGGGGCACCCGGCGGCGCCTGCAGGGCGTTGAGGACCGTACGGGGGCGACGGCCGCCAATGACCTGAGCGTAACAGGGCTGGCCGTTCTTGCAGGAAACCAGGCAGTCGGTGCCGGGCCGGCCGCGGCAATCGGTTCCGCAGCCATAGCCGTCGGCGTCCTGCGAAAACGAGCCGCCGACCTTGTTGCAGATAGCCTTGATCTCGTCGGCGCTGTGCTTGTGCAGATTGATGTCATTGGCCCAGGACGGACCGCAGAGCGCAATGACGCCGAACAACACGCAGGGGACCAACAGACGCACGGCAGCCTCCAATCGATGAGCCGCCCCCGAATGATCTTATTCTGGCCCGAAGAACTTTCGAAGACTCCAGGATCGAGGCCGCGTCTTTTCTGGCAAAATGGTTTCGGACGAGCTTCTTGAACCGGATTTTGGCCGGCTCTCCGATACTCCGGTACCCGAATTCAATCGGCAGCGGGGATGGTTGCCGCAGTGACCGGCAGGGTCATTTGAAATCGCGCGCCGCGCTTGCCGGCGGATGAGGCCTCGAGCCGGCCACCGTGACGCTCGGCGATCATCCGGCAAATCGCCAGTCCCAGGCCCATGCCCTTCGCCTTTGTCGTCATGAACGCATCGAATATGGCGTCCAGCTTTTCCGGCGGAATGCCCGGCCCGGTGTCTTCCACGACGATGGCGATGGTATCCCGTCCATGCGCCTCCGTCTTGAGGAGCAGCGTGCGCGCGCCGGACTTGATCGCGTCCATCGCTTCAATCGCATTGCGGATCAGGTTCAGCAGCACTTCCTGCAACTGTCCGCGATGGCCGATGACCGGCGGCGGGTCGGGCATCAGATCGGTTCGTAACGTGACGCGATGCCCCTTCAAATCCTCGCCGACGATGTTCAGCGTCGCCATCGTCAAATCGTTGACGTCGACCGGTGCGCCCCGTTGTTCGGTGGTCTTGAACAGGTCGCGGATGTTGTCGAAAGTCTGGCTGATGCGATGGCCGTCGGCGGCGATACTCGTCAGCGTCGATTGCGCTTTTTCGAGATCGGGTGGCGTGCGTTCGAGGCTGCGCGATGCGCTGTCGGCTCTCATGACGATGGCCGTCAGCGGCTGCCGCACCTCGTGGGCGATCGAAGCCACCACCGCCGCAATGTTCATCAGCTTGTTGTTGCGTTCGCGCTGCAGCGCCATGTGCGAATGGGCCAGACGTGAATAGAGCCGCGTGGTTTCCGCCACCAGGATGAACAGTACGATCGTCGATGTAATGAGCGAGAACACGCGGCTGACATAAAAGCCCAGGCTGAAGCGCACGACGGTGAGGGCCAGTTCGCCGATCATGGAGCAGGCCACCACCATGAGCCAGAGGTCGAGCACTGAGCGCCGGCGGACCCACAGGACGATGAGTGCGAGCGCGGAAACCATCATGACGGTGCCGGGCGTATAGGCGCCCAGCGGGCTGACCTGGGTCGGGCTCAAGAACAGGCGCGGCAGATACCGGTCTCCGGCGGTGGTCAGCCACACCAGGCCGCACACCAGCCCGAAGGTGATCGCCACACACGCGGCGATCGTGAAGGCGACCGGACGCTTCGCCGCCCGCGCGGACGGCGGGTCGTTCTTCAGCCAGGCATAGACCATCAAGGAGATGGGGAAGCCGAGATGCCAAAAGACGTAAAGCCACGCCGTCGTCTGCAGGCCGGCGCCGAGGAGCCCGGCCGGTGAAAAAGCGCCCGGAAAGGTGAGGGCATGCGGAATGACGATGAGCGCGGAAAACAGATAGCCGCCGGCGAGCACCAAGAGTGCGCGCGACCGGTAAATCGAATACTGCGCAAACAGCAAATGCGCGGTGATGAGGTCGGTCACGGCGATCGTGGCATTCAGATTCGGAATGAATGCCGGTATCTGCGGCAGCGGCGTGGCGGAGAACGGCGCCAAAACCCCGAGCGCCGCGAACAGGACGGCGACGACCGCGAATGCGGACCCGTTTTGCCTGGACGTCGGCGGCAGGTTGATCAACGCCAGCTCGGGGCCGGCCAAGTCGTCACGCGACGCCAAATGTACCTCCGCGCAGCCTCCACAGGCACCCATAGCCGCCGGCTCGGATGGATTGACGGAGCGCGATCGCTGCTATCGGTAGGAAGGCCGGATCGTCCGCGCCGCTCAATAGACCAAGCTGCCAAAATGCGACGGCGGGCTTGGCGTCTTCCAGTCAGGTCACACTACGAACAGGCATCTGTTGCCTGGCATTCGCACCGAAACTCACAGCGTTTCTGTGCGCTCTGACATTGATCCAGGTCAACAGGCGACTCAAGACGGCTCAATGACCTCGCCCGAACCTATCCTCGCCCGCGCCTATCGCGGAGATGACTTGCATCCGTGATCCATATTTCTACTGAGGCGCGGTTGCGACGAGAATGGCGACAGGGGTTGTGCACAGGCCGGTCGGTCGG
>Ga0180222_1001742_pt1 | contig 20723 bp, 14 predicted proteins | sample eDN5th37CKraftOP_FD_151336 | JGI IMG/M metagenome (GOLD analysis project Ga0180222, IMG submission 151336) | Enriched Organic Plus compost microbial communities from Emeryville, California, USA - eDNA 5th pass 37_C Kraft OP (version 2) (version 2) ... | reverse complement strand
GAAGCTCTGTCGATCGTGCCGCTCCGATAGAGGCTCGATGCGCAATGCCGGCGCCGCAGCGGCCGCTCAGGCACCGGTCAGATTGAGGTATCGTTGCGCGGATGCCTTGAACCACGCGTTGGGCTCCCGCGGATTGAGGCGCCTCGGCGAAGGCCCGGCTGTCTCTGGCGCTCAGCCGGATCGTCTGCGTTTCCGCGATCATGCGCACGGCTGCCTCATCCACACGGGCGCTCGCGAAATCCGTCAGCGTGCGCCCCTGCAGCAGGGCGGCGCGCTGGAACAGTGCCTTGTGATCGCGCGGGATGCGCGCTTGGAGCCGCCCGTCGCGCGGTTGCGCGGTGGTTTTCCGAGGCATCTCTATACCTTGTGTTGCATTTCGAGCACAACTATTGTGTGTGGCCGATGGCGGGGCAGTTCAAGCGCCGGCGTCCAGAGAAGGAATGACGTGGAGCAAAGCTAAGTCAAAAGGCGACCGTGACGTTTTTGCGGCCGCTGGGTCGTCGCAGTTGGGGGCGATCAATGCCAAAAGTCACCGATATTCCCGCCTGCCCCGTTTCGCCAGCGGTGCGGTCATCGGGGCGGGTGACGCGGGAGTACCAAATCTTTCTGATCACGCCACTGTTCGGCGGCGGCGTTGAGGCCGGCGTGCCCGACGAAACCATGCCGATCCGCGCCACGTCGATCCGCGGACAGCTCCAGTTCTGGTGGCGCGCGACGCGGGGAGGCCGTTTCGAGAATCACCGCGATCTGTTCGCGCGGCATGCGGAAATTTGGGGAACAACGGAGAAAGCGAGCCCAGTCGAGATAGATGTTCGGGACCTGAAGCCTAATCCAGTGGAGCTCAAGGCCTGCGCGGAATACGAATGGAACCCGCGCGCGCGGCAGGGGCGCGGCAAGTGGGACCTGGTTTGGAAAGGTCCGTTCTCACGCCCGAAAGATCCCAAACTCACCAATTCACTTTCCTACGTCCTGTTTCCCTTTCAAGGAAAGGAACCGCGTTCGCGCAATGAGGGCCCGCAACGGCCTCCGGCCAATTACATTTCAAACGCGTCATGGTTATTGCGACTTCGCTTTCCTGAAGCGATTCAGGACGAAGTCGAAGCAGCACTTAATGCTTGGGTGAATTTCGGGGGGCTCGGAGCGCGTACGCGGCGAGGCTGTGGTGCCCTTTTCTGCGAGGAGTTTGCGCCGAAGAACGCTGGCGATTTGGAGCGCTGGTTCCAGGACGGTGCGTTCAAAGTTGGCGGCACCGTGCGAGATTGGCCGACCATGCCTGACGTGCTGTTGGTGGGGGAACCAGAGCTCGCTCCGAGCGATGCCTGGAAAGAAGTGATCAGTTTCCTTCAGAAGTTTCGCCAGGGTGAGGAGGTCGGACGAAACAAGGGAAGCGGCAACCGTCCTGGTCGGTCGCGCTATCCGGAGCCAGAGACGATCCGCCGGGTGACGGCTCGGCGATCATCTCAGTATGCCAGGCTCGCTCACATCCCAGACGACGCCTTCCCGCGCGCGGAGTTCGGGCTTCCGATCGTCTTCCATTTTCAAGGCCAAGGCGAACCGCCGGACACTGTCCTCTACCCGTCAGACGGACCCGACGGCGAGCCGCATGAGCGCATGGCGAGCCCGTTGATCCTGAAGCCGCTGGCCCTTGCGGACGGAAAGGCCGTGCCACTCATCATGCGCTTGGCTGCGCCGCCCTTGGCAGGCGTCAAGCTGAAGGGCTCCAATGTGCTCGACCTTCCTGGGACGACCGCGGTTAGGGCGAGTCGACTTGCTACCTACCGCGGCTCGCCTCTGGCAGGGTCAACTCTCGGATCGGCCGTCGAGGCTTTCCTAACCTACGCCCGCAAATATGGCTTCCGCGAGATCACGCGATGACCAGTCATCTCCTCGCACTCACTATCGGTCCGGTGCAGGACTTCATCGCCGCGGCGCGGCGCACGCGCGATCTCTGGTTCGGCTCCTTCCTGCTCTCGGAAATCAGCAAGGCGGCAGCGAAAGCGGTGAAGGACCAGGGCGGCAAGCTCATCTTCCCTGCACCCACCTCCGATGCGGACCTCGAGCCCGGTTCGTCGCTCAACGTCGCCAATGTGGTCGTGGCCGAGCTGGATGGTTTCGATCCTGCGGGCGTCGCTGATGCGGCGAAGGAAGCCGCCCAACGTCGCTGGCGCGATTTCGCGGACCAAGTCTTCAATCAATACCAAGGTGTCATTCAGACCGCTATCTGGAACGACCAGGTGGGCGACGTGATCGAGTTCTACGCGGCATGGCGTCCCCGTTCGGACAACTACAGAGACGACCGCGCAGCGCTGATGCGGCTGCTTGCGGCCCGCAAGCGCTGCCGCGACTTTCTGCCGGCGAAGGGCCGTGCCGGCGTCCCGAAATCGTCGCTCGATGGCCTGCGCGAAAGCGTGCTCCGCCCGCCGCACGAGTGGCCGGAGCGGTCGCGCCGACGGCTGCGCCTTCAGGAGGGGGAACAGCTCGACGTTGTCGCCCTGGTCAAGCGCACCTGGCAGCCCGACAATGGAAATCCAAGTTATCCGTCTGTGGCGCGGGTCGCGGCCGATCCCTGGATACGGCTTCTGAAATCAAGCGGGATCGATCTCAATCCGCTGATTGAGGCATGCCGCAAGCTCGGCCGCGACGTGGTGCATGAGTTCGACACGGCGGGTCCCCGGGGCTATCCGCAATACGCAGCGTTCCCATTCGAAGGGACCGTGCTGTTCCGGTCTCGCCATCCCGACCTTCGCGATGAGGCCGAGATCGAAGCTGGCGACGGCGCATTTGGGCAGTTGATAAGCGCTCTCGATGACCTATCGCGAGCCGCCAAGGGGAAGGGTCTGCCTGGCGAGCCCAATCCCTATCTCGGGGTGCTGGTCGCCGACGGCGACAGGGTGGGAGCGGCTCTCTCCAACCTGAGTTCGCCTAATGCGCACAGAGAATTTTCTCGGGCGCTGACCGGCTTCGCTGCAAAGGCCCGCGACATCGTTCGCAAGCACTATGGCGTGCTGGTCTATTCCGGCGGCGACGACGTGCTGGCCTTCGTGCCCGTCGATTGCGGCCTTTCCTGCGCACGCGGGCTGCACGATGCATTCGGCAAGGCGCTTGCGCAGTGGTCGACAGGGGAAAGCCCGCTCACGTTGTCCGTCGGGCTCGCCATCGCCCACTTCATGGAGCCGCTGGAGGACTTGCTGCGCTACGGACGGGAGGCGGAAAGGCACGCCAAGCATCCACCGCCCGGAGATGTTGGACAAACCGACCGTAACGGTCTTGCCGTGCATGTCGTCAAGCGCGGGGGCGGACCGGTTGCCATCCGCGCGAACTGGCCGACGGACTCCGCGAAAGACCCTTCGCAACACTTGCAGCAATTGGCCAAGTGGATCGCGGATCAGTCCGTCCCCGGCCGCGTGCCTTACGATCTCTACACGCTTGCCAAGGTGTACGAACTTTGGCCGGCCGCAAGCGTCAAGGACGCAATCGAGCGCGACGTCCTCGCGGTGATGCGAGGGAAGCAGCCGCGGGGCGAGAGCAAGATGCAGGAAATCAGGGAGCTGATCCTGGGGCGTATCGAGGATGCCAAATCCTTGCGCGGGCTCGCCAACGAGCTCCTGGTCGCCAAGGCGATCGGCGCCGCATCGGGCGGTGCCGCGAGAGTGGACTTGCCATGACGACGATGCTGGACATCATCTGCCGGGATCCGATCGTCGCCCGCGATGGACGGCCGTTCGGAGCCGGCCAGGGCAACCGGATGCGGAGCCTCGACTGGCCGCTGCCTTCCGTGCTGTGCGGGTCGCTGCGGACCGCCTTGGGAAAATCGGCGGGCCGAAATTTCTCGCCGCAGGATGCGCAAGAGTTGCTTCAGGTTGAAATCGCCGGACCGTTTCCGCGGACGAACGGACAAATTTATTTGCCGGCGCCGGAGGACTGTGTCGTTCATCCAAAATGGGGGCCGCTTCGCACGACCCCGTGGTCGCAGGAGAAAGGCGGATGCGATTGGCCAGCGGCCGGCCTCCGGCCCGTCGGTCTGACGCAGGCGCAGGCATCCGAAGACTTCAAACCCGCGGAGGCGCCCGCCTGGTGGCCGCTGGATGGTTACGCCGCATGGCTGGCCGGTGAAGACATCACATTCGATGGGCATTTTCTTTGCTCGGCGGAAAAGGAAGAGCGGACCCACGTCAAAATCGATCCCGCCGTTGGCGCAAGCGAGGAGAGCCAGCTCTTTACCACGGCGGCGCTCACGCTCTCGCATCTGCCGCGATACCGGACCGAGACCAAGAGGGAGGACTCGGCGGACCCAAAGAAGGCTTGTCGCAAAGGAGCAAGTTTATCCCGCTTTGTTGAAATCTCGCTGTCCGCCCGCGTCCGTGCCAACGGCTGGTGCAGCGAGGCGGTCGTGAAGCTCGACGCGCTTCATCCGCTCGGCGGCGAGCGGCGGCTGGCGCACTGGCAGGCAACCGCCGACGCTGAGGCCTGGAAGTGTCCGCAGAAGATTCGCGACGCTCTGGCGCAAACAGGGCGGGTGAGGATGGTGCTGGGCACGCCGGCCATCTTCAGCGCGGGATGGAAGCCGGGATGGCTGGACGGTGCGCTGGAGGGATCACCGCCGGGCGCCAGCACGAAACTCCGTCTCGTGGGGGTAAGCATCCAACGTTGGAAGGCGGTCTCGGGCTGGTCATTGGCGGCGCCGCGGGGACCGAAGCCGGTGAAGCGCATGGTGCCGGCCGGCGGCGTCTACTTCTTCGAGGTCGTCGACGGGAAGGCATCTGGCCTTGCCGACCGTTGGCTCGAACCGGTGAGCGACGACGGGCAGGATCGGCGCGACGGGTTCGGCCTCGCCGCCTGGGGCATCTGGTGAGCAAAAGGGGGCGCTGCATGGAGATGACGCGCGTCTATTGGCTGCACACTCTGTCGCCGACCCATGTCGGAACCGGCCGCGGAGTCGGATACATCGATCTGCCGATCCACCGCGACAAAGTCACCAACTGGCCGGCGATTCCCGGCTCGGCTTTCAAAGGCGTTTGGGCGGACTACTACGGCGCGACTGAAGCCAAGCGCCGATCGGACGCAAAGCTCCGGCTCGCTTTCGGGCGCGCTTCCGATCAGGACGACGCCTCCAATGCCGGCGCACTGATTGCGACCGATGCGCGTCTCGTCTGTCTGCCGATTCGGAGCTTTCACGGGACGTTCGCCTGGTGCACCTCGCCGCTCGCGCTGGAATTGCTGCAGCGCGATCTCCGCCTCGCAGTGATGGACGATCTTCCGCTCGAACCTCCAAAGGTGAGCGACGGCGAAATTCACCGGACCAACAGCACGAAGCTCGAGGACAATGGCCGCATTTTTCTCGAAGATCTCGATTTCGCCGGGAAGGAGTGCGCCGCGGCCTCGGCCTGGGCCGAGCGATTGGCTCAGTGGGTGTTCCCGGGCGACGAGAATAAGGCGTGGCGCGATGTATTCGTCGAGCGGTTCGCGGTCGTGCCCAACGTGGTGTTCGACTTTCTGACGGAGACCGGCACCGAGGTCTCCGCGCGCGTCAAGATCGACCCCGAACTCAAGACGGTAGCGCAAGGCGCCCTTTGGAACGAGGAAGCGTTGCCGGCGGAGACCATTCTGGCCGGACTGATCGCCTGTGACCGCGTCGCTCGCAATGATGAGAACATCACGCCTGCTGTCCTGGTGAGCGAATTCGCCACCAAGCCGCTGCTGCTGCAGATCGGCGGCAAGGCGACCGTCGGCCGTGGGCGCGTGCGGTGCGTGTTCACGCCAGCGCAAAGCGGGGGCTGACGATGGAGCGTACCAACAGCCAGAGAATGGCGCAGGCTGCTTACAAAAGGATCGCTGCGCGGAAGCCGGATAGCGAGTTTGCGAGCTTCGCACGCTCGTTTCCTTCACTGATTCACTCCTGCGGCCTTGCACAGGCCGTTGCCTTCGCCCAAGCAAAAGGAACGTCCGAGAAGAGCAAAGAAAAGCCGCCGGGAAAATATCTTGACGATCTCGCTGCGGTGCTCGCGGCCGTCGGTCATTCCGATGCGGCGACGGCAGACACGCTTAAAGCTGCGACCCGCGAAAGCCCCGTACCGGCCTACATCCGCCTGAGCCGGAATGCGCTTCAGGCCGCCGGGTGGTTGAAGCGGTATGTCGAAGCCGTCTCGCCCCAGCAGGAATGAAACATGCGCCACGCGATCATCTCTTTGTCCGACATTAAGAATAGCCGGCAACCGCGCAGCGCTGACCGTCGCCCGCTCGGGCAGCACGCGGGCTTGCTGCTTCAGAGGTTCCTTGTCGATTTCAACCTCGATCAAAGGCCAATCAAAGAGAATGACAAGCGTTCCTCTGAACTAAAGGTAATACTGCAAGCCGCAATGGCCGCTACTCGGTGTGAAACGTTAACGACCGTGTACAAGGCAGCATATCAGCGTTGGGTGAGTTCATTTGCCAACGGCGCCCCGCATAAGTCTGAGCAGCTGACCACCGCAGGCCGACTCATCGTGGGGCTCGGCGCGGAGAGCGTCTTGGAAACGGGGCTGCGACTTCACCATACCTACGGTGCTCCGATCATTCCGGGGTCGGCGCTGAAGGGGCTCGCATCGCACTATTGCGACGAGGTCTGGGGACAGCGTCACCTCGGTGAGGACGCTCCGCCAGAGAACAAGCGATTTCGGCGCAAACGCCCAACTGACGAAGTCGAGGGCGACTATCATCGGCTGCTCTTCGGCACCACGGAGGACGGCGGCGTCATTACTTTTCACGATGCCTGGATCGTTCCGGAGTCATTGGATGACGGGGCGTTGCGCCTCGACGTGATGACGCCGCATCATCCGAAGTGGCAGACCAACGAGGCGCCGCCAACGGATTTCGACAGTCCAGTCCCAGTCTCCTTTCTTTCGGTGGCCGGCACGTTCGACGTGCGCCTTTCCTGGTCGGGCCCCGCCGATATGCCGCGCGAGGAGGCGGAGGCTTGGATCGCGCTGGCCATGGGGATTTTGCGGGAGGCGCTGGCCGAGTGGGGCGTGGGCGGCAAGACCAGCAGCGGGTACGGCCGGCTCGCGTCTCCGTCTCGAGATGAAAGCGCCACGCCCTCGCACACTGCAGGGCCGGGTGCCGGTAAACCTGCCGTGTCCGCACCCGGGAGGATTGCGCAGCCGAAGCCGGGCGAGAAGGTCGAAGCCAAGCTGCTTGAAGAACGAACCAAAAAGGGTCAGTGGAAGGCTGAGCATCCACCGTCCGGTTTCATCGGAAACATTGAAAACAGCGATGCCGTTCCTGCAGATAAGAAGCCCGGCGATACGCTCCAGCTCATCGTCGCCAGCGCAACCGCTTTCGAGTTTCCGACGCCGGAAGAGGAAGCTCGTGCACAACGTGCGATTGGCAAGGGGCAGCGCGGTCGCGGCAGAGATCGAAGGCGATAACGACAGAAGAACGGCTCGCAGCAAGCCGAGGTACGATTGCAATGAGCGAGTCAAGTGAAGGACCGCATGTCGCTCGGCTGGTGACCTTCCTTGGCACCGGCAATTACCAAGACACGGTCTATCGGTTCGCAGAACGGGAGGCCGCTGGCACTTCCTATGTATGCCGCGCGTTGGCCGAATTACTCCGGCCCTCGGATATCGCCGTTCTTGCTACGGAAGAGGCCAAGCAGCGCCATGGGGATGGTTTGAAAGAAGCGCTCCGCGCGGGCAATTTTCCGACGCCGCGCTTCGTCCGCATCCCTTTGGGCAGCGACCCGCGTGAGCTCTGGCAGCAATTCGACGTGATCAAGGGTGAACTACGCGGCAGCGACGGGACCGTGATGCTGGACATTACGCATGGCTTCCGTTCTCAGCCGTTTTTCGCTGCCTCCGTCGCAACCTTCGTTCACGCCGTCGACCAGAAGCCACCCGACCTCCGCATATGCTATGCAGCCTATGAAGCCAAGGATCGAGACACAGGCGCCGCACCGATTTGGGAGTTGAGCGAGTTCGTGGCGTTGCTGGACTGGTCGCGAGCGCTTGCGATGTTCCTCAAAACTGGCCGTGCGGAGGAAGCGGGCGCTGCTACGGAGCGTCTCGGCCGCGCGCTGGCGAAAGCATGGGCCGATGGCGGAAAACAAGGAGAACGTCCCAATCTGGACAGGCTTGGTTCTGCCTTGAGTTCTTTCGGAGCCGATTTACAGACTCTCAGGACTGGCGATCTGCTGATTGGCCGCGGAACCGCCAAGTCGTCGGTTGCCGGCCTCCTGAAGGGGGTTCAAGAGGCACAAGAGCACGTCGCGAAATACGTCCCACCTTTGGCCGATGTTCTCGACCGCGTCGTTGAGATGGTTGAGCCGTTTGGGGGCGCCGGCCGCGACCTATCTGGCGCGGAGGGTCGTAAAGCGACCGTGGAGTTGGCGGAGTTGTATCTACGCCTGGGTCGCTATCTCGAAGCCGCTGCGACCGTCCGCGAAGGCTGGGTCAATCTCTACGCACCCAAAACGGCTCTTGTCCCAGGCGCAACTACGTTCGACAGCAGGGAGCGCGAACGTGCGGAAAAGAGGGCCCAGGAGCATGATCCCACCTTTCGGGAAGTAACAGATCGGCGCAACGATTTTCTCCACGCCCAGTACAGGCCGAGTGGCCAGAAAGCCACGGATATTGCCGACACCATGAGGAGCCTCGTCGGAAAATTGAGAACCGCCTCTGAAACGCCTCGCGGCGCCTGCTTCGTCAATCTCTCCAATCATCCGAGCGCCGCATGGGAGGACGCACAGAGAAAGGCGGCACTTACCCTCGCAGAGCGCATTGAGGATATCGCGTTTCCCGCCGTTCCGCCTGATGCCGACGAGAAGACGGTCGAGGCTCTTGCAGAGAAATGCGTCGCTCAAGTCCCACCTGAAACATCGCACGCACTCGTGCAAGGCGAATTCACCCTCACAGTCGAACTGGTCCGCCGATTGCAGGCGCGTGGCATGACATGTCTTGCGGCGACAAGTGAGCGGGAAGTTGACGAGGAGGGTGACGGAAGACGCGTGTCAACCTTCAGGTTCGGGCGCTTTCGCGCCTATCCTGAGCTGAACACGGCGCAACGCGAAAAATCAGGAACCATATGACAGCTCGAACCGATCCACCGATGCGCCAAGGATTTGTACCAATACGGTGTTGCTTCGGTGCATATGCAAATGACGATTGACACGTCAGGCCTGCTGCGGGCTGCCCACATTCGGCACAAAGATTTGAGCTGTTGCTGACGCTACCGCCACAGGCAGGAAATGGGGGCTGCAGCAAGTCGCTCGCCGAACGGGACGATCGTATCGCCGTCATAAAGGACAACACCAAAGGCAAAGCGATCCTTTGCGGCTTCGACCAGCTTCTTCAGACCGGACAGGTCGCCGGCGGTCACGGTCGCGCTCGCCTTGACTTCTATCCCCGCGATCATGCCGTCATCGCGCTCGAGAACGATGTCGACTTCATGTCCATCCTGGTCGCGGAAGTGGAAAGGCGCGAGCCGGATATCCGACCAGGCCATGAGCTTCATGATTTCGGCAAACACGAAGCTTTCGACCAGCGCTCCGAAAGCAGAGCGATCCGCCTTAAGGCGCGCAAGGCTCAGGCCCCGGCTGCCTGCCAGAACGCCCGAGTCGAGGAAGTGCAGCTTGGGCGTTTTGATGACCCGCTTGATCGCGTTGGTGTACCAGGGCTGGAGCGTCGCCACGAGGAAGACCTGCTCCAGGAGTCCGACATAACGCTGGCTCGTCTTGTAGTTGACATCAATGCCACCACCGAACGCGGAATAGTTGACCAGCTGTCCGGAGTGCTCGGCCAGGAGCCGCACGAACTTGGGCAGGTCGCTGAGCTTCTCGATTTCGGCGATGTCGCGCAGATCACGTGTGAGCACCGAGGTGAGATAGGATCGAATCCAGTCCTGTCGCCGTCGCTCGCTTGCGCGGCTGACGGCCTCCGGGTAGCCGCCGGCGAGGACGACCCTGATCAGTTCGTCGCCAATGATCAGGTCCTTGGGCCTTTGCAAGTTGCCTGCATAGAGGCCCTCCAGGAACGATGGCTTGCGGCCGAGAATCTCGGCTTGTGCCAACGGCAGCAGGCGGATGGTCTCCATCCTTCCGGCGAGGCTGTCGGCGATGCGTGGCAGCGTCAGCACATTGGCGGAACCGGTCAGGAGGAAACGGCCCGGGCGGTAGTCTTCGTCAACCGACTTCTTGATGGCAAGAAGGAGCTCCGGCACACGCTGAATCTCGTCGATGATGGCACGGTCGAGGCCACGTATGAAGCCGCTGGGGTCGAGGCGCGCGGCGCCCAGCACCGTTTGGTCGTCGAGGGTAAGGTAATCTCGCCCGCGCTCGTCCATGGCCCGCACCAGCGTGGTCTTGCCAGCGCGCCTGGGGCCGATCACGAGAGCGACAGGGGTGTCAGCCAAGGCTTCCCGTACCCGATGCTCCATCAGGCGCTTGTACAAGGGCTCCTCCTTTCCCGGCAAATAGGAATAAGCGCTCCGGCGATTAGGAGTCAAGATGTCGGCGATTAGGAGCTGAACGTTCGGCAGTCAGGAATCGAGGCGACAGTTTTGCAGTGGCCGCACCGCTTGTATGAGATCGGGGTGCTTCGAACGCAGCTCCGCATCGAGATGAGCGGATGGCAAGTTGCTGCTGAAGTGCTATTAAGCGATGACGGTATTTCTCACGCTGGCGTGCAATGCGTTGCGTGATCGACGAAGCGAAAAAATCGACCGATCATTGTCGATAGTCGCTGAAACCTCGCTGAATTGGAATCGCGCGATTTCCTGTTGAAAATCAGCACCAGAAATTTTTGTCGGTTCGCAGTTCGGATCGCGACGCGCGATCAAAAAAATTGCGCTGAAAAATCAGCGCATTAACATAGCCAACAATAGATGAGTGGGAGTGAGGGGTGCCATCGGCGGCGGTAGCATAGGTTAGAGTAGTTTCGATACGAGAATAATTTCGCGATCTCGGTCATCGGCATGAACAGCCTTCGGGTGCCCGCGGTGAGAGATCGAAAGCCGAAGCACAGATAGAACCGTACCGCGTTGTCGTCGTTGGCATCGACGATGAACGCGTAGGATGCGATCTCGTTGCGCAAGGCGCGACCGAAGGCGTCGAGAAGCATGAATTCCCCATAACCTTGCCGCTGATAACGAGCATCGATCGCCAGGCGCCCCACCAAAGTCGCGGGCCCCCTTGGAAAGCGGGGCAGGCGCTTCGCAACCGGCTCGGGCAACTCAGCAAACGCGATGCCGGTCGCGGCAAGCGTGTAATAGCCGATCGGGACGTGCTCGTCGTTGCCGACCAGCACGAAGCACGAGGCGACACGTCGCCGTGTGTCCCACCCCGCCTCCTGGCGCAGATACCTGTCCAGCGGCGCGACGCCGCTGGCGAAGCTCTGTCGATCGTGCCGCTCCGATAGGGGCTCGATGTGCAGGGCGGGAGCCGTGGCGGCCACTCAGGCACCGGTCAGCTTGAGGTATCGTTGCGCAGACGCCTTGAGCCGGGCGTTGGGCTCTCGCGGATTGAGGAGCGCCTCGGCGAAAGCCCGGCTGTCTCTGGCGCTCAGCTGGATCGTCTGCGTTTCCTCGATCACGCGCACGGCCGCCTCATGCACGCTGGCAATCACGAAGTCTGTCAGCGTGCGCCCCTGCAGCTCGGCGGCGCGCTGGAACAGGGCCTTCTGATCGCGCGAGATCCGCGCCTCCAGCCGCTCGTCTCGCGTTTTCGTGGTGGTTTTCCGAGACATGTCGTATACCTTGAGTTGCATCCGGGCTGTGGCTATCGTGCGCCGTCTAATAGACGGACGGTTCAAGCGGCGAAGTATGAGGGCGTTTCCTAATGGGGGTATGAGCGACGTTTGGAGCCGGGCGGAAGTTCGGGAAGGAAGTGTTAGGGCTCCTCTAACAGGCAAGCTTCAATAAGGCCGCGGCCAACAACCGCGGAAGTGCCCGGTTCCCGCCCGGTAAGGCTCCAGTAGGGGCCAAACGATTATTGGTCAAGCGAAATCTAATTTATTGCCTGTTAGCGGAGCAAAAGCCTAAATCACGCGGACTGTCTTGCCATCCTCTAGCTCAACCTAAAGCTCAACCTAAACGGAACGTACTACTGATGCGAACAAATCCAGAGTCTCGCCATTTGACGTTGCACGACGCGATCGAGATTTGGCATCGCCGGTCTGCTGGCGAGGCCCAGCACAAGATCGCGGCTGCATTTGACGTGAATCAGGGCCGCATCTCAGAGATCCTATCCGGCAAGCGATTCCCTGCCGCGAAACGATTGGCGCAAAATTCCCAAACAAACTCCGGCGCGTCGCAAGGATGAGTTCGGACCTAACATCATTCTCTGAGAATTTTTTCCGCCTGACCGGCCATCCGAAGCCGATGCGGTGGCAGCAGCGGCTGTTCGACCAGTTCAAGGATGGAGCAATCCCGCAGGCGCTCGATCTGCCGACCGGCCTCGGCAAGACCTCGGTGATGGCGATCTGGCTGACCGCTCGCGCTCTTGCCAACGAAGCGATCCTCAAGGCCGTCCCGCGCCGCCTTATCTATGTCGTCGATCGGCGGGCCGTGGTCGATCAGGCGACGGGAGAGGCAGAAAAGCTTCGCAACGCTTTGGAAAGCGACGCCAAGCATCTGAAGGCTTTGCTTGGCCTGAACCAAGCGCGGCTTCCGATTTCCACATTGCGCGGCGCGTATGTCGACAACCGGGAGTGGCTCGACGATCCGGCAGTTCCGGCGATCATTATCGGCACGGTCGACATGATCGGCTCGCGGCTTCTGTTCGAAGGTTACGGCGTTTCCCGCAAGATGCGCCCCTATCAAGCGGGCCTGCTCGGGGCGGATGCGTTGGTCGTTCTGGACGAAGCGCATCTCGTTCCGCCGTTTGAGGCCCTGCTTAGCCGCATCGCGAATGGAGCCAAAGAGTTTGATGCCCATTGCAACGGCAAAGCCAGACTAGTTCCGCCATTCATCCTGTTGTCGCTGTCGGCAACCGGCCGTGCGCAGCCGGCGTCGAGTGGCGACGTAGCAGCAGACGTCTTCTCGCTCGAAGAAGACGATCTATCTGACAGGATCGTCCAAGAGCGCCTGTTGGCGAAGAAAGCGCTCAACCTCGTCAAGATCAGCGACGAGAAGGATGCGCTCGCCGAGGCGCTGGCGCGGCGGGCCTGGGATTTTTCTGGGGAAGGGCAAAGGCCTGTCCGGTGCCTTGTCTACGCCGACAGCCGCGAGGTCGCGGAAAAGACGAAAGAAAGGCTCGACACGCTTTCCAAGCCCGATGCGAAAGGAGGCGAGCCAAAGGCAGAAGTTGAGCTGTTCGTTGGCGCTCGCCGGATAAGGGAGCGAGAGAATGCGTGGGCTTGGCTGCAAAATCACGGTTTCCTTGCAGGCTCGCCGCAACGGGCAAAGCCGGCGTTCCTGATCGCAACGTCCGCCGGCGAAGTGGGTATCGATCTCGATGCGGACCACATGGCTTGCGATCTCGTTCCCTGGGAGCGGATGGTGCAGCGTCTCGGCAGAGTAAATCGCCGCGGCAAGGGAGACGCGAAGATCGTCGTCCTTCACGGCGACGAGCCGAAGCTAAAGAAATCCGATACCCCGACGACCCAAGAGATGCGCGCCGTTGTGAGCTATCGCTCGCTGGCGGTACTCGAAGAGCTTCCGGAGTGCGACGATGGCAAAGACGCAAGTCCGGGTGCGTTACGTGAGCTGAAGTTGCGGGCGGAGATTGACAAAGAGCTCAGCAAAAAAGTGGAAGAAGCGACAACACCGGAACCGCTACGCCCAGCGTTGACGCGCGCGTTGGTCGATGCGTGGTCGATGACTTCGCTCGAACAGCACACCGGACGCCCGAAAATTGTGCCGTGGCTGCGCGGTTGGGTCGATGAGGAGCCTCAAACCACCGTGATCTGGCGCACACACTTGCCTGTACGTGAAGGAATTGCCGATTGGCCGCGAAGCACGGCCGAGAGGAAGGAGATCGAAGCGTTCTTCGAGGCAGCGCCGCCGCATGAGAGCGAAAAGCTCGAAACGGAAAGCTGGCGCGTGGCCGATTGGCTGCAAGCTCGCGCCAAGGAATTGCTCAAGCGCAAAGCAAGCGTCCCTCAAGAGCAAGTTGGTGCCGTCGCAGAAGCATCTGACGCCGATCCTTCCGGCACGCTGCCAGGGGAGCCGCTACCCGCCATACCAAAGGTGAGGCCGCTGCACGGCGACGATGTCGTCATCTTTGTCCTTTTGCCCGACGGTAGCTTTGCGCGGTGCTACACCCTCAAGGAATTGGCCGAGCCGCGCAAAGGCGGCGCGAAATATGACCTTCACCGGGAGCTCGCCGAAAAGTTTCTTATCGTAGATGCGCGTTTCGGCGGTCTGCGAGACGGCATGTTGGACGCGAAGAGCGATGATATTTTTCCGACAGCGGATGCGGACGACGGTTGGAACAAGGACGCCAAATTCCGAGTGCGGCGAATGACATCGGAGACTGACGAGAACAAAGAGGACGATTGGCGGTTCGAGAACGATTTTGTCTTGAAGCGCGATGCGGAAGGCCAGCCTGAAGAGCGACTCATTGTCGAACATTACAAGGATACCGCGCAGTCGGAAGATGCTCGCTCGGTGTCACGACCGCAGGAGCTTGGCGAGCATCAAAGCTGCGCCGAGCAGAAGGCGCGGCTGATTGCTGACAGGATCGGTCTTTCCGGACATGCCGGCGAAGCATTGGCGGTTGCTGCGTTCCTACATGACGAAGGCAAGAAAGCGCTGCGCTGGCAGCGCGCTTTCAAAGCCGAACGCGACGCAAGGAAATTTGGCCTATCCGGTCCACTTGCCAAGACACGCGGGCCAATTGATCTGGCGATCCTGGATGGTTACCGGCATGAATTCGGCTCGCTCCCCATTGCGGAGGCGCATGCCAGATTTCAAGCGTTGCCGGAGGAGTGGCGCGAGCTCGTCTTGCATCTCATTGCTGCCCATCACGGACAGGCCCGCCCGGTGATCGAAACGCACGGTTGTGAGGACGCGCCGCCTTCGGCGCTCGCGGCGCGCGTCCGCGATGTCGCGTTGCGTTTCGCGAGGCTTCAGAAGCGTTGGGGGCCGTGGGGTCTCGCCTGGTGGGAGGCGCTTCTGCGCGCCGCAGACCAGCAGGCTTCGCGCGAGAATGACAGGCTTGAATGCGTCGGCACCCCGCGCCTGGAGGAAAACTAATGGCGGAAGCATCGATCCCTGTCGATCTGCTCAATCCTGGCCAGGTCTTCGCGTGCCTCGGTTTCATGGAGGCGGCTGAAATCCTGTGCGGCCCTTGTGAGGGCAGGTTCAACTACCAAGATGCGGAAACGTCGGCCGATTTTGTGCTGCGGGTGGACGGTGCACTGGACCCCATAACGGAGTGTTTACGTTTCCTTGTTGGAGCGGAGGCATTGGCGATTTCGCCGATGCGCTCAGACCTATCCACGGACAAGTGGGGGGTCAAAACGCGTGCCCGTGACGACAGCATATTTCCATGTAACGCTCCAAATTCGCCAGCAGCATTACCCGCGCTCCTAAAGAACGGGGATACGGAGATAGTGATTGAACATTGGACAGACGGGTCGGACCGAGACAACGTTAAATTTTGGGCCGGGGCCGCGGGTTATCCTGGCGCGGCTCTTGCGCGCGATGCGCTGAATCTCGTTCGTGGTCTCGGCGACAATGCGCTTGCTGCCATGGCCCAAGATCCTTTCAATTTCTCGGCTCCGCAATCGAGCAGCTTCCGGTTCGATTGGCGGCGTGACTATATCCCTCTCGACGCAGGCTTCTCGCCGAATGAGCACGGCGGCATCGAGATGGTCGGCTACCCGGTCGTCGAGATCCTCGCAGCCGTCGGGATGCAGAATGCAAGGCCGGCTCGGGTCGATCCTCGCAACAAGCTTGCTTATCGCTACGGCGTGTCCAACGCCATGCTACCGACAGTCTTTGTTCGCGCCGGAATCGGCGGCGAAGGCCTTGGATTTCCGATGCGTGTGTTCCGTATGCGTCTTGGCTGGCCCGGTCAGGAAGGACAAGCGCGCTGTATTGTCGATGCCCAGGAGGAGACCACAGTATGACAGAAGCAATCCCAGTTACCGCCGACACTATCAATTCGTGGGCAGATGATCCGAGAGGACCTGTCGCGCTGACCTGCAAGCAGAAGCTTCTGCCGGTCGAGGGCGAGGGCGGGGTGATCTTCCCGCCGACCTATGCCGACATCGGCTACAACATCGATACGCTGTCGGACGGCACCAAGGTCGCGACCATCGACAGCGTCGGCAGCCAGGCCAACCGCATGGAGCCGATCTTTGAGCGAAAGCCATATTCAGAACTGGTGCCGCAAATAACGATCGAACTGCATAAAAAAAGGGATGACGACGGAACAGAATACATAGAACGAAGGTCAATTTTCGATCTTTCCCACCGAAGCGCGGACGCCGTTGTTCACTCGTGCCCCAAATTGGCACCAATCGTCTCTAAGGCCTATTTGGCGTTAAGACGCCACGGAGACGCCGACCTATTGAGCAGTTTGGCTCCCACCTCTCTTCTTTTCGGCGTTTGGGATTCGCGGGGCGGATCGGGAGAGAAGCGCCCTCGACTTGTCCGTTCAATAATCCGCGCGTGGGATGTAGATCCACTTTATGCCGCGGCCCAGTTCAATTCGATCTGGAAGTCATTGAGCGAAGAGCAACAAGATGAACTGAAAAAAGAAGCAAGTGTAAAGAAAACGAAGCTTTCTGAGAAAGGCCTTTCTGACGCACCGGCAACGTTCCGCAAGGTCAGCCAAACTGCCGCAAAGCAGATGCCGGAATTTCGCGATGGCAGACCGAACCCAGACCGTCGGGTCCTCGGTGGTGTCGTGACAAGAGGGCCAATCGAGCGGCATATCACCATAAATCTCGTCGCGCTTCGCAATATACGCGGCGCGACTGACGAAAGGTCTCGGGAAATCCGGCGCTACCTTCTCTCCCTGTCGCTGCTAGCGGCGACCGCCGATATCGATCTATTCTTGCGCGAAGGATGCAATCTCCGGTTTGCCGATGATCGCGATCATTGGTTCGCCGTTCCACGGCGCGGCGTGCCTACGGAAATCGAACTATCGTCTGCTGGAGGAACCCTGCTCGACTACGCAAAGAGTGCGGTCGTGCCGTTCAAGAATAAGTGGCCGCAGGAGTTGTCGTACGCGTTCGATTTGAAGGAGGCGAAAAAGCTTCTGGCCAAGAAGGACGAGGATGAAGTGGAGGATTAAGAGTGGTCAACACCCTACTCCTTTCCGTCCGCTTCCATGACGGCCGTTATCACGGAATGGGCGATTGGCCGCCGTCGCCCGCGCGGCTGTTCCAGGCTTTAGTAGCCGGCGCCGCACGGGGAGAAAAGCTGTCGGGCGATGTAGTCGAAGCTTTGGAATGGCTCGAACGCCTGGATGCCCCGATCATTGCGGCGCCGTCGGCTTATGCAGGACAGCCCTTCAAGAATTTTGTTCCCAACAACGATCTCGACGCGGTAGGCGGCGATCCCGCCCGGATCGGTGAGATCCGGACCGCCAAGAACATTCGGCCGTGCCTGTTCGATGCCACTGTTCCGTTGATCTATGCGTGGACGTTCGAGAACGGCGCGGAGGCCGAACGGCACGCGTGCACGATCCGCCAGATAGCAGACAAACTTTATCAACTCGGCCGTGGCGTTGACATGGCTTGGGCGACTGGCGAGATCGTTGCCGATGCCGTCGAGGTCGAGGCGCGTTTTCGCGCGCATGGCGGCGTTCAGTGGAGGCCTAACAAGGGCGGGGAGGGCAAATTACTATTATGTCCTCATTTCGGTTCGCTTGCGGGTCTGACGAGGCGCTACGAAAGGGTGCGCGGGCGGTTCAAGAGGGTCGGGAAAGGCAAGAAGGCAAGCCTCCGGTTCGCTCAAGCGCCGAAACCGAGTTTCAGGCCTGTTCCCTATAACAGTCCTTCGACCTTTCTATTGTTCGAAATCAGATTGGGCGATGCCTTCGCGCCCCGTTCCCTCGATCGGATTGTCGTGCTGACGGAAACGATCCGGGACCTGGCCGCCGAACGGTTGAAAGCGTCCACTTGGCGCGGCGACGATCCCAAGCGCGAAGTCTTAATCGAAAAGGTCTTCGTCGGCCGCGATGCAACGGAAGCCGACAAGGCGCGGCGCATCCGAATTACGCCCCTGCCGTCCATCGGCCATCCGCAAGTGGCGCGTTCGATCCGGCGCGTGCTCGTCACTGTACTCCCGGATTGTCCTATTCCCGCCGACGATGTCGCCTGGGCATTTTCGGGTCTTGCGATCGGAAGCGACAATGAGTCCGGCGAAATCATCGAATTGGTCCGGGCCGGCGACCGCACGATGCTCCACCATTACGGTGTGGAAGATGCAGCGCCAGCGCGCCTCTGGCGCACCGTCACCCCCGTGGTCCTACCGGATCACGCCGCGCGCCGCCGTATCGATCCCCGTAGAAAGCTGCAGGAAGCAAAAGGCGGCGCTGAACGGGCACAGGAAAACGCGGCCGCAGAGCGCGCCGTGCGTCAGGCGCTACGCCATGCGGGCATCGAGTCGCCAGCGCAAGCGATCCGGGTCCAGCGCGAGCCGTTCGAGGGGAAAGGGCGGCGGGCGGAAAACTTCACGAAAGAAACACGTTTTGTTAAAGAGCGGCTCTGGCATGCGGAAGTGGTGTTCGCGCAAGCTATTCAAGGTCCGCTTCTCATCGGCGATGGCCGTTACCTTGGGCTTGGCCTGATGGCGCCAGTCCGGCGCGCGGAAGGCATATTTGCGTTCGCCATCACGGATGGATTGGCGGATCAGGCCGAGCCCCTTGCGCTCACCCGTGCCTTGCGCCGCGCCGTCATAGCGCGCGTGCAGGAGAAGATTGGGCGAGAAACGTTGCCGGCTTTCTTTACCGGCCACGCGGCTGATGGAACGCCGTTGCGATCCGGCCTGCATGAGCATCTGGCGTTCGTATGCGACACGCCGCGCAAGCGGTTGCTGATCGTTGCGCCGCATGTCCTCGCACGTCGCGACGCTTCGAAGACCGAGCGTGACAGGTATCTTCCATTGCTCGAGGACGCTGTCGCGGGTTTTCGAGAGTTGCGCGCAGGGCCTGCCGGGAAGCTTGTTCTGGCTCCTACGCTCATCGAGCAGTCCGTTGATCCACTTTTCGCGCCATCCCCGATTTGGAATAGCGTGACACCCTATCGCGTCACGCGGCATGCGAAGCTTCGTGACGCCGCTGCGGCGCTTGAGGCAGACGTTCTCGCCGAATGCCTTCGCGAAGGTCTTCCGCCGCCCCGGATCGAAGTCTCTGAAACCTTCGGAAAGCCGGGTTTGGGCCTTTTCGGCCGTGCGCAGCTCACCTTTCGCACCGCGGTCGCCGGCCCCTTGATATTGGGTCGCGATCGGCATCTCGGCGGCGGGCTATTCGAGGCAATGGGGTAGTCCATAGACCTGCGGGGGGCAAGCGCGATGACCGACACCCAACTCGAATTTCACCTTCCCGCGCCGCCGGTCAGCGGCGACACGCCGCTGATTCCTGCCCGGATGGTGAACGAGTTCGTGTATTGTCCGCGGCTCGCCTACCTGATGTGGACGCAAGGCGAGTGGGCGGAGACGGGCGATACGGTCGAAGGCCACCGTGTTCACGCGCGCGTCGACAAGCCCAATGCGCCGCTGCCGGCGCCGCAGGCTCTCGAAGGCGATGAAGGGCCGGATGCCGACAAGATCGTCAGCCGCTCGCTCACGCTCTGCTCCACGACGCTGGGCGTCATCGCCAAGCTCGACATCGCCGAGGCGGAGGATGGCGTCGTCACGCCCGTCGATTACAAGCGGGGCAAGCGCCCGCATGTGGCGCACGGCGCTTACGAGCCGGAGCGCATCCAGATCTGCCTTCAGGCGCTGCTTCTGGAAGAGCACGGCTATCGCGTCGAGGAGGGCGCGATCTACTATGCCGAAAGCAGGGAGCGCGTGCGTATCGCGCTGGACGATGCGCTGCGCGTGGCGGCGCGAACGGCCGTCAGCGAGTTGCGCCTGACGGTCTCGCAAAGCCGCATCCCGCCGCCCCTCAAGGATAGCCCGAAATGCCCACGCTGCGCGCTCGTGACGGTGTGTCTGCCGGACGAGGTGCGCGCCCTTTCAGGCTCCTCGCTCGCGCCGCGCACGATCGCCGTTCCGCCCGACGAGGCTCTCCCGCTCATCGTGCAATCCCAGCATGCGCGGATCGGCAAGGAGGGCGATACACTCAAGATCACCGACGAGGAGAAGGGCGAGACGCAAGTGCGCCTCATCGACATTTCGGATGTGGCACTGTTCGGCAATGTGTCGATCACCACGCCGGCGCTCGCGGCGCTGCTCGAGCGCGAGATTCCCGTCACCTTCCATAGCCACAGCGGCTGGTTTCGCGGCGTGGCTCACGGTGTCGGCCATCGCAATGTCGAGGTCCGCACGGCACAATATCGCATGAGCTTCGACGAGGCCGCTTGCCTCAGGTTCGCAAAGGACCTGGTTGCGGCGAAGATCGCGAACCAGCGGACCATCCTTCGCCGCAACTGGCGTGGAACGGCGGAAGAGCGGCAGGCGGTTCTCGACCGGCTTTCCGCCGCGCGAAAGTCCGCCGACGCGGCGACGGCGCTCACGCAGTTGCTCGGCATCGAAGGGGACGCGGCGACCGTCTATTTCCGGGCTTTCGCGAGCCTGTTGAAATCGCCCGAGGATAAGCAAGGAACGGGCGAACTCGCGGCGTTCCGCTTCGAGGC
>Ga0180222_1001737_pt1 | contig 20756 bp, 23 predicted proteins | sample eDN5th37CKraftOP_FD_151336 | JGI IMG/M metagenome (GOLD analysis project Ga0180222, IMG submission 151336) | Enriched Organic Plus compost microbial communities from Emeryville, California, USA - eDNA 5th pass 37_C Kraft OP (version 2) (version 2) ... | reverse complement strand
ACCGGATCGAAGGGCCCGGCGTGCAGTTCTTTGCGCGGGTCGAAGGGAGCTATTTTGCGATTCTCGGCTTGCCGCTGCTGCCGCTGCTCGATTACCTCCGGTCGCGCGGACTGGTGGCGACATGACCGGCGCGCCCTGGGCGGAGGTGATCGGTGACCCGATCGCTCAGTCGAAATCGCCGGCGATTCACGGCTTCTGGCTGGCGGAGCTGGGGTTACCCGGCGAATTCCGCGCAACGCGCGTGAGCCCGGCGGAACTCGCCGACTTTCTCGCCGCGCGGCGGGCGGACCCCGCCTGGCGAGGCTGCAGCGTCACGATCCCGCACAAGCGAGCGGTGATCGACCATCTCGACCGCCTCACCGACGCCGCCGAATCGGTCGGCGCGGTCAATTGCATCCATCGCGATGGCGAGCGGCTGGTCGGCCATAACACCGATGTCGATGGTGTCATGGCGGCGATCGACCTCCACCGCGCCGAAGTTCGCCGGCCAGTGCTGATCGGGGCCGGCGGCGCCGCGCGCGCTGCGCTGGCGGCGCTTCGCGCCCGCGGCGCGCGCGACCTCGCGATCGTTGCGCGCGATGGCGCCGCGGCGTTGCGCCTGGCGGACGCGTTCGCCCTTTCCGCCCGGCATTTTTCGTTCGACCACAGCGAAGGCGCGCTCGCCGGCGCGGATTTTGTGATACAGGCGACTCCGTTGGGGATGCAGGGCATGTCGCCGTTGCCGGAGACCTTGCTCGATGCGCTCGCGGCGGTGGACGGGCGGGCTGTCGTCTTCGACATGGTCTATGCTCCGCTCGAAACGGAGTTGCTCAGGAGGGCCGGGGATTTGGCGCTGCGAAAGGTCAACGGTCTGACGATGCTCGTCGGGCAGGCGCGCGCGGCATTCCGGCTCTTCTTCGGAGCGGAGCCGCCCGCCGACGACGCGGCGCAGATCGCGAGGCTCACGGCATGATCGTTCTCGGGCTCACCGGATCGATCGGCATGGGCAAGTCGACTGTCGCCCGAATGTTCGCCGAAGAGGGCGTGCCCGTGTTCGACGCTGATCGGGTGGTGCGCGAGCTGCAGGGGCCGGGCGGCGCGCTGGTCGCGCCGATCGAGGCCGAATTTCCGGGCTCGACTGGTCCCGACGGCGTGAAACGCGCGGTCCTCGCCGAAATGGTGCTGCACGACCGCGCCGTGTTGAAGCGACTGGAGGCGATCGTCCACCCTGAGGTGGCGAAGGCGCGCGCGGCGTTCATCGAGGCGCATGGCGATGCGCCGCTGGTGGTGCTCGACATCCCGTTGCTGTTCGAGACGGGTGGCGACAAGGACGTCGACAAGGTCGCGGTGGTCTCGGCGGATTCCGATGTCCAGCGCGCGCGCACGCTTTCGCGGCCCGACATGACGCCGGAGAAGTTCGTGCAGATCATGATGCACCAGATGCCCGACGCCGAGAAGCGCAAGCGCGCGGATTTTGTGATTCCGACGGACGGACCGCTCGAGGAGACTCGCGAGTCCGTTCGGCGGATCGTGGCTTGCCTCGCCGGCGGCGGCGACTAATCATAGGTCCCCGATGCGCGAGATCGTATTCGACACGGAAACCACCGGTCTGTCCCCGGCCAGCGGCGACCGGCTCGTGGAGATCGGCTGCGTCGAGCTCATCAACCGCGTCGAAACCGGCCACACCTTCCACGCCTATTTCAATCCCGGACGCCCGATGCCGATCGAGGCGGAGGCGGTGCATGGGCTGTCCGATCGTTTCCTTGCCGACAAGCCGCCGTTCGAGGAGTTGGTCGAAGACCTGCTCGACTTCCTCGGCGATTCGCCGCTGGTCGCGCACAATGCGGGCTTCGACTTCTCCTTCATCAATCACGAGCTGGGTCTCTGCGGCCGACCGAGGGTGTGCGAGAGCCGGATGATCGACACGCTGGTGCTCGCCCGCCAGAAATTTCCGGGCGCCAAGCACAGCCTCGATGCGCTATGCGCCCGTTTCGGCGTAGATCGCTCGATCCGGGTCAAGCATGGCGCGCTTGTCGACGCGCAGCTGCTCGCCCAGGTCTATGTCGAGCTTACCGGCGGTCGGCAGATCGGGCTCGGCCTCGTCACCGAGACGATCATCGTCGAGACCGTCCGCGAGGAGACGATCACGGTGTCCGTCGAGGCGCGGCCGCCGCGACCGCACGCGCCCACCGAAGAGGAGCTTGAACGGCACGCCGCATTCATCGCGGCGATGAAGGACCCGATCTGGCACCGGCTGGCGCCGGGCGGTTGACCTGCCGACGCGCCGCGCCCACATGGCCGGCAGGACGAGAGACTGGAGCAGTTCAATGGACATCCGGGTTTCCGGGCATCAGATCGACACCGGCGAATCGCTTCAGGCAGAAGTTGACGCGCGGATGAAAGCGATCGCCGAGAAATATTTCTCCCGCGCCATCGCCGCCCAGGTCACATTCGGCAAGGGACCCTATGAGCGCAGCTTCACCTGCGACATTGTCGCCCACGTTCCCTCGGGGGTCGTGCTGAAGGGAAGCGGCGCCGGCAACACCGCGCCGCTCGCCTTCGACCAAGCGGCGGAGCGGATCGAGAAGCAGCTTCGCCGCTACAAGCGGCGGCTGAAGGCCCGATCGGCGCAGGCCCATCTCGCCGAACAGGCGGACGCGCAGGCGATCGACGCGGCCTACACGGTCTTCGCCTCCGCGGCCGAAGAGGAGGAGGCGCCGGACCATCCGCCGGTGATCGCCGAGACCCGGGTGGATATTCCGACCGCGACGGTGTCCGACGCGGTGATGCAACTCGATCTCAGGAACATGACGGCCCTTCTGTTTCGGAACCAGGCGACCGGCGCGCTCAACATGGTGTACCGACGAGGTGACGGCACGATCGGGTGGGTCGAACCGAAAGGCTGACCCCAAGCGCAGCCCTTCGTTCCGGACCGACACGGGCATGGCCCGCCTGGTGCTCCAATGACTCACCTTTCCGAAATCCTCTCCAGCGAGGCGATCGACGCCGATCTGGTCGCGGCCAACAAGAAGAGCCTGTTCCAGCAGCTCGCGGCGGCCGCGGGCAAGCTCACCGGCCTCGCCCCGAAGGCCATCGTCACCGCGCTCAACGAGCGCGAGAAGCTCGGCTCGACCGGGTTCGGCAATGGCAGCGCGATCCCCCACGGCAAGGTGGCCGGCATCGATCGCGTCTTCGGCTATTTCGCCAGGCTCGAAAGCCCGATCGACTTCCAGGCGGTGGACGGGCTCCCCGTCGATCTCGTCTTCCTGCTGCTCTCGCCGCCCGACGCCGGGGCGGAGCATCTGAAGGCGCTGGCCAGCGTCAGCCGGACGTTCCGCGACCGCCAGATCCTGGCGAAGCTCCGCGGCGCGCGCTCGAAGGATGCGCTCTACGCGCTGCTCGCGGGGACAGAGGCGCTGCATGCCGCCTGAGTCAGGCGAACTTGCACATTTCCGGGCGCTTGAATCGCTCTACGCCTCCGCGCCGATCAATCGCCTGTTCCGCTCGCGGCTCGAAATCGTCGCGGCGGGGGAGGCGCGGATCGTCTTCGACGTGACGCCTGAGACCTATCACGCCGCCGGGGCCGCGCACGGCACGCTCTATTTCAAGATGATGGACGATGCCGCCTTCTACGCGTGCAACTCCCTCGTCAGCGACCGTTTCCTGCTCACCACCGCCTTCAACCTGGTCTTCACCCGGCCGATTCGCGGCGGGCGCATCACCGCCGAGGGTCGCTGGATCAGCGGCCGCAAGCGCATCTTCGTCGGCGAGGCGCGGTTGGTGAACGAGGACGGCGAGGAATGCGGCCGCGGCACCGGCACGTTCATGCGCTCCCACATCGCGCTGTCCGGGCTCGACGGCTACCGAGTCGGGGAATGAGCGGGCGGCTGGCCGGCGCCGTGCTCGCCTCGGCGCTGCTCCGGCTCGCCGAATCCCGCGGCGGGTTCGGCGCTGTGCTGGCGCGCGGCGAGGACCGCAACGGGACGGTCGGCGTCGTGCTGCTCGAACGGGGCGAAAGGCCGCGGTTCTTCGAGCGGACGCTCTCCGCCGAGGCGCGGTATGAATGGGTCGCGACGATCGAGGGAATCGACGACATGGACGAATTTTCGGAGCGCCTGCGACGCCTCCGCGACCGCGATCCGGACCTATGGATCGTGGAACTGGATATCGCATCATCGGACCGGTTCGCCGCTGAAATGAACGCGCTCGATTGACGTGCGGCGAGGGGGGCCGTAGCGCGCCTTGAGCCCGGTTGGCGGGCGAGGCAGCGAGGGCCGACCGCGACCCAGAGTAATTGGGGGGCGGCCGACGCGAGACGGGAGGCGATCGGGGCGACAGGGCGCCCGGCGTTCGATCAGTCGACCGCACGGTTATCGGTTCTAAATGCATATCTCTCTTCGCGCGACCACGATGGCCGCGACGGCTCTGATCGTGTTCGCCGCGGCCGGCTTTGCCGGTCCTTCGACGGCTTCGGAAGCGGACGGCACGCTCGCCATCCCCTACACCGATCACGCTTCCAGCGCGCTCCACGCGCCGACTCTGGGCCTCAACGACGCGAACGAGGCCGCCGCGACGGCGGCGGATGCCGGCATCGCCGCGCCGGCGCCGGTCGAAACCCATGCGTCGGCCCACGCCCAGCCGGTTCCGTTCGCACCGGACGTAGACGACGACAGAGGTGCGCCCGCCCGCTCGCTCGCCCAGCTCGTCGCCGATTATGCGGCGAGCGAGGCGCCGGATCATGAGACGGACTGCCTCGCGCGCGGCATTTATTACGAGGCGAAGGGCGAACCCCTGGCCGGCCAGCTCAGCGTCGCCGAAGTCATTATCAACCGCAGCCGCTCGGGCCGCTTCCCCTCGACCATCTGCGGTGTCCTGCGCCAGCCCTCGCAATTCTCCTTCGTGCGCGGCGGCACGATTCCGCAGCCGCCCTCCGGTTCGCGCGACTGGCGGATCGCGGTCGCGATCGCGCAGATCGCCATGGCTGACCTCGCCGACGGCGCCGCCGAGGGGGCGCTCTACTTCCACGCCCGCTCGGTCCATCCCGGCTGGCGGCGCACGCGGGTCGCGACGATCGGCAACCACGTCTTCTACCGCTGACCTGTGCGTCGGCGGACGAACCGGCCCGCTTCCCAGTGCCCAGGAAGCGGGCCCTTTTTCTGCCCGGGTTTCAATCGTTCCCGTTTCATTCTAGCGTGACGGAATGACGGTGCGACTCATCCCTACCGCCGGCCTGGAGGATGGGCCGCTCGCCGCGGCCGACGTGGCGCGCGGGGTGGCGCGGCTCTTCTTCCGGCACGAGCTTTACGCGATGTGCGAGGTGCCGCTGCCCAACGGCCGGCGCGCCGACATGGTCGCCATCGACGCCAGGGGCGCGCTCACCATCGTCGAGATCAAGGTCTCGCGCGCCGACCTGATCGGCGACGGCAAGTGGACCGACTATCTCGATTATTGCGATCACTTCTTCTGGGCGGTGCCGGTCGGCTTTGCGCTCGATCCGTTCGACCATCCGGCGCGCGGACCGGACTGCGCCGGCCTGATCGTCGCCGATCGCTACGATGCGGAAATCATCCGGCCGGCGCCGGCGCGGCCGCTGCCGCCGGCGCGGCGCAAGGCGGAAACGCTGCGCTTCGCCCGGCGCGCGGCGCGGCGACTCCTCGGTGGGCTCGATCCGGGACTCGCTGAGTTCGACTAGTCCTGGGAGGCGGGCGGGCGCGCCTGCCCGCTCGACGGTGGCCGACGCAGCGCCTGCAGGATCATCGCCGCGCGCGGATCCTGCTCGGCATAGTCGATCGCCGAATAGCCGGAGACGTTGTCGGTCTGGTTGGGATCGGCGCGATTGGCGAGCAGCAGGCGGACCATCGGCAGGTTGTAGGCCCGGACCGCGAACATCAGCGGCGTCTCGCCCTGGGAATTGCCGAGATTGGGATTGGCGCCGCGCTCGAGCAGCGCCTCGGCGCCTTCGCGCCAGCCGATCTGCGCGGCGATGATCAGCGGCGTCACGCCCTCATTGTCCTGGATGTCCGGTCGCGCGCCGTGGGAGAGCAGGTATCGCAGCCAGGTGATGTCGCGGCCGCGGGTCACGATGTGCAGCGCCCCCTGGCCGTCGTCGCCGCGCGCATTGACCACGGTCGAGCCGGGCCCCGAGATCAGACTTTCGACCGTTGCCCCGTCGCGCGAACGCACTGCCTTCAGGAAGGAATAGCCTTCCGAATAGCCCATCTGCGCCAGCACCGGGGTCGCGACGGAGGCGATCAGCGCGGCAACCAGCAAAGCACGGGTTCGCCCTGCCATTTTCCGCCAATTCCTTTTGTCCAAACGGCTTGATCCGCGCCGTTTAGCAAAGCATGGCTGGTCTTGCCATGAATGAAAACGGGTTTTCGCGCGCCGCCGTCATTGCGCTCGGCATCGCGCTCGCATCAACGCTCGCCGGCTGCCACCAGGTCTCCGAGCCGCCGCCGCTCGCCGGCGCGACGATGGGCGGCCCGTTCGCGTTGACCGACCAGGACGGGCGGCGCGTCACTGACCGTCAGTTCGTCGGGAAGTACCGGATCATGTATTTCGGCTACAGCTTCTGCCCGGACGTCTGCCCGACCGATCTCGCGCTGATCGGCGCGGGCCTCAGGCAGTTCGAGCAGGCCCATCCCGCGCTGGCCACGAAGGTGCAGCCGATCTTCGTTACCGTCGATCCGGCGCGCGACACGCCGGAAGTGCTCAAGCGCTACGTCGCCGCCTTCCATCCGCGGCTGATCGGGCTCTCCGGCAGCGAGCAGGAAATCGCCCGCGTCGCGCGCGAATATGCGGTCTATTTCAATCGCGAGGCGCCGGGGCCCGGCGCGCCGAGCGACGCCTACCTGGTCGATCATTCGCGCACGATCGTGCTCTACGGCCCGGACGGAAAGCCGATCGCGCTGCTGCCCCAGGACCAGGGGCCGGACGGCTTCGCGCGCGAGCTCGCGCGCTGGGTGCGATGAGGGCGCGCTTCTGGGAGCTGCCGCTCGAAGCGCTCGACCGCGCCGAATGGGAGGCCCTGTGCGACGGCTGCGGCAAATGCTGCCTGCACAAACTCGAAGATGCCGACACCGGCGAGATCTACCCGACGAACGCCGCCTGCCGCCTGCTCGACCGGCATAGCTGCCGCTGCACCAACTACCGGCAACGCAAGGCGCTCGTGCCCGATTGCGTGCGGCTCGACGAGAAGAGCATCAAGCGGATCGGGTGGCTGCCCTCGACCTGCGCCTATCGGCTGCGCCGCGAGGGCAAGCCTCTCCCCGAATGGCACTATCTCGTCTGCGGCGACCGCGAGGCCGTGCACGAGGCGGGAATGTCGGTGCGCGGATGGACAGTCAGCGAAGATGAAGTGGGCGATCTCGAGCAGCACGTCGTCGATCGCCTCCTCTGAGGCGCGGATCGGCGACATTCCCGTCACACTGCGCGTGTCTGCGCGGGCGCGGCGGCTCCGGCTGCGCGTCGATCCGCGCACCCGCGCAGTGCTGCTGACGATGCCGCGCCGCACCTCGCGCCACGCGGCGCTCGCCTGGGCGACGGAGCATCGCCAATGGCTCGAGGAGACGCTTGCCGCGATGCCGGCCGGGCTGCCGATCGAGCCGGGCGCGCGCATCCCCGTTCGCGGGCGCGAGCTGGTCGTGGACTGGGCACCGCATCTCGGCCGGCGCGTCGAGCCCGCGGGGGACAGACTGGTCGTCGGCGGCCTGCGCGAAAGCCTGCAGGGCAGGGTGCTCCGCTGGCTAAAGGCCGAGGCGCTGGCGCTGCTCACCGAGGAGACGCGCGAGTTCGCCGCGAAATGCGGCGTCTTGGCGTCGCGCGTCGGGGTCGGGGATCCCGTGTCGCGCTGGGGAAGCTGCGCCAGTTCCGGCACTATCCGCTACAGCTGGCGGCTCATCATGGCGCCCGATTTCGTGCGCCGCGCCACCGTCGCGCACGAGGTCGCGCACCTCGTGCACATGAACCACGCGCCGGCCTTCCATGCCTTGGTCGCCGAGTTGCTTGGGGCCGATCCGGGCCCGGCACGCAAGTGGCTGCGGCGCGAGGGCGCGCGGCTCCACCGGATCGGGCGCGAGGGCTAGCGGTCGCCGAAATCGCGACCGTCGCCTTCCCGGTCCGGGGGCAGCGGGCGGGGCGGCCGCGGCGCACGTGGCGGACGGTCGCGCAGGTCGGTGCCGAGCCGGCCGGGCGGTAGCGGACGCGGGCGGTCCTTGCCGGGCGGCGGCGGCAGGCTCGAATCCAGCGTGCCGAATATGTCGTCCTCGTCGGGCGGCTGCGCCTCGACCGGGAGCCCGTTCTCGTCCACCAGCGGCTGCGGCTCGAGCCCGTTTTCGTCGGGCGGCGCCAGCCACATTTCCTGGTCAGGATTCATTTGCCAGTCCGGCGCGTTGGCGTCGGTCGCGAAAGGCTCGACCGGCCGGTTGGCGACGGCGACGACCATGAAGTCGTGGAAGGCCTGCGCCGGCGCGCGGCCGCCGTAGAGGCCGCCCACGACGCGGGAATCGTCTCGGCCCATCCATACGCCGGTGGTGATCCCGCTCGAAAATCCGATGAACCATCCGTCGCGGTTGGACTGGGTGGTCCCGGTCTTGCCCGCCGTCGATCGGCCGAGTTGTGCGTTCCTGCCCGTCCCATGCTCGACGACGGCCGAAAGAAGGTCGGTCATCTGCGCCGCGACCCAGGGGGGCAGCAGCACGCGATTCTCGTCGGGCGGATGGCTGTAGAGCAATGTGCCGTCCATCGTCGTCACCCGGCGGATGCCATAGGGTGTGACGCCGACGCCGCCGCGCGCGACGGTGGCGTAGGCGCGGGTCATGTCGATCAGGCGCACATCGGCCGTGCCGAGCGCCATCGACGGATAGGTGCTGATCCGCGTGCTGATGCCGAGGCGTTGCGCCATGTCGGCGACGGTGCGCGTCCCGACCTGTTGCGCGAGCCGCGCCGCGACGGTGTTGATGGAATAGGCGAAGGCGGCGCGCAGCGGCACCGGCCCGACATAGCGGCCGTTGTCGTTGCGCGGGCTCCAGCCGGCGATCGTGACCGGTTCGTCGACGACCATCGTATCCGGCCGGAACCCCGCCTCCAGGGCAGCGAGATAGACGAACAGCTTGAACGCCGATCCGGCCTGGCGGGTCGCCTTGGTCGCGCGGTTGTAGTTCGATTCGACATAGTTGCGCCCGCCCACCATCGCGCGGACAGCGCCATCGCGGTCGAGCGCGACGAGCGCGCCTTGCGCGCCCTGCGGCGTGTCGGCGTTGATCGCGCGATGGGCCGCGCGCTGCATGTCGAGATTGATTGTCGTCCACACGTCGATCGGCTGGCTGGTCTCGTCGATCAGCGTGTCGAGCTGCGGCAGCACCCAGTCGGTGAAGTAGCGCACGCTGTCCTGCCGCTCGGCCGGTCGGGCGAAGGCGACCTCGTCCAGACCGGCGGTGGCCGCCTCGGCCGGGCTGATCGCGCCGTTCTCCGCCATCAGGCTGAGCACCACGCGGGCGCGGCTGCGCGCCGCATCCTCGTCAGCGGACGGCGCGTAGTTCGAGGGCGCCTTCACGAGACCGGCGATGATCGCGGATTCGGCGAGCGACAATTGCGTGGCGCCGTGGCCGAAGAAGCGGCGCGAGGCGGCGTCGATGCCGTAGGCGCCGCCGCCGAAATAGACGCGGTTCAGGTACAGTTCGAGGATCTGGTTCTTCGAAAAGCGCCATTCGAGCGCGAGCGCGAGGATCGCCTCGCGCACCTTCCGGCCGAAGCTGAAATCGTTGTTGAGGAAGATGTTGCGCGCGAGCTGCTGGGTGACGGTCGATCCGCCCTGCGCCCAGTGCCCGCGGGTCAGCCGGACCGTCAGCGCGCGGGCGATGCCGATTGGATCAACGCCAGGATGGTAGCGGAAGCGCCGGTCCTCGGTTGAGATCAGCGCCGCGCGCATCGTCTCCGGAATCTGGTCGTAGCGCAGCCACTGGCCGAAGACCGGGCCCATCGTCTGGATGATCGTGCCGTCGTCGGCGCGCACGCGGACTGTCTGGCCGAGATTGGAACGCCGCTGCAGCTCGGCGAAGCTCGGCAGCTGGTTGACCGCCACCGCCACGGCGACGCCCAGCGCCACCCCGCCGACGAGAGCGAGATAGAGACAGACCTTCAGGAAGCCGACGATCGCCCGGCGCAATCGGGAGCGGGGAACGGCATTGGCCATGGCGGATCAGGGATAAAGACGGCGAGTCATCGCGGCAAGCACAAGCGCGGCGCTCCTTAACGCAGCCTTGCCGCGGCATGGACGGCGGCGCGCCTGCGCCCTTGCGATTGGAGGGGAACGGTGCCTACAGCAAGACCTCCAACAGGGAGCCCGAGATGAACGACGGCAGCAGCGTCAGATTTTCCGAGCAGGAGGCGCTCGACTTCCACAGCCAGGGTCGGCCGGGGAAGATCGAGATCATCGCATCGAAGCCAATGGCGACCCAGCGTGACCTTAGCCTCGCCTATTCGCCCGGCGTTGCCGTCCCGGTGCGGGCGATCGCTGAAAATCCCGGCGCCGCCTACGATTATACCGCCAAGGGCAATCTCGTCGCGGTCATCTCGAACGGCACCGCGATTCTCGGTCTCGGCAATCTCGGCGCGCTCGCCTCCAAGCCGGTGATGGAGGGAAAGGCCGTCCTGTTCAAACGCTTCGCCGACGTCGACGCGATCGACCTCGAAATCGCGACCGAGGACGTCGACAAGTTCATCTCTGCGGTGGAGCTGCTGGAGCCGAGCTTCGGGGGAATCAACCTTGAGGACATCAAGGCGCCCGAATGCTTCATCATCGAGCAGACGCTGCGTGAGCGGATGAACATTCCGGTCATGCACGACGACCAGCATGGCACCGCGATCATCAGCGCCGCCGGGCTCATCAACGCCTGCTTCCTCACCGGGCGGTCGCTGAAGGATATCAAGGTTGTGGTGAATGGCGCCGGCGCCGCGGCGATCTCCTGCACTGCGCTGATCAAGGCGATGGGCGTGCCGCACGATCAGCTCATCATGTGCGACCGCCAGGGCGTCATCTACGAAGGCCGCACCGACGGCATGGACCAGTGGAAGTCGGCCCATGCGGTGAAGACCGAGGCGCGCACGCTGGCCGAGGCGATCAGGGGCGCCGACGTATTTCTCGGCCTCTCGGCCGCCGGCGCGCTCAAGCCGGAGATGGTGAAGGAGATGGCGTCCAGGCCGATCATCTTCGCCATGGCCAACCCGGATCCGGAGATCACGCCGCCCGAGGCGAAGGCGGTGCGTCCAGACGCGATCGTCGCCACGGGCCGTTCGGACTATCCGAACCAGGTCAACAACGTGCTCGGCTTCCCCTTCATCTTCCGCGGCGCGCTCGACGTGCGCGCGACCGCGATCAACGACGAAATGAAGATCGCCGCGGCGCGGGCGCTCGCCGAGCTGGCGCGCGAGGCGGTGCCGGAGGAGGTCGCGGCCGCCTATGGCCGGACCCACAGCTTCGGCCCGGACTACATCATCCCGGCGCCGTTCGATCCGCGGCTGATGGAGGTGGTGCCGGCGGCGGTCGCGCAGGCGGCGATGGACACCGGCGTCGCGCAACGGCCGATCGCCGACATGGACGAATATCGCACCCGCCTGCGCTCGCGGCTCAACCCCACCACCTCGGTGCTGAGCCTCGCCTACGAGGCGGCGCGCGCCAATCCGAGCCGCGTGCTCTTTGCCGAGGGCGAGGAGGACGTGGTGCTGCGCGCGGCCGTCGCCTTCCGCGACGGCGGCTATGGCATACCGATGCTGGTCGGCCGCGACGATGTCCACGATCGCCTGCGCGCGCTCGGCGTCGACGACCCGGAGAGCTTCACCGTCTTCAACAGCCGCAACTATCCAAAGGTGCCCGAGCTCGCCGACTTCCTCTACCAGCGGCTGCAGCGGCGCGGCTATCTGCACCGCGAGGTCGAGCGCATCGTCAACCAGGACCGCAACATCTTCGCCGCGCTGCTGCTCGCCGCCGGCGAGGCGGACGTGATGATTACCGGCGTCACGCGCACCTATGCGCAGAACCTGCGGCAGATTCGCCGCGTGCTCGATCCGCAGCCGGGGGTGACGCCGTTCGGCATCCATATTCTCGTCGGCCAGTCGCACACCGTCTTCATCGCCGACACGACCGTGACCGAGCGGCCGAGCGGGGCCCAACTCGCCGAGATCGCGATCCAGACCGCCGCCGTGGCGCGGCGCATGGGACACGAGCCGCGCGTCGCCTTCCTGTCCTATTCGACCTTCGGCAATCCCGAGGGCAGCTTCCTCGACCGTATCCGCGACGGGGTGAGGGAGCTCGACAAGCGCAACGATATCGACTTCGAATATGAAGGGGAGATGCCGCCGGACGTCGCGCTCAACCCGGCGATGCACAAGATCTATCCGTTCAGCCGGCTCACCGGCCCGGCCAACGTGCTCGTCATGCCAGGCCTTCAGACCGCGAATATTTCCGCGAAGCTGCTGAAGGAGCTGGGCGGCGAGGCGATGATCGGGCCGCTGCTCGTCGGCATGGAACATCGCGTCCAGATCGCCGCGATGACGGCAACGGCGTCGGATCTCGTCACGCTGGCGGTGCTCGCCGCGGGGCAGATCGTCCGCTGAGCGGAGCCGGCGGCGCGGCTACTGCGGATTGTCGGGCGTGTAGCCGCCCTGTCCGACCTGGCCGACCGCGCCGATATTGCCGAACAGCTCCTCGAAGAGGCCGCGCTCGGTACCCGGAACCGGCGTCTTGCCGCCATCCGGCCGGATGTTCCGGACCAGGTCCATCCCGGTGCGCTCGACCCTCTCCACATTGCCCTGGTCGTCGAAGCGCACGTGCAGCACGGTCGAGTCGACCGGCCGCGGCATACGGAACGCATAGGCGTGGGTCTGGCGCGAGACGTAATACCAGTCGCGCTGGTCGAACTGGCCGGTGAAGGTCGGCCGGCCAAGCGTGCCCCGCACCGAATCGCGGTTGTCCACGCCCGGCTGGATGGCCTGCGCGAGACTCTGGTCGATCAGGTAGCCCTGGTGTGTGCGCAGCGGGGCGCAGCCCGCGGCCAATGTGGACCCACCGACCAGGGCGGCGAGAATGACGCGAGTGCCGAAAGGCGAGCCCATCCGAATCTCCTGAGCGTCCGGCCGGCACGGCGCCGCCGCGGACTTGACGTAACCGCACCAATATGAACATCGCCACAGCGGCGCAAGCCGCGCGCAGCACAGAGGAAATCTTGCCCCTCCTCCACCGCATTTTCCGCACGGCCGATCCGCGCGACGCCTGGCGCAAGCTCTACGACGCCATCGTGGCGCGCGCGCGCGATCCCCATTGGTATCGCGACGGGAGCGTGCCGGACACGATCGACGGGCGCTTCGACATGCTCGCGGCGCTGACCGCGCTCGTCCTGCTGCGTTTCGAAGCGCTCGGAGACGAGGGCCGCACGCCGGCGGTCCTGCTCACCGAGCTGTTCGTCGCCGACATGGATTCGTCGCTGCGGGAGATCGGCATCGGCGAATATGTGGTCGGAAAGCATATCGGCCGAATGATGAGCGCGCTTGGCGGCCGCCTCGGCGCGCTTCGGGCGGCGGGGCCGGGCGGCGATCTTGGCCCGGCGGTCCGACGCAACATCTTCCACGAATCGCCGCCGTCGGAGGAGGCGGTCGCGCTGGTCGCCGCGCGGCTCGCCGACTTCCGCGCGGGGCTGGGCGCGCTGGCGCTGGCGGACCTCGCCGAAGGGCGGCTGCCGTGAGCGCGCCCGAGTTCAGCCGGCCGGTGGCGCTCGACGCGCTGGGCGGGGCGCCGCGCCGCTTCGAGATCGAGGCGAACGAGGCGGAGCGTGCCGCGCTTGCCGAGCGCTTCGGCCTGCTCGCGCTGGACGCCCTCACGGCGGATGTGGCGCTGGTCCGCGAAGGGCAGGAGGTGCGCGCCGAAGGGCATGTGCACGCGCGCGCGACGCAGAGCTGCGTCGCGACCGGTGCGCCGGTGCCTGCCGAGGTGGACGCGCCGCTCGGCCTCGTCTTCCGCCCGCTCGTCGAGGCGCGTCCCGACGAGGAGATCGAGCTCGGCGAGGAGGAGCTCGACGTCGTTTTCTACGAAGGCGGCGCAATCGACCTCGGCGAGGCGGCGGCCCAGACGCTCTATCTGGCGCTGGACCCCTATCCGCGGTCGCCGGATGCCGAGGCCGCGCTTCGCGCGGCCGGCGTCAAGAGCGAGGAGGAAGCGGGCCCCTTTGGCGCGCTTGCCGGCCTCAAGGACAGGCTCAGCGGGCCTGATCGCGCGTCCTGAGCGACCGTTCGCCGCTTTCCGTCTCGATCTCGTTCGCATCGACTTGACCCGCGCGGTCGCGCCGGAAGGTGTAGCGAAAGCGCGGATCGTCGGGCGGGACGAAGACCTCGCCGTTCAGCCAGATCAGGGCGATGGCCGGCCGGCGTCCCTGGCGGTAGCGCAGGGTTCCGTCTTGGACGAATACGGTCGCGTCTCCAAAACGGCCGGCAAATTGGTCGAGTGGCGGCGCCTCGTTTTGGCGCGTCCGGGCGCGCTGCGCGTCCAGCGCCCATTCGGCGTCGATGCGCTCAGCCGCCGGGATGCGGCTCAGCGCGCTCTCTAGCGCCAGCACGTGGGCGTGATCGAGTGCCTCGACGGCGGGAACCGCGACGTCCGTCCGGACTCCGGTCCCCTCCCAGTTGCCGTTGGTGACGGGATTGACCGGGGTCGCCGCCGATACGAACACGGCATAGCCGGGGGCGACCGGAACGTCCCGGCCGGGGTTCGCGGCCCCGGCAGTGGGCTCGCCGACGATCGTCGCGCGGCCGGCGGCCTGCATCGTGTAGGCAAAGGCCTCGGCGCCCGACGCGGTGCGACCGCTGACCAGAATATAGACCGGCGTGGACAGGGCGGCGGTGGAGAGCACGGGCGGCCGCTCGCTCATGCGGCCCTGTCTGAAGCGGAACTCGTTATAGATATTGGCGTCGGCGGGAACGAAGGCGCTTACCAGGTAGCCGACCATCGACGGATCGCCGCCGCCGTTGCCGCGCAGATCGATGAAGATCGCATCGGCGGCGCGCCAGGCGGGCCAGTCCCGCTGCTCGAAGTCGATGGGGGCGAATCTGCTGAGCTTGAGATAGCCGATATTGCCCGGGAGCAACGCGACCTCGCGAAAGCCGTAGCCATCGCGCCGATCCTGTTCTTCGCGACCGTAGGCGGGCTCGGGCGCGTCGCCCGCCGCCGGCGCCTGCACCTCGGCGGCGGGCGAATAGGTGACGCGGAAATGCCGGTCGAGCGGCGACAGCCGGCGCGTCAGCGCGACCGCAAGCGCTTCGGGGGCAAGCCCGTCATAGCGGCCGGCCCGCGCCTCGGCGCGCAGGTCGGCGGCAATGGCGGCGGCGCGTTCGGGGTCGAAATAATTCTGCTCGATCGCTCCGGCCGTCCCCTCGACGACGATGCGCGGAGGCGGCGCACCTTGCGCCGCCGCGCCGGAGGCCAGCCCGGCGGCCAGGATAAGAGAAAGCCAGCGCATGGAACCCCCGGCCGGTTGGACAGGGATCCACTGTATTACGCCGCTAAATCACCTGTCAAGGATCAGAACGGAATGTCGTCGTCCAGGTCGTCGGCGAACCCGCCGCCGCTCGCCGGCGACGGGGCGGGCGCGCGCGAACCGCCGCCGAAGCCGCTCGAGCCCTCATAGCCGCCGCCATAATCGTCGCCGACGCTGCTGCCGCCGCGGCTGTCGAGCAGCACCAGCTCGCCGCGGAAGCGCTGGAGCACGACCTCGGTTGTGTAGCGGTCCTGCCCGTCCTGGCCCTGCCACTTGCGGGTCTGGAGCTGGCCCTCAAGATAGACCTTCGAGCCCTTGCGCAGATACTGCTTCGCGACGCGGCCGAGATTCTCGTTGAAGATGACGACCCGGTGCCACTCGGTCCGCTCCTGGCGGTTGCCGTCCCGGTCCTTCCAGGTCTCGGAGGTGGCGACGCGCAGCTCGACGACCTCGCCGCCGCTGTTGAGGCTGCGGACCTCGGGATCGGCGCCAAGGTTGCCGACCAGAATCACCTTGTTCACGCCCGCCATCGTTTCGTCTCCTGCCTCGGCCAAGCCATAGGCGATCGGCGCGGGCGCGCCAAGCGGTCAGGCGGAGGCGCTCGCCGTCTCGTCGGTGGGGCGAGCGCCGCGACGGTCGGCGATCACGTAACCGGCGACGAGCATGCCGACCATCACGATCTGCGCCGCGACGCTCTCCAGCGCCGGGAAGATGCCGAGCATCTCGATCCTCGGCATCCATTCGAGCGGGGTGACGCCGACGAAGCCCGCCTCCTGTAGCGCGGCGACGCCCTTGCCCGTCAGCACCACCGCGAGCGCCGCGATCAGCAGCGCGCTGTAGGCGAAGAACTTGGCGATCGGGAGCTTCCGGCTGAAGCGCAGCATCGCCCAGGCGATCGCGGCGAGCACCGCGACGGCGAGCAGGAAGCCGCCGAGCAGCGCCGTTCCCTGCCCCTCGGCGCCGAGCGCGGCGTAGAAGATGATCGTCTCGAACACCTCGCGATAGACGGCGATGAAGGCGAGGGCGAAGAGGAACCAGCCCGAGCCTTTCGACAGGGCATGGTCGAGTCGCTCCTTCACGTAGCGCTGCCACGCTCCCGCCTGCGCCTTGCCGTGCATCCAGACGCCTACGAAGAGGAGGATCAAGGCGGCGAGGATCGAGCCGAAGCCTTCGGTCATTTCGCGGCTCGCGCCGCTGATCGTGATGAAGCGCTGCGCCACCCACCAGGTCGCCGCGCCAGCGGCGAGCGCGATCGCCCAGCCCGCGTTCACCCAGCGCAGCAGCGGCCGCCGGTCGGCCTTGATGAGGAAGCCGATCATCGCGACGACGATGAGCAGCGCCTCCAGCCCCTCGCGGACGAGGATGGCGAAGGCGCCGACGAAGGTCGAGGCGCGGTCGGAAGCGGACGGCGCCAGCGCGGACTCGGCGCGTTCGAACAGGGCCTGGATCCGCTCGGCGCGCGCCGCGACGTCCTCGGCCGGCGCGCCCCGACCGATGGCGGCGCGAAGGCCGCCCATCTCGCGTTCGACCGCGCCGACCAGCGATCCGTCGCGCGTGGACAGCGCCGCTTCGACCGGCTCGAAACCGTCGAGATAGGCGCGCAGCGCCAGCTCGGTCGCGGCCGCGCGGTCCCCGGCGCGATATGCCGCAAGTGCCTGGGTCAGCAGCGCGCGCGCAAGGCCCAGCGGCGTTTCTCCCGGCGCCTGCCCGATCGCCTCGGGATGGGCGCGAAGATAGGCATAGACGCGCGCCGCGCGCTCCGGGCCGACGTCGCGGGCCAGCTCGGCGGGCGTCAGCGCGACGAAGCGCTGGAGGTCGGGGATTCGCGCGCGCAGAGCGGGATCGCTCGCCCACAGCCGCTCGCCCTCGGCGGCGAGTCGATCGGGGTGGGAGAAGCCGGCGATGTAAAAGGCCAGCGCCCAGCGGTCCTGCGCGGGCAAGTGCGCGAAGCTGGTCATCGCCGTGCCTTCGAGGCCCTGGCCGATCACCTGATAGTAGGCGAACAGGCTGCGCTGGGCGGCGCGGTCGCGGTCGGTGAAGGCGATCGGCGGCGGATCGAACAGGCGCGCCTGCGGCGTCGCGGCGTTGCCGTCCATGCCGTGGCAGGCCGCGCAGTTCTCGGAATAGAGCGCGGCGCCACGGGCGAGTTCGGGCGGCAAGGCTGGAGCGAGCGGCACCGGATAGGCGGCGAGCAGCGCGCCGCCGAGTGCACGCGTGCGCCGCTCGATGTCGGCCGGCGCCGCCTTCGCGTCGATCGCGCGGGCGAGCGCCTCGGCGTCGGCGACGAGGCGGGCGCGCTGCGGCCGGTCGGGCAGCGCGCGCAGACGCTGGACCACCGAGGCGGCAAATTCGCGCATCTCGGCATATTCCGACTCGCTGACGACCCGGCTGTCCCGCACGGCGCCCGGATAGTCGACGCCGAGATAGTCGATCAGCCGCCAGGTGGTCTGGACGTCCGCCGCGGTATCGGCGCGGGCCGGGCTCGGCACGATCGCGACGGCAAGCAGCAGGGCGCACAATAGCGTCGACAGGCGAACGAGCGGGCTCGGCATGACTCCCCCGAAGGGTCGAACGGGATGTAGCCGACTAGCTCCGCTGCGACTGATTATCAATAGCGCCAGGACTTCGGTTCAGACGGCGGGATAGCGCAGGCGCCCGAGGAAGCGGCCGAGCGAAGGCATCTGCTTGGAGCGCTCGCGCCAGCGCGCCTTGACCTTCTCGAAACGCATGACGCCGTCGATCCGCCGCTCGAGGAAGGCACGTGTCTCGGCGAGGTCGTCGCTCCCGTCGTCCAGGAAGACGAGGGTGGTCGCGCCATAGATGCCGGCGAGGATGGCGCGCTTGGAATAATGGTTGAAGTCGGTCGCGGTATCGCCCGCCAGCCGCCACATCCGGTCGGCGCTGCGCCAGCCGAGACGCGCGGCGGCGAGCGCGTTCGCCGGCAGCGCCAGCACCGCCAGCGCGCGGCGCAGCGCCTCGCGATGCGGCCGCACCCGTTCGAGCCGGAACAGGACGAGGTCCCGAATCCGCTCGCGGATCTTCACTCCCTCGATTCGCTCCGGCGGAAAGGCCTCGGCCATCGTGCTGTCGATCGAGTCGAACCAGGCGTCGATCATCTGGGCGCCGCCACCGGGAAAGGCGAGAGCGGCGCGATCGGCCGGAACACCGAGCTCGCCCGCCGTCGCGTCCAGCGCCTGGCGCGACCAGCCGTCGAAGGCCGCGTGGCGCGGGAGCAATGGCGCCAGCGCCGCGCGCAACTCGTCGAGAGTCATCTCGAGCGGTTCGGTCATGCTCTCCTCATTGAGCCTCGACCGGCGCGCTGGCAACCCTGCGATCGGGCAGGCGGATCAGCACCAGCGCCGCGCAGATCAGCAGCGCGCCGCCGATGTCCGCGCCGCCGAGCCGCTCGTCGAACACCGCCCAGCCGATCGCCGCGGAGGTGACCGGCTGGGTCAGGAAGCAAAGGCCGACGACCAGCGGCGGCTGGTGCCCCATCGCATAGACGAGCAGCCCCTGGCCGACGAGCTGGCTGCTGAACGACAACAGGATTACCGGCGCCCAGGCGTCGGGGATCACCTGCTCGCCGAACTGGTGGGCGAAGAAGAGCAAAGGCGCCATGCCGACGATGGTGGCGATGGCGAGTACCGGAAGCGGCGCCATCGTCTGGCGCGCCCGATCGACCGCGATCAGGTAGAAAGTGTAGCAGGTGCCCGCGAGCAGAGCGAGCAGGTCGCCGGTAAAATGCTCGGGCGAGAGCTCGAAGCTGCGACCAAGCAGCAGCGCGGTGCCGACGGCGGCGAGGGTGAGCGCGGCGGCCTGGAGTCGCCCTGGCAGGCGGCGCAAGAGGGCGAGGCCGTAAATGGCGAAAAGAAAGCTCGCGAAATTGCCGAACAGCGTGGCATTGGCGAGCTTGGTGCGCAGGATTCCCGCGTGCCAGGCGGCGAGATCGGCGGCGAAGAAGAGGCCGCCGACCATGATCGCGACGACGAGCGGCCAGCGCGGCAGCGGCCGACCGCCGCTCTGGCGCCAGGCGATGAAGGCGAGCACCGGCGCGGCGAGCGCGAGCCGCCAGAAGCCGGCGGCGACCGGCCCGATATGGCTTTCGGTGCGCGCCAGGCGCACCAGCCACGGCCCCAGCGCCAGGACGAAGTTGGCGAAGAGCAGGGCCGGAAAGGCGAAACGATGCGCGGCGGACTGGTGCATTTCGTTTTGAAACCCTTATATCCGGCCGCAGCGACACTGCACCAGTGAGGGAACTGCCCATGCCGTCACTCTTCGACCCGATCAAGCTCGGCGCCGTCGAGGCGCCAAACCGGATCCTGATGGCGCCGCTGACGCGCGGCCGCGCGATGCGCGACCATGTGCCGACGCTGCTGATGGCGACCTATTACGCACAGCGCGCCTCCGCGGGACTCATCATCAGCGAGGCGACCGGGATCAGCCGGATCGGGCTCGGCTGGCCCTATGCGCCGGGCCTGTGGACCGAGGAGCAGGTGGAAGGCTGGAAGCCCGTCACCGATGCCGTCCACGAAGCGGGCGGGCGAATCTTCGCGCAGCTCTGGCACATGGGCAGGCTGGTCCACCCCGTCATGTCGGGCGCGCAGCCCGTTTCCGCCTCGGCGACAACCGCGCCGGGCAAGGCGCACACCTATAAGGGCCGCCAGCCCTATGTCGAGGCCCGGCCGCTCGGGCTCGACGAGATCCCGGAGCTGATCGACGATTATTATCGCGCCGCGCGCAACGCGATTCTCGCCGGCTTCGACGGCGTCCAGCTCCACGCCGCGAATGGCTATCTGATCGATCAGTTCCTGCGCGACGGTACCAACCATCGCGACGACGATTACGGCGGGCCGATCGAGAACCGGGTGCGGCTGCTGCGGCAGGTGACGCAGGGGCTGGCCGATGCGGTCGGCGCGGAGCGGACCGCGGTGCGCCTGTCGCCCAACGGCGACACGCAGGGCTGCAACGACAGCAACCCGGTCGCAACCTTCACCGCCGCCGCCAAGGTGCTGGACGAGATTGGCATCGCCTTCCTCGAGCTTCGCGAGCCGGGATTCGACGGCACGTTCGGCAAGGCGGAGGTGGCACCGGTCCACCCGCACATCCGCAAGGCGTTCCGGGGGCCGCTGGTGCTCAATTCCGACTATGATCATGCGCGCGGCCAGGCGACGCTGGATGCCGGCGAGGCGGATGCTATCGCCTTCGGCCGCACCTTCCTCGCCAATCCCGACCTGGTCGAGCGCTTCCGCCGCGGCG
>Ga0180222_1001735_pt1 | contig 20795 bp, 17 predicted proteins | sample eDN5th37CKraftOP_FD_151336 | JGI IMG/M metagenome (GOLD analysis project Ga0180222, IMG submission 151336) | Enriched Organic Plus compost microbial communities from Emeryville, California, USA - eDNA 5th pass 37_C Kraft OP (version 2) (version 2) ... | reverse complement strand
ACTGCGCCGGACACGCGCGTTGCCAGTCAACCTTCCGCTTCGCCATCGGTGAGCGCGCCCGCGCAACCGGCGCCGTCAGTCCGGCCGGTCGTGCAGCTTCCGGCAGTCTCGCAGCCCTCCGCTCAGCTGCCTGCGGCGAGTGCACCGGCCGTGTCGCCAAAACCAAATGACAGCATGTCACCGCGAATTGCGGGCCGTGCCGCGGATCGCCGCGATGCCGTCATCATTCCGAAGATCGACACGCGTCTGGTCATTCGTGGCGACAATCTCTGGCGCATCAGCCGCAACAAGTATGGGCTGGGTCAGCGCTATACTCATATTTTCAGGGCGAACCGCGACAAGATCCGCGATCCCGATCTGATCTATCCGGGTCAGATCTTCGTGTTGCCGCAGCTCGTGCAAAAGAACTGACCTGACGGATTCAAGGCCTTCCAAGCCATTGGCCGAACCGGCTTCACGCCGGCTCGCCGATCGTGTCGCGATCTTTCCGCGGCGATCGGCCGAAGTGCGCGCGATAGGCGCGCGAGAAATGGCTGCCGGTTGCGAACCCGCAGGCCACGGCGATGTCGAGCAGCGGCAGCGCCGTCTCATGGACGAGCGCGCGCGCGCGGTCGAGCCGGACCTTCAGGTAGAGATCGCCGATTGTTGTGCCGAGATGGCTCGCAAAAAGCCGCTCGAGCTGCCGCACCGAGAGTCCTGCGACCGAGGCCAGCGCGTCGCGCGACAATGTCCGCTCGGTCGAATCTTCCATCGCCTGCAGAGCTGCGAGGAGCTTCGGATGCGTCACGCCGTAGCGCTCCCGCAGCGTCAGGCGTTGCGGGCCGCTTCCGGATCGCAGCTGCGTCTGCAGGAACCATTCGCTGACCGCGGTCGCAAGCGCAGGCCCGTGCTCTGCGGCGATCAGTGCGCGCATCATGTCGAAACCGGCAATGCCACCGGCGCAGGTCAGGCGATCGCGGTCGATCTCGTACAAGGTGCGTCGTACATCGAGCTGCGGAAATTCCTCGCGGAAGGCTGCAAGATGCTCCCAGTGGATGGTGCAGCGAAAGCCGTCCAGCAGTCCGGCGCGCGCGAGGATATAAGGTCCGCCCGACACCCCGCCGATCGTCACGCCGCGCCGCGCGAGCTTGCGCAGCCACGACAGCGTGCGCGCATGCCGGTGAAGCGCGGGATTGCCGCCGGCGCAGACCAGGATCATGTCGAGCGGACAATCATCGCCCACCTTGTGGTCCGCCGCGATGGCAAGGCCGCTCGAGGCTTCGACCGGGCGGCTGTCGGCGGAGACGTGAAGCCACGTGTAGAGCGGGCGGCCGGACAGCCGATTGGCGGCGCGCAGCGGTTCGACCGTGGACGCATAGGACAGCAGCGAGAAACCGGGAGTCAGCAGGAAGCCGATCTGGCGCGGCGCGGGGGCAGTCATGCGAGCCTTGCGAAAAATCCGTGCTGATGACGCTTCTGGACAAGAATACGTCGTTTTTGGACAATAGTCACAGTACCGGTCTGCGATCAATGGCCCGCATGCGGCTATGGCCGCGCGACCTGCGGCAGGCATCCTTGCGTTACTCGGCCTTCAAGATCTTCACAGAGGCGCTGCGCGGCAATCGCGGCTGGCAGCCGGTCTGGCGCGAGCCGGAGCCGAAACCGTCTTACGACGTCATCATTGTCGGAGGCGGTGGCCACGGTCTCGCGACCGCCTATTACCTCGCCAAGAACCACGGCCTCACCAATGTCGCGGTGCTGGAGAAGGGCTATCTCGCCTCCGGCAATGTCGGACGCAACACCACGATCATCCGCTCGAATTATCTCCTGCCTGGCAATATCCCGTTCTACGAGCATTCCATGAAGCTGTGGGAGGGCCTCGAGCAGGACCTCAACTACAACGCCATGGTCAGCCAGCGTGGCGTTCTGAATCTCTATCACTCAGATGCGCAGCGCGACGCCTATGCTCGCCGCGGTAACGCCATGCGCATGCACGGGGTCGATGCTGAGTTGCTGGACCGCGACGGCGTGAAGGCGCTGGTGCCGTTCCTCGACTTCGACAATGCACGCTTCCCGATCCAGGGCGGACTCATTCAGCGGCGCGGCGGCACCGCGCGGCACGACGCGGTGGCCTGGGGCTATGCGCGCGGCGCCGACCAGCGCGGCGTCGATCTGATCCAGAATTGCGAAGTCACCGGCATTCGCATCGAGCGCGGCCGCGTTGTCGGCGTCGAGACAACGCGCGGCTATATCGGCGCGCGCAAGGTCGGCCTCGCGGTGGCAGGCAATTCCTCGCGGCTTGCGGCGATGGCGGGCCTGCGGCTGCCGATCGACAGCCACGTTTTGCAGGCCTTCGTGACGGAAGGTCTCAAGCCGGTGATCGACATCGTGATGACCTTCGGCGCCGGACATTTCTACGTCAGCCAATCCGACAAGGGCGGCCTCGTCTTCGGCGGCGATATCGACGGTTACAACTCGTATGCGCAGCGCGGCAATCTGCCGGTGATCGAGGACGTGATGGAAGGCGCGATGGCGGTGTGGCCAGGACTCGGACGTGTCCGCCTGCTGCGACACTGGGGCGGCATCATGGACATGTCGATGGACGGCTCGCCGATCATCGACCGCACGCCGGTCGAGGGCCTCTATCTCAATGCCGGGTGGTGCTATGGCGGCTTCAAGGCGACGCCGGCCTCCGGCTTCTGCTTCGCGCATCTGATCGCACGCGATGACATGCATCCCGTGGCGAGCGGCTATCGCCTCGATCGCTTCGCATCGGGTGCCGTGATCGACGAAAAGGGCGTCGGCGCCCAGGCCAACCTGCACTAGTCCCCGATGCGCATTCCCTGTCCCCATTGCGGCGATCGCGACCGACGCGAGTTTACGGTGCTCGGCGATGCCGATCCGGTGCGGCCGGACGGCATGGAGGCCGGTCCGCAAGCCATGTTCGACTATGTCTATCAGCGCACCAATCCGGCGGGCCTCGTCCGCGAATACTGGTATCACGGCGCCGGATGCCATGCCTGGCTGGTGGTGGAGCGCGACACGCGGACCCATGCCGTCAACGGCGTGAAGACCGCGCGCGACGTGACACTGGCGCGCCAGCGGGGAGGGCGCTGATGGCGTATCGCCTTCCATCCCGCGGCCGGATCGATCGTTCGCGTCCGCTGAACTTCACCTTTGACGGCAAGCGCTATGCCGGCTTCCAGGGCGACACGCTGGCCTCGGCGCTGCTGGCCAACGATGTGCGGCTGGTCGGGCGTTCGTTCAAATATCACCGGCCGCGCGGCATTCTCTCCGCGGGCAGCGAAGAGCCGAACGCGCTCATCGAATTGCGCAGCGGAGCGCGGCGTGAGCCGAATACGCGCGCGACGACGATCGAGCTTTACGACGGCCTTGACGCCGCCTCGCAGAACCGCTGGCCCTCGCTCCGCTTCGATCTTCTGTCGCTGACCGCGCCGCTGGCGCCGTTCATGAGCGCGGGCTTCTACTACAAGACCTTCATGTGGCCGGCGTCGTTCTGGGAGAAGCTCTATGAGCCTTTCATCCGCAGAGCTGCAGGTCTCGGCCGTGTCGCCGGCCAGCCCGACCCCGACCATTACGAGAAGGCCTATCTCTACTGCGATGTCCTCGTGATCGGCGCAGGTCCTGCGGGACTTGCCGCCGCGCTCGCCGCGGGGCGTTCCGGCGCGCGGGTCGTCTTGTGCGACGAATCTTTCGAACTCGGGGGCCGTCTGTTGTCGGAGCGCTGCGAGATTGCCGGCGCGCCTGCGACCGAATGGGTCGCGGCGGTTGTTGCCGAACTCGCCGCGATGCCCGAGGTCAAGGTGATGCCGCGCACCACGGTGTTCGGCGTTTATGACGGCGGCACCTATGGCGCGCTGGAACGTGTGTCCGATCATCTCGCCGAGCCGCCCGCGTTCCAGCCGCGGCAGCGCTACTGGCAGATCGTTGCGAAGCGCGCGGTGCTGGCGTCCGGCGCGATTGAGCGCCCGCTGGTCTTCGGTGGCAACGACCGTCCCGGAGTGATGCTGGCCGGCGCGGTCCGCAGTTACATCAATCGCTTTGGCGTGATGCCGGGCCGGCAATGCGTCGTGGTCACCACGGGCGACGACGGCTGGCGCAGCGCGAACGATCTCGTGCATGCGGGCGGCACCGTCGCCGCGATCGTGGATGCACGGCGCGAGGTCAGCCCTGCCATCCGGCAGGCTGCGGACAAGGCCGGCATCCGCGTGATCCTTGGCGCGCAGGCGCAATCGGTGCACGGACGCACCGCGGTCAGCGGCCTCGATGTGGTGCATGACAATGGCGCGACCGAGCATCTCCATTGCGACCTTGTCGCGATGTCCAATGGCTGGAACCCAGCGATCCATCTGACGACGCATCTCGGCGGCAAGCCGGTCTGGGATGCAGGCCGCGCGGCATTCCTGCCGCCGGCGCAATTGCCGTCGGGCCTCGTCGTCGCCGGCGCCGCGAACGGGACGGGCGCCCTCTCTCGCGCAATCGCAGAAGGCAGTGACGCAGGCGCGACCGCCGCGTGCGATTGCGGCATTGCCGCCAGGCCATTGCCGCATGTGACGTCGGACGACACGGACAGCGACGGCGCGCCGGTCTGGTCGCCGCCGCCGGGCAGCAGCAAGTCCTTCGTCGATTTCCAGAACGACGTCACGGCCTCCGATATCAAGCTGGCGCATACCGAGGGCTTCCGCGCCGTCGAGCATCTGAAGCGCTACACAACGCTCGGCATGGCGACCGACCAGGGCAAGACCTCGAATGTCGCCGGCCATGCGCTGATGGCGGCGCTTTGCGGCGTCGACATTGCCCGTGCCGGAACCACGGTGTTCCGGCCGCCCTATACGCCGGTGGCGATCGGTGCGCTCGCCGGACACCATCGCGGCAAGGATTTCCGGCCGACGCGCCTCACGCCCTCGCATGGCTGGGCGCGCGAGCAGGGCGCGGTGTTCGTCGAAACGGGGCTGTGGCTGCGCGCGCAATATTTCCCGAAGAGCGGCGATCGCGACTGGCTCGATGCGGTGATCCGCGAAGTCAACGCAGTGCGGAGCGCTGTCGGCGTGTGCGATGTCTCGACGCTCGGCAAGATCGATATCCAGGGCGCGGACGCCGCCGAATTTCTCAATCGCGTTTACATCAATGGTTGGACCAATCTCGCGGTCGGCAAGGCGCGCTATGGCCTGATGCTGCGCGAGGACGGCTTCGTGATGGACGACGGCACCACCGCGCGTCTTGGCGAAACTCACTTCGTGATGACCACCACGACCGCGAATGCGGTCCGCGTGATGCAGCATCTCGAATTCTGCCATCAGGCGCTGTGGCCGGCCCTCGATGTGCGGATGGTGTCGGTGACCGAACAATGGGCGCAGTATTCGATCGCAGGTCCGCGCGCCCGCGATGTGCTGCGCGGCGTTATCGATCCGCAGCACGATATTTCGAACGAGGCGTTCCCCTATCTCGCCTGCGGCCCAATCACCGTCGGCGGCGGCATTCCGGCGCGCCTGTTCCGGATCTCGTTTTCCGGCGAACTCGCCTATGAGCTCGCGGTGCCAGCGTCGTACGGAGACGCGGCGATCCGCGCCATCATGGACGCCGGCAAGCCTTACGGCATCCATCCTTACGGCACCGAGGCGCTCGGCGTGATGCGAATCGAGAAAGGGCACGTCGCCGGTAACGAACTGAACGGCCAGACCACGGCGCGCGATCTCGGCCTTGAACGCATGATGTCCAAAAAGAAAGACTATATCGGCCGGGTGATGGCGCAGCGCCCGGCGCTGCTCGATCCGGCGCGGCCGCGTTTTGTCGGCTTCCGCCCTGTCGATCGCACGAAGCGGCTGCGCGCCGGCGCGCATTTCGTCGCAGTGGGCAAGGTTGCGAGTGCAGAAAACGACGAGGGCTTCATGACCTCCGTTGCCTATTCGCCGGTGCTGAAACACTGGATCGGGCTCGGCCTCCTCCGCAATGGACCCGAGCGGATCGGCGAGGTGATCCGCTGCGTCGATCCGCTGCGCGGCGAGGCGATGGATGTCGAGATCTGTTCTCCGGTCTTCGTCGATCCGAAAGAGGAGCGGTTGCGTGTCTGAGCAGCGTTCCCGATGGCAGCGCAAAGGCGCCTGGGATGCCATTGCAATCCCGGGGCGAACGGGCGCCGAGAGCGGCGCTCCCGGCCTGACCGTGACGCCGCGCCATGATGTCTCGCTGGCCTATGTGATCGGCGCCGAAGGCGATGAAAAGTTGGCAAGCCGCTTCATGACGCGATTCAAGCTCGAATTGCCGCAGACGCCGCGGGTGGTTTCGGGGAGCATGCTCGACCTCGTCTGGGCGGGTCCCGCGCAATGGCTTGCTGCATCGATCCGGCCCGTCATGCCTGCCGAACTCACAGCGGAACTGGGACAGCTCGCGGCGGTGACCGATCAGACCGACGCGCGTGCGGTTCTGAAGTTGCATGGACCGCGCGTGCGAGACGTGCTCGCCAAGGGGTGTCCCGTCGATCTGCATCCGCGGGCCTTCCGCCGCGGCGATACCGCGCTCACTGCGATCGGTGGCATCGGCACGCAGATCTGGTGGGCGGATGTCGACGAAGCATTCCACCTCTCGGTGCCGCGTAGCATGGCGGGAAGCTTCTGGTCGTGGCTCGTTCCGTCAGCGCAGGAATTCGGCGTCGAGATTCTGCCGGCGAAGAACGGCTGATCTATTGACCCTTACGCTTGCGGCCAGCCGCTACGCGCGAGGCGATCTCTCGCGTCGAGGGAATACGTCGTTCCGGATCGGCGGACGCGGCGTCGTCACGCGCCAGATTCTCGATGATCGCGAGCAGCGTTTGGCGCGTTGCCGCGATGGCCTCGGCCGGCACGCCGGCGACCGCGATCTTGTTCACCTCTTCGGCCAGCGGCACCAGCTTGTCCTTCAGCTGACGCCCTCTTGGCGTCAGGAAGACATAGACATTCTTGCGATTGTCCGGCAGCCGCCGCCGCGTGATATAGCCGAGCTTCTCCATCGCATTGAGCGCGGAAAAGGTCGTCGGTTCCATCACGCCGGCTTCTTCGCTCAGCGCGCGTTGCGTCAGCCCGTCCTTTTCCCAAAGGATGCGCAGGAACGTCCAATGTCCGAGCGACACGTCATGGATGGTGAGGCGCATCTGCAGCGCCCGCAGGAGCGCGCGCGTCGCATCCTTCACAAGATGCGCGAGGCGATCGTTCGGCACGGCCTCGCGCCAATGCTTCAGGATGGTTTGCGTATCGCCCTGCCTGCGCCGGCTCATGGAAGCGCTCCACGCGAACCGACCTGATGGCGCAGCGCAATTTCCGAATGCGTGCGCGACGATTCCAGGATGGCGAGGCAGACTTCCAGCGTGGCCCGCGACCATTCGCCGTCATGCAGCGGCGTCCTGCCGTGAACCACGGCGTCGTAGAACTCGTCGATGACTTCGGCGCGCGGAACGGCCGGCACCGGCACCGGGTCGAGACGGATTTCGTCGTCATTGTAGATCATCACGCCATCGGCCGTCGGCCGCAGGTCGGCGCGCTCGCACGACACGATGATCGAACCGAAATGCTGGTGGCGTCGGTCCGCCGGCGCGCCGGCGGGCGGGACATAGGCGCTGCCGCCGTAATTGCGTGCCGCTTTCAGCGCGCTCTCCTGCGCGGAGTTGTTGGCTTCGCGCAGCGCCTTGCGCATCGCGCCGTAGCGGCTTCGATCCTTCGGCAATCCCATCTCGCCGATGAAGCCCATGAATTCATCCGAATCGAAATGCGCGTAGCCGCTATAGGTGCAGGACGCGAACACATCGTCTGCGAAGGTCAGCAGCGCGGAATAGGCGCCTTCGGTCGGCCGCGACGGGTCCCAGTTGCCGCACTGCGCGCGGACGCTGCGGACGAGCCCTCCGCCAAGGAGGCGCACGATATCGATCTGATGCGCGCCCTGGCTGAAGATCACGCCGCCGCCTTGCGCGGTGTCCATTTCCTCGGGACGCCGTGGCCGCACCATGTAGTCAGTGAAGTTGAGCGCGTGGATCATGCGGACCGCACCGAACGCGCCGCTTTCGATCAGCTTGCGCGCGTGCAGCACCGGCGCATTGAAACTGTGACTGTGCCCGATGACGAGCTGCACGCCCGCGCGCCGCACCGCATCGATCATCGCATCGCATTCCTCGATTCGGATCGCGATCGGCTTCTCGACCAGGACATGCTTGCCTCGCTCGGCCGCGGCGACGACATGGCCGGCATGCATCTGATGGGGCGTTGCAACGTAGACCGCTTCGACATTCGGATCGTCACATAACGCTTCGATCGTGTCGTAGGTCGGCGCCTGAAAATCGCTCTCGAAACGCCGGCGTGCTTCCGGCCGGAGGTCGGTCGCCCCGGCAAGGGTGACCCGCTTGTCGGCGGTGAAGGTCGGCAGCATCAGGGTGAAGGCGCGGCCAAGTCCTGCAATTCCGAGTCGGATGGGCCGGTCTGTCATCGTCGCTACCGGTCGATCACGAGTTCCGGCGTCTTCGCGCGCGACACGCAGATCATGATCTGGCTGCCGCGTTCGGCTTCGGTCAGCACCAGATCGCGGTGGTCGGCTTCGCCTTCGAGCAGCCTGGTGCGGCAGGTGCCGCAGGTGCCGCTTTCGCAGGAGCTTGGCACGTCGTGGCCCGCAGTCCGCATCGCCTCCATGATCGTGGTGCCGGCCGGCACGTCGATCGTGACGCCGCTCTTCGCAAGCTTCACCTTGAACGTCTTATCGTCGGGCCGGCGCGCGTCCGCCTCGCTGAACGCTTCGAAATGGATCGCGGTCGGCGACCAATGGCCGGTGGCGTCGCGCACCGCCTCCATCAGCCCGCGCGGTCCGCAGCAATAGAGATGCTCGCGGTTTTTGCGCTCCTCCACGATCGGCCACAGGTCGAGTGCCTTTTCCGGATCGCCGTTGTCGTAGTGGATGACCACCTTGCCCTTGTATTCCGGCGCGCTCAGTTCCTCGCGAAACGCCGTCATTTCTGGGGTGCGCGAGCAGTAATAGAGTTTGAATTTCTTCGCCGGGTCATGCTTGAGCGCATGGATCATGGCGATGAAGGGCGTGATTCCGATGCCGCCGGCGATGAAGATGAAATTGTCGCCGCGTTGCGGCAACGCAAATGCGTTGTCGGGCGCAGAGATCAACCATTCGTCGCCTTCCCTGGTGTTGTCGATGAGATAGATCGAACCGCCGCGGCCATTATCCTCGCGCTTGACGGCGATTCGATAATGATCCCGTTCGGCCGGGTCGCTGCACAGCGAGTATTTCCGAACAAGCCCGTTCGGCAGGCGCAGGTTGATGTGCGAGCCCGCGGTGAAAGCGGGAAGTTCGCCACCGTCCTTCGGGCGCATCTCGAAGAGATGGATGCCCTCGGCGATCTTTTCTGCGCGGGTGACGCGTACGGCGATATCGGTCTGCGGAACGGACGTCATGGTCGGCTGGTTGGGTTGCGGAGCGTTGGTCGCAAATTCTGATGCGATGCACAATCGCGGCTTCGTGCCGCCTCGACAAGCAGGCTGGAATGACTATAGGATAAAAACTTAGAGGGCTAACTTTTTTCTCCAGGGCGCCCGTTGCGCCGTGAGCCGGGAACAAATCCGATGATGACCGCCGAGGAAAACGATCTTCTGTGCCGCGTCGAGGGTGATGCTCCGATGGGCCAGCTCATGCGCCGGCATTGGATGCCGGCTTGCCTGATCGAGGAAGTCGCGGAGCCGGATTGCGCGCCGCTCAAGGTCCGGCTGCTCGGCGAGGATCTTGTCGTCTTCCGGGATAGCGACGGCCGTCTCGGCGTCATCGACGAATATTGCCCGCACCGGCGCGCCTCGCTGGCCTTCGGCCGCAACGAGGAATGCGGGCTCCGCTGTCTCTATCACGGCTGGAAAATGGACGTGGAAGGCAACGTCGTCGAGATGGCGTCCGAGCCGCCGGAGAGCGGCTTCGTCGAGAAGGCCAAGGTGAAGGCCTATCCGGCGCGCGAATGGGGCGGCTTCGTCTGGACCTATATGGGACCGGCGGACACGATGCCGGAATTCGAGCCGCCGGCCTTCGCTCCGACTCAGAATGCGCAGGTGTCCATCGTCAAGATTCATGTCGGCTGCAACTGGGCGCAAATCCTCGAAGGCCAGATCGATTCGGCGCATTCCTCGAGCCTGCATTCCTCTGACATGAAGCCGGCCAAGGTCGATGCCGCCAAGGCCGCTGACACCCATTGGTTGCGGCCCTCGACCGACAAGGCGCCCCGGCTGCAGGTCGAACGCACGAGCTTCGGCTTCCATTACGCGGCGATCCGTCGTCCCATCGCCAATGCGAATGTCAACGATTATGTCCGCGTCACGGTCTATGTCGCGCCGTTCACCGCGCTGATCCCGCCCAACAACGAATATAATGTCGCTACGCTGCTGGCGCCGGCTGACGATTACAACACCGTGTTCCACTTCATCGCCTGGACCGACAAGGACACGCCCTGGGCCAACAAGGGCGGCATCGATCAGGAGGCCTGGCGCAAGTTCAATGTCGCCCAGCCCGGCATCGATCTCGATCGCGGGTTCAACAATCTGCGGACCCGCGCGAACAATTATCAGCAGGACCGCAACGCAATGCGGCTCGGCAATTTCACCGGCATCAAGGGCATTCCCAATCAGGATATCGCGATGTGGGAAACCATGGGGCCGATTGCCGACCGGACCAGGGAACGTCTCGGCGCGAGCGACCTCGCCGTCGTGGAATTCCGCAAGCTGATGGTCGATGCCGCCCGGCAGATGCGCGACAGCGGTGTCGCGATCGGGCGGACGACGCCCCACATTCCGCATGGCAAGATTCGCGCGTTTGAGGGGATCGTCCCGAAATCGACCAACTGGCGCAGCTTCACGGTGGCGGAGGAGGAAGGCCAGACTCAGGAGAAGGTGGCCTGATGCCAGGTTGGCGTCACTTCATGTAACGTCTCGGTCAAATGTAACGTCTCGATCAAAGAAGACGGTTCACGCAGAGGGAGGAAGAAAAAATGAGACGACGGACATTCGGTCCGCTGCTCGGGCTGGTCGCAGCCGGCATGCTGTTCGGCCTGCAACCGGCAGCGGCGCAGGACAAGCTGAAACTTGCCGTCGGTCAGCGCGGCAACTGGGATACCTCGGTCTCCGAGGTCGGCCAGCGCGCCGGCATCTTCAAGAAGCACGGCCTCGAGCTGGAAATCGTCTACACCCAGGGCGCGGGCGAGACCTTGCAGGCGACGCTGTCCGGCAGTGTCGATATCGGCGTGGCTGCCGGCATCATGGGCGTGCTCAGCGCCTATGCGAAAGGCGCGCCGGTGCGGATCATCGGCGCCGAAACCACGGGGGCCGCGGACCTTTACTGGTACGTGAAGGCCGATTCGCCGATCAAGTCGCTGAAGGACACCTCGGGCAAGACACTGGCCTATTCGACCAACGGCTCCTCGACCCACGGGATCGTCACCGCCTTCATGAAGCAATATGGTCTGTCGGCGAAGCCGACCGCGACCGGTGGCCCTCCTGGCACCCTGACCCAGGTCATGTCCGGCCAGATCGATGTCGGCTGGGCCGCGCCGCCCTTCGGCCTCGACCAGCTGGACCAGAACCAGATCCGGATCCTGGCCAGTGGCAACGATGCCGACGTCTTCAAGGGCCAGACCGTGCGGCTGCTCGCGACCACGGCTCCGGTCCTGCAGGGCAAGAAGGACGCGATCGACCGCTACATGAAGGCTTATCGGGAAACCATCGACCTCATGTACACCGATGCCGGGCTCAAGGTTTATGCCGACTGGCTAAAAATTCCGGAAGCCAAGGCCCGACGCACGCGTGACGACTTCTTTCCCAAGAGTGCGGTCGATCCCGACCGGATCGTCGGCCTGGACACCATTGTGAAGGATGCCGTGGCGTTGAAATTCACTCCCACTGAGCTGACCAAGCAGCAATTGGGCGAACTGATCCAGATTCCCCCGCGGTAAGGGACCCGTGGATTCATGACCGGCTGCGGGCCGTCAAGGGCCGCAGCCGCGCGGTTTTTTGCCGCCTTTGCTCGCGTGCCCGGTCTTCTGCTAGGAACCTCGCCCCGGCCCGTCAAAAGGACAAGAACGGCCGGCCTCAGCGGGGTTGTGCATGCTTGAAATGCTGCGCTCGGTGGCGCGCTTCGTCAGCGAGAAAATCGGTTGGCACCGGATCGGGTTTGCGCTCAGCATCCTGATCATCGCGGTGGCCGCCGTCGTGCTCTACCGCGTATTGCACAACATCGACATCCAGGAAGTCTTCAAGGCCTTGCGCGCCACAGATCCGCGCGACTTCTGGCTGGCCGCGCTGTTCGTGGCCTTCGGCTATTTCACCCTGACCTTCTATGACCTGTTCGCGCTGCGGACCATCGGCCGCCAGGACGTGTCCTATCCGACCGCCGCGCTTGCCGGCTTCACCAGCTATTCGGTGGGGCACAATGTCGGCGCCAGCGCCTTCACCGGCGGTGCCGTGCGCTACCGGATCTATTCCGCGCATGGGGTCAGCGCGATCGAGGTGGCGAAAATCTGCTTCGTCGCCGGGCTGACCTTCTGGCTCGGCAATGCCACCGTGCTGGGTCTCGGGATTTTTTATGCGCCGGAAGCGGCCAGCGCGATCAACCATCTTCCGGAATGGTTCAACCGCACGCTCGCCGGCATCACCATCGTCATTCTGGCGGCCTATGTGATCTGGGTGTGGATCAGACCGCGGGCGATCGGCCGCAGCGGCTGGCAGGTGACGCTGCCGGGCGGACCGCTGACCTTCCTGCAGATTGTGATCGGCATCGTCGATCTCGGCTGCTGCGCCGCAGCGATGTATATGCTGCTGCCGGATCAGCCGCACATCAATTTTGTCATGCTTGCGGTGGTCTTTGTTTCCGCGACCCTACTCGGCTTCGCCAGCCACTCTCCCGGCGGTCTTGGCGTGTTCGACGCCGCGATGCTGCTCGCGCTGTGGCAATTCAACCGGGAGGAATTGCTGGCGAGTTTGCTCCTGTTCCGGCTTCTGTATTACATCATCCCGTTCGCGCTTGCGCTTGCCATTCTCGGTGGGCGCGAGATCGTCAAGGGTATGTTCACGAGCCGGGTACCGCAGCTCGGAGAGATCGCAACCGACGTCTTCATCAATCCGCCTGCTGGCGAACGGGCGACGGGTCATGAGCGCAAGGCTCACAAGCCCTCGAATGTCGATGGATCGAAGCAATGAACCGGCAAGTGGGACAGCGCGCCTTCAGCGCCGGTTCGGCATTTGGCTCATAGCCGCGATCGCTCTCGCTGCGATTGCTGTTCCCGCCTGTCAAGGGCAAGTCGCTGCCGCCGTCGCCATTCCCGCCGCGGCCGTGGTGATCGCCGCGGCGCTGTATTTCGGCCGTCCCGAACCCCAGGCGGTTGATCGGCCGATTGAGACCGGCGCTTTGCTGGCGCCCACTGGCGGCGCGGCGCTCAATGAACTGATCGCCGCCTTGCCCGATCCGACGGTGCTGCTCGACCCCGACGGCCGGGTTCTCGCGATGAATGCTTCGGCCAGCGCGATCGCACCGGCGCTGCGGCGCGGAGAGCTGGCGTCGCTGGCGCTACGATTACCGGATGTCGTCGAGGCGATGCGCCGTGCTGCGCAGAGCCGCAAGCTCGAGCGTGTCGAGTTCGTCGAGCGCACGCCGGCCGAGCGCTGGTTCGAGGTGATCGTGACGCCGCTGCAGCACGAGAACGCCGCCGACAAGCGAGCCGGCTTGCTTCTGACGTTTCGGGACCTGACCCCCATGCGCCGTCTCGAGGAGATGCGGGTCGATTTCGTTGCCAATGCCAGTCACGAATTACGTACGCCGCTTGCCGCTTTGTCCGGATTCATCGAGACGTTGAAGGGGCCGGCGCGCAATGATGTTGCGGCGCGCGAGCGCTTCCTCGATATCATGGAAGCGCAGGCCAAGCGCATGGCCCGGCTGATCGACGATCTGCTCTCGCTGTCACGGATCGAGCTTGCGGCGCATGTCCGCCCGCAAAACCCGGTCGAATTGTATCCGGTCGTGCGGCAGGTGGCCGATGCGTTGCAGATGCTCGCCAGGGAGCGCGGTGTCACGGTGACGGTCGATGAGCCGGCCGAGCCTCTGGTCGTGTCCGGCGATCGAGACGAACTCACCCGCGTCTTCGAGAACCTCGTCGAGAACGCGCTGAAATATGGTGCGTCCGGAAAGCGCGTGGAGATCACGCTGTCACGCGCGCCGTCCGCGAACGGCGACGAGGCGGTGGTGACGGTTCGCGATTACGGGCCGGGCATTCCGCCCGAACATCTGCCGCGCCTGACCGAGCGCTTCTATCGCGTCGACGTGACCGAAAGCCGGGCGCAGGGCGGCACCGGGCTCGGCCTTGCGCTGGTCAAACACATCATGAACCGGCATCGCGGACGGCTGACGATAGAAAGCCGTCCGGGCCAGGGCGCGACATTCACGATCCGGATGCCGCTATCCACCGTTGCGCGACATAAAAATTCATAAAAATCAATCGCTTGTGCTGTCATCTGCTCGTCATCCAGCCGTCATAGAAGCGTCTGCAAGTCAGCCCTAGGGCATGGGACGACCGGGCGGACATTCGCATCGCGAGAGCTCCGTACCGTCCGGCACATGACAGAGGAGAGCATCTTGAGACAGACAACATTCGCCACCGCGCTGGCCTTCGCAGCGGCTGGCGTGATGATGGCCGGAGCGGCGGAAGCGCGCGATCAGATCCGCATCGTCGGCTCGTCCACGGTCTATCCATTCACCACAGCCGTCGCCGAACAGCTCGGCAAGACTGGCGGCGTGAAGACCCCGGTCGTGGAATCGACCGGTACCGGCGGCGGCATGAAGCTGTTCTGCGCCGGCGTCGGCGTCGAGCATCCCGACGCGACCAACGCCTCGCGCCGGATGAAAAAGAGCGAGCTGGAGCAGTGCCTCAATAACGGCGTCAAGGACGTGGTCGAATTGACCGTCGGTTATGACGGCATCAGCCTTGCGCAGTCCAAGCAAGGGCCGGCGATGAAGCTCACCTTGCCGCAGCTGTTCCTCGCGGTCGCCAAGGAGGTTCCGGGCCCGGACGGCAAGCTGATCCCGAACCCGTACAAGACCTGGTCGGACATCGACAAGTCACTGCCGAACGTGAAGATCGAGGTGCTTGGCCCGCCGCCGACCTCCGGCACGCGCGATGCGCTGCACGAATTGCTGCTGGAAAAGGGCGCCGAGGGCATTCCCGCACTCGCCGCGCTTAAAAAATCCGATCCGAAGGCTTTCGAAAAGACGTGGAAGTCGATCCGCGAAGACGGCGCCTATGTCGAAGCTGGCGAGAACGACAACCTGATCGTCCAGAAGCTCATCGCCAACAAGAACGCCTTCGGCATCTTCGGCTTCTCCTTCCTCGAGGAGAACACCGCCAAGCTGCGCGGCGTGCCACTCGACGGCGTCGTGCCGACCTATGAGAACATCGCCGACGGCAAGTATCCCGGTTCGCGCCTTCTCTACGTGTATGTGAAGAAACAGCATGTCGGCATCGTTCCCGGCATCGACAAGTTCGTGGCCGAGTTCGTTTCCGACAAGGCGATCGGCGAGGACGGCTATCTCGCGCGGAAGGGCCTCGTGACCCTGCCCAGGTCGGAAGCCGAAAAAGTCCGCAAGGCTGTGTCCGACATGCGGATACTGTCCCTCGACAATCTCGGCTCGTAATCGCACTTACGAAATCCGGGCAGCCGTGCACGGCTGCCCGTCTCCTTCCGCCGGTGAGGGACGTGTCAGTCATATCCGGCGGCCGGTTTTGGGCCTGAACCAATGACCTCGTTGTATTTTCTCGGTCTCGCGGCGCTGGTTGTAGCGGGCTACATGCTCGGGCGCTCGCGCGCGGTCGCGGCCGGACAGACAAACGTGCTGCATTCGCGGCCCGGCTACCACGGGGCTTTCGTTGTCATCAGCGTCCTCGTGCCGATGCTGCTGATCTTTGCGGTCGCGTTGCCGATCGCCGATCGCATTGTGAACATGCAGGCGATCGAGGCTCTCGATCCGGCGCTCGCCGGTGATGATCTAAAGCGCGGCGCTGCCCTGCGCGACATTGTTGCGGTTGCGACCGGACGTTACGCCGGGACACCGAGCCGCGCGCTTCAGAACGCCGCCAATGTGTATGCTTCGCTGCGAGCCTGGACCGACACGATCATCGTCGGTGCGGGATGGATTTTCGGTCTTCTCGGGGCGGCATACGGATTGCGGTCGCTTTCGGCGCAATTCCGTGCGCGCAACCGAGTCGAAACCGTCGTGAAATATGTGCTGCTTGCGGCGGCCTGCGTCGCGGTGCTGACGACGATCGGCATCGTGTTCTCGGTGTTGTTCGAGACGATCCGGTTCTTCCAGAAGGTCTCGCCGGTCGATTTCCTCACCGGCCTGCACTGGAGCCCGCAGACCGCGATCCGCGCCGACCAGGTCGGCTCGTCGGGCGCCTTCGGCATCGTGCCGCTCGTCACCGGCACGCTGTTGATCACTCTCATCGCCATGCTGATCGCCGGCCCTATCGGTTTGTTCGCGGCGATCTACATGGCCGAATATGCAACGCCGCGGTTTCGCGCCTTTGCAAAGCCGGTGCTGGAAATCCTCGCCGGCATCCCGACGGTGGTGCTCGGCTTTTTCGCCGCGCTGAGCCTCGCGCCCTGGGTGCGTGCCGCCGGTGAATCGGTCGGGCTGAATGTAGCCTCCGAGAGCGCGCTCGCCGCCGGCATCGTCATGGGAATGATGATCATTCCCTTCGTGTCCTCGCTGTCCGACGACGTCATCAATGCGGTGCCGCAATCGCTGCGTGACGGGTCCTATGCAATGGGCGCAACCCAATCCGAAACCATCAGGAAGGTGGTGTTGCCCGCCGCGCTTCCCGGCATCGTCTCGGCCTTCATGCTGGCGATCAGCCGCGCCGTCGGCGAAACCATGATCGTTGTCATGGCCGCGGGCCTTGCCGCGAACCTGACCTTCAACCCGCTCGATGCGGTCACGACCTTCACGGTGCAGATCAAGACCATTCTGGTCGGCGATCAGGAATTCGACAGCGCCAAGACCCTGTCGGCCTTCGCCCTCGGCTTCGTCCTGTTCTTCTTCACGCTGATGCTCAACGTCATCGCGATGCAGATCGTCAAACGCTACCGGGAACAATATGACTGATACGACCTCGCAGGCCGCCCGGTCGATCGACTTTGAGAGTGATGCCGCGCGTGCGCGCATCAAGGCGCGCTATCGCGCCGAGCGCCGCTTCCGCTTCTACGGCCTTGCCGCCATTGGCATCACGACGCTGTTCCTGATTGTGGTCCTGTCCGACATCGTGGCCAAGGGCCTGCCGGCCTTCACGCAATATGTCCTGGTCATGAAGGTCGACGTCGATGCATCGCTGGTCGATCCGAAGGACGCGCGAAATCCTGCCGATATCCGGGCCACCGGCGATTTCGACGCGCTGGTGCGCAATGCCCTGCGCGCGCAATTCCCCGAGGTCAACGCGCGCAGCGAACGCCGCCAGCTCGATTCCATTCTCTCGACCGGCGCGGCCGACGCGCTGCGCGAGCGCGTCACGTCCGATCCGGCGCTGATCGGTCAAACGGTCACGGTGCCGGTCCTTCTGTCATCGGATGCTGATCTCTATTTCAAGGGTATCGGCACGCAGGTTGTCCGAACGGCCGGACGTGGCACGGCAACGCCATCCGGAACGAGCGGCGAGATCGAGATCGCTTCGACCTCCGGCGATTTTGCCATCGCTCTGGCGCGGGTGCGCCAGAGCGATGCGGCGGAGCCGGAAGCGCTGAACGAACAGATGCCGAGCCTCCTTGTCGCCATCAATGGCGGCATGGTGAAGATCACCGAAATCGGCGCCGACAGGGCAAAGGGCAATGTCTATCTGCCGTTGACGTCGGCGGCGCCCGCCGCGCCCGGACAATGGCAGGTCGTCACCTATGCGACGCCCGAAGGCAACCGGCGGCTCAACGACCGCGTCGTGACCTGGCTCGAAAGCCTGAAGGAGCGCGGCGAGATCGAGCGCCGCTTCAACTGGCGCTTCTTCACGTCCGGAGACAGCCGCGAGCCCGAGCTTGCCGGCATCCGCGGCGCTCTGGTCGGCTCGGCGCTGACCTTGCTGGTGACGCTGGTGCTGTGTTTGCCGATCGGCGTCGCCGGTGCGATCTATCTGGAGGAATTCGCGCCGAAGAATCGTGTCACCGAAATCATCGAGATCAACATCAACAATCTCGCTGCGGTGCCGTCCATCGTCTTCGGCCTCCTCGGTCTTGCGGTGTTTCTGAATTTCTTTGGGTTGCCGCGCTCGGCGCCGCTCGTCGGCGGTCTGGTGCTCGCTCTGCTGGTGCTGCCGACCATCATCATCGCCTCGCGGGCCGCGCTCAAGGCGGTGCCGCCCTCCATCAAGGAAGCGGCGCTCGGCGTCGGCGCTTCACATCAGCAAGCGATCTTCCATCACGTCCTGCCGCTTGCCATGCCCGGAATCATGACCGGCACGATCATCGGCATGGCGCATGCGCTCGGCGAAACCGCGCCGCTTCTGATGATCGGCATGGTCGCATTCATCGTCGAAACGCCGCTCAGCATCACCGATGCGGCGACGGTGCTGCCGGTTCAGATTTTCCTGTGGTCGGATCTGCCGGAGATCGGCTTCCAGGCGCGTACCGCTGCGGCAATCATGGTTCTGCTCGCATTCCTGTTCCTGATGAACGGGACCGCGATCATCCTGCGCCGACGCTTCGAGCGGCGCTGGTGATTTTGGAGTAAGGAGATGCTGTCCATGGACGCAATGGTGCAACCCGCGACTTCCGCCGGCGCGTCGCAGACGGCGCCTGCCAAGGCCAAAGTCGTCGCGCGCGACGTCAACGTGTATTACGGCGACAAGCATGCGCTCAAGAATGTGAGCGTCGATGTCCCCGACCGTTCGGTCATGGCCTTCATCGGGCCGTCCGGCTGCGGCAAGTCGACGTTCCTGCGCTGCATCAACCGCATGAACGACACCATCCCGATTGCGCGGGTCACCGGCAAGATCGAGATCGATGACCTCGACATCTACGACAAGTCGCTCGACGTCGTGCAGTTGCGCGCGCGCGTCGGCATGGTGTTCCAGAAGCCCAATCCGTTTCCGAAATCGATCTATGAGAACGTCGCCTACGGGCCGCGCATTCACGGCATCGCGCGCACGAAAGCAGAATTGGACGAAATCGTCGCCTCGAGCCTGCAGCGTGCGGGCCTGTGGGACGAGGTGAAGGACCGGCTCGGCGATTCCGGGACGGGCTTATCGGGTGGTCAGCAGCAGCGTCTGTGCATCGCGCGCGCCATTGCGGTCGGGCCGGAGGTGATCCTGATGGACGAGCCGTGCTCGGCGCTCGATCCGATCGCGACCGCGCGCATCGAGGAGCTGATCGACGAGCTGCGCCAGAATTTCACGATCATCATCGTGACCCATTCGATGCAGCAGGCCGCGCGCGTCTCGCAACGGACCGCGTTCTTCCACCTCGGCGTGCTGGTCGAGGAAGGCCCGACCGAAACCATCTTCACGACACCGAGCGACCGCCGGACCCAGGACTACATCACCGGCCGCTTTGGTTGAACTGACACTTACCGAACAAGGGACGAAGCCAATGTCCACGCATATCACCAAGGCATTCGACGCCGATCTTCGGGAACTGAACCGCATGGTCGCCGAGATGGGCGGTCTTGCCGAGAAGGAGATCGCCGATGCCGTCCAGGCATTGACGCGCCGCGACGTGGAACTGGCGCGCCGGCTGATCGCGGCTGACGCCCGGATCGACGCCCTGCAAAGGGAACTCGAAGAGCGCGCCATTCTCACCATCGCGCGACGCCAGCCGATGGCGATCGATCTTCGCGAGGTGGTCAGCGCGTTGCGTGTCGCCGGCGAGATCGAACGGATCGGCGATCTCGCCAAGAATATCGGCAAGCGCGTCCTTGATCTGAACGGCGAATACCCTTCGCTCGCGCTGATCCGCGGTGTCGATCACATGGGCGGCCTCGTCTTGAGCCAGCTCAAGCGGGTGCTCGATGCCTATGCCGCGCGCGACGTCGACGCGGCGATGGAGGTGTGGAAGCGCGACGAGGAAATCGACGCGATGTGCGTCTCGCTGTTCCGCGAACTTCTCACCTACATGATGGAAGATCCGCGCAACATCACGTTCTGCATTCATCTGCTGTTCTCGGCCAAGAATATCGAGCGCATGGGCGATCACGCCACTAACATCGCCGAGACGGTCTATTACATGATCAAGGGCGAGCCGATCGCCCTGGAGCGGCCCAAGGCCGATACCACGAGCTTCACGCCGTTGACGGCACAGGGCTAGTCCGAAGGGTGGACATGAGCGCGCAAAATCCCCGCATCCTGATTGTGGAGGACGAGGAGCCGCTATCGCTTCTCCTGCGGTACAACCTCGAAGCCGAAGGCTACGAAGTCGAAACCGTTGCGCGCGGCGATGACGCCGACACGCGGCTGCGCGAAGCCGTTCCCGATCTTGTGGTGCTCGACTGGATGCTACCGGGGCTGTCCGGCATCGAGTTGTGCAGGAGGCTCCGGACACGGCCGGAAACCAGCTCGCTGCCGATCATCATGCTCACCGCGCGCGGCGAGGAAAGCGAGCGCGTGCGCGGGCTCTCCACCGGCGCCGACGATTATATCGTCAAGCCGTTCTCGGTGCCCGAACTCATCGCGCGTATCCGTGCTCTGCTGCGCAGGACGAAGCCCGAGCGGGTGGCCGAGGTGTTGACGCTCGGCGAAATCGAGCTCGACCGGGTCAGGAAGCGGGTGTCCCGCGCGG
>Ga0180222_1001734_pt1 | contig 20827 bp, 19 predicted proteins | sample eDN5th37CKraftOP_FD_151336 | JGI IMG/M metagenome (GOLD analysis project Ga0180222, IMG submission 151336) | Enriched Organic Plus compost microbial communities from Emeryville, California, USA - eDNA 5th pass 37_C Kraft OP (version 2) (version 2) ... | reverse complement strand
GCAGGTCTTCAAGCCGTTCGTGGAGCAGAAGATCGACATCGAACAGATCGCGTCGAAGTCGCCGATTCCCGGCAAGCCGGCGGAAGTCGATGAGCGGGGTGTGTTGTCGCTGACCGGCCATTTCGACATCAAGCCGAGTAACGTTTTCTACGATCTCGGCTACGTGATGTCGGAAGGGACCTGGAAGCCCATCAAGATCAACGTCAATGTCCGGCCGCCGGAGAAGAAGTGAATGACACTGGCGGGCTCGCGCAAGAAGCGGACATGACCGCGGCATGACTGATGGGGCCATCGCGCCATCCGTCGGCCCGCCGAAACTGGCGTTGCGGCCAGCCTATTTCATCATGGCAGGAGCCGCGCTCGCGTTGATGATTGTGGCCATACTCGGCGACAGCATCTGGCTGCTGCGCTGGGTTCACGTGATGACCGGCGTCCTCTGGACCGGAATTGACCTGTTCCTCGGATTCGTGATCGGCCCAATCATGCGCCGGCTGCCGATGGAAACGCGGCGCTCGGTCATCAGCCAGCTGATCCCGCGCACCATGGTGCTGATGCCGACGCTGTCGATCATTACCGGCACGGCGGGCTACTATCTCGCGCGGAGGATGGGCTTTCTCGATCTCGGCTATCCGGAATTCTGGTGGGTGGCGGCGGCGCTTGCGATCCTCGTTGTGCTGACAGTGCAGGGCCTCGGAATCCTGACGCCGGTGAATATCCTTGTCTATCTGGAGATGCTGAAAGCCAAACCCGACGGCGAGAAGATCGGGCGATGGATGAAGCTCTATGTGCGGGTGGTTGCGATCCAGGGCGCGATGCAGGTCGCGATGATCATGATCATGGTGAAATTCGCGACCGGACTTTAGGTCTCAGTCCTCGGCCCACATCCGCAGCAGGTTCGCCAGCGACTTCGATATCAGGTCGAATTCGTGGCTCTTGCCGTCGCGCATGAAGATCGTGCGCCGCGCGGTGTCGAGGTCGAACAGCAATTCGCGCTGCGCGGCATCGCGCACGAGGCTGCGCGCCCAGCCGGCAATGACGTGACGGACGCCGCGCGTCACTTCTGCGACACGATGCAGCGTCGTCGCCGGATAGACGACCATCGATCCCGCGGGCAGCTTGATGGCGTCGTCGCCCGCGGCGCTGACGATCACCAGTTCGCCGCCGTCATAGCTCTCGGGGTCGTCGAGGAAGAGCGTGAAGGCGACATCGGTGCGCATCCCGCCCATCAGCGCATCGTCGACATGCTCGCCATATTGCATGCCGGCTTCGGTACGCGAGAACAGAAGCGGTGTGAGCTGCTTCGGCCGGGCTGCGATGCGGAACAGATCGTTCGCCATGATGCGGGCAGCCACCATGCTGCGCACCGGATCAAGAACCTTGTCGGTCGCGTCGGCCTGCCGGTTGTGCTTCACCTCGCGCGCGGCAAAGCCTGCGGTCGCGCGGCCATCGACGAACCGCGTCCGCGCGAGTGCCTCACGCACCGCATCAAGATCTTCGTCGCTCAGAACGTCCGCAATCACGATCTGCATGCGTCGATGCCTTGCCACGGATCAGCGCGGTTTCGCAAATCAGCCCCTGGTGAACCGATCCCAAATCTGACGAACTTGGAACGATTCAAAGAGATCGCGCTTGGCCCTGCTCAGGTGGGGGACTATGGACACTCGGTAAGAGCGTCTCCAGGGAGGCCGTCCGATGATGAGGTTTCGCAAGATCTGGATCGGCATCGGCGCCTTCACGATTGCGGGCGGTACGGGATCGTCCGCCTTGCCCGCGCAGCCATCCGGCAACCAGCAGGCTCAGCCCAACGAAACCGCAATGGATCGCGGACTGAGCGTCCTGTGGCGGCAGCGGATTCTCGCACACGCGCTCACCGTTGCGCAGGGGGGAGAAGGCGGAGAGGGTGGTGAAGGCGGCGAAGGCGGCGAGGGCGGCATCAATGTCGAAGCCGCCGCCAAGGACCCGGTAGAATACGGCGTCGCGCTTCAGGTCATCGCCGCGCATTACCATGCCGGTCTCGCCGCTTATGAGGGCAAGGAGCAGGAAGCCGGCGCGCAGATGTTCGCGCATGGCCTGTCCGAAATCTATGTAGCGATGGAAGAGGTCTTCAAGGCGCGCGGCGTGACCGGCCTCGGCGGCAAGCTCGAAGCGGCCGTAACCGCCGCGGGCGAAAAGAAGCCCGTTGCCGAGGTACGGCGCAAGGCCGACGCGGTGTTCGCGGCGCTTAAGGCAGCCGACAAGGCCGCGCCGAAATCCGCCATCCCGGCGCCCGCGATCCGTGCGCGGATCGCCGCCGAGATGGCCGACCGCGCCGCAGCGCAATATGCGGTGGTGCAAAAGGATGCCAGCCTGGAGGCGTATCTGGACGGGCTCGGCTTCGCGATGGCAGCCCGCGCGGAGGCCAAAGAGGCGCTCCCGTACCTGAGAAAGATCGACCCCAAAAAGGAAGCCGCCTTGCAGAAGGCCGTGGCACTGTCTGCGAAAGCCTATCCGGGCATCAGGCGGCCGGATAAGGCCGCGGTCAGCCTGGCCGATCTGCAAGCCGCGGCGTCGGCGGCCAAGCTCGCGGTGTCAAATCTGCCCTGAATGTGCCGCAGGGCTGGCGGCCCGTACCGGCATCCGAATTTCGCATTGACGCTGCGGCGTGATTTGTGAAAGGCGTGCCGTAGCACGGGTGCGGGTGAGGCGGCGTTCTGGCTGTCTCCGCCCGGCCGGTCCGCACCGGATCGTCAGTCCAGAAACGCACACAATGGGAGACCTTCATGAAACGCCGCCAATTTATCGCGACGATCGGCGCTGGCGCCGCCGCCGCCGCAATCGCCAAACCGGCGATCGCGCAATCGAGCCCCGAACTGAAATGGCGCCTCACCTCGAGCTTCCCCAAATCGCTTGATACACTCTGGGGCGGAGCCGAGACCTTCTGCAAGGCGGTTGCCGAAGCAACCGACAACAAGTTCCAGATCCAGCCATTCGCCGCGGGCGAAATCGTGCCGGGCCTTGCTGCGGCGGATGCCGTCACCAACGGTACCGTCGAGATGTGTCAGACCGCGTCTTATTATTATGTCGGCAAGGATCCGACTTTCGCTCTCGCGAGCGCGGTGCCGTTCGGCCTGAATACGCGCATGCAGAATTCATGGCTGTATCAGCATGGCGGCACCAAGCTCTTCGATGAGTTCTACGCCAAGTTCAAATTCATCGCGCTGCCGGCCGGCAACACCACCTGTCAGATGGGTGGCTGGTTCCGCAAGGAGATCAAGGACGTCGCCGACCTCAACGGCCTGAAGATGCGCATTGCAGGTCTCGCCGGGCGCGTGCTGGCGAAGCTTGGCGTCGTGCCGCAGCAGATTGCCGGTGGCGACATCTATCCCGCGCTCGAAAAGGGCACCATCGACGCCGCCGAATGGGTCGGACCTTATGACGATGAGAAGCTCGGCTTCCAGAAGGTCGCGCCCTATTATTACTATCCGGGCTGGTGGGAAGGCAGCACGTCGATTCACAACTTCATCAACGTCGACAAATGGAATCAGCTGCCGAAGAGCTACCAGCAGGTGATCCGCTCGGCTTCCGACACCGCGAATGTCTCGATGACGGCGAAATACGACGCGGAAAATCCCGGCGCGATCAAGCGGCTGGTCGCGGGCGGTGCGCAATTGCGCGCCTATCCGCAGCCGATTCTCGATGCATGCTACAAGGCGTCCAACGAAGTCTATGCCGAGATCTCGGCGAGCAATCCAAGCTTCAAGAAGATCTACGACAACATGGTCGCCTTCCGCAGCGACGAATATCTGTGGTGGCAGGTCGCGGAATACGCCTATGACAGCTACATGATCCGGGCCCGCACGCGGTCCTGATCCGCGCTTCGTCAAGCGAAATTTGAGGGCCAGCCGTGCAGGCTGGCCCTTTTTCTTTGTGGATATGACTGACGCCCTTGGACATGATTGCTGAGCGCCAGATGAGCCGCATTGCGGCCGGGCCCGGAAAGAGGCCACGCGCATTTCAGCCGAGAGGGAACGTCACACATGAAACGCAGACATTTTCTGAAAGCTGCCGCTGCAAGTGTCGTAACCGGGGCGGTCGCTGCTCCTGCGATCGCCCAGTCGAGTCCCGAAATACGCTGGCGATTGACCTCAAGCTTTCCGAAATCGCTCGATACCATTTACGGCGCGGCCGAGGTGTTTTCAAAAGCAGTGGCCGAAGCGACCGACAACCGCTTCAACATCCAGGTGTTTGCCGCAGGCGAGATCGTTCCAGGTCTGCAGGCCGCGGACGCTGTCAGCAGCGGCACCGTCGAGATGTGCCATACCGCGTCATTTTATTATGTCGGCAAGGATCCGACATTCGCGTTCGGCACCGCCATTCCTTTTGGCTTCAATCAACGGATGATCGATGCCTGGATGTTCAATGGCGGCGGCATGGAGCTGATGAACGACTTCTACAAGAAGTACAATTTCCTCGCGCTGCCCGCCGGCAATACCGGTGCTCAGATGGCCGGCTGGTTTCGCAAGGAGATCAAGTCCGTCGAGGACATGAAGGGCTTGAAGATGCGGATCGGCGGTTTCGCCGGCCGCGTGCTTGCGAAAGTGGGCGTGGTCGCGCAGCAGATCGCCGGCGGCGACATTTACCCGGCGCTTGAAAAGGGCACGATCGACGCGGCCGAATGGGTTGGTCCCTACGACGACGAGAAGCTCGGCTTCCACAAGGTGGCGCCGTTCTACTATTACCCCGGTTGGTGGGAAGGCGGCCCGATGCTGCACAATTTCATCAACATCGCGAAATGGAATCAATTGCCGAAGAACTACCAGTCGATCATTCAGTCCGCCTCGCATGTCGCCAACACCATCATGATGACGCGCTATGACGCCGGAAATCCCGCGGCACTTCGTCGGCTGGTCTCGGCCGGGGCGCAGCTGCGATCATTCCCCCAGCCGGTGATGGACGCCTGTTATAACGCCGCCAACGAGCTCTATGCGGAAACCGCCGCGAAGAACCCGGAGTTCAAGAAGGTTCTCGAGAGCGCAATAGCATTCCGCAACGAGCAATATCTGTGGTGGCAGGTCGCGGAATATGGCTATGACAGCTACATGATCCGCGCGCGGGCGCGAAGCTGATCGATGCACACGCCTTAGGTCCAAAGAGCCGGCGATACGCCGGCTCTTTGCATTTTTGAGGAGACCTGATTTCACGCCGTGCGGTCGATGCCGGAAGCCGCCGCGGAGTATACCGCGATTACTTGATGACCGGCGGCGTGTCGAACTGGATCGGCGGCGGCATTTCAATGCCGGGCAGACCCTTCAACTGTTCCTCGATCTTCGCCGGATCGATTGTCGTCTGCGCGCCCTTGTAGTGCATCACCATGCCCGGGAAGATGATGACAAGGGCCACCATGATGCACTGGATGATGACGAAGGGCACCGATCCCCAATAAATCTCTCCGGTGGTGACGGGCGGCATCTGCTTGCCGGTCACGCGGTCGATATAGGGCGAGCGGGGGGCGACCGACCGCAGATAGAACAACGCAAAGCCGAATGGCGGATGCATGAACGAGGTCTGCATGTTCACGCCGAGCATCACGCCGAACCAGATCAGGTCGATGCCGAGCCTCGTTGCGGCTGGCGCGAGCAGTGGAATGACGATGAAGGCGATCTCGAAGAAGTCGAGGAAGAAGGCGAGCAGGAAGACGAAGATATTGACGACGATCAAGAAGCCCACCTGACCGCCGGGAAGCCCGAGCAGCAATTCCTCGACCCAGCGATGGCCGTCGACGCCGTAGAAGGTCAGCGAAAAGACGCGCGCCCCGATCAGGATGAAGATCACAAAGGCGGACAGCTTGGCGGTGGATTGCGCGGCCTGCCGCGTGAGATCAAATGTCAGACGGCCTTTTGCGATGGCGAGGAGGAGCGCGCCGACCGCGCCCATCGCCCCGCCTTCGGTTGGCGTCGCAAGGCCGATGAAAATGGTGCCGAGCACGAGAAAGACCAGCGCCAGCGGCGGCACCATCACGAAGATGACCTGCTCGGCCATCACCGAGAGCAGCTTCAGTCTGAACAGGCGGTTGAGGATCGCGATCGCAAACGCGATGCACACGCCGATCGTCATGGTGAGGACGACGAAATCGGCGCCGGACGACACGTGTGTCGTGCGCATATAGGCATAGGCCGCGATCCCTGAGAACAGCACGACCACGGTCAACGACGGCAGGCCACGGCTTCCATCCGGCTCCTTGTAGGTCAGCGCCTCCAACGGCAGGCCGGGAGCTGCATTAGGCTTGATCAGAGTGATCAGGAAAATATAGCCGGCATAAAGTGCGGCGAGCACAAGGCCGGGGATGAAGGCGCCCTCATACATGTCGCCGACCGAGCGGCCGAGCTGGTCGGCCATCACGATAAGCACGAGCGATGGCGGGATGATCTGGGCCAGCGTGCCGGAGGCGGCGATGACGCCCGTCGCGACCCTGCGGTCGTAGCCGTAACGCAGCATGATCGGCAGCGCGATCAGCCCCATCGAGATCACCGAGGCGGCGACGACGCCGGTGGTGGCTGCGAGCAGCGCGCCGACGAAGATCACGGCATAGCCGAGGCCGCCGCGGATCGTGCCGAAGAGTTGCCCGATGGTATCGAGCAAATCCTCCGCCATGCCGCTTCGTTCGAGGATCAGCCCCATGAAGGTGAAGAAGGGGATCGCAAGCAGCGTGTCATTGTTCATGACGCCGTAGACACGCTCGGGCAGTGCGCCGAGAAAGTCCGGCCGGAACAGCCCAAGTTCGATGCCGATCAGGCCAAACAACAAACCGTTGGCGGCGAGCGAAAAGGCGACCGGATAGCCGAGAAGCAAAAACACCACGAGGGAGCCGAACATGATCGGCGCCATGTAGTGAATCAGCATCTGGGTCATGGGCGATCCGGCCGGTCGTCTATCAGTTGTCGGGCTTGATTTCGGCGAGCAGCCGTTCGGCCTCGGCTTCAACCGGACTGAGCGTCTGCTCGTAGGGATCGGGGATAAGGCCGCGCATGACGGCGATGCGTTTGATCAGCTCCGAGATGCCCTGAAAGAACAGCAGCGTGAAGCCGATCACCACCAGCGATTTTGCCGGCCATTGCGGCAGCCCGCCGGCGTTGAACGATTGTTCGTTCAGCTCGAAGGAGGCCACGAAAAACGGCCATCCCGTCACGATCATCACGATGGTCAATGGCAGCAGGAAAGCGACATGGCCGACGATATCGATCCAGTTGCGCACGCTTTTGGGGAAGGCGGTGTTCACGATGTCGATGCGGATATGTTCGTTGGACATCAGCGTCCATGGCGAGCACACCATGAAGATGATGCTGAACATGATCCATTGCAGCTCGAGCCAGGCGTTCGACGACAGCCCCAGCATCTTGCGGCTGACGGCATTGGCTGCGGAAATGATGACGACGATGACGACGAGCCACGAGACCCATTTGCCGAGCCGCATGTTGATCGCATCGATGATGCGGCTCACGGCGAGCAGAGCATGCACGGTGACGGAATCCCCTCGATCCCGGCGCCTTCCAGCGCGCGTGGCGGCCATTCGGCCTTGTCCCGACAGCTAATCCGAACCCCGACGCACGCGTCAATGGAAAGTTTGTCTAAGCGGGCGGTATCGCAGTCGCCTGAGCCGCGCGGCGTGCGATCGTCTCGCGGTGGAGCGCATACAAGCCGCTCAGAACGATCAGCGCGGCACCAAACAAGGCCCAGCGGTCCGGCACCTCGCCGAAGGCCACAAAACCTGCGATGCCCATCCAGAGTAGCAGGGTGTATCGGAACGGCGCGACGGCCGCGATCTCCACGCCCCGGAAGCCATACACGATGAGATAGGTGCCAAGGCCGAGGAACGCGGCGGCAAAGGCGAGCATGGTCCATTGCTCGCGGTTGGGAACGGCCCAGTCTTCGCCGAGCCCGATCCCTGCGCCCGACAAAGTCACCGCGACGGTGCCGTACAACCCAACGGCGAGCGACGATACGGTGGCGTCGAGCTTGCGCGTCGTCAGGTCGCGCGCGGCGCCGAAAAAGGCGGCGCCCAGCCCGGCCAGCGCCCACAGATCGATGGTCCCAGGGCCCGGTTTGACGATGAACAGGGTGCCGACCAATCCCACCGCGATCGCCGCCCAGCGCCGCCAGCCGACCCGAACTCGCAGCGTCACGGCGGCCAGTGCGGTCAGGATCAGCGGCGACGTCATCGCCACGGCCGACAGGTCGGCGATCTTCATGTGGATCAACGCGGCGATGAAGCACAGCGTGCCCACCGCATCGAACAGCGCGCGCAACATCACCATCGGCCGGGCGGACGCGCCGATGTGGCGCAGACCGCCGGTGACGCCGATGACCGCAAGCAAAATGGCGATCGACAGCGCACCGCGCAGGAACAGCACCTGCCCGAACGGCAGTTCGCGCGCCACCAGCTTTACCAGCGCGTCATTGATCGAGTAGGCGGCCATGCCGAAAGTCACCGCGATCATGCCGCGGAGATTGGCAGCGGAGTCAGTCACAAGGCGGGTTCCGTAAGGCCGGCGCTAGCCGCCGGTGACGCTCATATGGCGGGGCAGGGCGGGGCGGCTGTGGCGGCGGTCGATGACGAAGTCATGGCCTTTCGGCTTGCGTGAAATCGCGGACTCGATCGCAGCGTGCAGCAGGTCGTCGGATTCGGAGGCGCGCAACGGGGCGCGCAGATCGGCTGCATCTTCCTGGCCAAGGCACATGAACAGCGTTCCGGTGCAGGTCAGGCGCACGCGATTGCACGATTCGCAGAAATTATGGGTCATCGGGGTGATCAGGCCGAGCCGGCCGCCGGTTTCGGCAACGCGCACATAACGCGCCGGCCCACCGGTGCGATAATCGATGTCGTGCAGGGTAAAGCGTTCGGCGAGGCGCGCCCGCACCATCGACAGCGGCAGATATTGATCGAGGCGGCCTTCGCCGACATCGCCGAGCGGCATCACTTCGATCAGGGTGAGATCCATGCCGCGGCCATGGGCCCAGGTGAGCAAGTCCGGAATCTCGTCCTCGTTCACGCCCTTCAGCGCGACCGCGTTGATCTTGACCTTGAGGCCGGCCGCTTGCGCGGCATCGATCCCGGCCATGACGCGCGACAGATCACCCCAACGGGTGATCGCGCGGAACTTGTCCGGATCGAGCGTGTCCAGCGACACGTTGATGCGTTCGACCCCGTGGCCTTTGAGCTCGGCCGCATATTTTGCGAGCTGCGAGCCGTTGGTCGTGACCGTGAGTTCGTCGAGGTCGCCGTTGCGCAAATGGCGCGAGAGCGATGCGAACAACGTCATGATGCCGCGCCGCACCAGCGGCTCGCCCCCGGTCAGCCGAAGCTTGCGCACGCCGCGCGTGATGAAGGCGGAACAGACCCGGTCGAGTTCCTCGAGCGACAGGAGATCGGCCTTGGGCAGGAAAGCCATGTCCTCGGACATGCAATAGACGCAGCGGAAATCGCAGCGATCCGTCACCGAGACGCGCAGATAGGACACGGTGCGGGCAAACGGATCGATCAGCGGCGCCCGTGAACGGGCGTCGGATTTGATTGGTTGCGCTGCAGCATTCATGGGCAATCCTCACCCCACCATATAGGGGATCGGCAGGCGCGGCAAAACCCTTGGAAAAGCGTGTCTTAATGCGTTATCTGCCGGCATGACCAGCATGCAGGCCTGGCCGACCGAACTTCGGCTGAGCAAGGACCGTCGGACCCTCACGGTCGCTTTCGACAACAACGACCGCTACGCGCTGTCGGCGGAATATCTGCGGGTGAAAAGCCCGAGCGCCGAAGTCCAGGGCCATTCGCCCGAGGAGCGCAAGACCGTTCCCGGCAAGCGCGATGTGATGATTTTGGAAATCCAGCCGGTCGGGAATTATGCGGTGCGGCTTGTCTTCGATGACATGCACTCCACCGGCATTTATTCGTGGGACTATTTTGCCGATCTCGGCCGCAACCAGGAGAAATACTGGCAGGACTATCTCGACGAGCTTGCAGCGAAGGGATTGTCGCGCGAGCCCGCATTGCGCAAGGGGTGAGCGATCCTGCTTCCCGGTCGCGCGGGCTCGCTACGATCCTATTTCACCACGATGACCTTCGCGCCGACCTTCACGCGATTGTAGAGATCGATCACGTCGTCATTGGTCAGCCGGATGCAGCCGGACGAATCCGCTTCGCCGACCGAATCCGGATCGTGGGTGCCGTGAATGCGATAGATCGTCGAACCGATATACATCGCCCGCGCGCCCAGCGGATTGCCGGGCCCGCCCTTCATATGGCGCGGCAAGCCCGGCTGGCGCTTCAGCATCTCGGGCGGCGGGCGCCAATCCGGCCATTCACGTTTGGCGCTGACGGTGTGAATGCCGTTCCACGTGAAGCCGTCGCGTCCGACACCGACGCCGTACTGAATCGCGCGGTTATTGCCGAGCACGTAGTAGAGTTTGCGCTGCGCGGTGAAGACGATGATGGTGCCCGGCTTCTCCTTGGTCTCGAAGCCGACCTCCTGGCGACGCAGCGCCAGGATTTCGAACAGCCCCTTGACCTTTACATTCTCCGGCGCCCCGCCCAGGAGCCGGCCGTCGGGGTCGGTCAACGCCGGATTGGCCAGCGTGATCGCGGGTAACGTCACAGTTGCAACGAGGCCGGCAACCAGACTTGCCAGCCACTTCCATGTCCTCAGGCGCATTTCATTCCCGTCCCGACCAAACCGTTCCGTCAGCGTGTCCGCCGGCGGCATACTAGGACATTGGACGGCACGCGCCACTCCTCGCCGCGATGGTGTGACGACATGCGCCAGCGGGTTGCCGGATGGCGAATATCCAGAAGATGCGGAGGTGGTGTGAATGGTGGGCGCGACAGGGATTGAACCTGTGACCCCTCCCGTGTGAAGGGAGTGCTCTCCCGCTGAGCTACGCGCCCGAAAGGCCGGCACTTAAGTGTCCGGTCCAAGATGTGTCAAGCCAAAGCGCCTGAAACTTGCCAAAGCCGGCACGCGAACGCTCGCACGCGTCCGCGGGATGCCGTTCCTCGCGTCAGCGGGTCTGCGGCGCCGGCCAGGCGCCGGCGGGCGACTGCGTCTGTGGGGCCCCGAAGCCACCCGCGTTGCCCTGCGGCGGCGGATTGAAACCGGAGGTCGAGGGCGGAGGCGCGAAGCCACCGCCTGAAGGCGGCGGGGGAGCAGCGCGCTGCGCGCGTTGGGGCTGCGGCGCGGGAGCCGCATCGGAAGGCGGCTGCTTGGCTACGCGCGGCTTCTTGGCCGGCGGCGCGCGGCGCGGCCCGGCCTTGACGAGTTCGGCGACGACCGGACTTGGGTCAAAACGCGGCTGTCCCGACGATACTCCCATCTCCTCGCTGCCGCGCATGTCGTCGGGCGGCAGCAACTTCACCGGAATGGTCTGCGGCTGATAGCCATTGAGGCTGAACGTCACCTGGAAATCGGCGGCGGGAACCGCGAGCGCACAGGGTGTGCGGCATGTCTGTCCGCCGGAGGTCTTCACCTCGGCGCCAGGCGGCTCGGATTCGAACTGGAGCGGTACAGTTGGTGTGGCGGTCTTCAACAGGTCGCCCGAATTCGAGCAACCCGCGAGCAACACCCCGCACGCAACAATCGCCAAACATCTACGCATGGGTCTTGTCCATCGCTGGGCCCCCCGTCAGCGCCACGACCCTCGTGGCGACCATACGAGCCGGGGCACCCCCGTGCAACCGGCGCAATCGGCTCCCGGGATCGTCTTCGATTATGTCAGGAGCCGAGGCCAAAAGCTCGCAAAGAGCGTCAATTTTGCGGCTGTTTCTCGGGAGTATGGTAAATCCCGGCCGGGGCCGCCGGGCTCCGAGGATGTTGGAGGAGATCGCCGATGGCGGCGGGAAGGGCATCGAAATGCCCAATCAGCCGGTCCGGCTTGAGATCAGCCATCGGAACGCGCGCATAGCCGAAATCGACGCCGACGACCGGGATTCCCGCAGCACGCGCGACATGAATGTCGGTCTCGGAATCGCCGACCATGATCACATGCGCGGCATCGCCGCCGGCGCGGGCGATCGTCAGCCGGAGCGCATCCGGATCCGGCTTTTTCACCGCGAACGTGTCCTGCCCGCAAATCGCAGCGAAGCGCGCAGTCAGTCCGAGTTTGTCGAGCAGGCGCACCGCAAGGGATTCGTATTTGTTGGTGCAGACCGCCAGCGTGAAGCCATGGGCGCTGAGACGATCGAGCGCGCCCGCCAGCCCCGGATAGGGCCGGGAGTGATCGGCGATGTGGTCCTGATAGCGTCTGATGTATCGCGCGAACAGCGCGTCCATCGCAGCCTCTCCGGGACATTGCCCGGATTCGGCGAGTGCTCGATCAAGCAGCGCGCGAATGCCGCCACCGATCATTGACCGTGCGGTCTCGAACGGCACGACGGGAAAATTTTCGCTCTCAAGAACTGCATTGAGGGTGTGAATAAGGTCGGGTGCGGTGTCGACCAGAGTGCCGTCGAGGTCGAACACAACAATGGCGCGCGGGGGGGCGGTCAGCATCCGTCCGGGCTACGGTGTCGCTGCCGTGAAATCAAGGTTTCGGGACAGACCGGCCAGGGGGCTAGGTTCCGGGACGGAACGGGGGTAGACAGTCGGCCGGTTCGACTACACGGACATATCCCGCCCGCATGACCTCCGACGCCCTGAAAAGACAGGCGGCCGCCCGCGCCCTCGATTATGTCCGTCCCGGAATGCGGCTTGGCCTCGGCACCGGTTCGACAGCGCGTCATTTCGTCGAGCTTCTCGGCGAGCGGGTCCGGGCGGGCCTCGATGTGATCGGCGTTCCGACCTCGGAGGCGACCGAGGCCGATGCGCGGCGCGTCGGAGTGCCGCTGACGACGCTTGAAGAGACGCCACGGCTCGATCTGACCGTGGACGGCGCCGACGAGGTCGGCCCGGACCTCGCCTTGATCAAGGGCGGCGGCGGCGCTCTCCTGCGCGAAAAGATCGTGGCCTCCGCATCAGCGCACATGGTCGTGATCGCCGACGAATCGAAGCTCGTGCGAACGCTCGGCGCCTTTCCCCTGCCGATCGAAATCGTCCCCTTCGGCATGGGCGCAACCGCGCTCGCGATCGGTGAGGCGCTGGAAAGGCTCGGCCTGCCTGCCAAGTTGAACACGCGGATGCGATCCGACGGCCACGCTTTTGTCACCGATGGCGGTCATCGCATCATCGATGCACATCTCGGCCTCATTCCGGACCCTGACGCGCTCGCCCAAGCGCTCGTCGCCATTCCGGGGGTCGTCGAACACGGCCTGTTTCTCCGCCTGGCCGGGACCGCCATCATTGCCGGCCCGTCTGGAATCCGCGTGATCGAACGGCACAGCGGATCGTGATATCTCAAAGACTGACAGGAGTTTTTTCCATGAGCGTTCAAGCGCTGGTACGTTGGGTCGCGGCTGGTCTTGCTGCACTGGTCGTTTCGGCAATGCCGATGGCAGCTTCCGCGCAACAGCCCAGCAAGAGCTCCATGGCGCTCGCCAACGAAATCCTCGACATCAAGGGTTCGCTGCAGATTTTCGAAACCGTGATTCCGGGCGTGGTCGAAAAGTCGAAGGCGACGCTGCTGCAGATGAATCCGAACCTGTTCAAGGACGTGGATGCCATCGGCAACGATCTGCGCAAGGAGTTTGCGCCGCGGCTCGCCGTGTTGCGCGAGGAGATCGCCAAGATCTACGCGACGCGTTTCACGGAGCAGGAGATGAAGGACACCATTGCCTTCTATAAGTCTCCGCTCGGCAAGAAAATCCTGACCGAGGAGCCCAATTTCGTCGATCGCTCGATGGCGGCCGCGCAGGACTGGGCGGTCAAACTCAATGACGAAGTCCTGCAGCGTTTTCGCGCCGAACTCAGAAAGCGCGGTCATCCGTTCTGATGTGACGCGGCACGGGCCCAGATGAACGACTTCGACGTCGATCTTTTCGTTATCGGTGCCGGCTCCGGCGGCGTGCGGGCAGCGCGCATTGCCGCCAATCATGGCGCCCGTGTCACGGTTGCCGAAGAATATCGGGTGGGCGGCACCTGCGTGATCCGCGGCTGCGTGCCGAAGAAGCTCCTCGTCTATGCCGCGCGCTTTGCCGACGATTTCGAGGACGCGGCGGGCTATGGCTGGACCGTGCCGAAACCGGTGTTCGACTGGCCGACGCTGATCGCCAACAAGGATCGCGAAATCGCACGCCTCGAGAGTGCGTATGTCGCCAATCTCGAGCGCTCCAAGGTCAAGATCGTCCGGAGCAGGGCGGTCCTTGAAGACGCCCATCGGGTGAGGCTGGTCGCGACCGGCGAGATCATTTGTGCGCGGACCATCCTGATTGCGACCGGCGGCTGGCCGCATCCCGGAGCCGATATCGCTGGCCTCGAGCATGTCATCTCGTCGAACGAGGCACTCGATCTGGAAGCCCTGCCGCGCCGCATCCTGATCCAGGGCGGCGGCTATATCGCGGTCGAGTTTGCGGGAATCTTCCGCGGTCTCGGCTCCGAGGTGACGCTGGTCTATCGCGGCGACAATATCCTGCGCGGCTTCGACGATGACGTGCGCGAACATCTGCGCACGGAGATGGAGAAGCGCGGCATCAGGATTCTGACGCGGCGGCTGGTGGAGGCCGTCGAGAAGGTCGATCACGGGCTGTGCGTGTCGCTGTCGGACCACGAAACGGTGATGGTCGACAAGGTGATGTTCGCGACCGGCCGCCGTCCGAACGTCGCGGGTCTCGGACTCGAACAGGCCGGCGTTGAGCTCAACGACAAGGGCGCGATCAAGGTCGACCGGTTTTCGCGCACATCGGTACCGAACATCTACGCGGTCGGCGACGTCACCGACCGCGTCAATCTCACCCCGGTCGCGATCCGCGAGGGTCACGCCTTCGCCGATACCGTGTTCGGCGGCCGCGAGACCGTGGTGGATCACTCGGACATTCCGACGGCGGTCTTTTCCGAACCGGAAGTCGGCGTGATCGGTCTCACCGAGACCGAGGCGCGCGAGCGCTATCGCCATGTCGACATCTACAAGTCGAGCTTCCGTGCGATGAAGATGACGCTCGCCGGGCGCGACACGCGCTGCTTCTTCAAGCTCGTCGTCGACGGCGAAAGCGACCGGGTGCTCGGCTGCCACATCGTCGGCCCGGATGCGGGCGAGATGATCCAGCTGGTCGGGATCGCCATCAAGATGAACGCCACCAAGGCCGATTTCGACCGGGTCATGGCCGTTCATCCGACCGCCGCCGAGGAACTGGTCACGATGCGGACCAAGGCCGCGAGCTATGTCCGCGAGGCCGCGGAATAGGGCGGGCCCCCGGCCTGTCCATTTGGGGCGACCGGGCCTCTTGTCCGGCTCCGTCTTGTGGTAGGGAACTTTGACCCTCGATCGGGGGTCGGTGTGTCGCGGAGAACCATGCGGCAGCGAATTCAGAGCCGACTGCTCGGCTGGCATGCGGTGGTGATCGCGGTCTGCTCGATCACGGCCCTTGCCGCCTATGCGCAGGGCGGCACGCCGCAGGGCGATCTCGACAAGCTCACGCAGCGCGAGATTGTCGTCGGCACCAAGGAAGCGGCTCCCTTTTCCATGAAGTCGCCGTCCGGCGAATGGAGCGGGATCAGCGTCGATCTCTGGCGTCGCATCGCGGACAAGCAGAATCTCAAATACCGCTTCCAGGAAGAGGACAGCGTTCCCGCGCTGATCGATGCGGTCGCGAAGGGCAAGGTCGACATAGCGGTGGCGGCGCTGACCGTGACCGCGGGACGCGAGGAGGTCCTCGATTTCACCTCCGCATTCTACGGGACCGGGCTCGGCATCGTGGTGCCCGCGAGCGGCCTTGTTGCAAGCTGGGCGCCGGTGATGCGGGCACTGACCTCGTTCAGCTTTCTGCAGGCGGTGGTGGCGCTGATCGGGCTCGCACTGCTGGTGGGGCTCGTCGTCTGGCTCCTGGAGCGCCGCCACAACGAGGAATTCGGCGGGAGTGTCACGAAGGGTCTGAGCTCCAGCGTGTGGTGGACGACGGTCGCCATGACCCAGCGCGGCATTGGCCACCAGGGACCGCGGACGGTGCCCGGTCGCTTCGTCGCCATGCTCTGGATGGTGGGTTCAATCATCGCCATTGCGGTGTTCACCGCAGGCATCACGTCGGCGCTGACCGTGCGTCAGCTGCAAGGCACCGTCGCCGGTGTCACGGACCTGTCGAAGGTGAAGGTCGGGGCCGTCAGCGGTTCGTCGACGGAGGACACGCTCACGAGGCTGCGCATCCGCTTCGACAGCTATCCGACCGCGAAGGACGGGCTTCAGGCGGTCCGCGACGGCAAGCTGGACGCCTTCGTCTATGACCGGCCGCTGCTCGCCTGGCTCATCAACGAGGATTTCGGGTCGCGGGTCCAGCTGCTCGACGTGACCTTCGACCAGCAGCATTATGCCTTTGCGCTTCCGCCCGGCAGCCCGCTCCGCAAGCCGATCAGCGTCAGTCTTCTGAACGAGGTGCGCAGCACCTGGTGGGGCGATACGCTGTTCCGCTATCTCGGCAACAAGAGCCAGTAATCGGGTGTGGCCTTGCCCGAGACGGTTGAACCGGTCCGCCAGGCTGCGCGACTGATCCCGGCAGCTATGTCCGCGATCACGCGATCGGGTCGTCTGCCGTGATGGCGAAGGCGGGAAAGTCCCGCTATAAGGCGCCCGAGAGACCATGAGGCGGCCGGAAGCCGCGGGAGTTGGAGTTATGGCCGAGCGTTGGACGCCCGACAGCTGGCGCAAGAAGCCGATCGTGCAGGTGCCGGATTATCCGGACAAGGCGGCCCTCACGGCCGTGGAGAAGCAGCTCGCAAGCTTTCCGCCGCTGGTTTTTGCAGGTGAGGCCCGCAACCTGAAGAAGGCGCTGGCGCGCGTATGCACCGGCGATGCTTTCCTGCTGCAGGGCGGCGATTGCGCCGAAAGCTTCGCCGAGCATGGCCCCAACAACATCCGCGATTTCTTCCGCGTCTTCCTCCAGATGGCGGTGGTGCTGACCTTTGCCGGCGGCTCGCCCGTGGTGAAGGTCGGACGCATCGCCGGTCAGTTCGCCAAGCCGCGCTCCTCGCCGACCGAGAAGCGGGGCGACGTCGAGCTGCCGAGCTATCGCGGCGACATCATCAACGGCAACGACTTCACGCCGGAAGCGCGCATTCCCGATCCGCGGCGGCAGATCGAGGCCTATCGCCAGTCGGCGGCGACCCTCAACCTTTTGCGCGCCTTCGCCCATGGCGGCTACGCCAATCTCGCGACCGTGCATCAATGGATGCTCGGCTTCGTCAAGGATTCGCCGCAGGCCCGCCGCTACGCCGAACTGGCGGATCGGATTTCCGAGGCGCTCGGCTTCATGCGCGCCTGCGGTCTCGATCTCTCGAGCCATCCTGAATTGCGGACGACCGACATCTATACGAGCCACGAGGCCTTGCTGCTCGGCTTCGAGGAGGCGATGACGCGCGTCGATTCAACAAGCGGCGACTGGTATTGCACGTCCGGTCACATGGTCTGGATCGGCGATCGCACCCGCCAGCCCGATCACGCGCATGTCGAATTCTGCCGCGGCATCAAGAACCCGATCGGCCTGAAATGCGGACCCTCGCTCAAGCCCGATGAGCTGATCCGCCTGATCGACATCCTCAATCCCGACAACGAGCCGGGGCGTCTGACGCTGATCGGCCGTTTCGGCGCCGAGAAGGTCGGCGAGCATCTGCCGGCGCTGATCCGCGCGGTGCAACGCGAAGGCAAGGCTGTGGTCTGGTCCTGCGATCCGATGCACGGCAACACCATCAGTTCGGTGTCGGGCTACAAGACGCGGCCGTTCGACCGGATCCTCAACGAGGTGAAGGAGTTCTTCGCCGTCCATGCGGCCGAAGGGACTTATGCCGGCGGCGTGCATCTGGAGATGACCGGCCAGAACGTGACCGAGTGCACCGGCGGCGCCCGCGCGATTACCGATGCGGACCTGAACGATCGTTACCACACCTTCTGCGATCCGCGCCTCAACGCCGAACAGTCGATCGACATGGCGTTCCTGGTTGCGGAATTGCTGAAGAAGGAGCGCGACGCGCAGGCCAGGCCGATGCCCGCAGTCGCCGGGCTGTAACGGCGAAAATCGGGTTTGCGTCTCAGAGACAAGCGGACCACGCGCATGTCCCGCGTGGCCGCGTTGCCTTTCGCCGCATGCTGAAGAAAGGATTGACGCGGAAACCCCTTGATTTGCAGCGGTTTTCGACGATGTCCCGCAGCAGCTGCGCGCAAAATTTTCCCGCTGTTAACGCTGCACATGAGCGCTGCGCCTTGCCGGCGGGGCGGAAAGGAATTGCAGACAATTTGAATCGATATTGGCTGCAGATGCACGGGCAACGTGCACGGTCCTGCAGGGGGCGTCATCGTGGCTCAGAGAAATTCTCGAGCCATGCGGGTTCTGCGATCGCGATCATGCTGGCCATGATCGCGATCGCGAACGCCGGACCAGAGATCCGATCGACATCGTTGAGCGGCAAGCGCCGCCCGCCGCGCACCGCCAAGGCGTATTCAATTCGCAGAAGCAGCCGCTCTCTCGCCGTCATCGCCCGCGCAAGCGGGCGATCCGGCGGACACGACCGTTTCGAGAGTTTGCGGGATGCCCCGCCTTCGCAGGGCATGACAAGAATTGAGCGATGCGATTCGGATTTTTCCGATTAAGGTCCGGCGCGGGGAGGGCGCGTGATGCAGCGAATCTGGCGGGCGACACTCAACACCATGAACGGTCTGCGGGCCGCAACGGCGAGCGAAGCCGCCTTCCAGCAGGAATTGTTTGCGCTCGTGCTCGCGGTGCCGCTTGCAGTCTTTGTCGCGAGCAGCCTCTGGATGGCGCTCGCTCTCATTGCCGCGGTGCTGGCGGTGATGATCGTCGAGTTGCTCAACACCGCCATCGAGAAACTCGCCGACCGGATCACGCTGGAGCACGACCCCGTCATCGGCCGGGTGAAGGACATGGGATCGGCCGCCGTCGGATTGACGCTTCTGGTCGCGGGCGCGGTCTGGCTTCTGGCGATTTTCGAGCGGGTCGCGGAACTCCTCCGCTAGGCTCGCATTGCGGGTTGCGGCCGGACCGGGCTATGCACAGGACATGAATAATCGTCCCGTCGATACGCTGGCCATCGCCCTAGCCCAGATCAATCCCGTCGTCGGGGACGTGACCGGCAACGCCGCCAAGGTGCGCGCGGTGCGCGATCGGGCGAGGCACGCCGATCTGATCCTGTTCCCGGAATTGTTCATCGCCGGCTATCCGCCGGAGGATCTGGTGCTGAAACCGGCATTCCAGGCCGCCTGTCGCGCCGCGATCGAGGACCTCGCGCGCGAGACCGCCGACGGCGGCCCGGCGATGATCGTCGGCACGCCCTGGCTCGACGGCGGCAAGCTGTACAATGCCGTCGCCCTTCTGGATCGCGGACGGATCGCGGCGCTCCGCTACAAGGTCGATCTTCCGAATTACGGCGTGTTCGACGAGAAGCGCGTCTTCGCCATAGGTCCGCTGCCGGGTCCGGTGAATTTTCGCGGCGTGCGGCTCGGCGTGCCCATCTGCGAAGACATCTGGGGCCCGGAGCCGGCCGAGTGCATCGCCGAGACCGGCGGCGAAATCCTGCTTGTGCCGAACGGCTCGCCATACCGGCGCGGGGTGGTGGACCAGCGCCTCAGCGTCGCGGTCGCGCGCGTCAAGGAAACCGGGCTGCCGCTGATCTATCTCAATCAGATCGGCGGACAGGACGAACTGGTCTTCGAAGGCGCCTCGTTCGTTTTGAATGCGGATGCGTCGCTGGCGGTGCAGCTCCCGGCCTTTTCGGAAGCTTTGGTCACAACGCATTGGCGGCGCACCGGGGACGGCTGGCATTGCGAGCCCGGCGAGATTGCACAGCTCCTGTCGCAGGAGAAGGCCGATTACACCGCCTGCATGCTGGGCTTGCGCGATTATGTCGGCAAGAACGGCTTTCCGGGCGTGGTGCTTGGACTTTCGGGCGGGATCGATTCCGCTCTGGTCGCTGCGTTGTCGGTCGACGCGATCGGGCCGGACCGCGTGCGCACCGTGATGCTGCCCTACAAATTCACTTCGCAGGATTCCCTGAAGGATGCGGCGGCCGCCGCGAAAGCGCTTGGTGTCCGATACGACATTTTGCCCATCGAGCCTGCGGTCACAGGTCTGGAGAAATCGCTCGAGCCGCTGTTCGCAGGCCTGCCGCGCGACGTAACCGAAGAAAATCTTCAGGCGCGTGCGCGCGGCACCATCATCATGGCGCTCTCGAACAAATACGGTCTGATGGTCGTGACCACCGGCAACAAGTCGGAGATGTCGGCCGGCTACGCAACGCTGTATGGCGACATGAATGGCGGCTTCAATCCGGTCAAGGATCTCTACAAGACCGAAGTCTATCGCCTGTCCCGGCTGCGCAATGTCTGGAAGCCAGAAGGCGCCCTTGGTCCGGACGGCGTCGTCATCCCCGAAAACATCATCACCCGTGCGCCGACCGCCGAACTGCGCGAAAACCAGAAGGATCAGGATTCGCTGCCGCCCTACGACATTCTCGATGACATTCTGGAGCGGCTGGTCGAGAAGGAGCAACCGATCGCCGAGATCGTTGCGGCTGGCTTCGATGCCGCGACCGTGACGCGGGTCGATCGCATGCTCAACCTTTCCGAATACAAGCGCCGCCAGGCCGCGCCCGGCGTCAAGGTGACGTTGCGCGGGTTTGGACGCGATCGTCGCTATCCGATCACCAACAAGTTCCGCGATCCGGGTACGCCTCTGCCAAAGCCGGATACCGCACTCGTCAGCGGCACCCCGACG
>Ga0180222_1001733_pt1 | contig 20844 bp, 14 predicted proteins | sample eDN5th37CKraftOP_FD_151336 | JGI IMG/M metagenome (GOLD analysis project Ga0180222, IMG submission 151336) | Enriched Organic Plus compost microbial communities from Emeryville, California, USA - eDNA 5th pass 37_C Kraft OP (version 2) (version 2) ... | reverse complement strand
GATCACCCGGCGATCATCCACCCGCGGTACGCCGCGTGGCTTGTTGGGAAGCAGCGGCTCGATCACCGACCACTCGAAATCGGTCAGCTCAAAACGACGACGCATCTGCAAGGCTCCTTTCCCGAGCCTTGAATCAATCAACCTCGCTTTACGCAACACCGTTTATGAGTTTACCGCCTAGTGATCCGGCCCGTCCAGTCGAGTTCGCCAGACTGATGGCGTCTGGGTACAAGGCCGAAGTAGGCGCCGGCATTGCGCGATTGTCGGAAGCGTCCGGCTTCATCGATAGCGGCAGCAAAGGCAGCGGAAGTCTGCACACCGACGCCCGGTATGCTCATCAGGATTTCGCAGGCTTGGGATTGGCTGGCGATGACGCGCAGGCGACGATCCATTTCCTTGATCTGCTCAACCAGTTCGGCGCGCACCGACAGCAAAGAGGCGATGGCATCACCGAGGCCAGGAATGTGTGCGGCCTGCATGATCCTCTCCAGGAATGCCTTTCCCTGCCCAGCACCTGGGCGATAGCCGAATGTGGCGCAGAGACCGCGGATCATGTTATCGAGCCGGACACGTGCTTCCACCAGGTGGGCACGCGCGGTGATCACGCTGCGCACCCCATGCGCTGCCGGTGATTTGACGTGCACCTCCTTGTAGAAGCTCGTCCGCGCCAGCTGCGCGAGACCGGCGGCATCGTGCGGATCAGTCTTGTTCGCCTTCATCGCCTTCAGGCTCTGGTGTGCCTGGCGGGCATCGATACACACAACCGGAACGCCCAGTTCGCGCAAACCGAGACAGATCGCCGGAGACATGCGGCCTGTTTCCACCACCGCCCGCTCGATCGGGCCGTGGCGCTCCAGCATCAAGGCCAGCGCCTTCGGAGAGCTCTCGACCTTTTCCGACATGAGCTTCCGACCATTTTCGTCAACGATGCAGACCTGCGTGGTTTCCATCGACAGGTCCAATCCGGCATAATGCTTCATGGCTGCTTCCGTCCTTCCTTCAGGATTCGACAACCAGAAGTGTGCGCCTCAACCGAGGTCCGAGGGAAGCAGCCGCAATTACACGATGACCCATTGATTTGCGGAGATGGCTGTGATTCAGGCGACCGCGAAGGAGCCTGAATTTGGGCGATTTATTCTGGCTGACGGACGAGCAGATGGTGCGTCTTCAGCCCTATTTTCCGAAGAGCCATGGCCGCAAGCGTGTCGATGACCGGCGGGTTTTGAGCGGCATTATCTTCGTCAACCGCAATGGGCTGAGGTGGCGCGATGCGCCGAGGGAGTATGGCCCGGCGAAGACGCTCTATAATCGCTGGAAGCGGTGGAGCGACAAGGCATCTTCATTCGCATGATGGAGGGCTTGGCGACACCGCAGGCGCCAGAGCGCAAGACGATCATGATCGATGCGACCTATTTGAAGGCCCACCGCACGGCGTCGAGCCTTGGGGTAAAAAGGGGGTCCGGGACGCCTGATCGGCCGCACGAAGGGCGGTATGAACACCAAGCTTCATGCCGCCCTTCGGGATTTTCTTACCGTTCCCTAAAGGCGAGCCGCGCTCGCATGATCCACTGCTTGATCGGCCCTATTGACCGGACGTTCTACTCATCCGTCGAAGGCAAGTGCGCCTGTGAGATCGCCTGGGGGCGGCCCGCCGGCGGCGATCATCGCCTGCTCGCGTTCGATCAGTCCCGGCAGCTTTTTCAGTCCGAAGCGCCGCGTGAGGAAACGCGCGATCGAACCGGTGTCGTAGATCGTATGATCGACTTCGCCGCGGCGCGCATGGGGAGAGACGATGATCGCGGGAATGCGCGTTCCGGGGCCCCAGCGATCCCCTTTCGGCGGCGCGACATGATCCCACCACCCGCCATTTTCATCGAAGGTGACGATGACGAGCATCTTTTCCCATTGCGGGCTGTTGCGCAGCGCCTGGATCACGCCTGCGATATGGCGGTCGCCGGCATCGACATCCGAATAGCCGGCATGCATGTTGAGATTACCTTGCGGCTTGTAATAGCTGACCGCGGGCGGGCGCCCGGCCTCGACATCCGCGAGGAATTTGTTGGTCCGCGCCGTTTCTCCGAGCCCGCCGTCGCGCAAGTGCCGGTCCCGCGCCGCCGTGCCGGGGGCGAAGCGCGCGAAATAGTTGAGCGGCTGGTGGTGAGGCTGGAAGTTGGGCCGCGTGGGAAATTCCGCGTCGGTGCCGTGCCCAGCCAGCGCCGCACCCCAGCCGCCGGCATACCACGCCCAATCGACCCCGCGCGCCGCGAGCATGTCGCCGATCGTGTCGTGGCGTTGGGGCACGAGCGTCTTAGCGCTGGACCAGTCCGTATAGCCCGGCCGCGTGGCATCGAGCTCGTAGCTTGGAGCGTAGGGCGGCAGCATCGTGTTGACCGCATAGAAGTCAGGCGTCAGCGAATTGGGCACGAAGCGCACCGGACCGTCCATTGCGCTGGTCGGAGATTGGGCGGTCTGTCTGGGACGGATCCCGTGCGGGTCGCTTTCATCGAGCAGGGTGATGCGCCCCTTCGCCGGGCTGTTGTCGGCGTTCGGATAATAAGGTGGATGGGCCGCGATCAGATATTGATGGTTCAGAAACGAGCCACCGAACGCGCCCATGAAGAAATTGTCGCATAACGTGAACTCGCGCGCGATCTGCCATAGCCGAAGGTTGGCGGCATTGTCCGCATAATAGCCCATGACGAGCGCGCCGCTATTGCCCCAGGCGACGAAGCCGTCGTTGCGACCGCCGTTGATCTGCAACTGATTGTTGTAAAAGGCGTGGACGAGGTCGCGCGTGACCAGACCATGCGGCAGTGGATCGCCTTCGGGCGTCGTGAGCGCGAACGGCGCGTTGGCAAGCGCCGCATAAACGGTGTCGTCGATCAGATATTCGCGGTGCTCGACGACCTGCCGATGCGGCACCAGCCCTTCCCATATCGGCGGCAATTGTTTCAGCACGCTGCCGTCGCGGTCGCGCTGGAGATAGCGTTCGGGCCGCACCCCGGAAAGCGGCTGCTCGACCCCGGGAAAGTCGCCGAACAGATTGTTGAAGCTGCGGTTCTCCGCATAGATGATCACCACCGTGTCGATGGCGTCGCGCAGCGCCGCGTCGGCGACCGGCTTGGCGGCGGGAGCCGCCGGTGCGGAGGCGCCTCCCGCATCGCCTATCGCCGCGGCTCCCACCGCCGCGGCGAGCCCCCCAAGCAACAGGCGGCGCTCCGGCGAAAGCGGCTCGTCCGAACCGGGAGACTTCTCGTTCATCTCGTTATCCTCATGCTGCCCCGCAGCGCCCTGCCCGGCGCTTATCGGATTCGCTTGCGCTCGCCGCGCTCCTGCACCGGTACCTGTTGGCCCGAGCCCGGAATGAAGGGCGAGGGCATCGTCGCCGCGTTGCTTCTGGCGAGCGCCAGCGCCTCCTCCGTCGTCGGCAGCACTGGCGGCCCCGCCGCAGGCTGATGGAAACGGAAAACCGAGGTGAGATCGCCGAAGGTTCGGCGGCGCCAGTCGCTGATATTGGGCTCGCGGACGCCGGTGATCCGCTCCAGAAATTGCAGGGTCGACGTATGGTCGAACGGCTCGCTCGATACCCACCCGCCGGCCGTCCAGGGCGATATGATGATGCACGGCACGCGAAAGCCGGCGCCGATCGGCACGTCGCCGACGAATTCATGCGGCGTTCCGGCCGGGGGCACGGGCGGCGCAACATGATCGAACAGGCCGTCATTCTCGTCATAATTGAGGATGAAAACCGTCTTGGCCCAGACATCCGGGTTGACGGCGAGTTCGTTGAGTCGGCGAGCGATGAAATCCGCGCCGGCGGCGGGCATGTAGTCGGGATGTTCGCACCCCACGGCGGAGGGCATCAGCCATGAGACGGTGGGCAGGCGGTCGTGGAGCACATCATGCGCGAACCGGTCCTCGTCGGCATCCGGCAGCCCGCGCAGCGCCAGTTGCGAACCCGCCGCGGCGTCGCGGAACCGCGCGACATATTTGAAGATGTTGTTGGGGCGTTTCCCCATCTCACCATATTGATAGATACGCCAGTCGATCCCGGCGTCCTGCAAGCGTTCGGGGTAGGTTTTCCAGCGGAACCCGCCGGGGGGCATGATATTCTCGATCACCGGCCCGCCGCCCGTCCCCTCCGGATCGATCATGCCGGTCATATGATAGAAACGGTTCGGCCAGGTCGGCCCGATCACCGAGCAATGATAGGCGTCGCAGATCGTGAACGCCTCGGCCAGCGCATAGTGGAACGGGATATCCTCGCGCTTGAAATAGCCCATCGTATAGGGGCCATTGATCCCGTCGGCGGCGCGGTGCGCCGGCAGCCACTGGTCCATCCTGCCGCCGTTCCATGCCTGGTGTTGCACCGTCCATTCATGGCTCGTCGAGGGCAGTTTCTGCGCACTGGTCGAAAAACTGTCGAGGTGGAACGGCAGCAGATAGCCGTCCGGGCTCGCAGCATCGGGCTGGTGAAAGACGCTCCTGCCGGTGGACAGCATCTGCGCATCGGGATCTCCGAAACCGCGCACGCCCGAAAGCATGCCGAAATAATGATCGAACGACCGATTTTCCTGCATCAGCATCACGACATGCTTGATGTCCTTCAGCGTGCCCGGGCGCCGGGGCGGCTGCGCGATCAGCTTTTGCACATTGGGCGGCATCAGCATCGACGCCGCGGCCACCGACGCGAGTTGCGCCGCGTTGGTGAACAGGCGGCGGCGGGTCAAGGGGGGCGTCACCGACATCCGGCGCTTTTTCCTTCGCTTATCCGTTTCGACCGGCCCCGCCCGCGTTCGAGAGGCGAGGGGCTGGCGCGGATGGGTTATGAGCGATCCCGGGGCGCGGGCGCCGTCAGGGTGCGGCACCAGCGGGCGGATGCGTTATTTCGCGGGCCCGCTCGTCAGCGTCGGCCATTGGACCCCGAGCTGTTCCAGATACGACCCGTAACGTTGCGGATCATAATAATGCTTCGCGAGTTCGGGCTTGTACCGCGCCATCGTCTCGGCATTCAGCCACGTCGGCGGTGTATCGTCGGTCGCCAGCATCGAAACATAATGCTGGTCCCTGGTCTGCACTTCGCGGAAATAGCGCTTCGCGTCCGCCAGCAGCTTCGGCTTGGTCAGCAGGTCGACGACCGTCATCGCCATCACCTTGGCCCCTGCCTGAACGCCCTTGTGCGCGATGGGGGTCGCCATCGCGATGGCGTTCGCCCAATTATGCCCCGGCAGCCCCGGAATATTGGCCGGATAGCGGATGGTGATCGTGGGCACGGTCCAGCTCACATCGCCGATGTCGTCCGATCCGGCTGATTTCGGTTCCTTGGGCGGCGGACCGAACGGCGCCAGCTTTGTCGGTAGCCCGGTCGTCACGCTAGCGCCGACATTCGCCTGCACGGCGCGTGCGAACGCCTGATCGTCGGCGTCCCACTTGGGCAGGCCGACCGCGACGATATTGGCCTGCGCCGCTTCCGCCATCGGGCGGTTGAAGTGCTGAGTGGCCGCCACGCCCAGAATTTGCCGGCTGACCGTCGTGCTCGTCATCTTGGCGGCGCCGTCGGCAATGGCGTCGGCGGTCGCGAGCATCTTTTCGACGGCACCGAAATTCATCTCGCGTAGATAGAACCAGATCTTCGCCTCGGACGGCACCACATTGGGCTGGTCGCCGCCTTCGCTGATGACATAGTGCGAGCGCTGCTCGGGGCGCAGATGCTCGCGCCGCATCTCCCATCCATTGGCCATCGCGATCACGCCGTCGAGCGCCGAGCGTCCCCGCCACGGGGCGCCGGCGGCATGCGCACTCTCACCCTCGAACGTATATTCGACGCTGACCATGCCGGTGCCGTTGGGCTGGCCCCAGGCGGTCGCGAGCTGGCTGCTGACATGGCTGAAGATCGCGGCGTCGACATCCTTGAACACGCCGGCCCGGACGAAACGGGCCTTGCCGCCCAGCAATTCCTCGGCGACTCCCGGCCAGATCACCAGCGTACCCGCAGTGTTCGTGCGAACCATCCAGTCCTTTACCGCCAGCGCCGCGACGATGTTCATCGCCTGCCCGCTATTATGCCCCTCGCCGTGGCCCGGCGCACCCTCGACCATCGGTTGGCGCCAAGGGATGCCCGGCGTCTGGCTTGCTTTCGGGATGCCATCGATGTCGCTGCCCAGCGCGATCACCGGGCCGTCGGTGCCGTTCGTCCACCGCGCGACCCAGCCGGTCGGCAGCCCCGCGATATTGCGCTCGATCGCAAAACCATGCTTTTCAAGCAGAGCCGTCAGATAGCGCTCGGTCTCCTGCTCTTGGAACCCAACCTCGGCATAGCTGAACAATTGGTCGTTGATGACTTGCGACAGTTTGGCTCGCGCCTCCACCCCGCGCACGACCTCGGTCTTTGCGCTGCGCGGCGCGGCCTGCGAGGCGGCGGGGAATGCGAGCGCCAGCGCTCCCGCAACGGCTATTGCGGATCGGATCATGCCTCGGTTCTCCTCGTTGCGAACGGCAAGCGAGGCTTTCCCCTCGCTCGCCACTTCCGTCTTCGGATCAGAAATTCAGCTTGATCGTGGTGAAGATATATCGGCCAACGATGCCATATATTCTGTCATCCCTGTAAATCGTCGGCATGTGGGTCGGCATGATGTTGAGGATATTGTTCACGCCGAAGCCGAACTGATATTTATCCCCGATATCATATTGCACGGACAAGTCGTTATATACCTTTGCCGGAATATGCTGGCGCGGATAGGCTTCATCCGAATCGGTGTTCAGTTCGTACGTCGCGGCGCTGATGAAGCGGGTGTTGAGCGCGATGTTGAGATCGTCGATCCTGTACGACATCAGCAGATTGCCCCGGAACCTCGGATTCTCCCACGCGCCATCGTAAACGACATCCCCTTCCGGGATCCCGGGTGTGGTTTCCGTCACCTTGTCGAGCAGATAGGTTCCCTTGAACGAAAGGCTGAGCGTGCCTTCACCCAGCGGCCGGCGATAGGCCATCCCGATATCGATGCCGCGCGCATAGAGCCGGGCAGCGTTGAGCTGGTTCGATTCGACGCGTGTCGCATAATGGGTGACCGGATCGCGGGTAACGCGAGCGCAATAGGGATTGTCGATCGTCGGCGCATCGACGCAGAGCTGAATAAGCGTGGCGTAGGAGAATTGGGTGATGACGTTCTTGATGTCGATATCCCAATAATCGACGGTGATATCGAGACCCGGCAGGAACCGCGGTTGCAGAATCGCGCCCAACGTCAGGCTGTTCGAGGTTTCAGGCTTGAGATCGGGGTTGCCGCCGGTGACGACGACCGGTCCAATCCTTGGAGTCTCGAAGGGGGTGTCGATCCCGAGAGCCTTGCAGTTCGCGGCACGCGTCTCGGAGGCGTAGTATAGGGCCAGCGAGCAGGCGTCGGTATAGGCGCCAGTAAGCGTCTCGACCTTCGCTTCGTAAAGCTCGCCGAAATTCGGCGTGCGAACGCTTCGTGACAGAACGCCGCGGAAGCTGAGCCCGTCCACCGGCGACCACATAGCCCCCGCCTTCCAGGCATGGGTGCTGCCGACGGTGCTGTAATCCGAATAGCGATAGGCGCCCTCGATCTCGAGCCGCCGCGCGAACGGCAGGTCGCGCAGAAGCGGAATCACCACCTCGCCATAGGCCTCGCTCACATCGAACGATTTGTCGAGTTCGGGGTGTTCGGATGGACCGGCGCCGTACACCAGCTCACCCGCGAGCGCGAGCGGATCGTCCGTGGTCTTCAGCTTTTCCTTGCGATGCTCGACGCCCACGGCGATCGACACATCGCCATAGGGGAGCGCAAACAAGGGACCGCTGATGTTCGCGCCATAAATCTGCTGCGTGTTGACCCGCCGTTCGTGCCGGTCGGCCATCGCCCACTTGATCTGCGCCTCGGTTGCCGGCTCGGTGCTGAAGATGTCGAATGGCACACAGCCCTGCGCCCGCGCCACAGGATCGCGGCAGATCGGGGCACCTGTTACCGGATCGGCGATGGCGTCGCGCGCGGCGATCCAGTGCGATTTCCAGGGAACATTCGCTTCGGTGACATCGTCGGTAACGCGGCCGTATTGCCAGAAGGCCTCCCATTTGAAGCTCGACCCCAGCTTGCCGCTGAGCGAGGAACCGATCGTGTAGCTTTCGCGGTCATGGTCCTCTTCCCGCTCGGGGAAATTGCCATAGGTCCGGTCGATATACAGCGAGGTCAGGTTGTTATCGAGCATCACCTGCCGGACCGAGTCGGGCAGATAGGGATTGTCCAACTTCGCGCTGGCGCCGCGCCCGCCGGGGACCGGACCAGAGAAATAGGTCGTCCGGCTATCGTCGCGCCAATAGTTGTAGGTCCCGTCATACTTCTGGCGCGCATAGGAAAAGTGCGTGCTGAATTGAACGGCGTCGGTGATGCTGTAGTCGACCCGCCCCATCAGCGCCAAGGACTTCAATCCGCCTCGGAATTGATCGCGGTCGCTCAAGTTCCTGCCGTCGCCGCCATCGCATACGGCATATTGTCCGGGGCTGTATTCTATGTCGCAGTTGGATTCGCGCACATTGCCGTTCTCGACCATGTAGCGTTGACCGTTCAGCCAATAGGTCGGCACATAATCGAAATAAAGCTGCCGGGTGTTCGGCGCGAGCACCCGATCGGGAATGCCGTCATCGATGCCGGTATTGTCCGGGTTTGCCCGATAGGTCGGCCAGTCCCGCCAGTCGAAACGGTCGGTATAGATCAGCGGATTGGATTGCGAATAGGTCCCGCCGATCGAGAAACTGCCCCGGCCGCCAGCAAACTTGCCGCCAGTGGCAATCGAAACCAGATACTTCGCCGCATCGCCTTGTTCCGAAATGCCCGTCAACCCCGAAATGTGCAGGCCCTCGACATTTCGCTTGGTAATGATGTTGACGGCGCCCGTGACCGCGTCCGCACCATAGATCGCCGCGGCCCCGCCGGTCACGACCTCGATCCGGTCGATCATGCTTACCGGGATCATCCCGATATCGACCGCAGAGGATCGCGCAGAGCCGGACACGCGTCGCTGTCCGTCGATCAGCGTCAGACTGCGATTGGTGCCGAGATCGCGAAGGTTGACCGCCGCGATTCCCGCGTCCCAGCCCCTGACGTCGCTGCTGAGATTCTGATTGGTGCCCAGCGCCGGGTCGAGTTCAAGCGCCTCGATGGCACTGATCCGGCCAAGGTCGAGCGCCTGCTCCATGTTGGTGACGCTGACCGGCATCGGAGATTCAAGCTCGGGCCGGGCGATGCGCGAACCAGTGACGATGATCGCCTCTCCTTCGCTCGCCTGCATTTCGTCTCCACCGCTGGACAACCCGGGGCCAGGCGAGGGCGCCTGCTGGGCGACTGCCGGGGCGGCGAATGCCATCAACATCGAAACCGTCGACGTCGCGAGAAACAGGCTTGTCTTAAACCTCATTGCGTCCTCCACTAAGTATTTGTCGTTATTTGAGAATCTGCCTTTTTCCGTGGCGCAGTTGCGGCCTGGCGGAGGGTGCACGGCCCAAAGGCTCTATCCGCATCGCCGCACCGATTCTACGATATCGTTAATGTAGACCTGCCAGATCGGGCTCCAATAGTCAACAATCTTGCTATTGCACGGATTTATTACAGATTTATGCCAATCGCCTCGATAAGAATCACCCTATGGACAGATTACCCATGTCGATTTACAATAACGATAATGTCATCAAAATAGGGCCGAAGGGTTGACTCGTGATATGTTTGCATTCCCGCTGACATCGCTCGCCGGCACACCGGCCCCGGTTCGGCCCAATGCGTGGCCTCGAGGGCGGGCGCGCCTGCAGCTTGGAGGGCGGGAAGGCGAGCGACGGGTGGGCACCGTGGCTGCCCTCGCGTCGCGGAACATGGTTTTCGTGCGCCGGCTTCGCACGCGCCGACCGTCCGAACAGCGCGGGACGTGCCCCAAGGCCGGGCGGATGCGGGGCGCGCCTTGCCACGGTAAGGAAAGGCGCTCGATCCTGTCCGGCATTGCGGGGATCGCGTCCGCATTCATTGCCAGAAGGTCCGATCTGAACGATGAGACCGCAACACGCGCCGGGACGAACGCCGGCGCTCTCGCCCATCACCCACGATCGATTGGATCCGTCCGTTGACTCAAGCTCCGACCGCGATCGCCGGCCCCGCACCGGTAAAGAAAATGCCCCGAAAAGCGTGGCTCATCATCGGTCTTGCGATGGCGCTGCTGATCCTCAACTATTTCGATCGGCAGACGCTGTCTATTCTCAAGCCGGTCATGAAGGCGCAGCTCGCGTTTGACGACGAAGCTTATTCGCTGCTGACCTTCGCTTTCATGCTGCCCTACATCGTCATGTATGTGGTGAGCGGACGGCTGATCGACCGGGTTGGCACGCGGGTGTGCATGACGGTGTTCGCGATCGGCTGGTCGGTTGCGAACATCGCCTCGGGGCTGTCACACAGCTTCGGGCATCTTGCCGCCTCCCGGGCCTTGATGGGAGCCGCGGAGCCGGGCGCATTCCCGGTCGTTCAGCGCGCCATCCTGAACTGGGTTCCCGTCGAACGCCGCGCCCTTGCGATCAGTATCGCAACGCCGGCCGGAAATATCGGCGCCATCCTCGCCCCGCCGTTGATCGCCTTGCTGGCGACCGGCATCAACTGGCGCGCGGCGTTCGTGATACCGGGGGTGATCGGGATCGTCGTCGCGATCATGTGGTGGTTCGCGGACACCAAACACAGCTCGTCCTCGCCTCCGGTGCGGAACAAAGTTCCGTCACCATTGTCCCAAGCCGCCGCCGAAGAAGCTCCCTCGGTCAAGGCCTTGCTCCGGGACAAGAGATTCCTGGCAATCGTCGCAGCGCGCATGATCAGCGATCCGGTTTGGTATTTCTATCTCTTCTGGAGCGCCGGCTATCTGCAGGAGCGCGCCGGGTTGTCGCTCGCCGAACTGGGCTTCGTTGGGGGCATCCCATACATCGTTGCGGTGCTTGTCTGCATCATGCTCGGCCGCCTGGTCGACCGCTATACTGAGCGCGGGCATGACCCCATCCGCGTTCAGCTTCGCGTCTTTGCCCTCAGTGCCGCGCTGATGCCCTTGGGCGCGCTCATTACCATGGCGTCGAACGCGTTCGTCGCGGTGGCCATTATCACCGTCGTTGTCGCGGTCTGCCAAGCCTGGTTCGTCGGATATAACGTCCTCCTGGCGGGCCTGTTTCCGATCAAGATCAACGCATCCGCGGTGGGTATACTCGGCGCGGTCGGCGCCAGCACGTCCCTCGTTCTAAACCTGCTCGCCGGAACGCTGCTCGCTCAGTTCGACTATATCGCGCTGTTCGCGGGGTTGGCGATCCTGCACCCGGTCTCCGCGGTGATCCTGTTTCTGGTAATCGGGCGGAGCAGGGCAAGGCGTGCGACAGAGGCCAGCGCCTGATCAGCGCGTCGTCGATGCCCGGATCGCGAGTTCGGGAACGATGCGTTCGGTCACGATCCGATCGTCGGCCGTGCCCTGAATGCGATCGAGAAGGCGGCGCGTAGCCCGGCGCGCGACCTCCTCGAACGGCAGGAGCAGCGTGGAAAGCGGGGGCTCCATGAACCGCGTGAACGGAAGATTTCCCCACCCCATCACCATCACATGCTCGGGAATGCGGATGTCGCGCTCGCGCAGCGCGCGGTAAAGGCCGAGGGCATAATAATCGTCTCCGACGACGAAAGCATCGGGGCGCCGGCCTCGATCCAGCAAGTCGGCGGCGACGCGATAGGCGTCGTCGGCATGCCACGATTGGGAAACGCGAAACGAGCGGGCAGGGGGGACGAGCGCGACATTGTTTCGCGGGTCGAATGTCAGCCCGTGTCGCTCGAGCGAGTGTCGGAAGCCCTCGGTCCGAAGCCGGATGGTCGAAAAGGGCATGTCTTCATCGAGCAGCACGACGTCCTTCGCACCCCTGGCCAGAACAGCGTCGGTCGCAAGTTGAATGCCCGCGTCATTGTCGGTGGAATAGAAATCGACTCCCAGTTCCGGGAGCTCGCGACTGACCAGGACCAGCGGAATACCCGCCTTGATCACCGGCGTCCAAGCGGTGGAGCGTTCCTGCACCGGCGCTGCGATGAGGCCGTCCAATCCGGATCGCAACGCCCGGTCAATGGCATCGCGCTCGCGTTCCGCCGATTCGTACGAGAGGAGCAGCAGGACAGTATAGCCGGCATGTTGCGCCTGCAGCTCGACCTCGCTGACGAGGTCAGAGAAGAAGGGGTTCGAAATGTTGCTGACGATTACGCCGATCGTCTTGCGCGAGCCGAGAACGAGCGAGCGAGCATGGACGTTGGGAACATAGCCGAGGCGTTCGGCCTCTGCCTTGATCAGTGCGCGGGTCGTTGCGCTGACTCCCGGCCTGTCGTTCAACGCGCGTGATATCGTATTCGCCGTCAGCCCCACGACCTTCGCGAGGTCCTGAAGCGTGGGCTGACGCCGCCCCCTGCTTGTTTCCGCCATGCACGCACCTCCTTGATTGATAAGTCTAGCGCCCATCCCGATACGCAGAATAATCATTATCGTTATCTCATAATTGTATTTTCGGCAATTTTCTTGGTGCAGTGGTGACGGATATATCCTCAATTATATTGTCATAAATCATGGTGATAATGCATCATTGACTAGCTAGGCGGCATGTGGCAGGGCGACATTATCGATATCTTATACCTTTGCAGGGAGTCGCTCAGGTCGCGGCTCGCAGGCAGCGCAACGCCATTCCCAGTCCCCCACTCAAACCGGCCAGTAGAAGAAAGTATGTCCGCGATATTCAAACAAAATGCGTCGATCAGCGTGCCGAGCAGCGAGGTGCCCATCGGTGGCAGCTATGACGTCGTCGTCTGTGGCGGCGGCCCCGCCGGTCTGATCGCGGCTGTGGCGGCGGCCCGCAATGGCGCCAGGACGCTGCTGATCGAACGCTATGGCTTCGTCGGCGGCATGTCGACGAGCGCACTGGTGACGCCGATCAGCGAATTTCGCCATTTCGGCAAGCAGCATATCGGCGGAATTCCGTTCGAGCTCCTCCAGAAGGCCGCCGAACTCGGCGGCGCGGACGTTACGCTCGAAAGCGGCAATTTCCCGGTCAACGACGAGATACTGAAACTCGCCGCACAGCGTCTTCTGCTCGAAAGCGGGGTGACCCTGCTCTATCATTCATGGTTTTCGGACTGCGTCGTCGAGGGCGACCGCGTCACCCATGTCATCGTACAGAACAAGGCGGGCCGCGTCGCCTATGGGGCGCGGGTGTTCGTCGACTGCACCGGTGACGCCGATCTCGTGCGCGCGGCAGGCCTTCCGACCACGAAGGGCGACGTCCTGCAGCCGGCGACATTGTGGTTCCAGTTGGGCGGCGTCGACACCGATGCGCTCGATTATCTGTTCCGCGACGCCGTGGACGGGATGCTGCCGGTCTCCGAAGTGATCCGTAACCGGCTGCTCGAACTCAATGGGCAGGGCGAGATTCCGATCTTCGGCGGCCCGTGGATCAACAAATTTTTCCACGACGGCATGGTGAGCATCAACATACTCCGAGAGGCGACCGACGCCAGCGATCCCGAGTGGTTCACCAGGACCGAATGCAGCCTGCGCGAGAATCTGCAGCTCATCATCGAGATACTGCGCCGCGAGTTCCCGGAATTCCGCGACTGCTGGCTGGCGAAATCGGGCATCCAGACGGGGGTGCGCGAATCCTATCACATCGTGGGTCTCTACGAGCTGCAACGCGACGACATCCTGTTTCCCAAGGCCTTTCCCGACACGATCGCGAAGGGCGCGCACGTCATCGACATCCACGCAAGCGACAGCAACGATCAGAATGGCCTCGTTATCCCGCGGCAGGAATATAATATCCCCTTCCGCTGCTTGGTGCCGCGCGGCAGCGTAAACCTCGTCACAGCTGGCCGCTGCCTGAGCGCGGATGGCCCGGGGTTCGGCTCGGTTCGCGTGATGGCGACCTGCATGGCGATGGGGCAGGGCGCGGGAACGGCCGCTGCGCTGAGCGTCAAGCATGGGTACAGTATGTCGGCGATGAATTTCGAGCGTCTTCGCGAAGCGCTCATCGCGCAGGGCGCGGTGGTCGATTTTGACAATGTCGTCGCCCCCCAGGCGCCGATCGAGCTGACGACCTATCCCGCGGTCAGTGCCGCTCGATGATGGCCGCCCTCCAGCCCCGATATGATCGCGCGCGATTGACGCCGGGAATCGTCCATATCGGCCTGGGCAATTTCCATCGCGCGCATATGGCGACTTATCTGGACGATCTGTTCGAGCTTGGCGAGGATCACGACTGGGCCATCCTGGGCGCTGGGGTACGGCCGGCCGACGCCCGCATGCGCGAGGCGCTCGCGGCGCAGGACTGGCTGTCGACGGTGATCGAGCTCGATCCCCAGGGCAAGCGCATGCGCCGCGTTGGCGCGATGATTGGCTTCATCGAGGTCGATCCCGCGAACGGCCCGCTGATCGCGGCGATGCGCCGGCCGGAAATCCGTATCGTGTCGCTGACCGTCACCGAAGGCGGCTATTTCATCGATCCCGCGACCGGGCGCTTTGATCCAGCGGCGCCCGAGATCGCCGCAGACGCTGCGGCGCCCGATCGCCCGACGACCGCCTTCGGAGCGATCGTCGCGGCGCTCGGCGCCCGCCGCGACGCCGGAATCATGCCCTTCACGATTCTGTCGTGCGACAATCTGCCCGGCAACGGCGATATCGCGCGCGCCGCGGTGGTTGGGCTGGCCCGCCTTTCCGATCCCGGCCTTGCCGACTGGATCGACACCCACGTCGCCTTTCCCAACGCCATGGTCGATCGCATCGCGCCAGCCACCGGCCCGCGCGAGCGTGCGATGGCGGCGGCGTTCGGTCTTGAAGATCCGGTGCCGGTGACGTGCGAGCCGTTCCGGCAATGGGTGATTGAAGACCGCTTCCCGGCCGGCCGCCCCGCCCTCGAAAAGGTCGGGGCGGTCTTTACGCCGCGCGTGCATGACTTCGAGACGATGAAGATCCGCATCCTCAATGGCGGCCATGCGGCCATTGGCTATCCGGCGGAGCTTCTGGGGATCGAGCATGTCCACGAAGCGATGGCCGACGGCAGAATCGCGGCCTTCCTCGACAAAATCGAAACCGATGAGATCGTGCCGATCGTCCCCCCGGTTCCGGGTCATGATCTGCACGACTATAAGCAGACCATCATGCGGCGTTTCGCGAACCCCGAGATCGCCGACACCGCGCGCCGCCTGTGCTTCGACGGATCGAACCGCCAGCCGAAATTCATCATTCCGTCGATCCGCGACAATATCGCCAGGGGCGTGATGCCGGCGGGGCTGATCCTCGCCAGCGCCCTGTGGTGCCGCTATTGCGAGGGCACCGACGCCCGGGGCCGGACGACGCCTCCGAACGATCCCCATTGGGACATGTTGACGGCGACCGCGCGCGCTGCGAAGCAGGACCCCGCCAAATGGATCGGAATGCGCGCGATCTACGGCGATCTTTCGGACGATCCCGCGTTCGTAGCTGCGTTCGGGCAGGCGCTGTACCTCGTCTGGAACGAAGGGGTAGGGGCGGCGCTGGCGACCTATACGGGAGGCTGACCGATGCGACCTGCGCTCGCAGAAATCGACGAGAGTCAGGCGCTGTCGAACACGTCGTCCGCCAGCGTGAGCAGAGCGAGGCTGGTCTTATGATCGAATATCCGCCCCGCCGCCGCGCCCTGCTTCGCGCCGGGGGACATGCCATGCTGTTCGCCGCGCTGGCGCGGACGCCCGCCTTCGCCGCGCCGACATTCCTCGACGACCCGTTTACGCTCGGCGTCGCCTCGGGCGATCCGGCGCCCGATGGCTTCGTCATCTGGACCCGCCTCGCGCCGAAACCGCTCGAACCCCACGGCGGCATGCCGGCCGAAGCCGTGCCGGTGGGCTGGGAGGTTGCCGAAGACGAAGCCTTCAAAAGGATCGTGCGGTCCGGCACGGCGCTGGCGCGGCCCGAACTGGCGCATTCGGTTCACGTCGAGGTTGAGGGCCTCGGAAGCCATCGCCGCTACTGGTATCGCTTCGTCGCGGACGGCATCCCCAGCGAGACCGGCACCGTCCGCACGGCGCCCGCCGCCGGAGCGGTGCTCGACCAGTTGCGGATCGCGGTCGCAGGGTGCCAGCATTACGAACGCGGACTCTTTACGGCCTGGCGCCATATCAGCCAGGAAGCCGAACTGGACCTCGTCTATCATTATGGCGACTATATCTACGAGGGGAAGTCCGCCGACCCGACGACGGCCAGGGCGCCCCTCGTCCGCCACCACAACAGCGACAAGCTCTACAGTCTCGACGATTATCGACAGCGTTACGCGCTCTACAAGGTCGATCCCGATCTTCGCGCCGCCCACGCGGCCGCGGCGTTCGTATCGACGTTTGACGATCATGAAGTGGAGAATAATTGGGCCGGAGATCTCGATGACGGCAGCACACCCCGCGAAATCTTCCTGCTCCGCCGCGCCGCCGCGATGCAGGCTTGGTACGAACATATGCCCGTCCGCAGGAGCCGGTTCCCCCACGGCGGATCGCCGCGGATATATCACCGGCTCGATTTCGGCCGGCTCCTGCGTCTTCACGTCCTCGACAAGCGCAGCTACCGCAGCATTCGTCTTTGCGAAAAGCCGGGGGACGGTAATTGCGTCGACACGCGGGACAAGCCCGACACGATGCTGGGCGATGAGCAGGAACGCTGGCTCGGCAAGGGGCTGACGCCCGATTTCGCCTGGAATCTGCTGGGACTCGGCGGCCTCGTCATGCCGTTCGACCGATCGGCGCAGAAAACTCCCTCGAACGGCTACGACAATTGGACGGGCTATCCCGATGCGCGGGCAAGGTTGGTGAGGACGATCGAGAAGCGCGGCAAGAATGTCGTGATCGCAGGGGGCGACAGCCACATGTTCTTCATCGGTCACCTGCCGTCGCGTCGCGGAGACCTGGAAAGCCCGCCCGTCGCGCCCGAGTTTCACGGAACGTCGGTCAGCTCAATCAGCACCAACGGGCGTCCCATCGGTCCCGATCCGCGCGCGGCGACGAATCCGCATATATCGCTGATCCACGACCAGCGCGGCTACTTGTTGTTCGATGTCAAACCCGAAATCTGGCACACCGATCTGCGCGTCGTCGACCAGGTGTTTACTCCGGGCGGCCACATCGGCACGCTGGCGCGCTACGTCGTGGAGCCCGGCCGACCACAAGCGGTCAGGGCCTGATCGCCGTTCAGGGCGGATCGCATTCCTCACCACTGGCTCGGAAGTTCCCATGACATATTCTCCATTGATTGCCGGGCTCGAACTGGGCGGCACCAAATGCGTCGCCATTCTGGGGGCCGGACCTGACGATGTTCGGGCCCGAGAAACAGTGCCCACTACCGATCCCGCGACGACGTTGGCGTCGCTTGAGAGGATACTCGACGGCTGGCGCTTCGAAGCCCTCGGGGTGGCCTCCTTCGGTCCGCTCGATCTGGATCCCTGCAGTCCGGATTATGGTTCCATCAGCGCAACCCCCAAGCCCGGTTGGACCGGGACCGATCTCGCGCGCCGACTCGCCGCGCGCTACGGCGTGCCGCTGGCTATCCAAACCGACGTGGTCGGCGCAGCGCTTGCCGAGCAACGCTGGGGCACTGCGCGGGGGCTATCGACCCATTGCTATATCACGGTTGGCACCGGCGTCGGCGTCGGGCTGATCTCGGCCGGCCGGCCGGTGCAGGGCGTAGCGCACGGCGAGGCGGGGCATATGCGGGTGCGCCGCGCGCGCGGCGACGACTTCGCCGGCGCGTGTCCGTTCCATGGCGATTGCGTCGAGGGCCTGATATCCGGGCCGGCGCTGGCCAAGCGATTTGGCCGACCGGCGCACGAGCTTCCCGACGAAGGCGGCGAATGGGACCTGTTTGTTCACGACTTTGCAGGTTTGCTGCATAACCTGGTCGTCACTGCGGCACCCGAGCGGATCTTGATCGGCGGCGGCGTGATAGCCTCGCGCCCGGGGCTCTTTCCGAAGCTGCGCGCGGCCCTCGCCGCGAGTATCGCCGCCTATGGATCGCTTGCCCCCTATGCCGAGCAGCTAGACACCCGCCTCGGGCCGCCTGGACTGGGGACGATGGCTGGCCCCTTGGGCGCGCTAGCGGCAGGGCTCGATGTTTTGGACACAGCGGACGGATAAGCAACGGCCGCAAATATTTGTCGGATTCCTATGATCGAGCGTCGGTTATAGATTTTCTCCTTGGGAACTGGCGAGTCGAGCATCGCCTCTGCGCCGAGGGATGGCGGGACTTAACGACTGGCAGGAATTCGGCGGCCGCGCGCGGCGCCAGCAGATGTTCGACGGTCTCGTCAATCCCAACGAAAGCTATGTTATCCGGTCGCGGGAGACAGTCTTGCCGCAAAGGTCTGCTCTGTGTGAATTCACGCCTGAAAGCTGTCAGACCGCGATCCGCCAGGTAATGCAGAGAGCTTGCGGATAGAAGGCCGCATTTGGCGGCTTGCCGATCACCCGCCGCTAACCTTTATCTACAATGTGCCGATAATGGATCGGCATATTGTGAGGTGTGAGATGATGGCGGTTGCACGAATTCAGGAGTTGCTTGGCGGCGAGGCGGTGACGGGACCGCTGCACAACGAACGAGATATCGTGCGCCTGGTACGTCGTGGCGTACCAACCCAGGCGGTCGAGCATTTTTTGAAGGCAGCCGGGCTTCCGTTCAATCTGCTTGACCCCAAGGTCATCAGCCTTCGCACCTTCAAGCGGCGCAAGCAGACTGCGCAGCCACTGGCACAGGATGAGTCCGATCGACTGCTGCGCGTGGTCGGCATCGTTGCCGCTGCCGAGGAAATGTTCGGTAATTCCGACAAGGCGCAGCTATGGCTGAACCGCAAGAACCGCGCTCTCGATGACGAGACGCCTTTCGCGATGGCCGACACTGACCGCGGCGCGCGTGCGGTTGAAGCCCTGTTGGGACGGATCGAGCACGGCATCGCTGCGTGATTGTCTATCGGCTCTGCAAAGCCGCCCATATCGCACTGGATGGGAAGGGCGCCCGCCTTTGGGGCGGGCGCTGGAACTCAGCGGACTGGCCCATGGTCTATACGGCAGCGACACCCTCTCTCGCCGTCCTGGAGATACTCGTGCATCTGGATCTGTGCTCCCTGACGACTTGCGTCATCTGTCGATCGCACCCAAAGCTGCTTTCCCCATAGCTCAGCGCATGGCCCCCGGCGGTTTGGGTAACGCCGACTTTCCGACGCCAGTCGGCGTCCGAAACCCTCAACGATTGCGGTCCGGCAGCTTTCGGATCGAAATGGGCAGGAGCCGACATCAAAGCGTGCGATTGGATCGGCACTGGTCAGCGGCGCCTTCACCGATGCGAGGGGCCGTTAAACAGCCGACCGTCTGCTAGCGTTGAGAGTTTCGGACGCTGCAAGGCGTCAGAAACTCTTCGATGCCCGAACCGCGGGGATCATGGGCTGAGCTATGGCGAAAGCGGTTTTGCGCCGATGGAGGGGTAGGTCGGTGCTGCCCAAAAGCGGACGTGTGCGATAGCGGACCGTCTGGATATGGGTCGTAAGAGCGGACGTGCAAAAGCAGACGGGCCGATTTTGGTGGTGCGACGTCTGCGTCTGGGCAGCGTCGGCGCGAGCGGGTCCGCTTCCAGGCGCAGGTGTGCGCTGGATCGTGTCGGTGCCAGGCCGTGCCGGGTCACGGCGCAGGTGTCCCGGATGAGACCGCCGGCTGGGGCGGCGCGCGAGGCTGATAGCGGCGCTCGAACACTTCGATGATAATCATCTTGCCGCCGCAGCACGGACAGGTGGGATGGACGTCGGGCTCTTCGGGTGGTTCCTCGACCGGCGGAGGTGCGACATCGAGCAGGCGGCGTGCGCGTTCGAGATGAGCCTTGCGCCTGGCGCTTGCGAGCAGGCCATAGTGACGGATCCGGTGGAACCCGCGCGGCAGGGCGTGGAGGAGAAAGCGGCGGATGAACTCGTCGGCGGCCAGCGTCATGACCTGCTGCCGTCCTTCGCCAGACTTGCGGTAATCCTCACATGAGGGGGTTCACGTCAAGCAGATATATCAAGGCGACATTACACATTCCTAATATGGAGACGGTATCCACGGTCTGAGCCCGATTGCATGACGCGGCCCGGCATCCGAGCCTGATCAACCTCACATCCGGTCGCCGCTCGTAGCGGCTGCACCACTATCCCGCTTTCGACGGGCAAGGGCTCAGAAGGACGAGACCATTCTTGTAGGCGGCTTGGTTATAGCCATGGATTACCACGGTTCGTCCCCCTGGATCCGTCAGGACTGATCAGGTCCTGGGGAAGGGATAATTCTAGGATTTCTGGCGCATTATGCAGACTTAATGATGGCACCTTCTATGACGACGCCGAACGTCACATATTTCCAGAACGCTACCAACAGCTTGCGGGCAAGAGCGACGATCGTCGTTGTCTTACCCCTACCGGCATTGTGCTTGACCCGTTCCTGGAACCAACGGCTCAGCGTCGAATCCGGCTGGTGACGTAACCATAGCCAAGCGAGCTGGACCATTGTTGTTCGAAGACGTGGGTTTCCAGCCTTCGAGATGCCCTGCTCACGATTGACCGTACCGCTTTGCCACGGGCTCGCGGCTAACCCCGCATAGGACGCGACCTGTCTTCGATTGTCAAAGTGCCTGGAGAGGCATTCCAGGGCTATCGCATTTGACCGAGGATGGTTTTGGCGAAGGCGTTGGACCATCCGGAGCGTTTCCGTTTTCTCCTGATGGAGATATCGGGTCTGGCGGTTCGCAGGACATTGAGGGCGAGCTTGCGCA
>Ga0180222_1001729_pt1 | contig 20864 bp, 20 predicted proteins | sample eDN5th37CKraftOP_FD_151336 | JGI IMG/M metagenome (GOLD analysis project Ga0180222, IMG submission 151336) | Enriched Organic Plus compost microbial communities from Emeryville, California, USA - eDNA 5th pass 37_C Kraft OP (version 2) (version 2) ... | reverse complement strand
GCTTTTTTTCGTCCGGGCATACCCCGCTCGCTGAACCCCGATGCTGCTGCCGATCACAAATCGTTAACGAAGATTGAATGGATTTGAACGTATTGTCCAAATCATGAGCGATTCGCTTGAGCGGCTTTACCGGTCGGTGCTGGCGCTGCAGAACGGCGATCCGCGGTCATCGCGGACTGCCCGGCTCATGCGTTCGGGGCGCGGCAAGATCGCCAAGAAGATGGCCGAGGAGGCTGTCGAGGTGGTGGTCGACGTGATGCGCGGCGATCGCGAGGCTGCGGTGCGCGAGAGCGCGGACCTTCTCTACCACCTTGTGGTGCTGTGGACCGAGGCCGGCATCCGCCCGAAGGACGTGTGGGCCGAAATGGACCGGCGCGAACGCCTGTTCGGGCTCGCCGAAAAGCTTCCGAAGGAGACGACGCCCCTCGACCCCGCGCCCCCGGCCCTGCCCGCGGCGCGGCGAAAAGTCGTGGCGCTGGAAACCCGCCGCATTCCCAAGCCGCGCCGATCCGGTTATTGATCCGGTCCCTTCGCCCCGCACCGACCGCGGGATTTCAACGACAGGACGAGCATGCTTCGCCGGATGTATGACTGGTGCGTCGCGGCAGCCTATCGCCCGGCCGCGAAATGGATCATGGGGACGATCTCCTTCGCCGAGAGCTCGTTCTTCCCGATCCCGCCGGACGCCATGCTGATACCGATGTCGCTGGCGCGGCCGGACAAGGCCTATTCCTACGCCTTTCTGTGCACCTGGACGTCGGTCGCCGGCGGTATCCTCGGCTATGTGATCGGCGCGCTCTTGTACGACTCGGTCGGGCAATGGGTGATCTCGGCCTACGGCCTTGGCGCCGAGGCCGACGCGTTCAAGGAATATTACGCCAAATGGGGCGCGCTGATCATCCTGCTGAAGGGCCTGACGCCGATCCCCTACAAGCTCGTGACCATCACCTCGGGCTTTGCCGGCTACAACATCTTCCTCTTCATCCTGTTCTCGATCATCACCCGAGGCGCCCGCTTCTTCGTCCTCGCCTTCCTTCTGCACCGCTACGGCGACCGCGCCCGGTCGATCATCGAGGAGCGGCTCGGGTTGTGGGCGACGCTTGCGGCGGTGTTGATCGTGGTCGGCATCGTGGCTGCCCTCTATGTCATCTGAGCGCCGGGCAAATCCTCATTTTCGCCATTCGCGCATTGGAAAAGCTCTCTCGGCGACGCTGAGCGGGTGTGCTATCCTTCGTCGCACCTGCATCCGAGACCAAGGCTTGGATCGGCAGATGGCCAGACCGGGAACGGCAGGACGATCGATGATCCCAACCCTGTGTCGGGGGTGGGTGGTCGCCTGTGCCATCGCGCTTCTTGCGCAGCCGGGTTTCGGGCAGACTCCCCCGCCGCAAACACAGCCGCAGCCATTCGGCGTTGCACCCGTGGCGCCTGCCGTGCCGCAAGCGGATCCCCAGACGCCACCCCAAACTCAGCCGCAGGAGCTTCCTGCCGTGGTTGCGCCTCCGTCCCCGCGCAAGCCGGAAGGCTTTCTCGATGCGCTCGATCGCTGGGGGCGCGAGATGAAGGCGAAGGTCGAGGAGGCGAACGCCAAATGGCGGCGCAGCGTCGAAGAAACCAACGCCAAGCTGAAAGCCAGCGCCGACGAGACCAACGCCAAGCTGAAAGCCACCGTCGACGAGAACAACGCCAAGCTGAAGGCCAGCGTCGAGGAAAACAACGCGCGCTGGCGCGAGTTCAACGAGCGTTCCGAACAGGCGGCAAAGGAAGCCGCGGCGCGCCAGAAGGAAGCGGCCGAGGCGTTCAAGAACCTCGCCAATACGCGGATCGTCGAGGGCCGACAGGTCTGTGAGCCGGCGCCGAACGGTTCGCCGGATTGCCAGGCGGCCGCGGAACTCATGTGCAAGGGCAAGGGATTTGCCATCGGCAAGAGCGCCGATATCACGACGACGCGCAAATGCTCGGCGCGGGCGCTGCTGCAGCGCGACGAGAGCGAGTGCCGCACTGAGACTTTTGTCGTGAAGGCGGCCTGCCAGTAATTTTCCCGCCATTGCCGCGTGCGTTCCGGCTATCCTTCAGGCGAAAAAGGAATGCGCGGCTGACAAGCGCAGAATGTTGCCGGGAGGAGCCTCTGTGAATCTCTATGCCAAGCTCGCCGAGCGTGAAGCCGCCGGCCGTCCGGTCCGCATCGGCCTGATCGGCGCAGGCAAATTCGGAACGATGTTTCTCACCCAGGTGCGCCGGACGACCGGCATGCATCTTGTGGGTCTTGCGGATCTCGACGTCGACCGTGCCAGGAGCCAGCTCGGCTCGGCCGGCTGGGACGCTGCGCAATATGCCGCGCGCTCGCTCGGCGATGCATTGAAGACGCGCGCCACCTTCATCACCGACGACGCGGCCTCGCTGATGGCGTGCCCGGAAATCGACGTCATCGTCGAGGCGACGGGCGACCCCAGGACCGGGATCGGGTTTGCGCTCTCGGCCATCGATCACGGCAAGCATATCGTGATGGTCAATGTCGAAGCCGATGCGCTCGCAGGGCCCTTGCTCGCGCGCAAGGCGCGGGCGGCCGGTGTCGTCTACAGCCTCGCCTGGGGCGATCAGCCGGCGCTGATCTGCGAGCAGGTCGATTGGGCGCGCGCCTGCGGCTTCAAGGTCATCAGCGCAGGCAAGGGAACGCGCTATCACCCGACCTATCACCGGTCCAATCCGGAGACCGTGTGGGAGATCCTCGACAAGTATCTGCGGATCGACGATCGCCAGTCGATCAATCCGAAAATGTTCAATTCCTTCATCGACGGCACCAAGTCCGGCATCGAGATGACGGCGGTGTGTAACGCCACCGGCCTCGTCCCGCAAACGAACGGGCTTGGCTTTCCGCCGGCGAGCCGTTTCGAACTCGCTGACGTGTGCAAGCCGAGAGCCGAAGGTGGTGCGCTGGAAAAGGCCGGCGTCACCGAAGTCGTGTCGTCGGTCGATCGGCAGGAGCGCGACATCCCGCATCACCTGGCGATGGGCACCTTCGTGGTGTTCGAGGGCGAAAGCGAATATGCGCGGCGCTGCTTTCGCGAATATCATTTGATGCCGGACACGAGCGGGCGCTACGCCGCGCTCTATCGGCCGACCCACATGATCGGCCTCGAGCTTGGGATTTCGGTCGCCTCGGTCGCCTTGCGCAACGAGCCGACCGGCACGCCGATCGGATTTCACTCCGATGTGGTTGCGACCGCCAAGCGCGATCTGAAGGCCGGCGAGATGCTCGACGGTGAGGGCGGCTTCTGCGTCTGGGGCAAACAGGCGCCCGCACAGGATTCGCTCGACGCGGGCTATCTGCCGCTCGGGCTTGCGCATCAGGTCAGGCTCAAGCGCGATATCGCGGAAGGCGCAACGCTGCGCTGGAGCGATGTCGAGACCGATGCGAGCGATCTCGCCGTGCGTGTGCGCCGGGAAATGGAGGCGGCGTTCGGCCGCCGCAACGCTAAGGCCGAGGCGTCGTAGTCTGCCCTCCAACTGTCATCGCCCGCGAAAGCGGGGCATGACAAAAAGGGTGATGCAATTCCACCTCGACCGAAGACGCTCGTGGCAAGCGCCGGTGTGGAATCCTCACGCCTTGTTAGCGTTAGCGGCCGGTTAAGGCTCGGCGAGCGCAGCGTGGCGGACGCGCCTACTCGACCTTGATGGCGCCGTCGATCTCGTGGGTCAGACCGAGCGACTCGATGGTCAGGACCATGCGCGCGGGCAGCGGGGTGTTGCCCTTCAGCGTGCCGTTGGCGGCGGCCGCGCGCACCGCCTTTTCGATCTCGCGCTGCGACGTCACGCCCACTTCCTTGAGGAATTTGCGAATCGACGTATTGAGGGCATCTTCGTTCATGATTTTGATCTCCAGTTGACTGCTATTTAGACAGGCCGTGGGCAATCCGCTATGAGCGGAACGGCGCGTCGCGGCGGAGGGGACTCCTGGAATGGCGAGTTTGGATCAACCGATCACGGGGGATGTCCGGCGTTCGTGGCGGCGCACAATTGCCGCCAAACTGTTTCTCGCCTTCATCGTGATCGCGGCCCTCACCGCAATCGCGGCGCTCGTTGCCGTATTGCAGTTCAGCCGCATCGAATCGGCGATGGGACAGCTTACCGAAGTGAGCCTGCCGGAGGTTAAATTCGGACTTGCGGTCGAATCCAATGCGCGCGCCATCGCAGCGGCCGGTGCCCAGCTCGCGGGGTCCACGACCGAGGTGCAGCGCTTCGGGCGCATGAACGATGCGACCGAGCGCATCGGCCAGCTCTGGGCCGCCTTGTCGCGGCTGCGCGATGCGACCAACGACACCGAGACCATCGAAAAACTGCAGCAGCTGATCGCGCAGGTCGACAGGCAGATCGGACAACTGGACAGCACGGTCCGTGAGCGGATCGCGGTCGCGTCCGCGCTCGACCGTGCCATCGGCAGGCTGAGCCGCGACAGCGGCGAACTCGCCGAGCGCCTCCTGCTGCTGCCGCGGCAGGCTGACAAGGTGCAGCTCGTCATCAATGGATTGCGCGGCGACACCTACCGGTCGGTCGGTATTTTGTACCGGTCGGCGACCGCAACGGAGCCGAAGGCGATCGACACCGGGCAGAAGGCCTTCGATGATATCAGGCAACGCTTTGAAGGCGGTCTCGAGTTCATCCTGAAGGATCCGGAATTCGACCACAACGAAGCCGTTGCGATCGACAAGGTCGCGCGGTCCGTGCTCGCGCTGGGCGGTGGCGCGGGCGGCGTTTTCGCCCTCCGCCGATCCGAGCTTGCATCGACCGCCGCGGCGGAGGGGCTGCAGACCAGCCTCGAGACACTCGCCGGAGACATGCAGAAGCTCGTCGAGGCGCTGGTGGACAATGTCGAGGATACGGCGGCGGAGACCACCAAGGCGACCAAGCAGGCGCTGGGCAATACCCGGTTCTGGCTGATCGGAATTTCGCTGCTCAGTCTCGTGGTCGCGGTCTTCGTCGTCTGGTTCTTCGTGCAGCGCCACGTCATCGCGAGGTTGCGACAGGTGACGAATGCCATGCTCGCTGTCGCCAGCGGGCAGCTCAATGTCACATTGCCGCCGGCCGATACCGACGAGCTCGGCGACATGAGCCGCGCGCTCGTGGTGTTTCGCGAGAATGCGCGCGACATCCGCCACGCGCGCGAGGAGGCCGAGTCCGCGCGCCATCAGGCCGAGGCGGCGTCGCGCACCAAGTCGGCGTTCCTCGCCAATATGAGCCACGAGCTGCGCACGCCGCTCAACGCCATCATCGGCTACAGCGAAATCCTCCGCGAGGATGCGCAGGATCGCGGGGATACGGCGAGCGAGGGAGACCTCATCAAGATCGAGACCGCGGGCAAGCATCTGCTCGGGCTGATCAACGACATTCTCGATCTTTCCAAGATCGAGGCCGGGCGGATGGATGTGCATCTCGAGGATGTCGATCTCAATCGCCTGCTTGCCGAAGTGCGCGTTCTCGTCACGCCGCTGATCGACAAGAACGGCAACAAGCTGGAGATCGACGCGCCGTCCGATATCGGGTCGATGCGGTCCGATCTCGTGAAGCTGAAGCAGGGCCTGATCAACCTTCTCAGCAACGCGGCGAAATTCACCAAGAACGGGCTGGTCAAGCTCACGGTCCGCAAGGATACCTCGGATCAGGGCCGCAACGTCTACACCTTTGCGGTCTCCGATTCCGGCATCGGCATGACCGAGGAGCAGATGGGCCGGCTGTTCCAGGCCTTCACCCAGGCCGATTCATCGACCACGCGCAATTACGGCGGCACCGGCCTTGGGCTCACCATCACCAAGCATTTCTGCACCATGCTTGGCGGTGACATCACCGTCACCAGCGAGCCCGGCAAGGGCTCGACCTTCACCATCACGCTGCCGGATGGCGGCAAGGATGCGGTGGTGCAGCGCCCCGAGACCGGCGCGGCCGTGGTGACGGGCGATCACGCCGGCAAGACCGTGCTGATCGTCGATGACGATCCGACAGTGCATGACGTCTTGCGCACCACGATCGCCAAGGAGGGCTATCGGCTGCTGCACGCCTATGATGGCACGCAGGCCCTCGAACTGGCGCGGACCGAACGTCCGGACGTGATCACGCTCGATGTGATGATGCCGAAGCTGGACGGCTGGGGCGTTCTCGGCAAGCTCAAGTCCGATCCGGCGCTGGCGTCGATCCCGGTGATCATGCTGACCATCGTCGACGAGCGCACGACCGGTTACTCGCTCGGCGCGTCCGAATACATGACGAAGCCGGTCGATCGTAACCGGCTGATCGAGCTCTTGCGGCGCTTCGCAAGCTCGGGCCGCGAGGCCGTGGTGCTGGTCGTGGACGATTCCGCCGATGTGCGCGCGGTGGTTCGCTCGACCGTGGAGAAGGCCGGATTGAAAACCGTGGAAGCGGAAAACGGCCAGGTCGCGCTGGACTGGATGAAGACCAATCCCAAGCCCGCTCTGGTGCTGCTCGACCTGATGATGCCGGTCATGGACGGCTTTGCCTTCCTCGACAAGGTCAAGGACGATCCCGGGCTGTCGCGGGTGCCGATCGTGGTGCTGACAGCCAAGGACTTGACCGAGGCCGAGCGCCGGATGATCAACGAGCGAACGCTCCTGGTCCTCACCAAGGGGGCGCAACCGCTGTCGTCGCTCGGCTCGGCCCTCGCCGCGCTCGCACGGCAACCGGCCGAAAAGCAGCCGGCGTAATCAATCGAGTCAATGGAAATCCGCTATGCCGAAAATCCTGCTGGTCGAAGATAACGAGATGAATCGCGACATGCTGTCCCGGCGGCTGCTGCGCAACAATTTCGAAGTCGTGATGGCCGTGAACGGCAAGGAAGGCGTCGACATGGCGAAGAGCGAACGGCCGGACATCATCCTGATGGACATGAGCCTGCCGGTGATGGACGGCTGGGAGGCCACCCGCACGATCAAGGCGGATGATGAGACCAAATCGATCCCGGTGATCGCGTTGACCGCCCATGCGATGGAATCCGATCGCGAGCAGGCGCTGCAGGCCGGGTGCGACGACTTCGATACCAAGCCGATCGAGTTGCCGCGGCTGCTCGGGAAGATCAACGCGCTCCTGCCGAAATGACAGAGCGCGCTGACAGCGAGAGTGCCCGGCTCCACAACGCGTTGCGCGCGCATCTGCGCCAGGACTTTGTGGCCCCCGCTGCAGCGATTGTCGGCTTTGCCGATATCGTGATCGAGGACGCCGAACAGGCCGGCCTCTCCGACTATCGCGCCGATCTCGAACGGATCCGGACCGCGGGGCTCAGCCTGCAGGCGCTGCTCGACGATGTGTTGAGCCAGAGCGGCGAGGTCGAGGATATCGCGAGCTACCGCAGCAAGCTGCGTCACGATCTGCGCACCCCGATCAACGCCGTGAAGGGTTATGGCGAGATGATCGTGGAGGATGCGCGCGACGCCGGCCACGATTCGCTGTTGCCCGATCTGCAGAAACTGCTCGCGGCCGCCGACGGGATGCTGGCGCGGATCGATGCGCTGGTGGCCTTTTCCGGTGAGACCTCGCTGAAGGAGGCTTCGCAGCCATCCTTCGCCGAGGCGTCGCGGGTGGTCGATGCGCTTCGCGTGTCGCATCCGGCTCCGGTGCAGCAACAGATCACCGGGCAGATTCTCGTGATCGACGATAACGCCTCGAACCGCGACCTCCTTGCGCGGCAGCTTGCGCGCGACGGCCATGCGGTGGAAACGGCAGAGTCCGGCCGCGAGGGTCTTGCGATGGCGCATGAGCGCTCGTTCGACCTGATCCTGCTCGACGTCCTGATGCCGGAAATGAGCGGCTTCGAGGTGCTGGGCACGCTGAAAGAGGACAAGCAGACGACCGACATTCCGGTCATCATGATTTCCGCGCTCGACGAAATGGACTCCATCGTGCGCTGCATCGAAGCTGGCGCGGTCGATTATCTGCCGAAGCCGTTTGCGCCGGCGCTGCTCCGCGCCCGCATCCGGGCCTCGCTCGAGAACAAGCTGCTGCGCGACCGCGAGCGCGCGATGATGCACGAGATCCGGCTCGCCAAGGAGCGCAACGAGACTCTGCTGCTGTCGATCCTGCCGCGCGCGGTGGTCGATCGCATCAATGGCGGCGCCGGCATGGTCGCCGACCATATCCCGGAAGCGACGATCGTGTTTGCCGACATCGTCAATTTCACGCCGTTCTCCGGACAATTGACGCCGGCCGATGTGGTGGGCGTGCTGAACCGCATCTTTTCGGCGTTCGACCGCCTGGTCGACCAGCACCGCGCCGAAAAAATCAAGACCATCGGTGACGGCTATATGGTGGCGGTCGGCATACCGGAGCCATGCGACGATCATGTCGCAATCGCCGCGCGGCTGTCGCTGACCATGATGGACCGGTTCGCCGAGATCAGGCGCGACCTCGGTGCGCCGATCGATCTGCGGATCGGGGTGCATACCGGGCCGGCCATCGCCGGCGTGATCGGCGAGCGCAAATTCGCCTACGACATCTGGGGCACGACGGTGAATATCGCGAGCCGGATGGAGTCGCACGGCGCGCCGGGGCATATCCATGTGTCGAAGGCGGTGGCGGACCGCGTTGCCGGCCAGTTCAAATTCGTGCCGCGCGGCGCCGTCGAAGTGAAGGGCGCGGGCCTGATGGAGACGTTCTGGCTGGAAGGCGAGGCGTAGAACGATCCCGGTTGACGCGGAATCGCATCGCCCATGTCTTGTATCGCCTATGTCTTGTATCGCCCATGTCTTGTCATGCCCCGCGAAAGCGGGGCATCTCGTAAACTCTTGAAGCTGTTGTGTTGACTGGAGCGCCCGCTTTCGCTCGCGATGACAGCTGGAGAGGGCGCTCCGATACGGGCCGTGGCTATTTCTGCCGGGCAAGCCGCGCGCAGGTGGTGCGCGCGCCGCTGCCGGCCTCGGCATAGCAATAGTCGAGTGTGTCGGTATTGACGAGCGTGAACCAGTAGAAACCTTCCTCGTCGGAGCCGACCATCAGGTGGCCGTTCGGCGTGAACGCGCCCCACAGCTCTTCCTTGACGTCGCCGTCCTTGTTCGAGCGCGTCAGATGGCCCTTGAAGGCGCGGCCCTGCTGCTCGGTGATGACGAGTGTCGCAGGTCCCGATCGATAGCCCTCCGTCCTGGCCATGCGTTCGCGCGTGCCGGTCCAGGTTCCGACCAGCGAGATTTCCTGCGCGGCGGCAATTCCCGCGGTCATCGACAGGGTGAGAACAGCAACGAACACATGTGCAATCATGGCTGGGCTCCGCAGGCTGTGAAAATCGTGTGCAGCTTCGGACGATAAGTCGTTGCCGTCCATCGGGTTCGCTGTTGATGCTGTAGCAATCGTCAATTTTGCCGGCCCCTCGTCCCCACTTGCGCGGGGAGGGCGGCGCAAGGACAACCGCTTCTGTGAAAGCCGAAACGCCGCGCGGCAAAAAAAGATGCCGCCAGGCTGGCCCGGCGGCATCGGCAGCAATCGAATGTCGGCCGGTCAGAACATGCCGTTCGTGTTCTTGGCGGTCGCGGGATCGGGAATCGGCTGAACCGCATCCCAGTGCTCGAGCACCTTGCCGTTATCGTCGAGGCGGAACAGGTCGAAGATCGCGTTGCCGCGCTGACCGGGCTCGCGCACCGCATGCACATGCACGATCACGTAATTGCCGTCCGCGAAGACCCGCTTGATCTCGCTCTTGTTGTTCGGGAATTTCTCGCGCAGGAAATTGATGAAGCCCTGGACGCCTTCAAGTCCGTCCGCGCCGGTCGGATTGTGCTGAATATAAGTCGCGCCGACATAGGTCTTGGCCTTGTCGAAATTCTTTTCGTTCAACACCGCATTGTAGAATTCGACGACATTCTTCTTGTTGCGCTCCATCTTCTGGGCGTCGGTCAGTTGCGCCTGCGCGGGTGCGGCCCACGCAAAGGCCGCAACCATCAGGAATGCCAGAGCCGTTCGTAACATGCTGTCCTCCCATTGCCCGTTCATTGATGCGGGCGTGCATGAATGGCCGAGAGGCTATTTGCGGGCTCAATTTGCGTCAATCGCGGGAACGCGACGCGAGGACGCCCAACGTCCGCTCGCCCACCGGAAAACACCGGCGTCCCACGGGGCGAACTTTTGCCGGAATGGAGGGCGTCCGGCCTGTGTGCGGCCGGAAAACGACGACGAAGCCCGGCTTCGTGCCGGGTTCTCTTGAGATTATTGCGCGGTTTCCACCAGAAACAGGCCATCGGCCTTCATGACGGCCTCATGCCGCGCAATCGGATCGGCGACCTCCTTGTTGATCGCGCCAAGCCGCGGAAGCGCCGCCATGGGAATGGTATATTTCAAGCCTTCACCGCCCTTGCGCGGCCGGATGACGATCACCGCCGCCGCATTGTCCGGAGCGTGGTCCTTTGCAACCACGAGGCTCCGCTGACCGACCGACGCCCCGGTCGCGATGGCGATGCCGTCCGCAAAGCAGGCGCAGGGTGCTTTGGGATTGTCGAAATAGAGCAGCGTCAGTCCGCGCGGCCCGGCCTTCAGCTTCTCGCTGGCATCGAGACCGATCTTGATTCCGAGCGGGATGAAGGCTCCGTAGCCGCCATGGACCCGCGCCCCCAAGGCTGCCCATTCCTGCGGTGTCTCGGCCCGCAACGTATGCGTTGAGAGAATAACGACAGCAGCCAGCACGATCCGCAGCATCTTGAACACCTTCCCCGAAAGCGACGGTAATCGACGTCCGCATGTCCGGGAAAGAGCGTCATGTTGGCACATGCGCGCGCCGTCGCCCATTTTCGCGCCTCGACGTGCGACGGGGGCTGCCTCAGCGGACAACGATGCGGTTCGCACCGCTCTCGTCAACGCGACGGAGTGAAGGCGCCCGGCAGAGAAAGTCGAGAAGTGCGGGGTAAGGGCCGACCGACGCCACCTAGCTTTGCGCCGAAACACTAGAATTCACTGCTTTTTGCAGCCCGGTCAGGCCTTAGCATCGATTATAACCTGTTTCTTTTCGTTGCTAAGATTTTTTATCGCTTCAAACCGCTGCCTCCTCTTCTCGCGGGCCACGTACCAATCATCGAATAACGTTTCGACTAGCTCGATAAGCAGCTGGGCTTCGCCGGGTTCGATGTCCACAATAAGATTAACATCGCTTTCCATATGTGCGCCGATATTGCCTACTGTTCGCACAGCATCTATCGCATCGACGCTCTCGATCGTAACGCCTTGTGGTGCCTGGCCAGCGTCTATGCGTTTTTTTAACTCGGCTATTTCCTTGAAAAGCGTCTTCTCTGCGATGCCGCAAAAGTCGCGTATCATCCCCTGCAGACAACGACGGGCTAACGTAGCGCTGGCCTTTGGGCTAAGGTCGCGAATTCGGCACGCTTCCAAGTAGTCGGTGCGTAATGCGATCGGTATAAAGTCAGGCTGCGGTTTGCCCGATGGTTCGGGAAGCAAGGTCCACCGCGCTATCTCTGTGCCCATCTGCCAACCATTGGCAGCGTAAGAAGCCTCTGTGAGGACAAAGGTAAGCGAGACTTCTTTGCACTCTTGGTTCTGACACGCTGTCGCAACCCAACCACCACCGATATTTCCTTGCGCATTGTCGCCGATTTGAATGCGGCCCCAAGGCTCATGAGAATTTTGGTCAGTGCCGACTTGCGGCATCTGGCAGAAACCGCAGGTCCAATTGAAAATCGTCATGTGGCAGTCCCCTCGCAGCGGGCGAGAGGATTCCGCATCCATGATCAATGTGCAACCAGCGCGCGAATGTCGCCGCACCCAAGGGACTTCACAAATGACAAAAGCCCGAGCCACGGCATCCGAAGGCCACCCGCGGGTGTAATCAATCGAATGAAAAGCGCGTTGGTGCCCCTGGCCGGAATCGAACCAGCACGACCTTGCGGCCACCTGATTTTGAGTCAGGCGCGTCTACCAGTTCCGCCACAGGGGCAACGCCACGACAAGACGCCGATCGGGCGCGGGGCGGGGTGAAACCCGCCCGGCGGCAGACATAAGGGGATCGCTCCGCGCGATCAAGCATCTTTGCCGCACCCGGCCCGTGGCGCCCGGACCCCAGCATCCTCGCGGCCCTGTGTCTTGACGGATGGGCCGCTTTCGCCTGAATGCGCACGAGCTCAAGACCTCGCCGGGAGATCGAATGAACGATCTGGTCGCCGCCTTTGACCGCATGAAGAGGGACGAACCGGCGTGGCTCGCAGCCGCGGCCGTCGCCATCATCGGGCTCGCGACGATTCTCGGGGCGTGGTTCTTCCAGCTGGTCGTCGGCCTGCCGCCCTGTCCGCTGTGTCTCGAGCAGCGCTATGCGTATTATTTCTCGATCCCGCTGGCCTTGCTGGTGCTGCTCGGCCTCTCTTACGGCGCGTCGCCGCGGGTGTTGTTCGCAGCGCTTCTGGTGATCGCGCTCGGCATGGCGTGGAATGCGGGACTTGGCGCCTATCACGCCGGCGTCGAATGGAAGTTCTGGGAAGGGCCGCGCGACTGCTCCGGCGGGCTGAGCGATCTCGGCACGGCGGGCGGTCTTCTCGACAAGCTCAAGTCCATACGGGTGGTGCGCTGCGACGAGATTCCGTGGAGCTTTCTTGGAATTTCGCTTGCCGGCTACAACGCGATCATCTCGCTGGTTCTTGCGTTGATCGCGGGCTGGGGCGCATGGCGCATGTGGAAGACGTTGCCGCCCAGAGAAAAGCTGAGCTGACGCGCGCGTCTCACGGCTCCAGCTCGGTGTCCCAGTAAAGATAGTCCATCCAGCTTTCGTGCAGATAGTTCGGCGGAAACAGCCGGCCGTTCCGATGCAGATGTTGCACGGTCGGCTGAAAGGGCAGTTGCGACGGATGCATGTTCGCCTCCGCCATGGTCTTGTTGCCCTTCCTCAGATTGCACGGCGAGCAGGCGGCGACCACGTTGTTCCAGGTGGTGAGGCCGCCGCGCGACCGCGGGATCAGATGGTCGAAGGTCAGATCGTCATGCGCGCCGCAATACTGGCAGACGAAGCGGTCGCGCAGGAAAACATTGAATCGCGTGAAGGCCGGATGTGTTGAGGGTTTGACGAAGGTCTTGAGCGAAACCACGCTCGGCAGCTTCATCTCGAAGCTGGGGGATCGCACCGCGCGATCGTAATTTGCGACAATATTCACACGTTCGAGAAACACCGCCTTGATCGCGTCCTGCCAGGACCATAGCGACAGTGGGTAGTAGCTCAGCGGCCGGAAGTCGGCGTTCAGAACGAGGGCCGGAAATCCAGCAGGCGAAACGTGGACGTTCAAGCGATGGCGCTCCTTTCAAAGCACCGCGACCTCTTCGTCATGATAGGCGAGCGTGTCGGAAATGTGAAGGTGCCGCCAAGGCTTACCGCGCCTGCGTCCGGCCCCGCCCTGGCGTCGGCCTAAAGCCCGAATCGGCGCGCCAGGAACTCTCCGCCATGGCGCAGCCCCTCCTGATCGATGCCGTGCCCGACCCCTTGCGAAATGTGCCATTCGACCGGCACATCCAGTTCCGACAGCGCCGAAGAGGAATGGAACAGCGCCTGAACCGGGATCAGTTCGTCGCGGTCGCCGTGGATCAGCAGTGCCGGCGGACGCGAGACGATCTCGCCGGCAACGCTTTCCGGCGGGCCGTCATTCGGCATGATGAACATCCCCGAATAACCGACGATTCCGGCAGGCGGCACCGATCGCCGCAGACCCGCATGCAGCGCCATCATCGTGCCCTGGCTGAAGCCGACCAGCGCCAGTGCCGACGGCGGAAGCTGTCGGCGCTGCAATTCCGAATCGAGGAAGGCCTGCAAGGCGGGTGCGGCCTGATTGACGCCGCGCCAGCGCTCGTCCGGATCGCGGAAGGTCAGCCCGAACCATTGCCGGCCCACCGGAGCCTGGCCGCAGGGCTCGGGCGCATGCGGGGAGATGAAGGCGGTGTCGGGAAGCATCGGCTGCCACGCGCGGCCGATATCGATCAGGTCGTTCCCGTCCGCGCCATAGCCGTGCAGGAAAACGACGAGACGCTTCGCGTTACCGCTTTGCGGCTCGAGGCTTGGTCCCGACAACACCGGGACGTTTGGATCGGCCATTGCGCTTTGCTTCCCTTGTTGACTTGCGTGCGGCCGGCCTGACGGCTTTCGCTTCAGCCGGCTTGGTCGCGACGCCGATGCCTTCGCGCCGCTTCACAACATGATAATAGCCCCACAGAAGATGTGCAGCCACGCCACGCCATGGACGCCATGCTTCGGCGATCGCGATCATCTCCCTGGCATTCGGCCGCGCCTTGAGACCGAGCGCGATGCGCGCGGCTTCCTGCAAGGCGAGATCGCCGGCCGGCCAGGCATCGGCATGACCAAGACAGAACAGGAGATAGATGTCCGCGGTCCACGGGCCGATGCCGTGCATGCGGATCAGCGTCGCATGCGCGATGTCGGCATCGCTCTGCCCCACATGATCGAGGTCGAGTTCGCCCTTGGTGAGCGCTGTCGCGATCGCCTTGATCGACTTGATCTTCGCGGCGGACAGGCCGAGGCGACCGAGCCGGTCCGCCCGCGCGCGGCGCAGGGCGTCGGGATCAAAGGGATCGAAGGCGGCCTGCAGGCGGCCCCAGATCGCGCCCGCGCTCGCGGTCGACAATTGCTGACCGCAGATGATGCGCGCGAGACCGGGAAAGCCGGGCTCGCCACGGCGCAGGGCCGGCTCGCCGGCTTTCTCCAGCACCGGAACCAGACGCGGATCGGCGGCGACGAGCTTCGCCAGCGCCGCGGCGAGGTCGGACTGTGTGCGGAGGAATTGGACCATTCAGTCTTGCCGCGGCCTTCTTTCCCTCTCCCCTTGGGGGAGAGGGTGGTTCCGAGCGAAAGCGAGGAACCGGGTGAGGGGTTTTCTTGCACAAACGAAGTTGGAAAGTTACCCCTCACCCGGCTCGCATCGTTGATGCTCGCCACCCTCTCCCCCAAGGCGAGAGGGGAAACGGAGTGCGCGGCACCCTTTGATGAGTCCACCCGTTTTCCGCTTCGCACCGTCGCCGAACGGCTATCTGCATCTCGGCCATGCCTTTTCGGCGCTGCTGAATGCCGATCTTGCGCGGCAAAGCCGTGGCCGGCTGTTGCTGCGGATCGAGGATATCGATCGCGCGCGCTGCAAGCCGGAATACGAGCAGGCGATCACCGAGGATCTCGCCTGGCTCGGGGTGACCTGGGAACAGCCGGTGCGGCGGCAATCCGAGCATTTCGACGCCTATCGCGAGGCGCTCGGCAAGTTGCAGGCGCTGGATCTGATTTACCCGAGCTTCGAGAGCCGCGGCGAGATCGCGCAGATGGTCGCGGACCGCGGCGATGACTGGCCGCGCGATCCGGACGGGGCGCCGGTCTATCCCGGCAGCCGTGACAGCCTGAGCGAAGCCGCTCGCAGGGCGCGCATGGACGCGGGCAAGCCTTATGCTTTACGCCTCGACATGCGCAAGGCCGTAAAGCTGGCGGGTCCGCTGACATGGCGTGAAGCCGGCCGCGACGCGCCGGAAGACGTGATCGCGGCGCGTCCGGACGCCTGGGGCGACGTCATCCTCGCCCGTAAGGACATGCCGACGAGCTATCATCTGTCGGTCGTGGTCGACGATGCGTTGCAGGGCGTGACGCATGTCGTGCGCGGTGAGGATCTGTTCTGGTCGACCAGCGTGCACCGGCTGTTGCAGACGCTGCTCGGACTCCCGCAGCCCACATACCGGCACCACCGACTCATCCTGGATTCCGCAGGCCGTAAGCTGTCCAAATCGACGCAATCGACGGCGCTTCGCACGCTGCGAGCCGATGGTGCGACGCCTGCGGATATCCGGCGCATGATCGGCTTGCCGGAACCGTGAGTGGCTGCACCGGATGGGCCATGTCATGCTTCGCAAGGGGCGAATCATGGGGCGGGGTAAACCAGCGCAGACGAAAGCCGCGCGCGGGCGAAAGTCCGCGACGAAGGCCATGCGCGGCCGGAAGATCGCCAAGACCTCCGCGAAGAGATCCTCAAAAAAATCAGTAAAGACGTCCAAAGGCGCTTCGTCCGCACCACGCCGCGCGATCGAGAATGCGCTTGCGTCACTCGCACATGACATCCGCACGCCGCTGACCGGCATTCTGGCGCTGGCCGACCTGTTGATCGCGTCCGACTTGCCGGAACGCGAGCGCGGATGGGCGCGCGCGATCCGCAATGCGGCGGACCATCTCGCGCAAACGACCTCGGTGGTACTCGATGCCGTGAAGGCGGACCGTGCCGGCCTTGCGATCCGGGCCGAGCCGTTCTCGCCACGCCAGCTCGCCGACGCGATGGCCGCGTCGCTGTCGGCGCGCGCTGCCGTGAACGGCCTTAGCCCCGACATCGCCATTGCCGGCGATCTTCCCGACCGCGCCATTGGCGATCCCGTGCGGCTGCGCGCCGCGCTGGAAAATCTCGTCGACAACGCGATGAAGTTCACCGCGCGCGGGAGCGTGCGCTTTGCGGTGACCGCGGCACCCGCCGCGCGTGGCCGCATGCGCCTCCGCTTTGCGGTGAGCGACACCGGCGCCGGCATGACCAAGGCGGAGATCGCGCGGCTGTTTCGCCCCTTTGCGCAAGCCAGCAAGGCGGTGTCGCTCCGCTATGGCGGCACCGGTCTTGGTCTCGTCCTGGTGAAGCGGCTGGCCAGGGCGATGGATGGCGATCTCACCATAGACAGCAGGAAGGGGCAGGGTTCCACTTTCACGCTGAGCGTGACAGTAAAGACTCCGCCCGCACGCGCGAGCGGCGCAGCGGAAGGCAAAGATGGAATCGAAACGCCGACACCATCGCTTCGCATTCTATGCGCCGAAGACAATCCGTTCGGACGGATGGTCCTCAACGCAATCCTCGGCGAGCTTGGTCATCGCGTCGACTTTGTCCGAACCGGTGAAGCCGCCGTCAGCGCCATCCAGCGGGATCGATACGACGTGGTGTTCATGGATGTCGCGTTGCTCGAGATGGACGGGCTTGAAGCCGCGCGCCGGATCCGTGCGTTGCCGGGCGACGCGGGGCGCATCCCGATCATTGGCCTGTCAGGGCGAAGTTCAAACGACGATGTGGAGAAGGCCCGCGCCGCCGGGATGACGGATTATCTGACCAAGCCGTTGAGTCCGTCGGCGATGGTCGACGCGCTGCGGCGGCTAGGCTAACGTATCGCGGGCGGAAACCTCAAATCAGGCGACCTTGCGGTTCGCCTGTTCGACGATCCGCACCACATCCGCCATGATCTGATTGATCTTGAAATCCTTCGGTGTGTAGACCGCGGCGACGCCGGCCTGTTTCAGGGTCTGTGCGTCTTCCGGCGGAACAATGCCGCCGACCACAACGGGAATATCGTTCAAGCCCTCGGCGCGCATGCGATCGACGATGTCGCGCACCAACGGCACGTGGCTGCCCGAAAGGATCGACAGCCCGATGACGTCCACGCCTTCCTTTTTCGCGGTGGTGACGAGTTCGGCCGGCGTGAAGCGGATGCCGGCGTAGATTACATCCATGCCCACATCGCGTGCACGAACGGCGATCTGCTCGGCGCCGTTCGAATGACCGTCGAGACCGGGCTTGCCGACGAGAAATTTCACGCGGCGACCGATCTTCTGCGACACCCGCTCGACCTCGGCACGTACCGGCTCCAGCAACTCGCCGCCGACCTGGCGCGCCGCCTTCGGTACACCGGTCGGTGCGCGGTATTCGCCGAACACGTCGCGAAACACCGCGCCCCATTCGCCGGTGGTCACACCGGCTTTCGCGCAGGCGATCGACGCCGGCATCACGTTGATGCCTTCCTTGGCCGCGCGGCGCAGATCGTTCAGCGCCGTCTCGACCGCCTTGGCGTCGCGCGACGCGCGCCAGGCATTGAGGCGCGCGATCTGCTCCTGCTCAACCTCATGCGGCACGGTCAGGATTGCATCGACACCGCCAGTGAGCGGCGAGGGCTCGCTCTCGGTGAACTTGTTGACGCCGACGACGATGCTCTCGCCGCTTTCGATCGCCTCCAGCCGCTTCGTGTTGCTCTCCACGAGCTGCTGCTTCATGTAGCCCATCTCGACCGCGGCGACCGCGCCGCCCAGCCGTTCGATGGTGGCAAGCTCCTCCTTCGCGGCGCGGATCAGGGCATCGACCTTCTTCTGAATCTCGATCGAGCCGTCGAAAATGTCGCCGTATTCGAGAAGGTCCGACTCATAGGCGAGGATCTGCTGCGCCCGCAGCGACCATTGCTGGTCGAACGGTCGTGGCAGGCCGAGCGCCTCGTTCCAGGCCGGCAGCTGCACCGCGCGGGCACGCGCCTTTTTCGACAGCGTGACCGCGAGCATTTCGAGGAAGATGCGGTAGACGTTGTTCTCCGGCTGCGGTTCGGTGAGGCCGAGCGAGTTGACCTGCACGCCGTAACGAAACAGCCGCTGCTTCGGATCGGTGACGCCGTAGCGCTTCGCGGTGATCTCGTCCCACATTTCCACGAAGGCGCGCATCTTGCAGATTTCGGTGATGAAGCGCATGCCCGCATTGACGAAGAACGAGATGCGGCCGACCACGTCGCCCATCTCTCCGTCCGCGACTTCGCCGGAGACCTTCACCATGTCGAGGATGGCGATGGCGGTGGCGAGCGCGTAGGCCAGTTCCTGAACGGGTGTCGCGCCTGCTTCCTGCAGGTGATACGAGCACACATTCATGGGATTCCATTTCGGCATTTCCTTCGTCGTGAACAGGATCGTGTCCTTGATCAGACGCATGGACGGGCCGGGCGGAAACACGTAGGTGCCGCGCGACAGATATTCCTTGATGATGTCGTTCTGGGTGGTGCCGGTGAGCTTGTCGCGCGGGGCGCCGGTTTCGTCGGCGACGGCGATGTAAAGCGACAACAACCATGCCGCTGGGGCATTGATCGTCATTGAGGTGTTCATCCCGGCGAGCGGAATGCCGTTGAGCAGCGTCCGCATGTCGCCGAGATGGGAAATCGGTACGCCGACCTTGCCGACTTCGCCGGCGGCAAGAACGTGATCGGAATCGTACCCGGTCTGTGTCGGGAGATCGAAGGCGATGGACAGGCCGGTCTGGCCTTTCGCGAGATTCTGCCGGTACAGGGCGTTCGACTTTTCAGCCGTCGAATGCCCCGCATAGGTCCGGAAGATCCAGGGCCTGTCCCGTTTGGTCTTTTCGTCCGCGCTCTCGCCCATTCAATCTCCGCGACGATGGTCCTATCGTTTGAAGAAGCCGATGATGACCAGAAGGATCACCGCGCCGATCACCGCATTGATGATGGACGCAATGATGCCGCCGCCGATCACGATGCCGAGCCGCGGCAGCAGCCAGCCGGCAATGAACGCGCCGATGATGCCGACGATGATATTGCCGATGATGCCGAAGCCGTAGCCTTTCACGATGAGGCCGGCGAGCCAGCCCGCGATGCCGCCGACGATCAACCAAACGATAAGGCTCTCGATACCCATGAATCTGTCTCCCCGACATGCGCGGGGACCGCTGCTGAGCCTCGCCCCCGCGGCTTCGTTATGCAGCGGGAACATCGTAAGTCCGGACCGCCGCCAAGTCAGCGGACCGCAGCCGCTTATCAAGCGCTAAAGCGGCTGTTGCAGCGCAGCATATCGTGTTGTGCGTTGCGCGCAACCGGGATTCGGCTGGCGCGTTGTCGGCACGGACAGCGTCGGGAGGCGGTGGGGGCAAGGGGCCGAGAGAGGCCAAGGTCGTGAATGCGACTTTCGGCACCCTTATTCTTTTGTTGCGGCGCAAAAACGAGTGAGACACAATTCCAGGACTTATTGAGCCGGAGCCACCGCCATGACAGCCGCGCCGAAGCTTTCGATGGTCAAGGACGTATACGCGATCGGAGAGCTTCCGCCGCTCGGCCACGTGCCCGAAAAGATGAATGCCTGGGCGATCAGGCAGGATCGGCACGGGCCGCCCGAGCAGTCGATGCAGATCGAGGTCGTGCCGACCTGGCCGATCGGCGAGAACGACGTGCTGGTGCTCGTGATGGCGGCGGGCGTGAACTACAACGGAATATGGGCCGGTCTCGGACAGCCGATCTCGCCGTTCAACGTCCACAAGCATCCCTATCACATTGCAGGCTCGGACGCGTCCGGTGTGATCTGGGCGGTCGGCACCAAGGTGAAGCGCTGGAAGGTCGGCGACGAAGTCATCGTCCATTGCAACCAGGACGACGGCGACGACGAAGAGTGCAACGGCGGCGACCCGATGTTCTCGCCCTCGCAGCGTATCTGGGGCTACGAGACGCCGGACGGATCCTTCGCGCAATTCTGCCGGGTGCAGTCGCGGCAGCTCATGCCCAAGCCCTCGCATCTCACCTGGGAAGAGGCGGCCTGCTACACGCTCACGCTGGCGACCGCCTATCGCATGCTGTTCGGTCATCCGCCGCATACGCTCAAGCCAGGCGACAATGTGCTGGTGTGGGGCGCCTCGGGTGGACTCGGCGTGTTCGGCGTGCAGCTTTGCGCGGCGTCCGGCGCGAACGCGATCGGGGTGATTTCGGACGAAACCAAGCGCGATTACGTGCTCAGCCTCGGCGCCAAGGGCGTCATCAACCGCAAGGACTTCAATTGCTGGGGCCAGATGCCCACGGTCAACACGCCGGAATATAACGAGTGGGTGAAGGAAGCCCGCAAGTTCGGAAAGGCGATCTGGGACATCACCGGCAAGCGTGACGTCGATATCGTGTTCGAGCATCCGGGCGAGGCGACCTTCCCGGTGTCGTGCCTCGTCGTGAAGCGCGGCGGCATGGTGGTGTTTTGCGCCGGCACCTCGGGTTTCAACATCACGTTCGATGCGCGCTATGTCTGGATGCGGCAGAAGCGCATTCAGGGCTCGCATTTTGCGCATCTGAAACAGGCCAGC
>Ga0180222_1001728_pt1 | contig 20874 bp, 16 predicted proteins | sample eDN5th37CKraftOP_FD_151336 | JGI IMG/M metagenome (GOLD analysis project Ga0180222, IMG submission 151336) | Enriched Organic Plus compost microbial communities from Emeryville, California, USA - eDNA 5th pass 37_C Kraft OP (version 2) (version 2) ... | reverse complement strand
CGGCCGTTCCGAAGGTGTTGCCGCCCAGGATCAGGAATCCGACAGCTGCCCCGTTGTGCTGGCCGTCCACCAGCAGGTCAGTGGTCAGCGCGATGTTCATCGCCATGGCGGTGCCGACGCAGGCCAGCGAGAGGCTGATCAGGCCGAGAATGACCCACACCGAATCCATCAGCGGGGCGAGCAGAATGACGGATGACGCCAGCAGCAGGCCGGCGATCAGCTTACGCCGATCTGACGGCTGCGCGCCCGGGCGCTTCAGCAGGCGGTCGCTCAAATAGCCGAGCAGGATGCCCAGAACAGCCGAGACGCCGTAGGGAATGGCGGTGAAGGCGCCGCTTTTCATCACGTCCATGCCGCGGGTCATCACCAGGTAGTTCGGCAGCCAGGTCATGAAGAGATAGAGCGTATAGCCGGCGCAGCCCTGGGTGAGAGCCAGCGCCCACATGGAACTGCTCTTCAGCAACCCGGCAAAGGCCGTTCCTGCTGACACCTGGGGCTCATCGCTGGCGCCCTCGCGCTGCGCCAGGATGAAACGGCGCTCGAATTCCGAAAGCCAGGCCGCTTCTTCGGGCTTGCGATACAGCAGGAACCAGAGCAGCGCGAGCAACAGCCCCGCAGCGCCGGTGATATAGAACGACTCGCGCCAGCCATAGCTGACGATCAGCCAGCCGACGATCAATGCGCCGACGCAAAGCCCGGCATGCGCGCCGCTGTTGAGAAAGGCAGTGGCGATTCCGCGCTCGGCCTTCGGCGCCCATTCGCGGACGATCTTCCCGCCCGCCGGGTAGCTTGCGGCTTCGCCGATGCCGAGCGCAAGGCGCGAGGCGAACATTGAGCTGAAGGAGGTGGCGAGGCCCGTCCATATGCCGGCCAACGACCACAATGTCAGGCTGGAATAGGTAATCGCGCGGCCGCCGAAGCGGTCGGCAGCCATGCCGGCGGGAATCAGAACCAGCAGATAGGTCCAGAGGAAAGAAGAAAACACGTATCCCATCTGGACCGGCGTGAGGTCGAAATATTCCGCGATGTGCTTGGCGGCGACCGACAAGTTCATGCGATCGAGATAGTTGATGAACATGATGATGAAGAGGCCGACATAAACGGCGTACCGACGCATGAGCGTTTCTCCCGACAGCATTTTGCCGGTACAATAGGCTAGCGCCTCATGGAGTCGATCTCATATTCTTCATCTATAATATGATTGGGATTCATCTGGCCCGGAGCATTCGCGACCGCGACGGTGCAGGCTCGGCAAACTGTTCCGTGATCAGATCCCTGAGCCAGGCGTGCCCGGGATCGGCATCGTAGCGGGAGTGCCAGACCAGATCGATCTCGAATGCGATCTCGTCGAGCGGGCAGGGCAGCATCACGATGTTTCTGTTTTTTCCGAACGTGTGGTCGGAGGCGAGTTGCGACGGTATCGTCATGATCAAGTCGCTCTGCTGGACGATACGATAGGCATCGTTCCAGCTCGGGACATGGAAGACGATGTTCCGCTTCAGCCCGCGGCGCGCGAGAGCATCATCGATCATGTTGGTGCCGATCGTTCCCGCCACCTTGACATGTGGCAGGCTCGCATAGCGGTCGACCGACAACGGGCGCGCCGATTTGGCGCGGTTCTTCGACATCACGACGACGAACTGCTCGCGGATGAGCCGCCTTGAACTCAGCGGATGACCGATGCCATGCGGAACTGCGAAGCGGATGTGAATCTCGTCGCCGACAACGTCATCGTCTCGTTCGCGGCCGGAGAACGGGACGACGTTGAGGGAGATCCCCGGTGATCTCCTGCGCAGCACCGGACAGAGCAGACCGAGCAGCCAGCTCGAGACATAGTCGGTGATCCGCAGGTTGAAGCATCTCTCTTCTTTCTCCGGCAGGAAGACCGGCTTGCAGGTTACGGTCTGCTCGATCTGGTTCAGCGCCTGGCGGATCGGCTCGGCGACCTCGATAGCGCGGGCAGTGGGCATCAGCCCGCCACCGACGCGAATGAACAGATCGTCTGCGAAGGTGTGGCGCAACCGCCTCAAGGCGTGGCTGACTGCGGACTGCGTCAGTGCCAAACGGATCGCCGCGTTGGAAACGCTGCGTTCGGTGATCAGCGCGTCGAAGATGACCAGCAAATTGAGGTCGAGCCGGCGCAGCCGTGCGGTGGTGTCATGAAGATGGTTCATTTCGAATATGGAGAATATTGATTTGCGTAAATTCTGGAAGCGAATTATGCAGCTTGAAAGGTGTGCCATGGCCGACCTTCATCAGACTCTCGCCCAGTTCACGACCTGTGTGCTGTCCGATGCCGCGGACAGCTTCGCGCACCGACAATCTCGCACAGGCCCGCGCCGCGGTCGGGTATCACGATCTCCAGTCGCAGCGCTGATCGCGCTCAGACGAGACAATTGACTCCGGCCGTTTCGATGCGATGGGTGGCTAAGAGGACCAACACGCTATCGGGCCCTTGGCTGCGCTCGGCAATCAGCGTCGCGTCTCAAAATGCATGGAGAAGTTGGCGCCGCCGGTGGAGCGGTTCTCGACCGTGATGGTGCCGCCATGCGCCTCGACGATGCGCTTGACGATTGACAGTCCGAGACCGGCGGTGCCGTTGCGGCGTTCGCGGCGCCAGAAGCGTTCGAAGATGACCTCACGCTCCTCGGGCCGGATACCGGGACCGCGATCCAGCACGCTGACCGTGCCGCTGCCTTTCACCATGATCTCGACGGCAGAGCCGTCGGCGGTGTGATTGAGCGCGTTCTCCACCAGGTTGCGCACCGCCCGGCGCAGCATCTCCGCATTTCCCCGAACGATCACGGGCGCATCGATCCCGGTGACCGCGACCCGCTTCCGGCGTGCCAATGCCAGCGGGGCGATGAAGCCCGCGATCTCGACGCAGATCTCGCACAGATCCGCGGTCTCGTCGGGCTCGATGACGATCATTTCCAGCTCGGCGGCATCGAGCAGCTGGTTGACCACGCGCGTCATGCCGATGACGTCCTGCAGAAGGTCCTGCGCGACGGATTTGTCAGGCAGCGTTTCGATACGGGTGCGGAGGATGGCGAGCGGCGTGCGCAGCTCATGCGCGGCATCGGCGGCAAAGTCACGCTGCGCGCGGAAACCGCGCTCGAGCCGGTCGAGAGCCTGGTTGACCGCGATCACCAGCTGGCTGATCTCCGATGGAATGTCGTCGGTCGGCAGCCGGACGTCGATCCGCGTCGGGCTGATGCTCTGCGCTTGTTCCGAGGCGCGCAGCAGCGGGCGGACCGCACGGCGGAAGATCGCAATATCGGTGGCGAGCAGCAGCAGCAGCGTCGGCACGGTGATCAGGCCGACCTGATAAAAGTATCCGGCGGCCACATCGTCCACCAGGACGTCCCGGTGCGAAAGGTCCTCGGTCACCTGCACCCATGCGGTTTGTCCATCGATGTCGGACTTCAGATTGGCTCCGGAGACCGCCCGGCCGCCGCGGCGTGTCGGCGTCTCGAAGAAAGTCACCGAGGCCGCTTCGTTGTTGATCGGATAGAGCGGGGCGCCTTCTGCGCGCGACGAGAACAGCACTTTTCCGGCCTTGTCCAGCACCGCGTAGGAATAGCGCCCGTAAGCCTCGGAATATTGATCGCGAAGGGCGGCCGGCAGATCGAGACGCCACCCGGCGTCCGGCGTGACGCGCAGATAGCGTGCGATCCGCGCCGCCTGCTCCTGCATCGCACCCTGCTGCAGCCGCTGCACATTGGCGCTCAGCGACCAGTACAGCGCCAGCGGCAGAAGGATCGCGGTCACCAGCAGCGCGATGGCATGCAGAAACACGATCCGCAGCATGATGGAGCGGAAGCGCGGCATGCTAGTCCGCTTCCGTCATGATGTAGCCGACGCCGCGGACGGTGTTGACCTTCACCTTTGCGCCGATATCCGCAAGCTGCTTGCGCAGGCGGTGAACATAGACCTCGACGGCATTGGAGCCGTTGTCGCCGGTCTGGCCGAAGATCTGGTCCTGCAGGTGCTTCTTGGACACCACGCTGCCTTTGCGTCGCAGCAGCAACTCAAGCACAGCCAGCTCTCGGGCGGACAGCATTTGCGGCACGTCGTCGACGAAAATCTGGCGGCTCTCGGTGTCGAACATCACGTTGGAAAGCCGCAGCGAGCGCCCGAGGAACTGGCCCGGCCGCCGCAGCAGCGCTTCCAGCCGCGCCACCAGTTCCTCGAACGCGAAGGGCTTGACGAGATAATCGTCGGCGCCGGTGCGAAGGCCGCTGATGCGGTCGGTGACGCCGCCGCGCGCGGTCAGCACCAGCACCGGAATCGGGTCCCTTCGCGCCCGCAACTCCCGCAGAATGGCGAGACCGTCGCCATCGGGCAGGCCGAGATCGAGAATAAGCGCGGCATAACGGGTCGCGAGCAGGGCGTCCCGCGCCGCCGCCGCCGTGGTCAGGTGGTCGGCATCGAACCCTGCGGGCTTCAGGCCGCGCATCAGCAGTTGCGCCAGTTCCAGACTGTCCTCAACGATGAGCACCCGCATCCGTCATGTCTCCCGCACCTTTCGGCATAGCGCAAGCCGCCGAGACCTGTCACCCGAACGCTTCTGTAATCTTCGTGTAAGTTTGCAGGTACGGTGGCTCGGAGCTGGACCGGATATACGAAAAAGCAGGTGCCGTAAGCCCGGTGTAATCTGCCTGTTTTATATAGAGAACAGCAAATTCGCGCTGCACCAATAGCCTTTCAGGGAGGCGTGGTCGGACGGCGCAGGGCCGGATCACGCGGCCGCAAATGCTGGCAATTCGCGATCGCCGCAGGCGCGGGCCTGCCGTAGGAAGGCCGGAACGAGGACAGGATCGTGCGTACTTTCGTTGGCCTCAATGGTCTGGATCGCGGCATGCGGGTGGCGCTTGCATCGGCCGGGGTGATTCTTGTGGCGGGTGTGATGTTTCTCGCCTGGAAGCCGAGCCGCGCTGTCGTTGCCTCGACGCCGCCGGCGGAGCAGCGCGGCGAGGCCGGGCTGTTTCATCCGACCGCCGCGCAATGGGCGGCGCTCACGGTGGAGCCGGTGCAGCAGGTCGCGTTCCGCTCGGAGTTTGCGACCGAAGGCAAGATCGCGATCGATGAAGATCGTGCGACGCGGATTTACTCTCAGTATGGCGGCCGGGTGATCCGGCTGGCTGTCGGCACCGGCGACGTGGTGCAGAAGGGACAGCTGCTGTTCGTGATCGAAGCGGCGGATTCAATCGATACCCAGAAGGATTTCGTCGCGGCGCTGGGCAACCTCAACAAGGCCCGCGCGCAGGTCAACCTCGCCACCATCGTCGAGCGCCGCCTTGGCAATCTTTACAAGGACAAGGCGATGGCGCTGAAGGACTGGGAGGAGGCCCAGGCCAATCTGACCGCCGCCCAGAACGATCTGCGCACCGCGGAGATCGGCCTCCAGGCGGTGCGCAATCGTCTCCACCTGCTCGGCAAGACGGAAGCCGAGGTCAAGACTTTCGAGGAGACCGGCGTGATCACGCCGGATGCGCCGGTTTATTCGCCGATCGCAGGCATCGTGCTCCAGCGCAAGATCGGCCCCGGCCAATACATCGACGCGGGTGCCAGCGACGCGGAGCCGGTGATGCTGATCGGCGACGTCTCCAAGGTCTGGCTGGTCGCCTATGTGCGCGAGACCGATGCCAACAGCGTGCGGGTGGGGCAGCCGGTCAAGTTCACGGTGCTCACCTTGCCCGGGCAGGTGTTCGAAGCCCGCATCAATTATGTCGCTTCCTCGCTCGATGCCGGCAGCCGCCGCCTGATGGTACGCGCCTCGGTCGACAATTCCGACCGTCGGCTGAAGCCGGAGATGTTCGCCAATGCCGTGATCACGATTGCCGAAACGCCGTTGTCGATCGCGGTTCCGCGCGATGCGGTGATCTATGAAGGCAATGTGGCGCGGGTCTGGGTCTCGCGGGACGGCGGCACACTCGAGTTGCGGCCGATCAAGGTCGGCCTTTCCAACGGAAACGTCATCCAGGTGACGGAAGGCCTTTCCGCATCCGACAAGGTTGTCACCCGCGGCAGCCTCTTCATCGATCGCGCCGCCACCCTTGGCAGCTAGCCCCGACCTCGAGCCGCGCCGGCCATCGCCAGAAAGTCAGTGACGATGCGTGCTATCGTTGAATCCGTCCTGAGGCTGCGGACGCTGGTTGTCGCTTTGTTCCTGGTGCTTCTCGTCGTCGGCGGCGTGACGTTCAGCCGCCTCAATATCGAGGCCTATCCCGATCCGGTGCCTCCGCTGGTGCAGGTGATCACCCAGAATCCCGGCCAGTCGGCCGAGGATATCGAGCGCTACATCACCATTCCGATCGAGACGGGATTGACGACGGCGCAGCACCTGACTTCGATCCGCTCGATCTCGCTGTTCGGGCTGTCCGACATCCGCCTGCAGTTCAGCTACGACTTCACCTATGACGAGGCGCTGCAGCGGGTGTTGAACCTGCTCAGGCAACTGCCGCCTCTGCAGAATGGCGCCCAGCCGACCATCTCGCCCTGGAGTCCAGTCGGCGAAATCTATCGCTACCAGCTTGTCGGCCCGCCCAACTACAGCGTGATGGATCTGCGCACGCTGCAGGACTGGGTGGTGGCGCGGCGTTTCCGTGCCGTCCCCGGCGTGCTCGATGTGTCCAGCTGGGGCGGCAAGATCAAGACCTTCGAGGCCCAGATCGACCTCAACAAGCTGACCGCCTATGGCCTGACCTTGCCGGATGTCGTCGAGACGCTGAAGAAGAGCAACGTCAATGTCGGCGGGCAGACCGTGAATGTCGGCATGCAGTCGGCGGTGGTGCGGGGCGTCGGTCTGATCCAGACCATCGAGGACATCCGCAACACCATGCTGGCGCAATCCGGATCCAATCCGGTCCGGCTCCGCGACATCGCCGACGTCACCGTCAGCCACCAGCCGCGGCTCGGTATCGCGGGACGCGACAATGTCGACGACATCGTGCAGGGCACCGTCCTGATGCGGCGAGGCGAACAGAGCACGCCGGTGATCCAGCGCGTCAAGGCCGAGGTGGAGCGGATCAACAATTCCGATCTGCTGCCGCCGGGCGTCAGGATCGTCCGCATCTATGATCGCAGCGAGCTGATCGCCATCACCACTCACACCGTGGTGTTCAACGTGCTGTTCGGCATTGCGCTGGTCTTCTTCGTGCAATGGGTCTTCCTGGGCGACCTGCGCAGCGCCATCGTGGTGGCGTCGACGATTCCGTTCGCCTTCTCATGCGCGATCCTGATCATGGTGCTTCGCGGAGAGTCCGCGAATCTCCTGTCGATCGGCGCCATCGATTTCGGCCTGATCATCGACGCCACGGTGATCATGGTGGAGAATATCTTCCGCCATCTGTCGGAGCGCGCGCATCGGCAGGCCGCCACGGCGGATCCTCCCAATACCGGCGCCAAGCTGGACGCCATCCTGGGCGCCGCGGCCGAGGTGGGAAAGCCGATCCTGTTCTCTGCCGCGATCATTCTCGCCGGCTTTCTGCCGCTGTTCACGCTCAGTGGTGTCGAAGGCCACATCTTCGGCCCGATGGCGCAGACATATGCCTATGCGCTGGCCGGCGGCCTGCTGGCTACCTTCACGGTGGCGCCGGCACTCAGCGCCTTCCTGCTGTCGGAGACGGCGGAGCATTCCGAGACGCTGATCGTCCGGGTGCTGCGCCGGCTTTACCAGCCGATCCTGCAGGCGGCGATGCGCCATCGGGTGGGCACGATGATGGTGGCGGCGATGCTGGCGCTGCTGACGGTGATTGCCGGGCGCTCGCTCGGCCTCGAATTCCTGCCGACGCTGGAAGAAGGCAACCTGTGGCTGCGCGCCACCATGCCGTCCTCGATCTCTCTGGAGGCGGGCAACGGCGTCGCCAATGACATCCGCCGTTATCTCTCCGGGCTGCCCGAGGTCGCGACCGTCGTGTCGCAGCAGGGACGGACCGATGACGGCACCGACTCGAACGGTTTCTTCAATATCGAGTTCAACGTGCCGCTGGCGCCACGCGAGAAATGGCGGCCGGGCATGGACAAGGCACGGCTGGTCCGCGATCTCAATGACTATCTGCGCGCGCACTTCCCCGGTATCGAGTTCAACTTCTCGCAATATCTGCAGGACAATGTCTCGGAGGCGATCTCGGGCGTGAAGGGCGACAACACCGTGAAGATCTATGGCCACGACCTCGCGACGCTCAAGGACATCGCCGACAGGATCAAGGCCGTGATGAGCACGGTGCCTGGCATCACCGATCTCGGCGTCTATACGCTGCTCGGCCAGCCGACGGTCAGCATCGAGATTGATCGCTTCGCCGCCGGCCGTTACGGTCTCGCGCCGGGAGATATCAATACCGCGATTCATGTCGCGATCGGCGGCGAGGAGGCGGGCAATCTCTATGAGCCGTCGAGCGACCGATATTTTCCGATCATTGTCCGGCTCGCGCCCGAGTATCGCAAGAGTATCGAGGCGATCAAGCAACTCACGATCGGGGTAAAGAACGAAGGCTCCGGGCAGATCATGCAGGTGCCGCTCGGCGAGGTCGCGAAGGTCAAGCTGGTGTCGGGCCCCTCTTTCATCTATCGCGAGCAGCAGCAGCGCTATATCCCGATCAAGTTCAGCGTGCGCGATCGCGATCTCGGCAGCGCCGTCTTCGAAGCGCAGCAACGTATCGCCGAGCTGAAGATCCCGCCCGGCTATCGGCTCGAATGGGCAGGTCAGCTCGGCAATCTGCAGGATGCCGTCAAGCGGCTGCAGCTCATTGTGCCGATTACGATCCTGTTGATTGCAGTGCTGCTGTTCGTGAACTTCTCCTCGATGACGGATACGCTGCTCAGCCTGAGCGTGATCCCGATGGCGATGGTCGGCGGCGTGATGACACTCCTGCTCACCGGAACGCCTTTCAGCGTTTCGGCTGCGGTCGGCTTCATCGCCTTGTTCGGAATCTCCGTGATGGAAGGCATTATCCTGCTGTCGCAGTTCAATCAGCTGATCGAGGCAGGCACTGAGCGCACGGCGGCCATTCTCGAAGCCTGCGAGGTGCGATTCCGCCCGGTGATGATGACCTGCATGGCGGCGGGTGTCGGCCTGTTGCCGGCGGCCCTTTCGACCGAGATCGGCGCCCAGGTGCAACGCCCGCTCGCGCTGGTGATCGTCGGCGGCATCATGCTGGCGCCGCTCTTCATCCTGGTAGTGCTGCCGGTGCTGATCGAGCGGTTCTCGCGGCGCGCGGTCGCGGTCCCGGATGCAGCGGGCTTGCCCCGCCCGGCGGAATGAACGGATGGCTCAGCAATGGACCGGAGCCATGACAGACGCGTTGCGGCGCAGTGATCGGAGGACGCGGTGATTGACGCGCGGAGAATGAGCCTGAGCGCTGCCCTGACGCTGCTGCTGGCCGGCTGTGCCGTCGGGCCGGATTTCCATACGCCGGAGGCGCCCGCGGTCGCGGCCTTTCTTCCCGGCAAGGCCGCCGATCTGCCGCCGGGCGAAGGCGTGCAGGGACGCAGCCTGGTCCGCGGCGGCGAGGTGCCGCCGGAGTGGTGGGAGCTGTTCCGGTCGCAGGAGCTGAATGCCCTGGTGCGCGATGGTTTTGCGCACAACCCCAATCTGGCCTCCGCCGAAGCCGCAATCCGCGTGGCTCATGCCAACGCGATGGCGCAGCGCGGGGTGCTGTTCCCTTCCGTGGATGCCAACCTGTCCGGATCGCGGCAACTGGCGCCTGGTCCGATCAGCGGCGCGCTGACCGGCGATGTCTTGAACAATGCGATCTACAACGTCACCACGCGGCAGGTCAGCGTGTCCTTCGTGCCGGACATCTGGGGCGGCACGCGCCGGTTGGTCGAAGCTGCCGATGCGGAAACCGAGGCGCAGCTTTTCCAGCGCGAAGGCGTCTATCTCACACTGGCGTCGAACATCGCTTTGGCCGCGATCGAGGAGGCGCGTCTGCGCGGCCAGATCGCGGCGACCCGTCGGGCGATCGATCTCCAGGTCGAGTTTCTCAAGATTCTGCGGCGGCAGAACGAGCAGGGGCAGATCGGGCTGCCGGACGTGGTGACGCAGGAGACTGCGGTGGCACAGGCGCGGCTGCTGCTGCCGCCGCTGCAGAAGCAGCTCGCGCAGCAGCGCAACCTGCTGGCGACGCTGACCGGCTGCTTCCCCAGTCAGTTGGACAGGCCGACCTTCCGGCTCGGCTCGTTCCAGCTGCCGCGGCAGTTGCCGCTCAGTCTGCCCGGCAGCCTGGTGCGGCAGCGGCCTGACGTGCGCACCGCTGAAGCCAATCTGCGTGCAGCCAATGCCCAGATCGGCGCGGCGCTGGCGGATCGGCTGCCGCAGGTGACGCTGTCCGGCAATATCGGCCACACCCGTTCCAACATGCCGGATGTCTCGCCGACCGGGGCCTTCTGGGCGGTGGCCGGCAATGTCGGGCAGAAGGTGTTCGACGCGGGGACGCTGTATTTCAAACAGCGCGCCGCGGAGGCGGCGACGGACAAGGCCATCGCCGATTATCGCAGCACCGTGCTGACGGCCTTCCAGAACGTCGGCGACGTGCTGCGCGCGCTGCAAGCCGATGCCGCGACCTTGCGGGCGGCGGTGGCGGCGGAGCGCACGGCGGCGCGCAACATCGATCTGATCCGGCGGCAGTTCGATCAGGGGCAAGTCAGCGTGCCTGTGCTGATCGTGGCGCAGGAGGCCTATCTGCAGACCTCGCTCGCCCATATCGATGCGCAGGCGGCGCGCCTTGCGGATACGGTGGCTCTGTTCCAGGCGCTTGGCGGCGGCTGGTGGAATAGAGTGGAGGTGGTGGCCGCCAATGCGAAGTAAGCTGTGGCCGGATGCGGGCGCGGGCGGTGTCCTGCGGAATGCAAGGATGCGGCTACGATGACGCGACGTCATGAAGCCGGGGCTGATGATGCGGCGGACGATCCGCACTGCTCGCTATGGGCCTTCTCGCTGGCGTTCTATGCTCGGCCCGACGTTCCGCCGTTGCTGCTGCGGCTGCAGGATGAATGCGGCGCCGACGTCAATATGCTGCTGTTCGGACTGTGGCGGGCCTTTGCACGCAAAGCGCTTGCGCTGAACGACGTCCGTGCCATCGATGCGAGGGTTGCGGCCTGGCGGAGTGAAGTGGTGGTCCCGGCTCGCGCGCTGCGCCGGCGGATCAGGGCGCGTCAGCAGGATGCCGCCGCTGCCGCGGCTCTTTATGATTCTGCCAAGCGGCTCGAACTCGAGGCCGAGCGGATCCAGCAATCGCTGATGCAGGCTGCGGCAAGCGCGGCGCCGGGCAGCGCTGCTCCCTCCCCGGGGCAGGCGGCGGTCCAGAACCTGGAGACCTGCGCGCGCGTGATGGGCGTTGATTTTCCCAAGCCCGTAGTCGAGGCGCTGGCGGCGAATCTTGCGGCCATGGCTGACGAGGTGGCGTGATCTCGGGCGGCGCTTAACGTGGCGGCGTCAGCTGCTGAACACGCGCCAGCAGGCGCTGGGCATGCTTGAGATGCGGCATGTCGAGCATCCGTCCCTCGAGGCTGACGGTCCCGGCCGAAGGATTGGCTTCAAAGGCCGCGATCACGGCACGGGCTTCTTTGATTGCCGCCTCGCTCGGGGTGAACACGGCATTGATAGTCTCGACCTGCCCCGGATGGATCGCGATCTTGCCGGTGAAGCCATCGCGCCGCGCCTCCTCGCATTCGCGGCGCAAGCCTTGGGTATCCTGAAAGGCGGGAAACACCGCATCGATCGGCTGTGCGCCGGCCGCCACGGCGCCGAACAGGCAGAGCGAGCGGGCCAGCCGGAACGGTTCGATATACTGCCCGCCGGCATCGCGCTTGGCTTCGGCGCCGATCGCAGCGGAAAGATCTTCCGCGCCCCAGGTGAGCCCGGCGAGCCGGGCGCTGGCGCCGGCATAGGTGCCGAGCTGAAATATCGCTTTTGCCGTCTCGGTCGCGACCACCAGGATCTTGGTATGGCCGATCGCAATGCCGTGCCTGTGCTCGTGGGTCGCCAATTCGACGTCGAGATCGGAGACGTCGCGGCCGCCCTCGGCCTTCGGCAGCATGATGGCGTCGGGGCGGGCGGGAATCACCGCCTCGAGATCGGCGGGAATGAGTCCGGTGTCCCGGGCATTGATGCGGACGATCAGGAAGGGTCGCCGCGCGTCATCGCGATGGGTTGTCAGGAAGCGCTGCGCGCCTTCGCGGGCCGCCGGCTTGCGCTCGTGCACCACCGAATCCTCGAGATCGAGGATCAGGGCATCGGCCCCGAAGGTGAGGGATTTGGAGAGCTTCTTGTCGGAATCGGCCGGGACGAACAGGAACGAGCGCATGGATCAACCCGCGGTTTGGCTGTCAGTGAGGCGCTGTTGTAGCACGGCCGAGGATGTCGCGGGGGCCGGCCCGGCATCGCGGCCATCGCTCGGGAGTGGCAGAGAGATCGCCTGGAATGGCTGCGAATCAAGGTGATTCGTGCCGTCCTGTCCGCCGCTAATAATCGTCATTTACGGCGCGCGATCGGACGCAGGATGGCCGAAAGTGCCGATTCACCCGTAAAAAACAGCGTTTTTCACCAACAAAGCTGTGCAAATTCGCATTGCAGGCCGCTTTTTGCAGGGGCAATTCCAATATGGTTCGCGAGATAACGAGGGCGAATCAGAGGAGATACAATGCCCACCCAGATGTCAAAAGCGCAGTTGATCGAACGGATCGCGACGCAGACCGAACTGTCCAAGCGGGACGTCAAGGGCGTCATGGATACGCTGGTCGAGGTCGGTCACAAGGAGCTGAAGAAGAACGGCGTCTTCCTCGTGCCGGGATTCGCCAAGTTCGTCGTGGTCAAGAAGCCGGCCACCAAGGCTCGCAAGGGCGTCAACCCTTTCACCGGCGAGGCGATGACCTTCAAGGCCAAGCCGGCCCGCAAGATCGTCCGGGCTCGCCCGGTCAAGGCGGCCAAGGACGCCGTCTGATGCGATCCGGGCTCCGGCTTCCGCCGGAGCCCGCTTCTCACGGGCTGCTCCCAGCTCCAGCGCCCCGGCCCCGGCCATGCGAGCCGGCCGGTATGAATGCCTCACTTACTGCGGCACTTGCCGCAACGGCTTAAGCTTCCTGATCGCTCAACCGACAGCTTGCATCTGTGGCCGCGCTGACGGCGGCGTCATCAGGCGCGTGCTCGCCGCCGGCTGGCGGTGCGTGCCGCTGCGGCAGGCCGTTTGCGCCGGTTCGGCGTGGCGTTGCGACGCCGAGCCTGCTTGCCTTTGCCCAGGCTCGCGCGCAGCGCCTGCATCAGATCGATGACATTGCCTTCCTTCGGCTCAGGCTGCGACACCTTGATCGCCTTGCCGGAGGCCTTGCGTTTCACCAGTGCTTTGAGCGCCACCTCGTATTTATCCTTGAACTTGCTGGGATCGAATTTCGCCGACTTGGTATCGAGGATATGCGCGGCGAGATCGACCATGTCCTTCGAGATCCGCGGGCTCGGAATGTCATCAAAATAGTCGGCATCGTCGCGCAGTTCATAAGGATAACGCAGCGTGGTGCCGAGCAGTCCCTTGTCCAGCGGGCGCAGCGCGATGACGTGCTCGCGGTTGGTCAGCACGATGCGGGCGAGGGCTGCCTTGTCCTGCCGCTTCATGGCATCGCGGATGACGACGAAGGCGTCGATCCCGGACTTGCCGTCCGGGGCGATGTAGTAGGGTTTGTCGAAATAGCGCTCGTCGATCTCGTCGCGCGGCACGAACTCGTCGATCTCCATGGTATGGGTGCTCTCGATCTGGATCGCGTCCAGCTCGTCCTCGTCGATCTCGACATATTTGTCCTTGGCGATCTCATAGCCGCGGCCCTTCTGGTCCTTGTCGACCACCTCGCCGGTTTCATCATCGACCATCTGCTGGCGCAACCGATGGCCGGTCTTCTTGTTGATCTGGTGGAAGCGGGTCCGCTCGGCAGGAGACGAGGCCGGGTAAAGCAGGATGGGACAGGAGACCAGCGACAGCTTCAACAGGCCCTTCCAGTACGCACGAGGCGCCATGGCATTTTCCTTTCCGTTGGAACTTTAACGGGGCGTGGAACTTTTTGTTCCTAAGTACACCGGGGGTGGCGCGATGGCCGGGAAGAAGCTGGCGAAATACCAGGCGAAGCGGGATTTTTCCCGAACGGCCGAGCCGAGCGGTGGCGCCGCGGTGGCACCCAGCCGCCGGCCGCGCTTCGTGATCCAGAAACATGCCGCGACGCGGCTTCACTACGATCTTCGCCTTGAGCTCGACGGCGTCTTCAAGTCCTGGGCGGTGACACGAGGCCCCTCGCTGGATCCGCACGACAAACGCCTCGCCGTCGAGGTCGAAGACCATCCGCTGGCCTACGGCGATTTCGAGGGGACCATTCCCAAGGGCCAGTATGGCGGGGGCACGGTGATGATCTGGGACCGCGGCTACTGGCACAGCGACGATCCGAAAGGCGGCCTGCGCAAGGGCGATCTGAAGTTCACCCTGGAAGGCGAGAAACTCCATGGCGAATGGGTGCTGGTGCGGATGCGCCATGATCGTACCGGCGGCAAGCGGACCAACTGGCTGTTGATCAAGCACCGCGACGAAGCCGCGCGGGACGGCGAGGATAACGACATCCTTGACCAGGACAGATCCGTCGCCTCCGGCCGCAGCATGGAGCAGATCGCCGACGGGACCGGCAAGGGGCCGAAGCCGTTCATGGTCAAGGGCCGGGCGCGCGCCGCGGCGAAGGCCGAGTGGGATTCCAACAAGGGCAGGACGGCCGAGGCGCGGGCGGTGGTGAAGCGTAGCGCCTCTCGGCCGGCCGCCAAGGCCGGCCCCGCAGCGCGTCGGAAGCCGGCGCCGGTGGCCGAGATGCCCTCCTTCGTCGAACTGCAGCTTTGTACGCCGCGCGAGCGCCCGCCGTCCGGCACGGGCTGGGGACATGAGATCAAGTTCGACGGATATCGCCTGCAGCTGCGTGTTGAGAGCGGCGCCGCCACGCTGCGCACGCGCAAGGGGCTGGATTGGACCGACCGTTTCCCGGCTATCGCGAAAGCTGCAGCGCGTTTGCCCGACTGCATCATCGACGGCGAGGTGGTGGCGCTCGACAAGGGCGGCGCCCCGGATTTCGCGGTGCTGCAGGCGGCGCTGGCCGACGGCCAGACCGATGCGCTGATCTTCTTCGCCTTCGATCTGCTGTATGCCGAGGGCCGGGACTTGCGCGATCTGCCGCTGGTCGCGCGCAAGGCCGCATTGGCGAAGCTGCTTGCGAAGGCCTTGGGCGACGCACCGAATGGCGATATCCGCTATGTCGAGCATTTCGAGAGCGGTGGCGATGCGGTGCTGAAGTCGGCCTGCCGCATGTCACTCGAGGGCATCGTGTCCAAGCGGCTTGATGCGCCATACCGTGCCGGCCGCAGCGAGAGCTGGATCAAGTCGAAATGCCGCGCCGGCCACGAGGTGGTGCTGGGCGGCTGGACCAGCAATGGCGGCAAATTCCGTTCGCTGATGGCGGGTGTCCATCGCGGCGACCATCTCGTCTATGTCGGCAATGTCGGCACCGGCTTCGGGCAGGAAACCGTCAAGCGCCTGATGCCGCGGCTGAAGGCTGCCGCGGCGCGGCGCAGTCCGTTCGGTGGCCGCAACGCGCCGTCCGGTGGATCGAGCGTGCACTGGCTGCACCCGGATCTTGTGGCCGAGATCGAATTCGCCGGCTGGACCGGGTCCGGCAACATCCGCCAGGCGGCGTTCAAGGGCCTGCGCGAGGACAAGCCGGCTGGCGAGGTGGTGGCGGAGCGTCCGGCCGCGCCGCAGGCCACGCCAGTGGCGTCGCCCACTTCGAAACGCCGCTCGTCACCTTCGTCGCGGGCAGCTCAAGCCAAGGCAGCGGCAACGCGGAGCAGCGGCCCCTGCGTGGTGATGGGAGTCTCCATCAGCCATCCCGACAAGCCGATGTGGCCCGATGACGGTCATGGCGAGGCGGTGACCAAGGCTGACCTCGCCGGCTACTACGAGGCAGTTGGTGGCTGGATGATCGAGCATATCAAGGGCCGGCCGTGCTCGATCGTCCGCGCGCCGGAGGGGATCGAAGGCGAGACCTTCTTCCAGCGCCACGCGATGAAGGGCAGCTCCAATCTGCTCGAGTTGGTCAAGGTGCCCGGCGACCGCAAGCCTTATCTTCAGATCGATCGCATCGAGGGCCTCGCCGCCGTGGCGCAAATGGCGGGCCTCGAGCTGCACGCCTGGAATAATGCTCCCGGTGATCCGGTAACGCCGGGGCGCCTGGTGTTCGATCTCGATCCGGGGCCGAATGTCGAATTCAATCGTGTCGTCACGGCGGCGCGCGAAATGCGCGAGCGCCTCGAGGCGCTGGGCCTTGTCGCCTTCTGCAAGACCACCGGCGGCAAGGGGTTGCATGTGGTGGCGCCGCTCGCCCCGCCACGGAAATCGGAAAAACTGACCTGGGAGGCAGCAAAAACCTTCGCGCGGGAAGTCTGCCGCCGTCTCGCCGAGGAGCAGCCCGACGCCTACCTGATCAACATGGCGAAGGCGCAGCGGCCTGGAAAGATCTTTCTCGACTACCTGCGCAACGACCGGATGGCGACCGCGGTGGCGCCGCTGTCGCCGCGGGCGCGGCCGTATGCGACGGTCTCGATGCCGCTGCCCTGGACCCAGGTGCGCAACGGGCTCAATCCGCGCAAATACACGTTGCGCAGCGTGCCGCGTCTCTTGAAGACAAGCAGCGCCTGGCGCGACTATGCGGCATCGGCGCGCCCGCTCAGCGAGGCGATCCGGCGGCTTGGGTGAGCCGCAATCGCCTGAAAGCCGCGATAGGTCACTATCGGATCGCGCCCCACCGCATGGGTTGCGCCGGGCTCAGCGGCCGTAGCGGCGCCGGCGTCGCGGCGAGAGCAGCAATGCCAGAGCGAAGCCGATCGCTCCGGCGGCGAGCAGGGCGGTGAACGGCTGCTCCTTGACCGTGGCGGAGACTGCGCGGCTGCTATCGCGATAATAGTCGCCGCCGGCGGCGATGGCGTCATGCGCAAGGCCGGAGGCCGTGTCGCCGACATCCCGTGCAAAATCCTTCACCTGACCGAAGGCATTCTGGACGGTGCCGGCAGCCTCTTGTGCGCGTCCGGCCGCTTCCGTCTCGGCGTCTCCCGTGGCCTTGCCGAACGCGCCCTCGGCCTTGCCTGCGATGTCCTTCGCGGCGCCCGCGATGCGATCCTTATCCATGTGCTGCCGTCTCCGAGGTGGGAATTCGAGACGACAACGCTCCGACCTTTTCCAGGTTCCTGGCCGCGCGCTTCGTTCGCCGGAAAACCTGATGCCGAAGCGCAACCTAATCATGGATTGCAGGTTTGATGGTGGGGCTATGATGGAGAACAGCAAATGGACAGCTCGAAGATCAAGGAACACATGACCGTGGTGGACGCGGCCGGCAAGACTGTTGGCCAGGTCGATCACATGGAGGGCCCCGACAAGATCAAGCTGACGAAGGCGAGTTCACCGGATGGCAAGCATCATTTTGTTCCGTTGAGCTGGGTCTCGCGCGTCGACACGCAGGTGCATCTCAACAAGGCGGTGAACGATATTAACGCACTGCAGCAGGCGTCGTAGCCCTGCGCGATTGATAGCCTCACGACTTCCTCGCCGTCGAAGAAAGCCCGCCGTGACGGCGGGCTTTCACCTAGGGCGGCACCGATGATGATAGCAGCAATCAGCCGTGCAGCTTCTTTGCCGTCTCTGCGACGGCGCGGCCTTGGTAGCGCGCGCCGGCGAGCTCACTGGCGCTGGGCTGGCGGCTGCCGTCGCCGCCGGTGATGGTGGTGGCGCCATAAGGCGCGCCGCCGGTGACTTCGTCGAGCTTCATCTGGTCGGCGAAGCCGTAGTTCAGCCCGACGATGACCATGCCGAAATGCAGCAGATTGGTGATGATGGAGAACAGCGTGGTCTCCTGTCCGCCGTGCTGGGTGGCGGTGGATGTGAAGGCGCCGCCGACCTTGCCATGCAGCGCACCCTTGGCCCAAAGGCCGCCGGCCTGATCGAGGAAATTCGCCATCTGCGAGGCCATGCGGCCGAAGCGGGTGCCGGTGCCGACGACGATGGCATCGTAGTTTGCGAGGTCCTCGATCTTGGCGACCGGTGCGGCCTGGTCGAGCTTATAATGCGCGGCCTTGGCCACCTCCGGCGGCACCAGCTCGGGAACCCGCTTGATGTCGACGGTCGCGCCGGCTTCGCGCGCGCCTTCAGCGACGGCATTCGCCATCGCTTCGATATGACCGTAAGCGGAATAGTAGAGCACCAGGACTTTCGCCATTTTGATCTCCGATGGTTTTGGCTGAGGGAAGGTGCTGTGCGGCGGCGCCGCACAGCGGGATTGCGGTTGTCGCGAGGTCGCGGCCGGTCAGTTGCTGTCGACCAGCACGATCTCGGAATCGGCGAGCGCGGTGATGCTCAGCGCGGTTTCGTCGCTGATCGCCACGCCGTCGCGTGCCTCGGCGCGGATGCCATTGACCTCGATGCTGCCGGTGGCGGGCACAAGATAGGCGTTCCGTCTCGGAACGAGCGCGTAGGTGGCGCTCTCGCCCGCCTTCAGCGTGGCGGCGAGCACGCGTGCATCGGCCCGGATCGGAAGCGTGTCAGCACCGTCGTCCTTGAAGCCGCTTGCCAGCGTGACGAACCTGCCGGAGCGGTTGCCCTTGGGAAACGGCTTCGAGCCCCAGCACGGCTGGCCGCCGTCCTGGGTCGGCTCGATCCAGATCTGGAAGATCCGGGTCGGCACCGGCTCGAGATTGTATTCGGAGTGCCGGATGCCGGAGCCTGCGCTCATCACCTGGACATCGCCGGCTTCGGTGCGGCCCTTGTTGCCCAGGCTGTCCTGATGCGTGATCGCACCCTCACGGACATAGGTGATGATCTCCATGTTGGCATGCGGGTGCGGAGGGAAGCCGGAGTTCGGCGCGATCTCGTCGTCGTTCCAGACCCGCAGGCTGCCGTGATTCATCCGGTGCGGGTCGAAATAGCTGGCGAAGGAGAAGTGATGATGGGCGTTCAGCCAGCCGTGGTCGGCTGCGCCGAGCGACTTGAAGGGGCGAAGTTCGATCATGGGATCGGTCCTTTCGTGAATGTTGATGGCTAGATAGCTTCCGACCGATGGCCTATAAATAGAAACTAACGAAACTCATTGTTTCCATATTTGCGATGCCAAAGCTGCCAGATTTTGAAGCGCTGGCGATCTTCGCCAAGGTGGTCGAACTGCGCTCCTTCGCGGGCGCGGCGGCCGAACTGGCGCTGTCGAAGGCCACGGTGTCGAAGGCGGTCAGCCGCCTGGAGGATCGGCTCGGCACCCGCCTGTTCAACCGCACCTCGCGGCGCCTCGCGCTGACCGATGCGGGGCGGATGCTGGCAGGACGCGCCGCGCAGCTTTTGGCGGATGGCGAAGCGGTCGAAAACGACATGCTGGCGCAATCGGTCGTGCCGCGCGGACTGGTGCGACTGGCGGCACCGATGACCTTCGGCGTCAAGGTGCTCGCGCCGCTGCTGCCGGATTTCCTCGCCGCTCACCCGGAAGTGTCGATTGATCTGAACCTGAGCGACGCCATGGTCGACCTGATCGGCGAGGGGTTCGATATCGGCTTGCGCATCGCCAGCCTGCCGGATTCCTCGCTGATGGTGCGGCGGCTGTGCGCAATGCCGCGCTACACCGTGGCGGCGCCGTCCTATCTCGCGCGATACGGGCGGCCCACCCATCCGATGCATCTCGGCGGGCATCGCTGTTTCGCCTATGCCTATCTGTCGACGCCGCACCTGTGGCGCTACACGAACGCCGCCGGCGAGCAGGTGGCGGTGCGGCCGTCGGGTCCGCTCAGCGTCAACAATGGCGAGGCGGTGTTGCCGGCATTGATCGCCGGAGAGGGCATTGCCGACCTGCCTGAGTTCATCGTCGGCGAGGCGATTGCATCAGGACAGCTCGAAGTGCTGCTGAAAGGCTGGACGCAGACCGAGGGCGCGGTGCACCTGGTGATGCCGCCGGGCGGCCCGCGTCCCGCGCGCGTCGAGGCGCTGATCGCATTTCTTGTCGAACGTCTCGGGCGCGGCCGGCCCAGAGATCGGCTTGAGCGATCGGCTTGAAGCCGGAGCCGGTCCCTGCAATGGTCGCCGGCAGCGAGCACGCCGTGGACCCGAGGAGTTTTGGTGCAGGTTGACGACAAGCAAGGACAGGTAGTGGCGCAAGGCGGGCTGTCAGCTCGATTCATCGCGATGTCCGGCGATGAGGCGGCTGCGCTTGCACGGGACGCCTACGGCATCACCGCACAGGCCGAACGGCTCGCGACCGAGAAGGACGACACCTTCCGGCTCGAGACCGCCGACAGCCGCCGCTACATCCTGAAGATCGCCAATCCCCGCGAGACCGCCGAGGAACTGGATTTTCAGATCGAAGTTCTCAAGCATGTCGCGCGCCGCGCCCCGCAGTTGCCGATCCCGCGCGTGATAGCTTCGCTGAATGGCGAAGAGCAGTTCTGCCATCACGATCACGCGGGACAGCTGCGCCGGGTCAGGTTGTTGTCCTACCTGGACGGCCGTCCGCTCAGCGAGTTTGAATCGACACCGGAGGAGCGCGAACATATGGGTGAGGTGCTGGGCCGATTGCGCCTGGCGCTGGCCGATTTCGCGCATCCGGCGGATCGGCGCGTGCTGGCCTGGGACGTCAAGCACCTGCTCGGGCTCGGTGACTTGATGGAGGCGATCGACGATCCCAAGAAGCGGAGGCTGCTGGAAGCCGGCATGGACCGCTTCGCGGCGCTGCAGCCGCAACTCGCGACCTGCCGCGCCCAGGTGGTCCATAACGACTTCAGCAAGTCCAACATCGTGGTCGATCGCGCGGCGCCGGGCTTCGTCACCGGTATCA
>Ga0180222_1001727_pt1 | contig 20876 bp, 18 predicted proteins | sample eDN5th37CKraftOP_FD_151336 | JGI IMG/M metagenome (GOLD analysis project Ga0180222, IMG submission 151336) | Enriched Organic Plus compost microbial communities from Emeryville, California, USA - eDNA 5th pass 37_C Kraft OP (version 2) (version 2) ... | reverse complement strand
CAATAGATCGTTCAGCATGCCGTATTTGTCGAGGATCACGATCCAGCCGAAATTCCGCACGATCACGCTGATCAGGAGCGGCGCGATGATGGCGACCAGCAACAGCCCCTTCAGCCGGGCCGGCGCTTTCCACAGCAGCAGCGCCAGCGGATAGCCCAGCAGCAGCGAGAAACACGCGGCGAGCGTCGCAATGCCAAAGGTGGTTTTCAGCACGTTGAAATAGTACGGGTCCGTCAGCAGGCGTTGATAATTGCTCAAGGACAGGCCGCCGACGCCTCCCGTCATGCTGAAGTCGTGGAAGCTCTCGAAGACCAGGAACGCCATCGGCGTGACGAAGAAGACCAGCACCGCGAGCAGCGCCGGCGCCAGCAGCAGCCACGGAGCAATCGCGCGAAACCCGCTCATCGCATCGCTCCTTCCGTCAGCAGCCAGGTATGCGCCGGCGTCCAGGTCAGCTCCATGCGATCGCCCCCGCTGGCATGGACGTGCCCCTGCGCCACCACGGTCAGCAATTGGCCGGAGGCATGCTGCAGCGCGATGCGCGTGATCCAGCCGAGATTTTCGACCGTTTCGACCGCAGCCTCCGTCCGATTTCCATCCGAACTGCACAACGAGGGCGCCGCCATCATATGATGCGGCCGGATCGCCAAGGTCACGGCCTGCTCGATCCCGGGCGGAGCAATCCCCTCAACCCTTGCGGCCCGCATCGTGGTCGCCAGCGCCGCGATCGTCACCATGGCATCGTCGACGCCGACCACGCGACCGGGAATCAGATTGCATCCGCCGAGGAACGCTGCGCAGAAGGCATTGGCCGGACAGTTGTAGATATGATCGGGCGTTCCGATCTGCTCGAGGTGACCTTTGTTCAGGACCGCGACGCGGTCGGCGACCGAGAAGGCTTCGCTCTGATCGTGGGTCACGAACAAGGCGGTGATGCCGGTGCGCGTGATGAGATGGCGGATCTCGACCCGCATGGCATCCCGCAGCCCGGCATCGAGATTGGAGAGCGGCTCATCGAACAGCAGCAGCTTGGGACGTGTCGCCAGCGCGCGCGCCACCGCGACCCGTTGCCGCTGTCCGCCCGAGAGTTGCGAGACGCCGCGCTCGCCGTATTCGGCAAGGCCAACGAGCTTGAGCGTCTCCGCGGCCACGCGCCGGCGTTCCTCGAGCGGCACGCCGCGCATGCGCAGCCCGAACTCGACATTCTCAGTGACGTTGAAATGAGGAAACAGCGCATAGTCCTGAAACACCATGCCCATGTCGCGGCGATGGGCGGGCACGTCGGTGATGCGCTTGCCGGCGATGGAAATCTCGCCGGCATCCGGCTTGACGAATCCGGCGACGATGTTCAGCAGCGTGGTCTTGCCGCAGCCGGACGGGCCCAGCAGCGCCAGACACTCGCCCTCGCTGACCTCGAATGACAGCGTATCCACGGCGCGGTGACTGCCATAGCTCTTGCTGATCTTGTCGATCGAGAGAAAGCTCATTTTTCCTCCCCTGCGGAGCCGCCGCCTCGAAGCCGGCACGAGGCGGCGCGGCAGATGCTGCCGCGACCGCCGAACAAGACTGGACCCGCTCCAATTCCCCAGCAGACCGGCAGCGCCGGCTAGCGGGTGACCGCCCGGTTGAAGCGATCGACCCAGCCATCCAGTTGCTTGTTGATGGCATCAACATTCAGCACATGGATTTTCGGTAGCGGCTTCTGCGTGTCAAATCCAAGCCGCTCCTTCAACTCCGGCGAGAGCTCGATCTGGGTATTCACCGGCACCACTGCGCCGGTGTTGATATTTTCGATCTGCGCCGCCTTGCCGATCATGTGGTTGATGATGAGCTGGGCCAATACCGGGCTCTTGGCATTCTGCACCGGCGCGATGAAGTTCGGGAAGGCGATCGGCGGCGCATCGGTCGGAATCGAGAAGCCGATCGCAGTCCCAGCCTCCTTCGCGAGCTTGGCGCGGACGGCCGAGCACACATAGATCCACGACTCGCCGCGGATCGCCATGTCGTCGGCCTGGCCCGGCGTGGTGACGACGGCCGCCTGGTTGCTCATGACCTTCGTCAGTTCGGTCCAGGCCGGCGAGATGTCGCTCTCGTTCTTCCCGGCGGCCAGCGACACGCCGATGAGATAATGGAATCCGAAGGACACCGTCGGAGAAAACAGCGTCACGCGCCCTTTGAGCTTCGGATCGGAGAGCATCGACCAGCTTGTCGGCTTGGGAATGCCCGCCTCGGCGAATTTGTCGGTCCGGTACACGAATCCGACCGGATTGATTTCGTAGAACTGGCCGTAGCCGTCCGGGTCGCGATAGTCCGGATGCACGTATTGCAGGTTCGGCACCAGCTTGGGATCGAGCTTGGCGATCAGGCCGAGCGATTTCGCCACCAGAAACGTCTGATCGTTGCCGACGAACAGATCGAGCTGAGGATTGTTGCGCTGCGCCCTGACCTTGGCGAGAAGGCCGTTCGAGGTGCCCTCGACATAGACCGTTTCGATGCCGAGCGGCTTGGCATAGCCGTCGATGATGGCGCGTAGCTGCTGGCCGAGCAGCCCCCCGAAGGTCCCGATGACGATGCGCTTCTCGTTCTTTGGGATCTCCGGGTTTTGCGCTTCCGCTGCTGTCGAAGCGACGACGACAAGAAGAAACAATGCGGGAAAAATTCGTCCTATGATGGCCGCCCACGAAGTCAATCGATATCGACGTTTGCTCATGGTAAGCTCCCCATATTGAATTGAGCTTGATCGCGAATTCTCGTCTCTGTGTCGTTTAAGCCAATGCTCCTTGCGAAAACCGCGCGAGGGGCGCGCCCGAGGGGCGGCCCCACCGCGAGGTCCTTTTCAGCGGTTGCCGTTGTTGCGTGTCCAGCATCTGCTTGCGCTCCAACAGCTCCGCCGATCCCGTTATTCACTATGCTTCCGCGAGACAGCTCTGCGGCTGCCCCGCCGTTTCGCTGAATGTCGGCACCGGAGGGCCACGATGCAGAACACGCACCGCGACGCGGTCCCCTGCCTTGCATCCGAGAATGCTGAGCCCGACCGGCCCGAGCCGGACGCTTCCCGCCGGCGCGCCCGGCTCCGGCAGCACCCAGCCGCGCAGCGACGCTCCCACGCCCGATGACAGCTCGATCAGGTCGCCATGCGCCAGCCCCAGCTCGGCAGACGTCGCCTGATCCAGGCGGAACACGCGCAGCCCGTCCGACAACGTGTCCTCACGAGCCGCCGCGACGGCAACCGACTTGACCGTCGCCAGCATTTCCGCACGCTTGACGACAGTCGAGCGTCGGTCCGGGCCTTTGTCGTCGAACACGACGCCGTAGCGGGATTCCGCGCGCTCGCGCGTGATGTAGCCATAGTCCACGTCGCGCGCGACGGCCTCGATCTCGCGTTCGAGCGGATTCCCGTAGCCGCCGCCGCCGGCCGTCTCCATGATGACGATGTCCCCCGCCATCAGCGGAAACTCGCTGCATTTGCCGGGGGTGTCGGACGGCGCGATCACGCCGTGACCGCGGCGCACGACGAACCGGTTCGGCGCGCCTGCGTAGCCGCCGCAGACGCCGAACGGAGGAATGACGTTGCGGTCGGACAGCACCGACAGGCTGGCGTTGCTGCTCAGCACACGAATCTCCCGGCGCAGTCCCAAGCCACCACGGCGGAAGCCGTCGCCGCAGGAATCCTGGCGCAACTCGGTGCGCTCGACAATCAGCGGATGCTCCACCTCGATGCTCTCGACCGGCTGGATCGAGCTGAAATCCCCCTCCGAGAAGATGCGCGTGGCATTGTTGCCATCGGCGCCCTTCCAGCCGCCGGTGCCGCCAGCCGGATACTCATAGAAGAGATACGACCTCTGCGTCTTGGCATCGAAGCTGGAGATGGTGCAGTGGTTCGCCGCGCCCTTGGTATCTCCCGCAACCAGATCGGGAATGGCCTGCGACAGGCAGCCGAGCACGGCGGCTTCCACGTTGCGGCGGATTTCGCTGAAGCCGCCGCAGGCGGCGGGATGGCGCGCGTTCAGCACCGTACCGGGGGGCGTATAGACCTTGATCGGTCGGAACGTGCCCTCGTTCACGGCGGTGCCGGGATTGATGAAGGACTTCAGAATGACGAACACGCCGGTCGGCGCGACCGCGATGCCGCCATTGATGGGGCCCGCCACCTGAGGCGCGCTGCCGGTGAAATCGGCTTCGATGACGTCGCCCGAGACGGTCAGCTTCAACCGGACCGGCAGCGGCTGGTTCGCGGTGCCGCTGGAGTCGAGATAGTTCTCGTAATGGAATACTCCCTTGCGCAGCGTGCTGATTCCGGCCCGCATCTGCGCTTCACTGTCGTCGAGGATGCGGCGAATGCCGGCATCGACGGTGTCCGCGCCGAGCTTGGCGAACAGTTCTTCCAGGCGCCGCTGGGCGACGTAGCAAGTGCTCAGCATGGCGTTGAAGTCGCCGCGCCGGTCGTCGGGCGAGCGCATATTGGCGAACAGCAGCTCGATCAGCGCCTCGTTCGGGCGTCCTTCGTCGACGATGCGCAGCGGCGGAATCCTGATGCCTTCCTGGTAGATCGTGGTCGCCTTGCCGGACAGGCTGCCCGGCACCATGCCGCCGACATCGCCCCAGTGCGCGCGCACCGCCGGGATCGCCCGCAGCCGGCCGTCGAGGAACAGCGGCGTGACCACCGCAACATCGTTCAGATGCGTGCCGCCGATATAGGGATCGTTGACCACGAAGACGTCGCCGGGCCGGATGTTCGGCCCGAACAGCTCGAGCACCTTCCTCGTCGAGAACGGCAGGGGAAAGATGTGGGATGGATTATCTTCCGCTTGCGCGACCAGCTGGCCGGCCGGGTCGAGCAGAGCGCACGAATAGTCCTGCGATTCGTAGATCACCGACGAAAACGCGGTCCTCATCAGGTTGACGCGCATCTCGCGCACGATCGCGATCAACCGCTCCTGCAAGACCGATGCCATGATGGGAGTGATCTCGATCATTGCTGCGACGTCATCACGATGTTGCCGTTGGGTTGCAGGCTGACGCGCCAGGACGGAGGAACGATCGTGGTCGAGCCGAACTCCTCGATGATCGCCGGTCCCTCCCCGCGGAAACCGGGATCGAGCGCGGTGCGATGGAACACCGGCGTCTCGCGCAGGCTGCCGCCGAAATAAACCTTGCGGAAGCTGCTGCGGGCATCGCCGCGGCGCGGCGCGCGGGTGATGGCCGGCCGGCCGATATCGGCCTTCACGGCCATCCGCAGCGCGACGATCTCGATCGCCGATTGTTCCTGGCTATGCCCGTACTGACGGACATATTCCGAGACGAAGCGGCTCTCGACCAGCTTGGCATCGAGCTCGCGTTCCGCGAACGGGATGGTCAGCTCAAAGGCTTGTCCGGTGTATCGGGCGTCGAGCGACTTCAGGCCGGAGACCGCCTCCGGCTTGACGCCCGTGGCCTGGAAGTCGGCCTTGCCGCGCTGCAGCAGCTTCTCGAACTCCACATTGACGGCGCTCCAGTCGGCCGTCGCCAGCGGCTGGCGGAACGGCAGGCTGTAATCGCTGCGCAGCTCGGACGACAGCAGGCCGAGCGCCGACAGGTTGCCCGGAAACTGCGGAACGATGACGGTCTTCACGCCGATTTCCGCGGCCGTCTCCGCCGCGTGCATCGGCCCCGCGCCGCCAAGCGCGACCAGCGAGAAGTCGCGCGGATCGTGCCCCTTCTGAAGGGAGATTTCCCGGATGGCGTTGGCCATGCGCACGACCGCCAGCCGGATGATGCCATCCGCCACCTCGAAGGGGTCGCTCATGCCGAGCTCGTCGGACAGCCGGCGGATCACCCGCGTCGCGGCGGCGACGTCGAGGGTGAGCTCGCCGTCGAGCAGCGATGACGCGCCGATCCGGCCGAGGAACAGGTTGGCGTCGGTCACCGTCGGCTCGTCTCCGCCCTTGCCGTAGCAGGCCGGCCCCGGCGTTGAGCCAGCGCTCCTCGGCCCCACCCTCAACGTCTTGCCGCCTTCCGCCCAGGCGATGCTGCCGCCGCCGGCGCCGACCGTATTGATGTTGAGCTGCGGCACCTTGATCGGGATGCCGGTGACCAGACTCTGCGCGGAGAAGCTCGGTGTTCGCCCCTGGATCAGGCAGACGTCGGTGCTGGTGCCGCCCATGTCGTAGGAGATGACATCGGCATGATCGGTACCGGCGGTCGCCTGAATGGCGCCGACCACGCCGCCGGCCGGTCCCGAGAACAGCGTGTTGACGGGACGCCGCGCGGCGAAGCGCACGTCCATCGAGCCGCCGTTCGACGCCATGATATAGATCGGTCCGCGATAACCCTCACGGCGCAGCCGGTCCTCGAAGCTCGCGAGATATCGCGACATCGCCGGCTGCACATAGGCGTTGGTGACGGTGGTCGTGAAGCGCTCATATTCGCGATATTCCGGCACGATGTCGGAAGAGATGGAAATGGTCGGGCTGCCCATCTCCTGTTCGATGATCGCCGCGGCATCCTTTTCGTGACGGGAATTCTTGTAGGAATTTATGAAGCAGACCGCGAACGCCTCCGCTCCCATGCGCTTCGCCGCTGCGCAGGCCTGCCGCACCCCATCCTGCGACAGCGGAGTGGTGACGCGGCCATCGGCCAATATGCGTTCCGCCACCTCGAAGCGCATCGGCCGGACGGCCAGCGGCTGGGGCCGCACGAAATAGGGATCGAACATCGTGAAGGTCATCCGCTGCGTGCGTCCGATCTCGAGGACGTCGCGGAAGCCTTCCGTGGTGATGACAGCGACCTTGGCGCCGCGCCGCTCCAGCACCGCGTTGGTCGCAACCGTCATTCCGTGCACGATCCGCCGCACCGAGGCGAGATCGACGTCGAGCTTCTTCAGCGCATCGAGCACGCCGTCGGCCTGGTTCGACGGCGTCGACAGCGTCTTGGTGATCGCGATCGACTGGGACGCCTCGTCGATGACGACGAGGTCGGTGAACGTCCCGCCCACATCGATGCCCACGGTCAGCATGGCGCGCTCCCGCCCGGATACCTGCCGTCAGCCCCCTCGCGGAGTGAACATCGCCATCAGCTTCGACACGCTGCGTTGCTGATCGAGCGTGGTGACAGCCTCAAGCATCGCCTTGGCGCGGTCAGCATAAGCGGGCTGCAAGCTGAGCAGCAGCGCGAACTTCTCCCGCATCTCCTCCTCGAAACGGCCGGGCTTGGCATAGATCGGATTTTCCGGATCGCCCGACGGCAGATCGCGGAACGCCGTGAATTCCTTGCCGTCCTTCAGCCGAACCGTCACCTCGGTCGGAAACCGCTCGGGGTATTTCGCTTCGAAATCGTCATCCGGGATGCCGACCACTTTGGACGCAAGGTCAAGAATGGCCGCGTCCTTGATCATGGTGTCGGAAAAATGCGCGGGCACGGGCCGCCCGTGCAGGATCGACACCGCGACCGCATAGGGAATGCTGAACTGGGCATCGACCACCGTACCCGGCTTGTAACGGCGCTTCTCCGGCTGGAACAGGGTGAGATAGGCGGTCTTGTAGACGCGGACCGTGATCTTCTCGACCTGGTTGACCGTCCACCCGCCTTCGCCGGTCAGCGCAAGCACCGCATCGATGACCTGATGGAAGAAACGGCAGCCCGCATAAGGCTTGAAGCTGGTGCCATAGCCGCGATATTCGGTGCCGAGGCCGTCGACGATCTTGCGCGTATCCCATTTGCGTTCGAACGAGAACGCTTTCAGAAATCCGTGCTCGCCTTCGAGGATCGTGGCCGGGCCGGTATATCCGCGCTTGGCGAGAAGCGCAGCCAGCAATCCATTCTCGGCGGCCTTGCCCGCATGCAGCCGCTTGATCCACGATCCGTCGCTTTTCCATTCCTCCAATCCGCACGCCTCGGTGCCGGCGATGCCGAAGGCATTGATCATCTGCTCTTCGCTCAGGCCAAGCACCTTGCCGGCCGCGGCAACGGCGCCGAATACGCCGCAGGTGCCGGTCGGATGGAAGCCTTCGTAATACTGGGTGCCGAGAAAGGCATCGCCGATGCGTGTCATCGCCTCGTAGCCGGTGACGATGCCTTCGACCACGGCGCTGCCCGGCGCGTCGATCGATTCCGCGGCGGCCAGGGCCGCGGGAATGACCGCAACCGCCGGGTGCAGCACCGATGTGCGATGGTCGTCGTCCATCTCGACCGCATGCCCCGTCGTGCCATTCACCAGACCGGCAAGGATGGAATTCGTGCGATAGTTGTGACCGATGACGGTGCATTCCTCGCGCCCGCCCAGTTGCTGCGCAACCTCGGCGGCGATCTGGCTCGATCGCGATGCCGCGCCCGTGAGCGCGACGCCGAGATAGTCGAGCGCATACATTTTCGCTCGCGAGGCAACCGGCTGCGGAATAGTCTTGAGACTGCACGAATTGAAAAAACTGACCAATTGGCTGGTGAGTGACGAGGCCATAACGATTTCCCATCGTGAAGACGGCGATGCCGTACTCACGCAACGCTAGAGTCGACAAAATCAAAGATAAAGATGGCTTGGTTCAGTTCAGTTTTGCACGATATTCACAAATCGTCCGGCGCAAAATGAGCTATAAATCAACGAGAAAAGCCACCGCTCGACAAATCCTCAACCTCAAGAGGCTGGTCGGCACATGCTGCTCAAGAGTCTCGGTACGGTCGGCGTGCTCATTGCCGTTGCAGAAACCAGAAGCCTCACCATCGCCGGAATGCGGCTCGGCCTGTCGCCGTCCGCGGTGAGCAAGTCGCTGACGCGCCTCGAGCAGGAAGTCGGAACGCGCCTCGTGGCACGCTCGACGCGCTGCGTCAGCCTCACCGACAGCGGGATTCGTCTCTACGAACGCTTCAAGCGCATCGCCGCGGAGATGGAGCAGATCGAAAGCGACGTCACCACCACGCGCAGCCTGTACAAGGGCCGCCTGAAGGTGCAGCTGCCGATCGCATTCGGCCGCAAGGTGATCGTCCCGTCGATCGGCCGGTTCATGGAGACCTATCCGAACCTGACGGTCGATGTCGAACTCGACGATCGCGCCAGCGACCTGTCAGCAGAGCGAATCGATCTCGCGGTCCGCGTCGGCGAGGTCGCCGACACGCGGCTGGTGGTGCGCAAGCTTTGCACGCTGCGCTACGTCGTCTGCGCCGCGCCATCCTATCTCGCAGCGAATCCGGAGCCGAAGACGCCGGAAGACCTCGAGAAACACCGCTGCCTCGCCTATTTCTGGCCGCATACAGGCCGCTATCGCGACTGGCGCTTTTCGGTGCGTGACAAGCAGGTCACGATGGCGCCGAAGGGCTATCTCAACTTCAACAACACCGAATCGCTGCTCGACGCCGCGGTGGCGGGCCTCGGCGTCATCATGGTCTCGACATTCGTCGCCGCTCATGCGGTGAGGACCGGCAAGCTGCAGGTCCTGCTCAAGCAATATACCGGGCCGGGAACCGATGTGTACGCGGTCAGCCTGCCTCACATGGCGACCACCGCGCGCGTGAAAGCCTTTCTCCGGTTCCTGCAGAGTGTGGTGCCGTCGGACCCGCTGTGGGACCAGATCGTGAAGTGACTTCGTCGACATTGGGTTGGAAGCCGGAACGAACGCCAGCGAAGGAATCGTCAATGCGGGCATTGGTGGTGCGGGAGTGGACGCAGTTCAAGAACCTGAAGATCGAGGACGACTGGCCGCGTCCCGTCCTGGAGCCGGGCACGGTCCGGATCCGCACCCAGGCGGTCGGAGTCAATTTTGCGCTGTCCCTGCGCGTCGAGGGCAAATACCAGATCAAGCCGGACCTGCCGCACGTGCCGGGCAACGAATTGTGCGGCTATGTCATGGAGGTCGGCAGCGGCGTCGCCGGGCTGCAGGCCGGCGACCGGGTAACGAGCTTCGTCAATAACGGCGCCTATGCCGAGGAGTGCATCGCGCCCGCGCACCGCACCTTCAAGCTGCCGGACTCCGTCGCCTTTCATGAAGCCGTCGGCCTGACCACCTCCTTCATGACGTCCTACATCGCGCTGGTGTGGCCGCAATGGATCAATCTGCGCTTCGGCCAGAGCATCCTTATTCACGGCGCGGCCGGCGGCGTCGGCCTCGCCGCGATCGATATCGCCAAGATCCTCGGCGCGACGGTGTTCGCGACCTGCGGCTCCGACGACAAGGCGGAGGTCTGCCGCCGGCACGGCGCCGATCACGTCATCAATTATCGGACCGACGATTTCCGCACGCGGGTGATGGAGCTGACCGACGGGCGGGGGGTCGATGCGGTCTATGATCCGGTCGGGGGCGATGTATTCGCGCAGTCGCTGCGCTGCGTGGCGCCCGAGGGCTGCATCATGCCGGTCGGCTTCAGCAGCGGCGTCGTTCCGCAAATTCCGGCGAACATCCTGCTGGTCAAGAACATCAAGGTGCTCGGCCTCAACAACGGCTATTACAACGGCCAGTGGGGCAACGACCCCAAGCGCCACAAGGACATGGGCAAGGTGTTCGAGCCGCAGGTTCGCGGCGCCATGAACCAGATGCTGCGCTGGATCGAGCAAGGACGCATCAAGCTCGAGGTCAACCAAGTGTTCCCGTTTGAACGATGCTGGGAGGCCATGGACCTGGTCCTGAGCCGCAAGGCGATCGGACGCGTCGCCGTGGTGTTCGACGAGGAGGCGAAGCGGCTGTGCCCGCGGGCCGCCACCGCGGCCGTCAACTAATCACATCCATGCAGACCACGGAGTGTCCGATGCTGCCGGCCGAAGGGATCAGGATCGTCGATTTCACCAAGAACATCGCAGGCCCGCTCTGCACCCAATATCTCGGCGATCTCGGCGCCGACGTCATCAAGGTCGAGGATCGCGTCGGCGGCGATGATTCGCGCGGCTGGCCGCCGTTCATGGGATCGGACGGCGCGATGTTCTTCGCGATGAACCGCAACAAGCGCAGCATCGCGCTGGACATGAAGTCGGAGGACGGACGCGCGGTCGCGCTGAAGCTGATCGACAATGCCGACGTCGTCGTCGAAAGCTTCGGCACCGGCGTCGCCGACCGGCTCGGCATCGGACCGGAGGCGACGCGCCGGCGCAATCCGCGGCTGATCTATTGCAGCATCTCCGGCTTCGGCCGCAGCGGACCGCTCGGCCACCGTCCGGGCTATGAGCCGATGATGCAGGCCTTCTCCGGAATGATGGCGATCACCGGCGAGCCCGGCGGCGGGCCGATCCGCATCGCGTTCTCGCCCTGCGACCAGACCACCGGCATTCACGCCGTCGCCGGCATCCTGGCGGCGCTGCGCATGCGCGACAAGACGGGAGCCGGCACTTATCTCGAAGTGTCGTTGTTCGAAACCGCGACCGCGCTGATGGGCTGGCATGCGCAAGGCTACTGGATGACCGGAGAACGGCCGGGCCGCGTCGGGTCCGGGCATGCGTCGCTGTGCCCCTATCAGGCGTTCATGGCCAAGGATGACTACATCCTGATTTCCGTCGGCAGCAATCTATTGTGGCGCAAGCTCTGCGATGCGCTTGGTCTGCAGCAATACAGCGACGATCCGCGCTTCCGCACCAATGCCGATCGCGTCGCCCATCGGGCGGAAACCGTCGCACTGGTGCAGAACGCCGTCGCGCAGCGCACCGTGAGCGAATGGATGGACCGCCTGACCAAGGCCGGCGTTCCCTGCTCGCCGATCAACCACATCGACCAGCTGCTCGCCGAGCCGCAGATCGAGGCGCGCCAGATGGTGCTGACCTATCAGCATCCGGTCGGCGGCACGATGAAGGGCGTTGCCTATCCGGTGCAGATCGAGGGGCTCGAGCGCGCCTCCCGCCGGCCGCCGCCGCTGCTCGGCGAGCATACCGACGCGCTGCTCGCCGAGCTCGGCTACAGCACGGCAGACATCGAGCGGCTGCATGCGGCTGGCGCCGTGGGCGTCGATACGAAGGATCCGGCGCCGGACAAGTCGGAAGCCCGCTGAGGCAACGACGCGGACGAGCGCAACGCGGCCACCAGGGCCGTTCATCCGGCAGCAGGGGTTTCACCCCTGTCAAATCGGGACCTTTCTAGTTCCGGCGCAGGACACTCTGATATTTGAAATGACCCATCGGGTAATAGGAGGTCGCCACCTCGAAGGCCCGTCCATTGTTGGCGAAGTACTTGCGCCGAATCTTCAAGGCCGGCGTCCTGGCCTTCACGTCGAGGGCCTCGGCCTGCTTCCTGGTAATCAAATCAACCGTTATCTCCTGCTCGATGTGATCGATCGATACGCCATAGAGCTTGTCGATCGCCTCGGCGATCGTCGTCTTGAGCGTGGGCAGCGCGTCGCGCACGCCGGAATAGATCGCATCGACATACACTTCCACATAGCCGGCGATGCGCGCATCCGAGTTCGGCGTGGTCGGCCGGGTGCCGATGATGTGCAGGTAAGACTGCCCTTCCCGGCCGGATAACTCCTCGGCAAGCCTGGCGTCGGCAACGATGCCCTCGACAAAATGCGTGCGGAGCGGCGTGCCGCGGCCCGAACGGATCAGTTCGTCGACCGAGGAAAACGTTTCACTGAACACCGATTTCGGAGTCGAGCGGACGACGATGCTGCCGACGCCTTGGCGGCTCTCGATCAACCCGAGCGAACGCAACCGAGCGAGCGCCTGACGCACGGTGTGGCGGCTCACGCCATGACGGCGGGCGATCTCCTCTTCGGTCGGCAACAGGCCACCGACCGGAATGCTGCCGGCTTCGATCGGCTCCAGCAAATGCCGAGCCAGCTGCTTGAAGATCGGCCCGACTCCGCTGAGATGACGACTGGGCATCCTTCGGACCTCACATCACCGTGCCGGCCTGGCGCAGCTTTGCGATGCTGTCACGGGAGTAGCCCGCTTCCTGCAGCATCTCGTCGGTATCGCGTCCGAGCGGTGGTGCGGACCGACGCGGCATCCGATCTCCGGTCCGGAACGGCGAACCGATCATCTTGAGAACCGCACCGGTGTCGGCTTCGACATCGACAATGCTGCCACGCTCGGCGATGAACGGCGCCCGCAGCGCCTCCGCCATCGGCAGCACCGGCGCCGCGGGAATGGCGCCGGCGAAAGCCTGAAGCCATTGGTCCGTAGTGCGCTTCTTGAACAGCGGGTCGAGCACCGTGGTCATCTCGGCGCGGTTCTTCAGCCGGTCCGCGAAGGTGGAAAACCGCGGGTCGCTGGCCAGCGCCGGCTGTCCCAATTTCTCGCACAGCAGCGGAAAGAACTTTTCCTTGTTGGCCATGATGTAGATCCAGCCGTCCGCCGTCGGAAACAATTGGCACGGCGCGAGGGTCGGATGACCCGACCGCGACACCCGTTCCGGCAGATAGTTGCGGTTCAAATTCCATGCCGCAAGATAGGAAAGGTTGGCAAGCCCGACATCGGCCAGCGACACGTCGATATCACGGCCCTTGCCCGTCTGCCGTGCGCTGATGATGCCGGCGAGCAAGGACAGCGCGAGGCAATAACCGGTCGCGTAATCGACAATCGAGAGGCCAAATCGCGACGGCGCCGAGTCCGGCTCGCCGTTGAGATAGAAATAGCCGCATTCGGCCTGGATCAAATAGTCATAGCCCGGCCACTTCGCGCGGCTTCCATCGCGTCCGTATGCGGTCAGATGGCAGCACACGATATCGGGCTTGACGCCGCCGAGCCTGTCGTATGTCAGACCGAGCTTTCCCGGCACATCACCGCGCAGATTGCAGGCCACCGCATCGGCGTTCGCCACCAGCTTGTGGAACACGGCCTGCCCGTCCGCCGAATTGAGGTCGAGGGCGACGCTCTTCTTGTTGCAGTTCAGCGCCTGAAAGAACAGGCTTTCCGCTCCAGCGCCAAGATTCTCGTCAAAGAATGGACCGAGCGAGCGCGTCACGTCTCCGCCGTCTCGCGGGTTCTCTATCTTGACGACCTCCGCTCCGAGATCAGCGAGCGCCTGCGTGCCGAATGGCCCCGCTCCGTACTGCTCGACCGCAAGAATTCGAACCCCCGTCAGTAACGTCATGGCACCCGTCTTTTCCTTTTTCGCTTGTGCTCACGCATTATCCGTACGGATACCGTGATCGCGCCAGACCGCCGCCTCGATCCGGCGAAAAACGAAATCGAGCACAAAGGCGAGGCTTCCGATCAGGAACACCACGCTGAGCATCTTCGGGATCTGCAACTCGCCGTACCAGCGCATCAGCAGGAATCCGAGGCCGGCGCGCGCAACATACATCTCGCCAAGGATGACGCCGAGCAGCGTCAGGCTCACGGAAAGCCGCAGCGCGGTGATGAGATAGGGAAGCACCGCGGGAAGCAAGATGTACCGGATGAGCTGGCCATTCGTCGCGTTCATCGTGATCGCGGCCTGCATCTGGCTGTTGGCGAGCACGCTGCGCAGCCCGTTCGAGACAATGATGGCAATGGGCAGCATGCCATGCAGCGCACCGAATGCGACCTTCGATGCGTAACCGGTACCCAGCAACATCAGGAAGGCCGGCAGCGTGATGACCTTCGGCACGGTGTTGGCGACGATCAGGAACGGCTCGATGACACGATGGGTGTAATCCCAGGTGCCGAGCCCGAGGGACAAGATCAGCCCAAGCGCTATCGCCAGCACGAGTCCGGCGCCGAGCTCCAGCGCGGTCACTCCGAAATGGAAAGCGATGTCGGAGCTCGAAAGAATGGCCGCCAGCTCCCGGCCCACCGTCAGCGGCGTGCCGGTGACATTGCGGACAAGATCACTCCACAGGCCGGCGGCCTCCCACAGGGCCAGTCCGGCCGCGACCACGATCAGAGCGGGGCTGATTCGGAGCTTCATCGCAGCCGCTCCAGCACCGCGTTGATCGCCGCCGCGAGCAGGATGATGAAGACCGCCGCGGCATAGACATTCGCTGATTGGAAGCGGTCGTAGTAGTTCGCGACGAGCTTTCCGAGCCCGCCGGTCGAAACCAGAAACTGGCCGGAAATGATGCCGATCACGACATAGGAGAAGCCAAGCCGGAGAGCACCACCGATGCCCGGCATCGCGGCGGGCAGGATGACCTTGAAATATTTCGCCACGGTCGAGGCGCCCAGCACCGTCGCGGTTTGTCCGAGCACCGGGTTGACGCCGTTGAGCGCATTCTGAACGCCCATGATCACCGGCACGACGCCGAGAATGAAGCCGAGACCCATGATGCTCGGATAGCCGATCCCCAGGATGACCAGGAGGATCGGATAAAAGATCACGCCCGGGATGGCGTAGAAGGTCAGCATCAGCGGCTCGAACGCCCGGCGCGACAGATCCGAGCGCCAGAAGCAGAAGCCGATGACGAGGCCGGTCAGCGCCACGATGACGAAGGTTATGAAGATCAGCAGCAGCGTCTCAAGCAGCGGCTCGATGATCGTGCCATCGACGACGAGGTGCCAGAACCGGACCGCGATCTCAGAGGTGGGCGCCAGCGCGAAGCGCGACACCATGCCGCCGCGCACGAGGATCTCCGGCAATGCCAGCAGCGCCGCGAGGGCGGCGAGCTGAACCAGCAGCACCCGGCTGCGCCGGGGCTTGCTATGCCCCGCCATTGCCACCGGCATCTCCCAGCATGGCCCGCGTCGCCTCGTCCTTCAGCAGTTCCCAGATCTCCTCCTCGAGGGCCGCCGCCGCTGCGCCGGTGCGTGGCCCCTCGATGTTGATCGGGATGATCTTCTTCACTTTGGTCGGCCGCGCCGTGAGCACGACGACCCGGGTCGACAATCGCACCGCCTCGGAGATCGAATGGGTCACCAGGACGGTGGTCGGGTGCATCTGCTCCCATAGCTTCTGGAGCTCGCCACCGACCAGGATCCGGGTTTGCTCGTCGAGCGAGCCGAACGGCTCGTCCAGCAGCAGGATTTCCGGCTTGAGCACCAAGGCGCGCGCCAGCGTGACCCGCTGGTTCATGCCACCCGACAATTCGCGTGGGAATCGCTGCTCGAAGCCGCGCAGGCCCAGGCTGCCGATCAAATCCTTGGCAAGCGCCATCCGCTCGGCCTTGGGCACGCCACGGAATTCGAGGCCAAGCGTGATGTTGTCGAGCACCGTGCGCCACGGCAGCAGCGAGAAGGCCTGGAACACCATGCCGAGATGCTTGCGCATCAGCGCGGGCTCCTCGCCGAACAACCTGACCGAGCCGCCGTTCGGCGTCAGAAAGCCCGACGCCATGCTGAGCAGGGTGGATTTTCCGCAACCCGACGGGCCGATCAGCGAGACGAATTCGCCCTTCTCGATCGTCAGGCAAACGTCGCGCACCACCGGCACGAGCGAGCCACTTTCGGAATCGCCGAACGCGTGATCGACGTTCATGAAGGTGATGACGGCGCGATCCGCCGCGGACGAAGGTGTCATTGGCCTCTCGTGCGTGGCAAGCGAGGGAGGTTCTGATCGCGCCAGGGTCACGTCAACTGCGGTCATCCGACGGCCTATGGCAGCAGGGAAAGGTCGACCATGCCGTCATAAAGACGTTTGGCGTCGACATCTTTCTTCACGTCGCCGTTTTGCTTGAGCAGGTCGAGCTGATTGACGAAACCCTCGTAGTTCAAGGCCGTCGTCCACTCGAGCTTCTTCAGGATGATGCCGGCGGCCTCGGGGGCCACCTTCGCCCGCTTGGCATACAGCGCCTCGACCCACTGCTTGTTGGCGTTTCCGAATGCAGCAGCCTGGGAATAGGCGCGCAGGAACTTGCGCACGGTCTCCTTGTTCTTCTCGAGATAAGCGGCGTTCACGATGATGGCGTTCGCCTCGTAGTTTTTCATGTAGTCGCTGGTGTCGCCGACGATACGCAGATTGCCTTTGACGACGTAGTCGGCCACCGCATTGACATTCGCGACCTCGACCTCGATCTGCCGGGTCAGCAGAGCCGCGGTCGCCGCCTGCATGCTGCCGAGCGCGACGCGCTCGACGTCGGTACCCTCCCGGAGCTTCTCGGCGCGCACCATCACGGCGGACGCCGTGTCGGTGATGCTGCCGCCGGAGGTGTAGCCGATCTTGGCCCTGCTCATGCCAGTGAGCTGCGACAGCTTCTGGACTTTGGAGTCGCTGTGGACGGCATAAACGATGGTGGACAGGAAATTTGGCGAGACGCCGCTGATCACCTTGATCGGCGCCCCTTCGAGCCGCGCGAGGATCGTCGCCGACATCGAGGCGAGGCCGATCGGCGTGTCGCCGCTGACGACGGGAGCGACGGTGGCGCCGCCGCCGCTGGTCGCCAGTTCCTTGATCGTGATGCCTTCCTTCTTGAAAAGGCCCTGCTCGTCCGCGATCGCGAGCGGATAGAACTGCGGGAACAGCGAGGCGGTGCTGGCGACGTCGATCGTCTGCGCCGGCGCCATCGGCGCATTGGCAATCACTCCCAGTGAAGCGAACATCGCAACGCCAAGGAGCTTGTTCTTGAGCGATTTCATGACGTCCTCCCCTATGATTTTATTGCCGGCTTTCCTGCCTAGCTCTTGTCGTTCGGATCCGGAATGTCCGGCACCTCATATGGCTTGAACGGCGCGGTCGAGGTGAGGCACGGAGGAAACGGCGGCATCTGCTTGATGTTCTCGCTGTACACCTCGACCGAATGCAGCGGGATGACGATGTCACCCAGCGATTTGGTGAGGATCGCCGACTCGTAGGCCGTATAGGCATCGTAGTGATTGGCCGGCGTGATGACCGGCAGATCGGTCAGCCCCTCCGGCGGATAGAAGTTCTCGCGGATTGCGCAGCCGCCGCTGAGGACCGCCTTGCCGGCCGACGTGTTGATGACGATCGCCTGGCCGCCGCGGGTATGGCCCGGCGTCGGCACGAGTTCGATACCCGGCAGGATGTTGGTGCGTCCGTTCACCAGCGTGAAGTTGGTGTTGTTGATGATCTCCTGCACCTTGTCATTGAAGGCGTAGCTGTAAACAGGATGGCGCTCGCGGGCGAAGCGGACCTCGTCTTCCTGCACCACGACCGGCACACTTTTCGGGATCAGCGGCAGATGCATCACGTGGTCGTAATGCAGGTGCGTCATCAGCACCATGTCGATATCCTTGATCTCGACGCCGTGCTCACGCAGGCCATCGACGAAGCTGACGACGTTCTTGGCCTTTGGCTTGCGCACCGACATCGCCTCTTTGGCGGCGAGGCCGGTGTCGACCAGGATCGTCTTTCCGCCGCCTTTCAGCAGCCAGATATTGACCGGGAGCCAGACCTCTTCGTCGACCTGATACTGAATTGATGGCGGATACAGCAGGCACCATTTGTTGCGCCGGATGACGGCAAGCGAAATGGGATGAATCGTGTAATCGACCATCGTCGCGTCCTTCCCTTTGAGCGGCTCCCCGCAGGAGAAAAATCCGCTTGTTTTCGATATTACCTTGATCTTGTACGGACAAGCATATAAAGTCAATCCATAAAGCCAACGGGAATGCTGCCGTGTTTGCAACGCTTCGGCCGCTTGGACAGAACCGCTTCCGCGAAAATGTCGGCCTTGCCTTCGAGGACTTCGAGCCCGGCCAGATTTTCCACCACCGGCCCGGCATCACCGTCACCCAGCAGGACAACGCCAACGAGGCGCTGAGCACGCACAACCAAGCGATGATCCATTATGAACGCGAATATGCCAGCCATACGGAATTCAAGCTGCCGCTGGTGGTGAGCACGCTGACGCTGCAACGCGCGATCGGCATGACGTGGAAGACTTTCGGCCGGCGCAAGCGCCTCGCCAGCTTCCGCTCCATCGTGCTGTCGGCGCCGGTCTTCGGCGAGGATACGCTCTATTCGCGCTCCAGGATCCTCGCCAAGGCCGCGACGGACGATCCGGATTGCGGCCTCGTCACGATCGAGACTTTCTTGACGCGCCAGGACAAGGTCGACGTTGCCAAGATCGAGTGGAGCGCGTTGATCTATCTGCGGGGTCGCGGCCCGCTCGAAGCATTGGAATACTAAGGCATCGGGATACTAAGACATGACAGGCTTCCCCTCTCACAAGGAGATTGCCCCGAACGAATATGTCGAGGTTCTCGGCATCGATCTGGATGAATTCTTCGAAGGCATGGTGATCGAGCACCGTCCCGGCTTCACATTTTACGAGCGCGATTCCATCGAGCGTGCCCGGATCTCGGGAGACCACACGCCTTCGCTGACCGACCCCGACGTGGCAGCGAGCGCTGGCGGCGGCCGCTGCGAAATCCTCCAGACCTGGATCGTCGGCTCGCTCGCGTCGATGACGACGCGCGTGTTCGGCCGGGTCACCGCCAATCTCGGCTGGGAGAACATCACGTTCGAAACGCCAACCCGCGATGGCGACACGATGTTCGCGGAAACGACGATCCTCAGCAAGCGAAACTCCAAGTCCCGGCCCGAGCAAGGCATCCTTCACATCACCACGCGTGGCGTGACGCGCCAGGGCGCCGAGATCTGCCAATTCGAGCGCCGCCTTCTCGTCTACCGGGCGGCGCAAGAGCCTCACAAGAAGGCCGGCTACGTCTGAACCAAACCCAGGAGCCACGATGAAAACCTGCCGTACCTGGATGTTCGTTCCCGGGCACGTCGACAAGATGGTGCGCAAGGCGCTGGCGTCGCGGGCGGACGGCCTGATGCTCGACATCGAGGACGGGGTCTTGCCGGCGTTCAAGGCACAGGCCCGCACCGTCATTGCAGCCGCCCTCAGCGACACGCCGGCGAGCGGCCAGGCCCGGTTCGTGCGGACCAACGCCATCTCGCAGCCGGACTTCAAGGCTGACCTCGATGCAATCGTGGGCGCTGGCGCGGCCGGTCTGGTGCTGGCCAAGGTCGAAGACCCGGATGAGATCGCTCAGGCCGTGCGCATGATCGAGACGCTCGAAAGCCAGCGCAGCGTGAAGCAACCGCTGCTTCTCATTGCAGCGATCGAATCCGCCAGGGGCATCCTCGCCGCGCCGGCCATTGCATCAGCTTCGCCGCGAATCGTCGGACTGATGCTCGGCGCCGAAGACCTGGCGCGCGACATCGGTCTCCCGGCCAGGCGCACGCGGGAGGCGCACGAGCTCACCTATGCACGTTCAGCGCTTGTCTTCGCGGCCACGGCTGCGCGCGTTCAGTCGATCGATCAGGTGTGGCCGGACCTCGGCGATATCGAAGGGCTCACCGCGGATGCCGCCCAGGCGCGCCGATTCGGATTCACCGGCAAGGCGATCATCCATCCCTCGCAGATCGAGCCGGTCAACGCGGCCTTCACGCCAACCGCCGCCGATATCGAGTTTGCCCAGCGGGTGGTGGCGGCGTTCGAAGACGCAGAGTCGAAGGGCCTTGGCGCCGTGGCATTCGGGGGACAACTGCTCGACAAGCCGATCGTCGATCGCGCCCGCGCTGTGCTCGAGATTCACCGTGCTCAATAGGCTCTGCCCCGGCGGGGCTGCGGGAAGACCAGCGCATAGTCCCAGCAGGGATGCGGCGTTACCGTACGCGATGCACGCGCGATCGGCTTCGCTTACGGGCAAATGCTGCAAGAAACAGCGGGGCGCCGACATCGCCGGGCAGGCGCCGACCGGCTAGCCGCCCATATAGGCGAGCTTGACCTGAGGGCTTTCCGCCAATTCCGCGGTCGAAGCCGCCAGAGCGATCTCTCCCGCATCCAGCAGATAGCCGCGGCTTGCCAGCTCGAACGCGATTTCGACATCCTGCTCGACCAGCAGGATCGAAATCCCCATATCGCGGATCTGCAGCAGCGTCTTGGCGAGGATGTCCACCATCTGCGGCGCAAGGCCGAGCGACAGCTCGTCGATCAGCAGCACCTTCGGCTCGCTCATCAGACCGCGCGCGATCGCGCACATCTGCTGCTCTCCGCCCGACAGCGTGGAGGCCACCTGATCGCGGCGCTCCGCGAGCCGCGGGAAAAGCGTATAGACGCGCTCCAGATTGGCCTTGACCTCGCTCGCGGACGTGCGCCGGAAA
>Ga0180222_1001717_pt1 | contig 20979 bp, 26 predicted proteins | sample eDN5th37CKraftOP_FD_151336 | JGI IMG/M metagenome (GOLD analysis project Ga0180222, IMG submission 151336) | Enriched Organic Plus compost microbial communities from Emeryville, California, USA - eDNA 5th pass 37_C Kraft OP (version 2) (version 2) ... | reverse complement strand
GCTCGCGCCCGCCTTCGCGGCGGCGCTGGCGCCGGGCGGGCGGCTGATCCTGGCCGGCCTGCTCGACAGCCAGAAGCCGCGCGTCCTCGCCGCCTACAGGCGCCAGGGCCTCGCGCCGATGTTCGAGGTGATGCGCGGCGAATGGCCGACGCTGGCGCTGCGCCGCCGGCAAAGGTGACGAAAAGGACGGTACGTCGCTTTTCGATTCAGGCGCCCCGTTCCGCCAGCCAGCCGTAGAGAAAGACTCGAGCTCGCGCGGAACGAGCTGACGCCCGACCAGTGGACCGGCCTGCGGGTGATGGAGCGCGCCGCCGTCGAGGTGCTCAACGGTGTGAAGGGGTGAGAGCGTGACGCTGCACACGTCGATCGTCATCACCGGCGACACCGCCCAGGCCAAGGCTGCGCTCGACCAGCTCGCGGGCGCCAACGAGCGTCTCGAAGCCGAAGCGCGGGATCTCTCCACCGCAGAAGCGCAGGTGGCGGCTGAGGCGCGCCTCGCCGCAACAGCGCTCGCTAGACAAGCTGCGGCGGCGCGAGATGTTGCGGGAGCCGTCGAAGCCAACACCCGTGTGGATCTCGCGGCAGCTGGCGCGATCGGGCAATTCACCGCGGCGATTACAGCCGCAACCAATGCGGAGCGGTCCTTCACAGTTGAACAGCTGCGTGCCTCGCAGGCGGCCGGTGCGTTTCTGCGTCAGCTCGGTCAGCTCGCCCACAAGAACCCTGGTCAGGCGCTCCAGGATGTAGCCGACCGCTCGCGCGTGGCCAGCCATCACCTCGCGAACCTGGGATTCCAGTTGAACGACGTCATCGTGGGGCTGGTCTCCGGGCAGCGCCCGATGACCGTCTTCGTGCAGCAGGGCGCGCAGATCGGCCAGATCATGGCCCAAGCGCAGATCGGCGTCGGCGGGCTGGCGCGCGAGGTCGGCGGTCTGATCGGGCGCTTCAGCTGCGGCGCACCCGATCCTTACCGGCGTCGCGGTTGCGGCGGGAGCAGCGGCGGGGGCAATCTCGATTGCGGCGCATAAGCTTACGAGCGAGCATGGGGCGGCGCTGCAGGCCTATGCGCGACAGCTCAAGCTGACGAGTGACGAGATCGAGGAGGCCGGCGGCGCTGTCATTACGTTCGGCGACGTCATCGGCGGTTTGTGGGACACGATCCGCGAGGGGCTCGGGCTCGACGATATCTGGGGAAAAATCTCCAGTGCTGCCTCGTCGGCCGCCCAGGTCGTCTTTGAGGTCTGGAAGGAAGCGCTGGCGCGCGTCTATGCCGGCGCGGCCGCCGCCATCGACGGAATTAGGGCGGCCTGGCAAAACCTTGGGCCGGTCATCGGCGAGGCGGTAATCGCCGGCGTGAACGCCGCCATCGGCGCGCTCGAGACGCTCGTCAATCGTGCGATCGACGCGCTCAACACCATCGCCGCCGCCGTCAACCCGATGCTGATGGCGGCGCGGATGCAGGGCGTTCAGGTCGGTGTCGGCCACGTCAGCTTCGGCCGGTTCGACAATCCCTTCTCTGGCGCGATCGGGCGCGTGGCCGATACGATCGCGCAGTCGTACGACCAGCACCTATCCGAGGCGCGATCGAAGGCTTTTTCGATCGGGTCGAGCAGAACGCGCTCGAACGGGCGCGGGTGCGCCCCGTGGCGCCCTATATCGGCGGCAAGCGAAATTTGGCGCGGCGGCTGGTCCAGAGGATTTGCGCGGTGCCGCACGAGCTATATGCGGAGCCCTTCGTCGGCATGGGCGGCGTGTTCTTTCGGCGGCCGATTCGGCCGCCAAAGGAGGGGATCAACGACATCTCGGCCGACGTAACGACGCTGTTCCGGATCCTTCAGCGCCACTACCAGGCCTTCCTCGATACGCTGAAGTGGCAGCTCTCGAGTCGCGCCGGGTTCGAGCGGCTGATGCGGGTGGACCCGACCACTCTGACGGACCTCGAGCGCGCGGCGCGATTCCTGTACCTTCAGCGCACCGCTTTTGGCGGCAAGGTCGAGGGGCGGAACTTCGGCGTCAACTACACGGCCGGCGCACGGTTCGATCTGACGAGGCTCGTGCCAATGCTCGAGGCGGTCCACGACCGCCTGGCGCCAGTCACGATCGAGCGGCTTCCCTACGACGAGTTCATTCGCCGCTATGATCGGTCGGGAGCGCTGTTCTACCTCGATCCGCCATATTGGGGATGCGAGGACGATTACGGCGTCGGGGTCTTCTCGAGGGTCGATTTCGAGCGCCTGAGAGACCTCTTGGCGCGGCTTAAAGGACGCTTCATCCTGTCGCTAAACGATCGCCCGGAGGTGCGCGATCTCTTCGGCGAATTCGAGCTGGAGGAGGTGGGACTCAGTTATCGCATCAGCGGTCGGCCGACCCAAGCGCGCGAGCTGATCATCTCTGGACCGTGAGGCGGGGCAGGGGCGGATGAGTGCTCCAGATCGTCTTGTCAAACACTCCGGAACGTCCTGTCACGCTACACCGACGCCGCCGTCCCCGCGCACTCTTCAGCGGCGCCCGTCGCTGCCGGCCAGCTTCAGCGCTAGCCGATTGAACCCGCCGCCGGCTGCGCTATAGCGGGCCGGATGGTTCCCATTTCGTTCTGTGGCCACGAATTCGCCGCGCTGCCGCAGGGCGCGCTCTACTGGCGTGCGCGCCGGGCGCTGCTGGTCGCGGACCTCCATCTCGAAAAGGCGAGCTGGTTCGCCGCCGCCGGCCAGATGCTCCCGCCTTACGATTCGCACGCGACGCTGAGCGATCTCGCCGGCCTCATCGCCGCCACCGAGGCGCGCGAGGTCTGGTGCCTCGGCGACAGCTTCCACGATCGCGAAGGCTGCGCGCGCCTGCCGGAGGACGCGCGCGCGCTGCTCCAGGGCCTCACCGCGCGCACCGCCTGGACCTGGGTCACGGGCAATCACGATCCCGTCGTCACCGATCCCTGCGGCGGGCGGCTCGTGGAGGAGGCGGAGGTGGACGGGCTGGTGCTGCGTCATGCGGCGGACCCGGCCGAGACGCGGCCCGAGCTTTCCGGCCATTTTCATCCGAAGCTGCGCGTCGCGCGCCGGGGCCGGCTGGTCTCGCGCCGCTGCTTCGTGGCGACCGAGCGCAAGCTGATCCTCCCTGCCTTCGGCGCGCTCACCGGCGGGCTCGACGCGCGCCACCCCGAGATCCTGGGCGCGCTCGGCGGGCCGGGCGAGGCGCTGGTGCCCCTCGCCGGTCGGCTGCTGCGCTTTCCGCTCGCCGCCTAGGCGACGCGCGCGCGGATCAGGCCGCGCACGCTGTTGCCGATCAGGAAGCCGTCGGCGAGGTCCTCGGGCCTCAGGTCCGCCTCCTCGGCGCGCCCCTCCTCGATCAGCCGCGCGCGCAGCACGCCGGGGAGCAGCCCGCGCGCCAGCGGCGGGGTGAGCAGCCGCCCATCCCGCTCGACGAACAGGCTGGTAAAGCTGCCCTCGGTAAGGAAGCCATCCGGGTCGGTGAAGATCACCTCGAACGTGCCCGCCGTCGCGCGCGCCTCGTCCCACGCGGCGCGGTCGCTCGTCTTGTGGACAAGGCGGAAGTCCCCCGCCGCGAACGGCCGCGGCGCGAGCGCGACCGGCACCGGCTTTTCGGGCGGCGACGGCAGCGGCCTCAGCTCGATCGCCATGGCGCCGGTGGGCGAGAGGCGCAGCCGCACCTTGCTCGGCCCCGCGCCGAAGGTTGCGGCCTGCAGCTCGTTGCGCGCCTCGTGCCGGTCGAAAATGAAGTCGAGCTGTCCCGCGCTCGCCTTCATCCGCGCGAGGTGGCGGTCGAGGTCGATGACGCCCTCGTGCGGATCGAAACGCATCGTCTCGATCAGGTCGAACCGCCGCTGATCCGCCAAGAATCCCCCCTTCGTCACGCATTCCTGCCACTCGGCGCGCGCCACGCTGTCGGCCACGATCCCGGCGCCGAGGCCGATCCTGGCCCGGCTCGCCCCGACGCCCAGCGTCAGGGTGCGGATCGCGACGTTGAACGCCGCATCGCCCCGTGGCGAAACCCACCCGATCGCGCCGCAATAGACGCCGCGCGGCGTCTTTTCGAGGGTGTCGATGATCTCCATTGCGCGAATCTTCGGCGCGCCGGTGATCGAGCCGCAGGGGAAGATCGCCTCGATGAGGTCGATCGCGTCCCTGCCCTCGGCCAGCTCGGCGGTGACGGTGGAGGTGAGCTGGAGCAAGGTAGGATAGGTCTCGACCTCGAACAGCTTCGGCACCCGGACGCTGCCGCTCCGCGCGACGCGCGAGAGGTCGTTGCGCAGCAGGTCGACGATCATCAGGTTCTCGGCGCGCTGCTTGGGATCGTCGCGGAGCGTCGCGGGATCGGCGTGGCGGGGCGCGGTGCCCTTCATCGGCCGGGTGGTGACGCGCCCCCCCTCCAGCGTGAAGAACAGCTCCGGCGAGAGCGAGAGGATCCAGTGCGCGCCGGTGAAGACGAGCGCGCCGTGGCCGGCCCGGGCGCGTCGGCGCAGCGCGGCATAGACGGCGCGCGGATCGCCCGCCACCGCCACCTCCGCCGCGAAGGTGAGGTTCGCCTGATAGATGTCGCCGGCGCGGATATGTTCCAGCACGCGCTCGACGCCGGCTTCATAGTCTTGCGGCTCGACCAGCGGCTTCGCCCGCCCGATCCAGCCGCCCGCCGGGTCGGGCAGCCACGATTCGGCGTCAACCTCCTCGACCCGGTCGAACAGGCCGAACCAGAGCAGCGGCGGCGCGTCGCCGGCGGAGGCCGCGCGCAGCGGCGCCAGCCTCTCCTCGAACGCCAGGCCCGCCTCGTAGGACAGGAAGCCCGCCGCATGGTGCCCGCGCAGCCGATCTAGGCAGGCGCGCACGTCCGCGAAGTCGCGCGTCCCGACAATCTCGGCGGGGGCGCTGAACAGCCGCGCCCGGCCGCCCGGTCGCGCGTCGTCGATCAGGACGAACGGCGCGCTTGTCATCCGCCCCTCGCCGGTCCATGCCGCCGGCCCGGGAGAGCATTTGTGGTTTGCAGCGTCTTCGATCTGTTCAAGATCGGTGTTGGTCCATCCAGTTCGCACACGATGGGGCCGATGACGGCCGCGTGCCTGTTTGTCGAGAGCCTCGCCGAAAAGAGGCGGCTGGACGCGGTCGCGCGCGTACGGGTGGACCTCTACGGATCGCTGGCGCTCACCGGCAAGGGACACGCCACCGATCGGGCGATCCTGCTCGGCCTCTCGGGCAACCGGCCGGCGGCGATCGACCCGGACGCCGCCGAGGCGGAGGTGGCGCGCATCCGCGCCTCCGGCTGGCTGAAGCTCGCCGGGCGGCACGAGATCCCCTTCGTCGAGGCGCGCGACCTGCTGTTCCACCAGCGCGAGCGGCTCCCGCACCATTCCAACGGCATGCGCTTCACCGCCGAGTTCGCGGACGGCGCGAGCGAGAGCGCCGTCTATTATTCCGTCGGCGGCGGCGCGGTGGTGGACGAGGCGGCGGTCGCGCGCAACGCGCCGCCGGAAGGCGCGCGGGACGTGCCCCATCGCTTCTCCTCGGCGGCCGAGCTGCTCGCCATTTCGGCGCGCGAGGGGCTGGATTTCGCCGCCATCGCCAGGGCGAACGAACGCTCGCAGCTCAGCGACGCGGAGATCGACGCGCGACTGGACGAGATCGCGGCGGCCATGTCCGCCTGCATCGATCGCGGCATCGGCCAGGGCGGCGTGCTGCCGGGCGGCCTTGCCGTGAAACGCCGCGCGCCGGAGTTGCACCGCGTCCTTACCGAGCGCGCCGAGCGCGCGCTCCAGGACCCGCTCACCGTGATCGACTGGGTCAACCTCTGGGCGCTCGCGGTCAACGAGGAGAACGCCGCCGGCGGGCGCGTCGTCACCGCGCCGACCAACGGCGCGGCCGGCATCGTTCCCGCGGTGCTGCGCTATTATCAGCGCTTCACGCCGCGCGCCGACCAGCAGGGCATCCGCACCTTCCTGCTCACCGCCGCCGCGATCGGCTCCTTGTTCAAGGAGAACGCCTCCATCTCCGGCGCCGAGGTCGGCTGTCAGGGCGAGGTCGGCGTCGCCTGCTCGATGGCGGCGGCGGGGCTGACGGCGGCGCTCGGCGGCACGCCGGCGCAGGTCGAAAATGCCGCCGAGATCGGCATGGAGCACAATCTCGGGCTCACCTGCGATCCGGTCGGCGGGCTGGTGCAGGTGCCCTGCATCGAGCGCAACGCCGTCGGCGCGGTGAAGGCGATCGAGGCCTCGCGCCTCGCGCTGATTGGCGACGGTTCGCACCGCGTCAGCCTCGACCAGGTGATCGAGACGATGCGCCGCACCGGCCTCGACATGAACGAGCGCTACAAGGAGACCAGCCTCGGCGGCCTCGCCGTCAACGTCGTCGAGTGCTGAGGACGGCCGGCGCTCAGCCGGCTTCGCAATCGACGCAGTCCGCGCCGCTCGCCAGCTCGATCTGGATCGTCGCATGGCCGATGCCGAACCGCTCATGCATCAGCGCCTGCACATCGCCGAGGAAGCTATTGCCGGGATGGCCGCCCTCCATGACGAGGTGCGCGGTCATCACCGTCGCGCTGGTGCCGCGCGCCCATATGTGGAGGTCGTGAACGGTCGTCACGCCCGGGAGCTCGAGGAGCGCCGCCCGCACCGCCTCGGTGTCGATCCCCTCCGGCACCGCGCCCAGCGTGAGGAGCACCGACTGGCGCAGCAGATCCCAGGTCGTCCAGAAGATGACCGCGGCGATCAGCAGGCTGACGACCGGGTCGATCCACGTCTGCCCGGTCAGCATGATCCCGATGCCGGCAACGACGACGCCCGCCGAGACGCCCGCGTCCGCCGCCATGTGAAGGTAGGCGCCGCGGATGTTGAGATCGCCCCGCCCGCGCGCGAAGAGCAGCGCGGTGCCGAGGTTGATCGCGACGCCGATCGCGGCGACGAGGATCATCGGCAGGCCCTCGGCCGGCTGCGGATCGAACAGGCGCTGCACCGCCTCCGCCGCGATCGCGCCGATCGCGATCAGCAGCAGCACGGCGTTGCCGAGCGAGGCGAGGATGGAGGCGCCGTGATAGCCCCAGGTGAAGCGGCTGGTCGGGGCCCGGCGCGCGAAGCCGGCGCCGACCCAGGCGATGGCGAGGCTCACCACGTCGGAGAAATTGTGGCCGGCATCGGCGAGCAGCGCCATCGAATCGGCGAGAATGCCCGCCGTCGCCTCGGCGACGACGAAGCCGATGTTGAGCGCGATGCCGATGGCGAGGGCGCGGCCGAAATCGGCCGGCGCGTGCGCGTGGACATGTGCGTGGCCATGAGGCCCGTGAACGTGATGATGTCCGGCCAGGTCGCGCCTCCTTATCCGCGCGATGCCTAACCCGGCGCGGGCATGTAATGCTAGGACATGGCTCAGCCGAGCGTCGTGACCAGCCAGTCGTGGAACAGTTTCACCGGCCGCCGTTCGAGCGCCGGGCGGCGGCAGGCGAACCAGTAAGCGTAGGCGCTCTCCGCGACGACGTCGAACAGGCGCACGAGCCGGGGATCGGCCGCGCCCTCGAAATGCGCCTCGAACAGGAAGGCGACGCCCAGGCCCTGCGCGGCCGAGCCCAGCATGATCTGGCCCGAATCGAACGTGTCGATCTCGCCCGGAACGAGCTCGGGAACGCCGGCCGCGACGCGCCAGGCGTCGAAGGCGTCGGGCAGGTCGCGATGGACGAGCATGTCGACGCCGGCGAGGTCGGCGGGGCTTTTCAGGCGCGCGGCCATCTGCGGCGAGGCGATGGCGACGATGCCACCGGCCGGGATGCGGCGGCTGTAGAGGCCGGCATCCACCGAACGCCTGAGCACGATCGCGGCGTCGAGGTCCTCGTCCAGCCGCGCGATCGCGCGCGGGGCGGTATCGAGTTCGATGTGGAAATCGGGATGGCGGGCGCGCAGGTCGGGAAGGCGCGGAATCAGGCGATAGGAGGCGAAGAGCGGCGGCACGCCGAGTCTCAGGCACAGCGCCTCGGCGCCGTCCCCGGCCCGCGCGATCGCGAGCGTCAGTGCGTCGAGCGCGGGCCCCAGATCCTCGAGCAGCCGCGCGCCTTCCGCGTTGAGCCGTACCGACTGGTGGCCCCGCTCGAACAGCGGCACGCCGACATGGCGCTCGAGTGACTGGATGCGGCGGGTGAGCGCCGGCGAGGACAGAGCGAGCGCGTCGGCCGCGGCCTTGACCGAACCGAGCCGGGCCGTCTGCACGAACGCCTCTATCGCCGTTAGCGGCGGCAGTCTCCTCACCCCAACGCTCCTGTTTTGTGCGCCGCACAGCAGGGCGCGGCAATATGCTCTCTTTCAGGTGAACGAATCTCCCCCGGAAATGCGGCGATTTCAAGGTGCAATTTTTGCATCTGTGTGTGATTTCTTCGCACTTGCACAAAATCCTTCGCGGATGCACAAGTGCCCTGCCTTTCAGGCATCCTCTCCTAACAAACTTCAGGCCGGCCTTCGGGTCGGCCTTTCTTTTTCCGGCGAAGGTTGGCCGATCCGCCCGCCCTGCCTATGTGAGGCCGAGCTGAGGAGACGAGGATGGCCGAAGAAGCAACCAAGGCTAGACGGCTTCAGGTCGCGACGATGCGGCCGGACGACAGCGGTCGCGGCATCGCCCGGCTGCCGCGCGCGCTGATGGCGGAGCTGGGGCTCGCCGAGGGCGACGTGGTCGAGCTGGTCGGCAAGCGCTCGACGCCGGCTCGCGCGGTTGGCCCCTATCCGGAGGATGAGGGGCTGGAGATCATCCGCCTCGACGGCCTGCAGCGCGCCAATGCGGAAATCGGCGCCGGCGATTTCGTCGAGGTGCGCAAGGCCGAGGCAAAGCCGGCCCAGCGCGTCGTCTTCGCGCCGGCGCACAAGAATCTGCGTCTCCAGGGCTCGGCCCAGGCGCTCAAGCGCAGCTTCGGCATGAAGCCGATCACCGCGGGCGACATCGTCGCGACCACCGGCCAGCAGCCGATCGCGCACAGCGACATTCCACCGCAGCTGCGCCAGATGCTGACCGCGCCGGCCTACGCGCTGCAGGAAATCCGGCTCGTCGTCGTCTCGACCGTGCCGAAGGGCATCGTCCTCATCGACGCCAATACCGAGGTCGAGCTTCGCCCCGAATATACCGAGGCGAAGGACGCGCGGCGCGCCGACGTCACCTATGACGACCTGGGCGGCATCGGCTCGACGATCGACCAGCTGCGCGAGATGGTCGAGCTACCGCTGCGCTATCCCGAGATTTTCGAGCGGCTCGGCGTCGATCCGCCCAAGGGCGTGCTGCTCCACGGCCCGCCGGGCACCGGCAAGACCCGCCTCGCGCGCGCCGTCGCCAACGAGAGCGACGCGAGATTCTTCCATATCGCCGGGCCCGAAGTGATGGGCTCCACCTATGGCGAGAGCGAGCAGCGCCTGCGCCGGATCTTCGGGGAGGCGGCCAAGGCCGCTCCCTCGATCATATTCATCGACGAGATCGACTCGATCGCGCCCAAGCGGGGCGAGGTGACGGGCGAGACCGAGAAGCGCCTCGTCGCCCAGCTTCTCACCCTGCTCGACGGGCTGGAGCCGCGCCAGAACCTCGTCGTCATCGCCGCCACCAACCGGCCCGAGGCGATCGACGAGGCGCTGCGCCGGCCGGGGCGCTTCGATCGCGAGATCGTGATCGGCGTGCCCGACGAGAACGGACGCCGCGAGATCCTCGCCATCCATACCCGCGGCATGCCGCTGGCCGACGGCGTCGATCTCAAGTCGCTCGCCCGCCAGACCTATGGCTTCGTCGGCGCCGACCTTGCCGCGCTCACCCGCGAGGCGGCGATCGAGGCGGTGCGGCGGATCATGCCGAAGCTGAATCTCGAGGAGGGCACGATCCCGCCCGAGGTGCTCGAGAATCTCTCGGTCACGCCCAAGGATTTCGAGGAGGCGCTGAAGCGCGTCCAGCCCTCGGCGATGCGCGAGGTGATGGTCCAGGTGCCCGATGTCGGCTGGGCCGACGTCGGCGGCGTGGACGACGCGCGCGAGCGGCTGCGCGAGGGCGTCGAGTTGCCGCTCAAGCATCCCGAAGCGTTCCGGCGGCTCGGCATCCGCCCGGCCAAGGGCTTCCTGCTCTACGGCCCGCCCGGCACCGGCAAGACGCTTCTCGCCAAGGCGGCCGCGCGCGAGGCGGAGGCGAACTTCATCGCGACCAAGAGTTCCGACCTTTTGTCCAAGTGGTACGGCGAGTCGGAGCAGCAGATCGCCCGGCTCTTTGCCCGCGCCCGCCAGGTCGCGCCCACCGTGATCTTCATCGACGAGCTGGACAGCCTCGTGCCCGCGCGCGGCGGCGGTCGCGGCGAGCCGCAGGTGACCGAGCGGGTGGTGAACACGATCCTCGCCGAGATGGACGGACTGGAGGAGCTGCAGTCTGTCGTGGTCATCGGCGCGACCAACCGGCCGACGTTGATCGACCCAGCGCTGCTCCGCCCCGGCCGGTTCGACGAGCTGATCTATGTGGGCGTCCCGGACACCGCCGGCCGGCGCCACATCCTCGGCATCCACACCAAGGGGATGCCGCTCGCCGACGAGGTCGATCTCGATGTGCTCGCGGCGCGGACCGAGCGGTTCACCGGCGCCGACCTGGAAGACCTGGTGCGCCGCGCCGGCCTGATGGCGCTGCGCGAGCGGATCGACACGGACCGCGTCACCATGGCGGAGTTCGGGCGGGCGCTTGTCGAGACGCGCGCCTCGGTGACGCCCGAGATGGAGCGCGAGTACGAGCAGATGGAGGCCAGCCTCAAGCAGGACGCGCGTAGCGCCGGCACCTCCGGAATCGGCTTCATCACACCCGGCATGCTCAAGCCGCGCCAGTCGGCGGGATGATCCCGAAACAGGAGCCCGCCGCCGTCGGCGGGCTTGCCAAGCGCCCCCCGATTTGCGAACCCCCACAATGGAAATGGACTACGATATGTCAGCCTCTCTCGATCAGGCGCGCCGGAAGGGGCGTTTCGCGCGTGCGGGAGGCAGCCACCCGCTCTGGCAATTCCTGATCGGCTTCATCAAGCACCCGGTCATGGTGGGCTCGATCATTCCCTCGTCGCGGGCGGTGATCGACAAGATGCTGGCGCCGGTCGACTGGACCAATTGCAAGCTCTTCGTGGAATATGGGCCGGGCGTCGGCACATTTACCGAGCATGTGCTCTCGCGCCTGCCCGCCGATGCGACGCTGATCGCGATCGACACCAACCCCGATTTCATCCGCTACCTGCGCGGCAAGTTCGCGGACAGCCGGCTCTTCGCGATCCACGGCTCGGCGGCCGACGTGAACCAGATCATCGCCGATTGCGGCTTCGAGCATGCCGATTACGTGCTCTCCGGCCTGCCCTTCTCGACCCTCCCGCCCGGCGTGGGTCCGAAGATCGCCGAGGAGACCTACAAGGCGCTGCGGTCCGGCGGCGCGTTCCTGGTCTACCAGTTCAAGGCGAAGGTGCGCGATTTCATGGCGCCCCATTTCGACCGGATCGACAAGGGCTTCGAGTGGGTCAACATCCCACCCTGCCACCTCTTCTGGGGCTGGAAGGCCTAAGGTTCAGGCCCGCCGCCGCTTGAGCGGCGCGAAGTTGAGCCGCCGGGCGAGGTTGTAGTCCGCCGTCGCGACCAGGAAATAGGCGACGCTCCATTTCAGCCGGTTCCACCAGGTCGCCCGCGCCTTGTGCGCCGCGCGGGTGATCCGCTCGCTCGCCGCGATCTCGGCATCGACGAAGCGCCGCATCATCTCCGCGAATTGGCGATCCTCGATGCGGAGCATCATCTCGAGGTTGAGGTAGAGGCTGCGCAGGTCGAAATTGGCCGAGCCGATATGGACGACGTCGTCCAGCACCATCAGCTTCGAATGGAGCTTGGTCGGCTGATATTCGAAGATCTCGACGCCGCGCTTGAGGAGCCGTCCGTAGAAGAATCGCGCCGAATTGACCGTCCACTGGTGGTCGGTGCGCGCCGGCGTCACCAGCCGCACCCGTCCGCGCCGCGCGACGCCGAACATGCGCCTCAGCGCCGACCGGCTCGGCGCGAAATAGGCGATGATCATGTCGAGCTGGGTCGCGATCAGCATGTCGCCCTTGATCGACCGCGCCCAAGGCGAGAGCCGCCGCGTCGGGCCGCCGAACAGCCAGTGCAGCGCGCCGTCGCGGGTGCTGTGGCGGCTGAGCATTCGCCTCAGCTTGCGGATCGAATCGTCGTCGTCCTCCGCCCAGCGGAAGACGGCGTCGAAATAGCCGGCGAGGCAGGCGACGCTCGGCCCTTCCACCATGAGCCCCAGGTCGCGCCAGGCGCCGTCCTCGATCCGCCCAAAATAATCGGCCGAGATGTTGAACCCGCCGACGATCACGCGGCGGCTGTCGGCGAGCGCCAGCTTCTGGTGGTTGCGCAGCAGGTAGCGCCGGCCCCAGCGTGGCACGAAGCGGCAGAAGCGCGCGCCGGCGTCGATCAATGGCTGGAAGAAGCCGGGGGCGGCCGAGGCGCCGAAATCGTCGATCAGCAGGGAGACCCGGACGCCGCGGCGCTGCGCTTCGACCAGCGCGTCGCGCACCCGTCGCCCGACATGGTCGTCCACCCAGATGTAATAGAGCAGCCGCAGCGACTCGCGCGCGCTCTCGATGAGATCGATCAGCGCCTCAAGCCGTTCCGGGCCGTCGGGGAGCAGCGTCAGGCGATTGCCGTCGATGTCCACTGGCCGGGTGAACTCGCTGATGGATGGCACGTCGTGCATCGCTAGCCCTGACTAGCCCGCCCGGCGCGCGGGGGGAAGCGCGGCGCGGTTGATGGGCGCGGCGCTTGCGCTACAGACGGCATGGTGCACGTCTCCCGCCTCAGCCTGGTCGATTTCCGCAGCTATGCCGATGCCAGCTTCGCGGCCGGCCCGGGCTTCGTGGTGCTGACCGGCGAGAACGGGACGGGCAAGACCAACGCGCTCGAGGCGCTGTCGCTGCTCGCGCCGGGGCGCGGACTGCGCGGCGCGAGCCTCGGCGAAATGGCGCGGATCGGCGGCGCGGGCGGCTTCGCGGTGGCGGCGCGGCTCGCGGGCGACGATGGCGAGGTCGACATCGGCACCGGCGCCAGCGCGTCGGCGCCCGAGCGACGGCAGGTGCGGATCAATGGCGCCGCCGCTGCGGCCACCTCGCTCGCCGAATGGCTCCCGGTCACCTGGCTGACGCCGGCGATGGACCGGCTGTTCGTCGAGGCGGCTTCGGGGCGGCGGCGCTTTCTCGACCGGCTTGTGCTCGCGCTGAAGCCCGACCATGGGGCCCATGTCGCCCGCTACGAGGCGGCGATGCGCGGGCGCAACAAGCTGCTCGCCGAGGAACGGCCGGACCCGCACTGGCTGGCTGCGCTCGAGGCGCGCATGGCCGAACATGGCGCCGCCATCGCGGCGGCGCGCGCGAACGCTCTCGCCGCGCTCGGCGAGCGTCTGGCGGCGATGCCGGAGGGCCCCTTCGCCCGGCCCGCGCTTTCGCTCGAGGGTGGCGCGGCGGACGGCCTTGCCGAGCGTCTGGCGGCGGGTCGCGCGCGCGACGCCGCGGCGGGCCGCGCGCTGGCCGGCCCGCATCGTGCCGACCTCGTCGTCGTCCATGCCGGCATCGGCCGCCCGGCGGCGCTGTGCTCGACCGGCGAGCAGAAGGCGCTGCTGATCTCGATCGTGCTCGCCCATGCCGACCTCGTCGCCGAGCGCACGGGCCGACGGCCGCTGCTGCTGCTCGACGAGGTCGCCGCGCATCTCGACCCGGTCCGCCGCGCGGCGCTGTTCGCGCGCCTCGAAGGCAGGGGCCAGGTGTGGATGACGGGCACCGAGCCGGCGCTGTTCGACGGGATCGGCGCGGCGACGCGGATCGCGCTCGGCGGCTGACGCGGCTCGCGCGGCGTTGACTTGCGCGCCCCGCGGGCCGAAGCCGGACGGACCATGACGGAAGACGAGAAGAAAGCTCTGGAAGAGCAGGCGAGAGCGGCGGCTCAGCTCGCGCGCGTGGCGCTGATCATCTCGGCGATGGCGGCGGCGCTCTCCATCCTGGGGCTGTTCCTGCCCATCCAGCTCGGCGGCTGATCGATCAGTCGCCGAGCCAGGCGGCGAGGACGTAGGCGAGCACGGCCACCGGGCCGAGCGCGAGCAGCGCGACGATCGCGCCCAGACGCACGAAGATCGGGTCTCAGCCGGCGCTGCGGGCGATGCCGGCGCACACGCCGAGGATCTTGGCGTTGGCGGTGTCGGGGGCGTAACGGGGGTTCATCGTTGCGATCCTTTGCGGGAAGGCTTGTTGCGGGTCCCGGCCCGGTTCGGTCAGATGACCGGAACCGGTCCGAGAGCGGCGGAGAGGCACAGGCTGCTGAGCATCAGCGCGCCGACCAGCGAGAACATCACCGACTGCACATTGCGAAGCGAAACCGACATTTTCTTTCTCCCTTGAACCTGGCCGCCGGACCATTCCTACGGTCATGCCAAGGGAAGTGCAGGCCGCGTGCCAACTCGAAAAAGTGGCGCAAAACCGCCAATTTTTCTTGGACGGTTGTTTCGAGCCTGTTTAAAAATCGCTAAGGTTCAGCAATTTTCGCCAACTGTGGGTGTCCGATATCGAACGCAGTTGACCGTTATCGGGCGACGCTCAGGCCGCCGCGCTTTCCTCCGGCGCTTCGGCGCGCGGCGCGGACGGGAGCGGCGCCAGCGCGCTGCCGATCGCGCCGCCGACCAGCGGTGCGAGCACCGCGGCGAGCTTGAACCAGGTCGGCAGGGCGAAAGCGAAGGTGGAGGCCAGCGCCAGCGCGAGCAGCAGGACGAGCGTCCATCCCGGCCAGGCCGCGCGCGCGACGGTCTTGGTGGCCCACATCGCCGCGAGCGCGCCGCCGCCCCAGGACAGAAGGATCATCGCGAGGGCGCCCAGCGGCTGCGCGCTCAGCACCTCGGCGAGCGTATCGGTGCGGATCGCGCCCTGGACCGGCGCGACGAAGCGCGCCAGCGCGCTCACCGCGATCATCCCCGCCGCGCCGGCGACGATCCCCGCCAGCAAACCCAATAAAGCGCGCATCCGAGTGCTCCCCCGCTGATTGGCGGCCCCGGTTATAGCCGCTTCGCACCGCCGGCCAAGCGGCCTGTCCCCGTCCCCCTTCCCGCGCGGGCGGGAGGGGGACAGGACGCCCCTGGCGTCAGCGGCAGCGGATCCCGCCGCGCTCGACCTCGCGGCCCAGCGCGCCGCCGGCGGCCGCGCCGATCAGCGTGCCCAGCAGGCTCGAGCGGCCGTCGTCGATCGCGTTGCCGATCAGGCCGCCGACGGCGGCGCCGACGATCAGGCCGGTCGTGCCGTCGGGGCGGCGGCAGTAATAGCGCCCGTCGCGCCCGCGATAGATGCGGTCGTTCCGGGACAGGCGGCGCTCCCGATAATAGCGGCCGTCACGATAATATTGGTCGGCATAATAGGCGCCGCCCGGCGGCGGACGGTTCCAGTCGTAGCGGCGATAGGTGCGCCAGTCCTGCGCCCGCGCGCGCGCGATGTCGCGCTCGGCCTCCTTCTCCAAGACGCGCTCCTGCACCTGCGCCCGCGCGCGCGCGATGTCGCGCTGGCAGTCGCGCAGCTCGTGGCGATACTCCCCGCGCGAATCGGCATGGCGCAGGTCGCGGCGGCAGTCCTGCCGGGCGTCGCGCTCGTGGCGGCCGCGCTGCTGCGCGTCCGCGCCGGTCGCGGCGAAGGGAAGCGCGACCGCTATCATCGCGGCGGCTGTGAGAATATGCATGATACTCCTCCTGACAGGCGCCCTGTGTGGCGCACATGGGGGCTGTAACGAGAGGCGAGCCGGTCGGTTGCATCGGGCGGCGCCGGGCGAGCGCGGCCACAGGTGAGGCGATCTTAACCGCGTGCGTGGCAGGATAAGGAATGCGCGAGGTCCTGCTCATCGCCCTGCCCGCCGCGATGGCCGCCGCCTTCTGGTGCGGCTGGCGCGCGCTCGCGCTGCTCGGCTGGCGCCCCGCCGTCGCGAGCACGCCGCGCACCGACTATAGCGAGCTGGCGCGGATGGACGATTTCTGGGTCGGCAATCCGCTGTTCACCCTGCGCCGCTGGAACTGGCGCGACGGCGAGCACGGGCGGCTCATCGAGGACGACATTTTCTTCGAGGATGCGCAGGGCCTGCGCCACCGCGCGACGGTGAAGCGGCGCGTGCGGCGCGGGTGGCGGCCGTTCAGCGTCTATACGGTGTGGTACGATCCGGCGGACCCGGCGCGCGTCACGGCGTTCGGACCGGGGCACTGGCTGGGCCTCGCGCTCGCCTGGGGCGTGATGGCGGCGGTGATCTTCAGCCTCGGCATGCGGCTCGCCGCGGCGGCCTGAGGCGAGAAAGGACGCCCGGACCGGCCGAAGCCGGCCCGGACGGCGGCCGTCAGTAATGGCGGCGGTGGCGATGGTGGCGCGCGCGCTCGTAGCGAGCGCGGGCGATCTCGCGGCGGCATTCGGCCAGCTCGCGGCGATATTCCCAGCGGTTGCGCGCGTGGCGCAGCTCGCGCCGGCACTCGCGCATCTCGGCGCGGACCGGATCGTGCCGGTAATAGCCGCCGCCGCGATACTGGGCAGAAGCACCGGACATGGGGATCATGGCCGCGGCCAGCCCCGCGGCGGCGATGATGAAGGTACGCATCTTACAGGTCTCCTCTTCGAGCGTTCGCCCGCTGCCGGGCATAACGCGGCAGGACCCTAGGCCTTTCCGCCTGAATGGGGTGCGAAGGCGCCGTTCACGGACGGTTTAGGGCGGCGCGGCGCGTCCTTCCGTCGGCTTGAGGCGCGCGAGGGACGGGCGGCGTCGGTTTCACGCGGAGGCGCGGAAGGGGAGGGGGAGGCGGAGAAGGGGCCGGTCCGCGCCCCTATTCCGCCGGCGCGAGGCGGATCAGGCGCGAGGTTTCGACCGCGGCCTGGCGGTGGACGAGGGCGGCGCGATAGGCAGGATCGGCCACCATCTCCAGAAAGGCGCCGGCGGAAGGGTAGCGGGCGACGAAGGCCTTGTCCCACGCCTCGTCCGCCGGCCCGATCAGCACCATTTCGGGCGTGCCCGCCCACACGATCGCCCCGCCCACGCGCACGAAGACCGGCGCGCTCTCGCGCTGGTAGCGCCGATAGGCCTCGGCCCCGCTGAGGCCCTCGGCGGCGGCCGTATGGCTCGCCGGATAGGCGGCGCGCTCGCGAAGGCGATTGTATAGATTGCAAACACACCATCGGTGCGATAACGTTACCGGATGAGCTACACCTTCGAGGATCGAGCGCGCCGTTTATTCTCGGCGCTTTCCACGGCTGCGCTGGAGATGCTTAGAGACGCGGTGGACAACGCGCCATCGGAAGAGATCGTCGCTCATTCCGATTTTAGAATATGGCGGGCATTGATTCAGGAAGAGCTTGATAGGCGGGGCTAGTCGGCGGGCGTTTCCGGCGAGGGCTTATGCCTTGCCACCTGTTTCAGCTTCTCGTTCCACCGCGCTTCGTCTTCATCGCACTCAAGGGCGCGAGCTGCTTCCCGGAACTTTTCCACCTGTTTGTCCGCATCAAGGTTCGCGTTATCAGCCATCTTGTTTATCCACATTTTCCACAATCAACCCACAGATTGGCGGTTTTCCGCCACTTTCACACGGCCCCGATTTACCGCATCAAGGCTTGACTCGTGCCTCCCGCGGAGTCATCGTCCCTTCGTGCCCGTGTGGCGAAATGGTAAACGCAGCGGTCTTTAAAACCGAAGTCCTAGCCGGACACTTGCAGGTTCGAGTCCTGTCACGGGCACCACGATAACTCTCGTTTCCGAAGGATATTAGCATGTCACCCAAGGAAAAGAAAATGAAGCCGCTAGACGACGAGATCGCGCGCTTGGACGCCGAGATCGCCCGGCTCCAGGGTGAGAGGGCTGGCTTGATACGGGCCAAATCCCTCTTGCTGGGCGAAGTCGCGCAAATGCCAACAGAGCCCCGCAAGCGGGCCGCAAGCGTGAAACCCATCGTGCTCGACATTATGGGCGCTGTGGGAGAGGCTGGCGCCACCACCGCCGAGGTGGATACGAAGGTTCGGGAAACCGTTCCGAACGTAGCGAAAGATACTGTCGGCTCCATCCTTTCTCGCCTTAAGAGTGAGGGAGCTCTCGTTTATGAGGGGGATCGCTATTATGAAAAGCGGTTTGCGCCCAAGCGCCCTTTTGATCACATTCGCGTCGTAAGCTGAAAAGTCGAAACCCCGCGTCGGCAGGCGCCTTCGCGGGGTTTCTATGTGGTCACGAAGCCTAGCCGGACATCTCGTTTCCGAAGCCAGCTTATATCACATGCCTTCCCAAAACCCTAATCAATCTTGTTGATTGCGATTATCGCAAACGGCGTTGTCATGGGTGTCAACGGCATTGCTGTCTTCATGGGGGGCTCTAGCGCTAAGATTGGGGCTGTTGGCCTAGCTGGCGTAGGTGAGCCGCTTGCCGACGATACCGCGAAGGGCATTCCCCGCACGATCGCGGTCATTGCAGCCGTTCGCTTCCCGGTTGTTATACCGGAACTCGAACTCTGCCAGATAGCGGTGAAGGTGCTGTTCGCCGCAGTGCTGATAGACGCCCTTCATGCCCCGCTTGAAGATCGAGAAATAGCCTTCAACCGTGTTGCTGTGGACGGTGCGGTCATCGGCCTTCACATACTCGCCGCGACCATGAGACGTAGTGCCATGATCGGCAAAGTAGCGCTTCACGTCGCGATAGCCGCTGTGTTCGTCCGTCATGATCCGGGCCTCGCGCTCAACATTCGCGATGACCAGCGGCATCAAGGTTTCGGCCTTCACGTCATCAATGACCATCGTGCGGGCCTTGCCGGTGTCGCGGTCCACAAGCGCCAGCACCTTCATCTTGTGATGGAAGGCGCGCTTCACCGGGGCGCCCTTCTTGCGACCGATGAAGGTTTCATCGACCTCGACGATGCCACCGTTGCCACCGAACGGCGCAAGATCGCCAGAGCGCAGCGCCTCGCGGATACGGTGCGCGAGGAACCAAGCCGTCTTGTAGGTGACCTCCAGCAGCCGGTGAAGCTGGTGAGCAGAAATGCCCTTCTTGCTGGCGACCATGAGATAGACCGCCTGCAACGCCTTGTGTAGCGGAAGGCGGGCATGTTCAAAGACCGTGCCGACCTTCACCGTGAACTGGCGCTTGCAGTCGCCGCAGCGCCACAGGCCGATGCGGATGCGCTTCGCCGGGTTGGCCTTGACCTTCGTGATCCGGTCCACGCCGCCACAGTGCGGGCACACTGGGCCGTCCGCCCAGAGGACGGATTCCAGATGCTCGAAAGCCTTTTCTTCATCGTGGAAGTAGGGGCGGGACAGAACGGACATGGCATTGAACTCCTTGGGAGATTCTATGCCACAGTCTCATCGTGTTTGCAAGGTATATAATCGCCCTCGCGAAAGCGTAGCAGGTTCAGCATCTCGACCGGCGTGCCGCGCGGCAGCGCCTTGAAGGCGTCAAAGACGGCGCGGTCGGGATCGATGTGGTGGTCGGGCATGGGGGGAGACTAGCGAAAATTTTTGCGGATCTCATGTTGTGATTACGGTACGCAGCTGGAATGTCTACGCTGCACCTCGTCCCGTCTGACATCTTCGAATTCTATCATGTGAAGGAGTGGCGTAATGCCACTGGCATCCTGGCCACGGCTTGCCCGGAAGAATGGGCCGACATCCTGAATGTTCTTCGGAGCTTCAGGCTCTACCAGTCCGAAATTCTTATGAAGGGTGGGCGCAAGTCCCCGATCGCCGAACGCATTGACTCCGCCTTCTACGCGCTCGGATGGTGCGAGAAGGAGTTCAAGACCGCAATCTCGGTTGACGAGCACGCATTCGAGAGCCCGACGCATAAAGTCGATTGCTTCAAAGGCCGTGTGAGCATTGAGGTCGAGTGGAACAACAAGGATCCCTTCTTCGACCGAGACCTTAACAACTTCCGTCTGCTCTTCGACTTGCGGGCTATCGACGTGGGGTGATCGTTACGCGGTCAACCGAGCTCCAAGAGATCTTCAAAACGCTGGGCAAGGGTGCCTCCTACGGCGCGTCGACCACGCACCATGAGAAACTGTGGCCGCGGCTTGAGGGTGGTGGCGGCGGTGGGTGTCCGGTTCTAACCTTCGCAATCAAGCCGACACTCTATATCGAAGATGTTGCGCCCGGTGATGTTGCACGCCTGCGCGAACCAGACGATCTGACCGAGGTCGAGGATTAGAGGCCGCCGCCCCCCGTGCCTACTCCGCCGCTATGGCCGCGCTATTGTAGCTGTAGGTGTCCCAGGTCGGGCGGTAGCTTTCGTCCGCCTGATTGCCCCACACGGTCCAGCCCCGGCGCTTGCCCCGGCTGAACAGTTCGAGGCGGGGGCCCCAGGAGCAGGATTCGATGATGTCGTATTGCTCGTCCGGCTTTCGGCTGTGTTCGCGCTTGCGGGACTGGATCATGTTGACCTGGCTGCGGCCGGGCGGGAGCGTGCGGGTGTTCTTGCCCCGCGTGCCGAACAGCAGCAGTTCGGTAACGTTGCGGAAATAGAAGCCGACGCCCCGCCCGTCCGATCCACCGTCCTTGCGGATCTTGTGCCAGACAATGTTGGAGACATAGCGAAAGCCCCACGCTTCCATCACCTTCAGCCCCTCGGGCAGCAGCGCGTTCGGCACCCACAGGTAGAGGTGAGAAGGCTCGGCGGCGATGTCAGCGACAGGCAGCGCGCAAATCTCGTCCAGCGTCATCGTGCCGTAGCGCGAGAGCCTTTTGTGCTCCGGCGCGACCTTGCCGGTGCGGTTCTGGAACTGCCACGGCGGATCGGCGAGGATGGTTCCGAACTTCTTCCCCCGCGCCGAAGCGAGGAGGTCGATTCCGGCTTCGGAGAGGTCTGCGACAGGGCGGAACATAACGAGATCTTAAGCTGCCGGCTCAAGGCCGTCAACGCACTTTCGCTGCCGAAAGGAGCTAGCAATCATTCAAGGCGAATGCGAATATTGCCTCCTCCGCGTAGCGTCCGAAATA